>Ga0209640_10005506_pt1 | contig 11053 bp, 9 predicted proteins | sample RifCSP10_1_FD_184018 | JGI IMG/M metagenome (GOLD analysis project Ga0209640, IMG submission 184018) | Soil microbial communities from Rifle, Colorado - Rifle CSP2_sed 10_1 (SPAdes) (version 2) | ecosystem: Environmental > Terrestrial > Deep subsurface > Rock core/Sediment | place: Rifle...
ACGGTCGCGTCGACATCGGGCGTCGCAATGTACGCGAGCCAGTGCGGCGGCGCGCCTGCCTTGCGGGCATCATCCGGCAGCGTATTCACGCCGCCCAGCGGCGAGTCACCGTTCATCCACATCGTGTAGGGCATCGGCCCATCCCATTGCTGCGTGCCCCATCCCACGACTTTCGTGTAGAACTTCGTTGCTGCTTCCGGATCCGTGGTCATGAGGTCGTACCAGCAGAACCGACCGCGGTCGTTGCTCTCCGCCATGCCATCCTCCCCTCGGGTGTCGAAAAACTGCGTGTGTCTGGTTTCCCTCTTCCCTGCAACGAATGCGCTGGTCTTCATTGAGCGCCCGAGCTGGTGAGCGCTCCGGCTGCCGCGCGCAGCGCATCGAGCGGCAGCGTGGCACAGCGAAGGCGTGCCGGCCGGATCGGGACCTCCAGCGCCCGGAGAATCTGGGCCTGGTCGATCGCGGCCGCCTCGTGCGGCGGGACCGCACGTACCATTTCGGTGATGAGCGACGCGGCCGCGGTGCAGATTGCGCAGGCCTCGGCCTGGAACCGCGCGTCGGCGATGCGGCCGTCCGGGCCCACGCGCAGGCCGATGCGCACGCGGTCACCGCAGAGCGGGTTGTCCGCCTGGCCAATCGCGTCGGCGTCATCCAGCGGGCCGCGGTTCCGCGGCCGCCGGTAGTGCTCGAGGATGACGGGCCCGTACGGCGTGCCCGGCTGATCGGGAGCCACAGTCAGATCGGCCGGTTGGCCGCGAGAGCCCCGCCGCTCCGGCTGTTACGGACGGCCACGACTTCCGCGATGATGCTGAGTGCGATCTCGGCTGCGGACTGCGACCCGATGTCCAGGCCGATCGGCGTACGAACGCGGGCGAGATCCTCGGGGGGAACGCCTTGCTCGGCGAGCATCTTCAGGATCTGAGCGCCACGGCGCCGGCTGCCCAGCATGCCGATGTAACCGGCCTCCGTGGCGAGTGCCGCTTCGAGCACCGGCAGGTCCGTCTTGTAATCGTGCGCGACGAGCACCACCGCCGACTCCGGCCCGCATCGACGGGCTGCGATCATCTCGGACGGCATGCCGACGTGCACTTCGTGCGCGTGGAGGAACCGTTCCGGCGAGGCGAAGCGGGACCGCGCATCCAGCAGCACGACGTGCATCCCTACCGTATTGCCGAGGAGCGTGAGCGTTTCCGCGATCTCGCCGGCGCCGACGATGACGAGCAGTGGCCCGATCCCGTGGACCTCGAAGAAGGCGTCGGCCGGCGACGCGCCCGTCTGCAGCCTCAGCGTGCGCGACCCGCCGCGGCGCATGCGGTCCAGCGCCAGATCCCGCGCTTCGGCATCGCGCGCGGCATCACCCAGCGACCCATGGACGGCACCATCATCGAAGATCACGAGCGGAGCCGCGGCCGTCCCGGCCGGCGCATCACCTGCGGGCAGCATGGTCACGGTTACGGCACGACCGCCCCGCGCGACGTGTGCCCGCACCGATTCCCAGGCTTCGGCTTCGGCTTCGTCATCCGGACCGACGGCGCGCACCAGAACGTCCACCTCGCCTGCGCATGTCAACCCGAGCGCGTGCGCATCTTCATCGCCCAGCTCGATGGACAGCAGTTTCGGCGCGCCGCTCTTCAGAACTTCTTCCGCGGCCCGGACGACCTCGGCATCGACGCAACCACCGATCGTCACGGATCCGACGATGGCCCTGTCGTCGGACACCCACATGCGCGCGCCCTCCTTGCGTGGCGATGTCCCTCGCGTCGCAACGAGGGTGGCCATCGTCGTGCGCCGGCCGCTCCGGCGGATCTCTGCGAGTCGGTCGAACAGGTTTGACATCGCGTCAGGCTCCTGCCACGGTCGCGAGCAGCTCGAACAGCCTCGTGATCTCGGCGTCGGTCGTCATCGTGTCGGGCGAGATCCGGATCGTCGAACGCGCCATCTTCGCCGTTTCGCCCGGACTGGCCTGGAAATCGAGCGCGTCTCCCGGCACCAGGCGTTCCGCGGGACGGGCTGCCACCCGGATGGCCACCCGGGCCGCGTGAGATGAACGTGTGGCCCCCGGCCCCCGCAACCTAGGCCGGGCCAGGCCCGACCGTCCAGCCGCGACGCCTTGCCGCACTCCCGCGGGATCGACACTTTCGCCGAGTCGGCTTCCGACCCCTTCCGGAGAACAACCCATGTCTGCACCACGCCTCGCCCTCACCGTGGCCGTGCTCCTCTTCGCGCCGGCCGCCGTGCCAGCGCAGTCCGACCTGGAACAGCGCGCCCGCCGCATCCACGAACGTGTGCTCACCATCGACACGCACGACGACATCCCGGGCAATTTCGGGTCGGCCGAAATGAACCCGTGCGTGGAGCAGCCGCGTCAGGTCGACATCCCGAAGATGCGGCGAGGCGGGCTGGATGTGGCGTTCTTCATCGTGTTCGTGGGACAGACGCCGCGTACGCCGGAGAACTACGGGCGCGCGAAAGAGCAGGCCATGCAGAAGTTCGAAGGCATTCACCGCATGGCCGGGCAGCTCTGCCCGGACCAGATCGGGCTGGCCCAGACCGCGGATGAAGTCGAACGCATCGCCGCGGCCGGGAAACTGGTCACCGTGATCGGCATCGAGAACGGCTACGTCATCGGCAAGGACCTCTCGCTGCTGCGGAGGTACCGCGAGCTGGGCGCCCGGTACATGACGCTCGCGCACACGTCACACAACGACATCGCGGACACCGCGACACCCTCCGCGGACGGTCCGGTGTCCGAACACGACGGCGTGTCCGCCTTCGGCGAGCAGGTCATCGCCGAAATGAACCGGCTGGGCATCATGGTGGACATCTCGCACATCTCGAAGGCCGCCGCGCTCGACGCGCTGCGGTTGTCGCGCGCGCCCGTCATTGCCTCTCACTCGAGCACGCGCGCCGTCGCGGACCACCCGCGCAACCTGGATGACGAGACGCTCCTCGCGCTCAAACAGAACGGCGGTGTGATGCAGACCGTTGCATTCGCCAGCTACGTCAAGGTTCAGCCGCCCGAGCGTCAGCAGGGCATCCAGCAGCTGCGCGACGAGTTCGGGATCGCCGGCGGTCGCGGGGTGGGTGGGGCCGCGGGCCGGGGTGGCGCCGGCGCTGGCGGCGCGGGAGGCGGTGGTCGCGGTGGAGTTGCACAGCTCACGCCCGAGCGCCGCGCGCAATACGATCGCCGCATGGCGGAGATCGAGGCGCGCTGGCCCAACGCATCCGTGAACGACTTCGTCGACCACATTGACCACGCAGTCCGCGTCGCCGGCATCGACCACATCGGCATCAGTTCGGATTTTGACGGCGGTGGCGGCGTCACGGGCTGGAGCGATGCCGCCGAGACGTTCAACGTCACGCTCGAGCTTGTCCGGCGCGGCTACACGGAAGAACAGATCGCGAAAATATGGAGCGGCAACCTGCTCCGTGTGATGCGGGAAACCGAGCGCGTGGCCCGCGAGCTGAGCGGCGCCCGCGACGGCGCGGACGATGCGCCCGTGCGCCCCGTCAGCCGCTAGCGCTGGCGGCGCTCTCCTGCGGCGAAGCCCGTGCCGACCACCGTCACCGTCCTGGGCTGCGGCGACGCCTTCGGGAGTGGCGGGCGGCTGCAGACGTGCTTCCACGTCGGCACGCGCGGGTTCTGTTTCCTGATCGACTGCGGCGCGACGGCCGGGATCGGCATGAAGCGGTTCGGATTCGACCCGCTGCGCATCGATGCCGTGCTCCTGTCGCACTTCCACGCCGATCACTTTGCGGGTGTGCCGTTCCTCCTGATCGAATCGAAGATCCTGGGAAGAACCGCGCCGCTCGCGATCGCGGGCCCGCCCGGTGTGGAAGCACGAGTCACGGCCCTCTACGAAGCCCTGTTTCCGGGCTCGGCCGCGACGTTCCCGTTTCCCGTCACGTTCGTGGAGTACGGGCCGGCCGGCCCGACCGCCGTGGAACGCCTGCGCGTCACCGCCATTCCCGTGGTCCACGTGCCGGAGACGAGTCCGCACGCGCTGCGGGTGGCGATGGATGCGGGTGTGATCGCGTACTCCGGCGATACAGAATGGACCGACGTGCTGCGCGATGTCGCACGCGGCGCCGACCTGTTCCTGTGCGAGGCGTTCGCGCTCGAAGGTCCGGTCCGCATACACCTCGACTACCAGACGATCCTCCGCGAGCGCGCCACGCTCGACTGCCGGCGCCTCGTGCTCACCCACATGGGCCCCGACGTCCTCGCCGCCGCCGACCGGATCGGCAGTGATGGCGTGGCCGACCTCGCCAGCGACGGCGCAGCGTATTCCCTCTGACGTCGCGCCGCCGGACATAACGCCATGTCGTGGAACGACATGGCTGGCCCGTGGCCGGAATTGGCCGGATTCTTCGCATCAGAGGGTGGACAGGCACTCCGTCCCGGCTCGCCGGGAGTCCCGGTTACGCGGAGGGGCGGCGGGGTGGAAGGGGGGCCTGCAACCGACCCGGCGGGGTGAAGCGTCCAAAATCGTGCGGCGGGGGACGACTGACGAGGGTCGAATCCTGGCAGCCCGGGGCGGCCGGTTCAGCTGAAACAGGAAGCCGGCTTCGCCCGTATGGATCGCCGCAGTTCGGGAGACGCGCTGAATGCGCGCAGATCGATAGAGGAGATGATGACGATGCACGACTGGCAAGCGGTTGCACTGTTTTCCGTGATCGGACTCGGAATGGTGACCTCGCTGGGTCTGTTCATCCGCACGCTCCGGTCCGCGCTGCGGGCCGAGGGCGAGACGAACTGACGGAGCGACGTCCGCAGGTTTGACCCTCCCCGGGCCCGGGGATGCGCGACGGCGAGGGCGTCTGTAAGCCTCCCGTCCCCCGGGCCCGGGTCCTCACCTCCCCGGCCCGCAACGAATCCCGGCCACTCTTATTGACGTCCCTCCATCGTCGGGCTATGTAGAGTCTCCAGGCTCGGTTCCACCTTCGCGATGGCCGAGGCCGCCCTCCGAAGCCGGTCGGCGTGCTGCGGCTTTCCCTGCCGACGGGGCACGCCCGAACCGCGCCATTCCATCTTGAACTCAGGAGAATTCCTCATGCGTCATCGCATCCGCGGTGCCGTGCCCCGTACCGTCGTCGCGACGATCCTGGCGGCCGGCTGCTCCGGCGATCTTCCTGTTTCACCGGCCGACCCGCCTGCGGCGTCCGTTTCGCCACCGTCCAGCGCCTGGTTCGTTCGGCTGTCGACCGAAACCCGCGTGCAGTCCATCACCCCGGCGATCGCCGCTCTGGGCGGGTCCATGCTGCACGACTTTGGATCGATCGGCTATGTCGTGGTGGGCGGCCTTGACGCCACGTCCGCATCACGACTCGCCGCCACACCCGGCGTGGAGGCCGTGGCCCCGGACTACGTGCTGCAGTGGGCTCCGCCGCGCGGCGCCGCGATCCGGGGCCGTCGTGAACTGCCGCGCCGGGCGGCGCGGATCCGCGGGACCGATCAGAGCGGGGCGTTCTTCTATGCGGACCAGTGGAACATCCGGAACATCCAGGGCGATGCCGCGTGGGTGCAGACGCCCACCGGCGCAGGCGCGATCGTGTGCGTTCTCGACACCGGCATCGATCCGGGACACCTCGACCTGCTGGGAAAGGTCGACCTCTCTCGAAGCACGTCCTACGTGCCCGCCGAGCCCTTCATCGAGGACTACAACAGTCACGGCACGTTCGTGGCCGCCATTATTGCGTCCAACGGTGTCGGCACGGCGTCCATTGCGCCGAATGCCACGCTTTGCGCCGTGAAGGTGCTCGATCAGACGGGATCGGGTTCTTTCTCGGCCGTGATCGCCGGTCTGTTCCACGCCGCGCTCAACGGCGCCGATGTCGCCAATCTGTCCCTTTCGGCATACTTCCCGAAGAACGCACCGGGCGCGGATGTGCTCATCGACGCGTTGACGCGGACGGTCCGGTTCGCGCGGGACTTCGGCACGCAGGTCGTGGCCGCAGCCGGCAACGATGGCATTGATCTCGACCGCGATGGCGACTTCATCGTCGTTCCCGGCGAAATCCGCGGCATCGTCGGCGTGGCCGCGAACGCGCCCTACAACCAGGCCGCTTTCGATGCGCTGGCGAGCTACTCCAATTTCGGCGGGCGCCTGGGTGGCGTGGACATCACCGCCCCGGGCGGTGATCTTCTTGCCGGCGGAGACATCCGGGACCTCATCCTCTCCGTCTGCAGCCGGTACGTGTGCGGCGCGGACGGCTTCTACTTCTTCGGCGCGGGCACGAGTTTCGCCGCTCCGCACGTCGCCGGCGTCGGTGCACTCGCGGAATCGTCACTGGCGGGCAACCAGCGCGCAGGTCTGCTGGACGCCTGCCTCTTCCTCAACGTGGATCCGATCTTTGCAGGGCCGCTACCGGATTCGCGCTACGGCGCGGGCCGGCTGAACGCACTGCGATCCGGCCGGTGCGACCGGAACTGACGTGCCACAGCAGCATGATGTGCAATGGGGACCGCCCGGCCAGCGCGGTCCCCCCTTGCCGTGTGGACAACTCCCGCGGTAGGACTTGAACCTACGACCCGCCGGTTAACAGCCGGCTGCTCTACCACTGAGCTACGCGGGACCGGACGCATACGCTAACCGGAAGCCCGGCAGCGGGTCAACCGAGGAGCCCCGCGTGCGGCGCTGCGACAGCTCCGGGCTTGACGGACCGCCGGGCCCGGCCGAGCCGGAATCGTGTACGGTGCAAGGCACATCGCGGGCCATGGCGGGCCTCGTGCCAGCGCAGCGCGACCGCCCTCGTCGCGTCCTTGACGCGGGGCGTAAGTTAATGCGCTGCTTCAACTCTGGGATCACTTCGGAACGGATGACGCGTTGAGTACGACGGCCCCCGCGACCGCCCATTCCTTCGAACGCCGGCACATCGGCCCCGGCGCCGATGAGATCGAGTCGATGCTCGACGCCATCGGCCACGATTCGCTGGAAGCCCTGATCGACGCCACGATCCCCGCAGCGATCCGGTTCGGCGGCACGCTGCGTACAGGGGAGCCGTGCAGCGAGTACGAAGCACTGGCGGAACTGGCAGCAATGGCGGCCGAAAACCAGGTCTTTCGCTCGTACCTGGGGATGGGCTACCACGACTGCATCACGCCGCCGGTCATTCTGCGCAAGGTGCTCGAGAACCCGGGCTGGTACACGGCGTATACGCCTTACCAGGCCGAAATCGCGCAGGGCCGGCTCGAGGCGCTGCTCAACTTCCAGACAGCGGTGATCGACCTGACCGGCCTGCCTATCGCCAGCGCCAGTCTGCTCGACGAGGGCACCGCCGCCGCCGAAGCGATGGCGATGGCCCTGGCGCTGCAGGGCGGCGCTGGGCGCATGACCTTCTTCGCCAGCGAACGCTGCCATCCGCAGACCATCGCCGTCGTGAAGACGCGCGCCACAGCTCGGGGCATTCAGGTCGTGGTCGGCGATCACGAGACTTTCCAGCCGGATGAGACGCTCTTCGGCGCGCTGCTCCAGTATCCAGCCACGGATGGTGGCATTCTGGATTATCGCGTGTTCGTGGAACGCGCCCACGCAGCGAACGCGATTGTCACCGTCGCGTCGGATCTCCTCGCGCTGACGCTCCTGACGCCGCCGGGCGAGTGGGGCGCCGATGTCGTCGTCGGCAATTCGCAGCGGTTCGGCGTACCGATGGGATATGGCGGTCCGCACGCTGCGTTCTTCGCGACCCGCGAGGAGTACAAGCGCCAGCTTCCCGGCCGCATCATTGGTCTGTCCCGTGATGCCCAGGGGGCGCCCGCGCTTCGTATGGCGCTCCAGACGCGCGAGCAGCACATTCGCCGGGAAAAGGCGACATCCAACGTCTGCACCGCCCAGGTCCTGCTCGCCGTCGTCGCGAGCTTCTACGCGCTCTACCACGGGCCGGATGGCCTGACACGCATCGCGCGGCGCGTTCGCCAGCTCGCTTACGCGCTCGCCGGCGGTCTGCGCGCCATGGGCTACGACGTTCCCACGATGCCGGTCTTCGACACCGTGCGCGTCGACCTGCGCGACATGGCTGAACGGAACGCCATCCTCGCGAAAGCCCGCGAACGACGGATCAACCTGCGGGCGCTGGGCGACGCGGCGATCGTGATCGCGTTCGATGAAACCGTATCGGAGAGCGACCTGCAGGATGTACTGGCCGTGTTCGCGGGGCCCGCGCACGGCACGACGACGACGAGTCGGCTGCTCGCCGCTGCGGCCGAAACGGAATACGGCGCGCCGTTCCGTCGTGACAGCGCGTTCATGGTGCACCCCGTCTTCCACCGCTACCGGTCGGAGACGGAAATGCTGCGCTACATCCAGCGGCTCGAGTCCCGCGACCTCTCGCTCACCACGTCGATGATCCCGCTGGGCTCCTGCACAATGAAGCTGAACGCGGCCGCGGAGATGCTGCCGATCACGTGGCCGGGATTCGCGCGCATGCATCCCATGGCTCCCGTGGATCAGGCGAAAGGATACGCGCGGCTGTTCACGCAGCTCCAGGCCTGGCTGGCCGACATCACGGGATTCGCAGCGGTCTCGCTTCAGCCCAACGCCGGTTCCCAGGGTGAGCTGGCCGGGCTGCTCGTCATTCGGGCGTGGCAGGAGGACCGCGGACAGACGCAACGCAATGTCTGCCTCATTCCGCAGTCCGCGCACGGAACCAACCCGGCGAGCGCGGTCATGGCGGGACTTCGCGTGGTGGTCGTGCGGTCCGATGAGGATGGCAACATCGACATCGATGATCTCCGCGCCAAAGCGGAGGCGCACACAGACACGCTCGCCGCGCTCATGGTGACGTACCCGTCCACTCATGGCATCTTCGAAGAGGGGATTCGCACGATCTGCGCGATCGTGCACGAGCACGGCGGGCAGGTCTACATGGATGGCGCGAACATGAACGCCATGGTCGGCCTGTGCCGCCCAGGCGATATCGGCGCCGACGTGTGCCACCTCAACCTGCACAAGACATTCTGCATCCCGCATGGCGGCGGCGGACCGGGGATGGGCCCGATCGGCGTCGCTGCGCACCTCACGCAATTCCTGCCCGGCCACCCGGTGATCACGACGGGAGGTTCCCGCGCCATTGGCGCCGTGTCCGCGGCGCCCTGGGGCAGTCCGTCCATCCTGCCGATCTCATGGGCGTACATCCGGATGATGGGCGGGCGCGGGCTCACACGGGCGACCGAGGTCGCCATTCTGAACGCCAATTACATCGCCCATCGGCTGGAGGATGACTTCCCGGTCCTCTACACCGGCCGCAGCGGAACCGTCGCGCACGAGTGTATCATCGACCCCCGCCCGCTCAAGCAGTCGGCTGGCGTCGAAGCCACCGACATCGCCAAGCGACTCATGGACTACGGCTTCCACGCCCCGACCGTGTCGTTCCCCGTCGCGGGCACGCTCATGATCGAGCCCACGGAAAGCGAGTCCCTCGAGGAACTCGATCGCTTCTGCGAGGCCCTCATCGCGATCCGCGAGGAGATCCGCGAAATCGAGTCCGGCAAGGCCGACCGTGAGGACAACCTGCTGAAGAACGCGCCGCACACGGCGGCTGCCGTCACCGCGGATGAATGGACCCACCCCTATTCGCGGGAGCGCGCCGCGTTCCCTGCGCCGTGGACCCGCGTTCACAAGTTCTGGCCTTCCGTCGGCGTCATCGACAATGCCAGTGGCGACCGAACGCTGATCTGTGCCTGTCCGCCAGTCGAGGAATACGCCGAGGTCTGAGCGCTCTTTGCGGGGGAGCCCGGCGGCAGTGCCAGGATGGGAACGCCGCCGCAGCGGGGGTCCGAACATGCGCAAGGGCTGCGGCGGCGTGAGGGTGACGGACCGGTTCTGGCGGCCCGTCGCATGCAAGCTCGTCCGGTGCCGGCCCGCATTCAACCACCGCGACGTGAACGCATCGCTGGTGGGGCAGGCCGCCGGGAATCCGGGACGATGACCTACCTGCGGACCCGTCCCAACGTTGTGCCCGGCCCCCGCGTCATGTGCGTGATCGCGCTCAACACGCGTTCATCAGGTGTTCGGCGACCGATCGCCCGGCTCCACGCAGCGCCGCCGCGCCATGCCGGTCGGCCGACCGGCGTATCTGATTGATCAGTAACGATTTGCAGAAAAAGGCGGGGCCGCTTCCGGGCCGGCGTCTCGGTGGGCGAGATTGCCCGCGAGGTGGGGGTGAATCCGGCCACGCTGGCCCGGGGCTACCGGCGGTACTTCGGGTGCACGGGGGGGGAGCGGATCCGGACCTTGCGGGTTATGCACGCCGCGCGCGAGCTGGCCGAAACCGCCGAGCCGCTGAGCGAGATCGCGCTCCGGGCCGGGTTCTACGATCAGAGCCACTTCACCAACGTGTTTCGCCGTACCCTGGGCGTCACCCCCTCGGCCTATCGGGCCGCCCTGCAGTAAAGCCCGGCGATCCCTACCGGAAGTACACCTTGAGCACGGTGGCCAGCTCCTTCATCTCGAACGCGTCGTATCTCAGCGGCCGGTCACACCCCCTCATGCGCGAGTCGCTGCTCAAGAACTTCCACGAGATCTGGATCGACAACACGAACGGCGATAAGTATCGGACTGGCAAAGTCATTCCTGCAGGGATGCCAGGGGAGGGCGGTTCGGACCAGAGCATGTTCACGACGAGTGTGGATGCTCGCGGTATCCAGGTTGGGACTTGTATCACGACGTTTGTCAAGCACCGCCGCGCCGCAACACCTTCCCAGGACGCGCCCGTCCATTTCCGAGACTTCTGGGGCCGGGCGGATGCGAAGCGCCGGGCGCTGCTCAACTCTCTCGAGATGGACAGCTGGGACGCGGCCCGGAAGACCGCAGCGGCCAAGCGCCCCGAGGGGCCGCGGGAATACGAGACCTTCCAACCGCGAAAGGCCGCGCGCTGGATGTTCGCCCCTCGAGACGCCAACGTGGGGTACGAGGCCTGGCCGACGCTGGACGAGCTGTTCCCCACTGCCTATCAGGGCGTCAACCCGAACCGTGGCCTCGACGGTAGTGTCGTGGATACCGACCGGAATGCCCTAGAAGATCGAATGGCACGGTACTTCGGTGCCCGCACCTTC
>Ga0209640_10005507_pt1 | contig 11052 bp, 16 predicted proteins | sample RifCSP10_1_FD_184018 | JGI IMG/M metagenome (GOLD analysis project Ga0209640, IMG submission 184018) | Soil microbial communities from Rifle, Colorado - Rifle CSP2_sed 10_1 (SPAdes) (version 2) | ecosystem: Environmental > Terrestrial > Deep subsurface > Rock core/Sediment | place: Rifle...
CGCCTGGAAGGCATCGTTCCGGCGTTGGAGTCCGCCCACGCCATTGCCTACGCGCGGACGCTCGTGCGGGACGCGCGGCCGGGCAGCGTCGTGCTCGTCAACCTGTCCGGGCGCGGCGACAAGGACCTGGCTGCCGTGGCGCAGCGCGCGGGCGGAAACCGAGCTTGTAATAGAACCACCAGGCACCGGACTCGATCGCCTCGCGATTGTCGCGACCGAGCTGGTAGGAGTCGACGCCGAATGTCTCGGCCCGGAAAATGCGCCTGAGCATCGCCAGCGTGCGGGCAAAGACGTGCGCGGCCTCGCCGGCGCGAAACGTCGGAAACAGGTTGAACGCGATCTCGACGTGGCGTCCCGCGACGTTGAGATCCATGTACCCGACCGGCACGCCGTTCTTGAGCGCCATCGCCCCATGGCTGGCGCGGGCCGCCGGCTGGCGTTCGGCTACGATTCCGTTCAGCGCGAAGGCGAGGCCTTCGCCGTCCTCGACGATGCGCACGGCCCGCGGGTCGCCGTAGGCGAACGCGTCCATGTCGCGGCTGCGCGTCACCATTGCGGCCCGCGCGAGATCGATCAGCCGCACGCCTTCGCGCGTCGACACCGAACGCACGCGGCGCGGCGCGCGTGCAATTTCCGCTCGCATCTCGGGTCGCGGGCGATCGAGCGGGTCCCGCTGCCATGCGACGCGCCGTACAGGGTGCGCGGCAAGCGTCCGGGTGGGCGTGCCGCGGCCCGGGCGAAGCTCGAGCACGGGCTCGATGGCATCGTAAAACACTTCCTTGGCGAACGAGTCACCGGGCATCCGCTCGACCAGGCCGATGAAGTGTACGGCGTCGCTCAGGGGCCGCGGACGGATCCGGTCCAGGGCTGCGAATCCTGACCTGACTCCGAACAGCCTTCCGATGGCGCGGTCGGCTGCCCCGTCGAGACGATCCAGCGCCAGTTGGCGCGGCCATTGGCGCGCCAGCCAGAGCGCCGTAGGCCAGAAGAACGGGTAGCGGATCGCGGTCCCGGCGATGCCGCTGTTCTCGAGCGCGTCACGATGCGCGCGCAGGTCGCGACGGCGCGCGAAGCGCGCGAGCATGCGCTCGACGCGCCCGAGAACGCGCGCGTCGTCCGGGTAGGCGCGGATGAAGCACAACGCTTCGTGCAGGCGCGCGACCTCGCGCGCCCCGCGCATGCGCGCACGATCGAGCCGCGCAAGCAGCGCGAGCTTCGCCCGCGCGCTGCTCGCGCTGAACCGGTTCCTGGTTCTCTCCAGCGCGGAAAGCGTTCTCGCCTGCATGCCCTCGGGATCGTAGCATGCACTACGCGACCTCGAGCGGCGCTTCCTCCATCGCCGCCACCTGCTCGCGCAGCTCGAGAATCCTGTCCTGCCAGTAGCGCACCGTGCCGAACCAGGGAAACGCCGCGGGAAACGCGGGATCGTCCCAACGCCTCGCAATCCATGCCGAATAGTGGAGCAGCCGCAGCGTGCGCAGCGCTTCGAGCAGCAGCAGTTCGCGGCGCTCGAATTCGAAGAAGCGCTCGTATCCGGCCAGCACGGCGCGCAGGCTTTTCGCGGCCTCCGCGGGCTCGCCGGGGAGCAGCATCCAGAGGTCCTGGATCGCGGGGCCCGTGCGGGCGTCGTCCAGATCGACGAAATGAGGCCCGTCATCGGTCCACAGGATGTTGCCGGCGTGGCAGTCGCCGTGCAGGCGGATCGGGCGCACGTCGCCTGCGCGCTCCCACGCCCGGCGCACGCCCTCCAGCGCCTGCGCCGAGACGCTCGCCCACGCTTCGTTCAGGTCGGGCGGGACAAGGCCGTGCGCAAGCAACCAGTCGCGCGGCTCGGTACCGAGGCTCTCGATATCGAGCGGCGGCCGCTCCTTGAACCGCGAGCAAGCGCCCACGGCATGAATGCGGCCGAGGAAACGGCCGATCCACTCCAGGGTGGTAGCGTCTTCGAGTTCCGGCGAACGGCCGCCGCGGCGCGGATAGGCCGCGAAGCGAAACCCGCCAAACCGGTGCAGCGTGCCTTGACGAAGCTGCAGCGGCGCGACCACGGGAATTTCCCGCTCGGCGAGTTCGGTCGCGAATGCGTGCTCCTCGAGAATCTGCGCGTCGCTCCAGCGGCCCGGGCGATAGAACTTCGCCACCACGTGGCCGCCGTCCTCGAGGCTTGCCTGGTACACGCGGTTTTCATAGCTGTTCAGCGCCAGCAGCCGGCCGTCGCCGCGGCAGCCGACGCTTTCCAGCGCGTCGAGCACGACATCGGGGGTGAGCCCGTCGTAGGGCCTGGCTTGAGCGGGGCGCACCCGCGGATTCTACGGGCGCTGCGTTACACTAAGGCCGCAGATGACGCCGGACGCCGCCACGCTGGTCGAGATCTCCGACCTGCACTTCTCCTACAACGAGCACCGCATCTTCCAGGGCCTTTCGCTCAGGATCCCGCGCGGAAAGATGGTTGCGATCCTCGGCGGCAGCGGCAGCGGCAAGTCCACGCTCCTGAAGCTGATCGGCGGGCAGTTGCGACCCGCGCGGGGAGGGATTCGCGTCGACGGGCAGTTGGTGCACAAGCTCGACACCGACGCCCTGTATGCGCTGCGGCGCAAGATGGGAATGCAGTTCCAGGTGAGCGGGCTTTTCAGCGACCTGACGGTGTACGAGAACATCGCCTTCGCGCTGCGCGAGCATTATGACCTGCCCGAGGAACTCATCCGGCCCCTCGCGCTGATGAAGCTCGACGCCGTCGGCCTGCGCGGGGCGCGCGACATGATGCCGGGCGATCTTTCGGGGGGGATGACGCGGCGCGTGGCGCTCGCGCGCGCAATCGCCACCGACCCGATGATGGTGATGTACGACGAGCCCTTCGCGGGACTCGACCCGATCACGCTCAACGTGGTCGCGACGCTGATCCGCAAGCTGAACGACGCGCTCGGCACCACCTCGATCATCGTCACCTACGACGTGTCGGAGGCGCTCTCGCTGGTCGATTACCTGTACGTGATCGCCGAGGGCAGGCTGGCGGGCGAGGGAACGCCCAGGGACGTCCTCGCGTCCGAAGATCCCTACCTCAAGCAGTTCCTGCATGCGCTGCCGGACGGGCCGGTGCGCTTTCACTTCCCGGGGCCGCCGCTTCGGCAGGAATTGGGACTGGCTACGCCTTCCCGGTCTTCGGGATGAACTTCAGCGCCACGCCGTTGTTGCAGTAGCGCAAGCCGGTCGGCCGCGGGCCGTCCTCGAAGATGTGGCCGTGGTGGCCGCCGCAGCGCGCGCAGTGGTACTCGGTGCGCGGCAGGATCAGCTTGAAATCCCGGCTGGTCTCGAAGGCGCCGGGAATCGTCGTGAAGAAGCTCGGCCATCCGGTGCCGCTGTCGTATTTCATCGCCGAGGTAAAGAGCGGCAGCCCGCACCCCGCGCAGGCGAATACGCCCTCGCGCTTCTCCAGGTTGAGCGGACTCGTTCCGGGCCGCTCCGTGCCTTCCTCGCGAAGCACGTTGTAGGCGGGCGGCGCGAGGCGCTTGCGCCACTCGTCCTTCGCGAGCGCGAGCTTGTCGCCCGGGCTGGGCACCTGCGCGCCCTCGGCGAGCAGCATCTTCCAGTTTTTCTGCAGTTCTTCGACGTCTTTCATGGTCGCGGGCGGGGCGGCGAATGCCCGCCCGGCGAGCGCGGCCAGGGGTGCCGCCGCGATTGCTTTCAGCAGGTTGCGCCGTTTCATGGGAAATGGGGTCAGAGTAAGTTTTCCATCCTACCGGAACTTTGGTCGCAACGAACGCGGAAAACTTACTCTGACCCCATTTCGCGCGCCTAGTAACCGGCGTCCAGGCGGCTTCCGACGAACGCGCCGACCGTGGCCCCGATCGCGGTCGAGGCGATCCGGCCGTCCCCGTGGCCGAACTGGTTGCCGATGATCGCGCCGGCGACGGCGCCGCCGACCGTGGCGAGGCCGCTGCCGCCGTAATAGACGCCGTAGGCCGGGGCCGGCGCGTAGTACACCGGCGGTGCGACCACGACCGGTGCCGGGACGAACACCCGCCGCGCGACGTAGTAGGGGCGATGGTGCACCACTACGACCTGGCGGTGGTGCTTCGCGCGCCAGCCGTGCGCCGGCGCCCAGTATGGCGGGTCGGCGAATGCGGGCGCCGCGGTGGCGAGGGCCGCACCGGCGGCGGTCAGGACAGCGATCTTCTTCCACAACATGGCAGCCTCCTTTTATGGTGTGCCTGAGCCTATTTGACGCGCGATCGCATCCGCCGTTAACCAACGAATTGCAACGTCTGTAACAGGGTGTAATCGCAGTGTGAAATTGTCGGCAGGCGGCGACGGTGAGATGATCCGCTTCCTGAAGGAGGAGACCCTCATGTTGCGAGCCTTATCCGCCGTCGCGCTGCTTGCCGCCGCGCAACTCGTCCAGGCGCAGGATGCCTATCCGACCAAGCCGGTCACGATGATCGCGCCCTTCCCGCCGGGCGGCGTGGCCGACATCGTCGGCCGGCCGCTCGCCGCGACGATGGAGAAGGCCCTCAAGCAGCCGGTCATCGTCGTCAACCGCAGCGGCGCCGGCGGCGCCGTCGGCATGACTGCGGTCGCGAAGGCCGCGCCCGACGGCTACACGATCCTGATGTCGCTCTCGTCGATCTCGATCTTTCCCGTGTCCGATCCGCTGAACGGCAGGGCCGCGCCGTACCAGCTCTCGGACTTCGCGCCGGTCGCGCTGGTCACCGCCGATCCCACGGTGCTGGTAGTCGCCGGCGACAGTCCCTACAAGACGATCCATGAATTCATCGTCGCGGCGAAGGCCTATCCGAACCAGATCAATTACTCCTCGTCCGGCGTATACGGCACGCTGCACGTGGCGATGGAAATGTTCGCGAACGCCGCCGGCATCCGGATGTTCCACGTTCCCTATCAGGGAGGCGGACCGGCGGTGCGGGCGCTGCTCGCGGGCGAGGTGCATGCGCTCGCCTCGGGACCGGCCGCGGCGCTCGCGCAGATCAAGGCGGGCAAGATGCGCGCGCTTGCCGGCTGGGGCGACCAGCGTCTTCCGCTGATGCCCGACCTGCCGACCTTCAAGGAACTCGGCTACAAGGAGGTCGAGTTCTACATCTGGTCGGGAGTTTTCGCGCCCGCGGCGACGCCCGCGCCGGTGCTCGCCCGGCTGCGCGAGGCGGTGCGCGCCGCGGTCTCCGACCCGCTGTTCAAGGGCGCGATGGAGAAGGTGGGTACGCCCGTCAGCTACCTCGACGCGCCGCAATTCCGCGAGTTCCTGGCGAAAGACGCGGCGCGGCTCAAGGCCGCGGTGGAGAAGATCGGCAGGATCGAGGACAAGAAGTAGCTAGCGCTTTTTCTTGCGGCCGCGGGGGCCGGCCCGCTTCGGCCGCCGGAATTGCAGCAGGTTGCCGACGCGGCTCTCGAACGGGTCGCGCCGGGTGAGCGCACGCGCCTGCGCCCGCGTCACCAGACGGTAGTGGCGGGTTGCTTCGAGCGCGTCGATCAGGTCCCACGATCCTTCCTCCGAGGTCGCCCAGACCTTCGGGCTGATCCGCCCGAGGTGGAAGGGCCGCGCGTACGTGCGCAGCGTCTTGGCGTCGCGCTTGTTGTAGTACTCGTGGAAATACGACATCGCGAGCTCGCGCAAGGACCGGTAGACCGGGTCGCGCCAGCGCAGGCCGATGCCGTTGGTCTTCGAAATCGCGCCCCAGCGTCCGCGCCGCCTGAACAGCGCCACCACGTGGTCGTAGTCGTGCACCGCCTGCAGGTCGAGCAGCAGCGGCGGCTCGCCGTGGATCCAGAGCGCGCACGCGGCGAGCGTCGCGCCCTCGATGCAATGCGCGCGGCGCCTGCGGAGCACGACGCGCACCGAATTGCAGGTATCGCCGTCGGGCTCGAAGTTCTGTTTCAGCCGGTAAAGGAAATCCTGGATTTTTTCGGGGGTATCCAGGCGCCGCAACACGGCATACTCGGCCTTCGTGAGGCCGAGATCGTCGCGCCGTGCAAAGCGTTTTTCGGCCATGGGCGCGACGAAGTATACTGACCCTGCGCCCGCGGCGGTCAAGCCCCTGATTTCCCGGGGTTACGCGGCGGGGCAAGCAAGGCCTCGACTTCGTCGGCATCGAGTTTCCGGGTTGCCACTTGACAAGGGCGTTGCGCCGCCGGATACTAAACCGTATGGTTAAGTATTCGGACAGCGCGCTCGACCATGTGTTCGCCGCGCTGGCCGACCCGACGCGCCGCGGGGTGCTGGAGTCGCTGAGCGGCGGCAGCCTGGCGGTGTCGGAGCTCGCGGCGCCGCACCATATGTCGCTGCCCGGCTTCATGAAACACCTGCAGGTGCTGGAGAACGCCGGGCTGATCGCGCGATCCAAGGAAGGGCGGGTGGTGAGCTGCGAACTCTCCGCCGCGCCGATGAAGGCCGCCGCCGGCTGGATGTCGCGCTACGAGAAATTCTGGAACGAGAAGCTCGATTCGCTCGCCCGCTACCTGTACCAGCAAGAGGAGTTGCAGACATGGAACAAGCCCGACTGGCCGAGAGCCCCTCGCTCACCCTTGACCGTTTCTACCCCGTCGCGCCGGAAAAGGTCTGGCGGGCATGGACCGACCCGGAAGCGATAAGCCCGAGCGCGAATCGCTGGTGACGATCGAGTTCAAGGCGGCAGGGCGCGGAACCGAGCTCGTGTTCCTGCACGAGCGGCACTTCGACGAGACAGTGCGCGACAACCACAGGCAGGGCTGGAGCGAAGCGTTCGTCAAGCTCGAGCGCTTCCTGCAGGAAATCACCTGATCCCATTACGGAGGATTCATGGCTTACGTTGACGGATTCGTCGTACCGGTACCGAAAAGGAACAAGCAGGCCTACATTCGCATGGCCCGCAAGGCGGGCAAGGTCTGGCGCGAGCACGGTGCGCTCGACTACAAGGAATGCATCGCGGACGACGTGAAGCCAGGCAAGGTCACGTCATTTCCGCAAAGCGTCAAGCTGAAAAAGAACGAAGTCGTGTGGTTTTCCTGGATCGTCTACAGGAATCGCAAGCACCGCGACCGTGTCAACGCCAGGGTGATGAAGGACAAGCGCCTGGCGTCGATGATGGATCCGAAGGCGATGCCCTTCGACGGCAAGCGCATGTTCTGGGGCGGGTTCAAAGTGATGGTGGATCTATGACCGAGCCATTCATCATCACGCGCGTCTTCGACGCGCCGCGCGACCGCGTGTGGAAGTCCTGGACCGAGGCCGAGCGACTGAAGCAGTGGTGGGGGCCGAAAGGCTTCACGGTCAAGCAGTGCAAGATCGACCTGCGCCCGGGCGGCATCATGCACTACTGCCTGCAGATGCCCGACGGCAATGAGATGTGGGGCAAGTTCGTTTACCGCGAGATTGTGAAGCCGGAGCGCCTCGTCTTCGTCAATTCGTTCTCGGATCCGAAGGGCGGCGTGACGCGCCATCCGGGGCACGCCGCCTGGCCGCTGGAGATGCTCTCGACCGTGACCTTCGAGGCGCAGGGCGGCAAGACCAAAGTCACCGTGCAGTGGGCTCCCCTCGACACCTGGACGGATCTGGAGCGCAAGACCTTCGACGAAGGCCGCGAGAGCATGAAGCAGGGCTGGACCGGAACCTGCGACCAGTTCGACGCGTACCTCGCAAAGGGATGATCGAGGGAATGGACCAGGGCTGGGCGGGGACCATCGACTGCCTCGACGCGCGCCTCTCCCCGACCCCATGAACCAGAACGAGTCTGTCTTGCTTTCCAACTTTTCTGCAAGGAGCTGACCATGCCTGAAGTGAAGCCTGTTCCCGAAGGAATGCGCACAGTCACGCCGCATCTGATTTGCGCCGGCGCGGCGGACGCGATCGAGTTCTACAAGAAGGCGTTCGGCGCGGTTGAAATGGCGCGCCTGCCGGGCCCCGACGGCAAGATCATGCACGCCATGATCCGCATCGGCGATTCGGCGGTCATGCTGGTGGACGAAAATCCCGAATGGGGCATGCTCGGACCGAAGGCGCTGAAGGGCTCGTCCGTCGCAATCCATCTCTATGTCGAGGATGCCGACGCATTCGTCGCGCGCGCGGTAAAAGCCGGCGCCAAGGTCACCATGCCGCTCGACGACATGTTCTGGGGCGACCGCTACGGCAAGCTCGAGGACCCGTTCGGCCATCACTGGTCCGTCGGCACGCACGTCCGCGACGTGACCATGGACGAAATGAAGCAGGCGATGCAGAACGCGTCCACCTAGGCGCAGCCGCCATGCAGAAAATCACTCCGTTCCTGTGGTTTGATGACAAGGCCGAGGAGGCCGTGAAGTTTTACGTCTCCGTCTTCAGGAATTCAAGGATCGGCGGCGTTGCGCGCTATGGAGAGGCAGGAGCACCGCACAGCACGCGACCTTCGTCATCGAGCGCGACCGTGGAGTTCAAGCCTTCGGGCAAGGGCACGACGCTGGTCGTGACGGAGCACGGTGCATTTCTCGATGGCTACGACGATTCCGGCAGCCGCGAGCGCGGCACGCGCGCGCTCGTCGATCAGCTGGAAAAGGAACGGAGGACAGAATGAAGAAGACCTACCAGGGAAGCTGCCATTGCGGCGCGGTGCGCTTCGAGGCCGACATCGACCTCGCCCAGGGCACCGCGAAATGCAACTGCTCGATCTGCTTCAAGTCGCGTGCATGGATGGCGTTCATCCCGTCGAGCGAGTTCCGCCTGCGCTCCGGCGCGCAGAGCATGGGCGACTACCAGTTCGGCAGGCGAGTCATCCATCACATGTTTTGTACGCAGTGCGGCGTCCGGCCGTTCGCGCACGGCGCCGACGGGCAGGGCAACAAGTTCCACGCCATCCGCGTGAACTGCCTCGACGGGGTCGAGCCGCAGGAGCTGGTCGACGCGCCGCTCAAGTACTTCGACATGCTGCACGACGATTTCAAGTCGACGCCGGCGGAGACTCGACATCTGTAGGAAGACCTGATGAGCACCAACAGCGCGCCCGGCTACAAGAAACACCCGGGCCATCGCATCACGGCCGAACCTGCGGGCGTGCGCGTGCGTGTGACGTTCAAGGGCGAGGTGATCGCCGATACGCGCGAGGCGGTCCAGATGGAAGAGGCGATGGAGGGCAGCACGGTCGCGCCGGCCGTCTACTACATCCCGCGCAAGGACGTGAGAATGCAGCGGCTCGCGCGCACGAGCCATACGACGTACTGCCCGTTCAAGGGCCATGCCTCCTACTTCTCACTGGTCGATGGACCCGAGAATGCGGTCTGGAGCTACGAGCAGCCGTACGACGAGATGATGGTAATCAAGGATCGGCTCGCGTTCTACCCCGACAAGGTCGACTCGATCGCCGCCTCCCATGAATAGGTTGGGCGGCAAGGGCCGGCGCGCGGCGAAACAGTCAGCCGAAGCACGAACCTTGGAGCTCCTGCTCCTGGTCCAGAGATTGCGCTGCATCACCTCCTTGCTCACGATCGGTCTGGACAAGCCGGGGGCGTCGGCCGCGGCGGTGAATTGTGTTGCGTTTAGAATCCAGCCGCCGCCATCCGCTAAAGTTCGGACCAGTGCCGCCGGCCATCTCCATCGCAAACCTGGCCAAGACCTACGCGTCGGGCCTGCAAGCGCTTAAGAACGTCAGTCTCGAAATCCGCAAGGGCGAGATCTTCGCCCTGCTCGGTCCCAACGGCGCGGGCAAGACGACCCTGATCAACATCGTCTGCGGGATCGTGACGCCGACGCAGGGGACCGTGCTCGCAGGCGGCCACGACATCGTGCGCGAGTACCGCGCGACGCGCTCGAAGATCGGCCTGGTGCCGCAGGAGCTGCACACCGACATGTTCGAGACGGTTTGGGGCACTGTCCGCTTCAGCCGGGGACTGTTCGGCCGCGCGCCGAATCCGACTCACCTCGAAAACGTGCTGCGCGATCTCTCGCTCTGGGACAGGCGCCAGGACAAGATCATGACGTTGTCGGGCGGCATGAAGCGGCGCGTGCTGATCGCCAAGGCGCTCGCCCACGAGCCGGAAATCCTGTTTCTCGACGAGCCGACGGCGGGCGTCGACGTGGAGCTGCGCCGCGACATGTGGGCGCTGGTGCGCCGCCTGCGCGCAGGCGGCGTAACCATCATCCTGACCACCCACTATATCGACGAGGCCGAGGAGATGGCCGACCGCATCGGGGTGATCAGCAAGGGAGAGCTGATCGTCGTCGAGGAGAAGGCGACGCTCATGAAGAAGCTCGGCAAGAAACAAATGACGCTGCATCTGCAGGAGCCGATGGCGGCGATCCCGGCCGCGCTGGCCGACTGGCGCCTGGCGCTGAACGCCGGCGGCACCGAGCTCGAATACACCTTCGACGCGGCCGAGGAGCGAACCGGCATCGCGGCGCTGCTGCGGCGCCTGGGCGAGCTGGGCATCGGATTCAAGGACCTCAACACCCGCCAGAGCTCGCTGGAGGAGATCTTCGTCAGCCTGGTGAGCGAGCGCGCATGACATTTAACCGCCATGGCGTAGCCGCGATCTACCGTTTCGAGATGGCGCGCTTCCGGCGCACGCTATGGCAGAGCCTGGCGGCGCCGGTGATCACGACCTCGCTCTACTTCGTGGTGTTCGGCGCAGCCATCGGCTCGCGCATGGCCGAAGTCGATGGCGTGCCCTACGGCGCCTTCATCGTGCCGGGGCTGATCATGCTCGCGCTCTTCACCGAGAGCCTTTCCAACGCCTCGTTCGGCATCTACCTGCCGCGCTTCACCGGGACGATCTACGAGGTGCTGTCGGCGCCGATTTCGGCCTTCGAGTTGGTGCTCGCCTACGTCGGCGCAGCGGCGACCAAGTCGATCCTGCTCGGCCTCGTGATCCTCGCGACGGCCAATCTGTTCGTCCCCGTCGCCATCGCCCACCCGCTGTGGATGGTCGCCTTCATGATGCTGACAGCGACGAGCTTCTGCCTGTTCGGCTTCATCCTCGGCATCTGGGCGGAAGGCTTCGAGCAGCTGCAGTTCATCCCGATGCTGGTCATCACGCCGCTCACCTTTCTCGGCGGCGCGTTCTATTCAATTGACATGCTGCCGCCCGCCTGGCGCACGTTCAGTC
>Ga0209640_10005508_pt1 | contig 11050 bp, 5 predicted proteins | sample RifCSP10_1_FD_184018 | JGI IMG/M metagenome (GOLD analysis project Ga0209640, IMG submission 184018) | Soil microbial communities from Rifle, Colorado - Rifle CSP2_sed 10_1 (SPAdes) (version 2) | ecosystem: Environmental > Terrestrial > Deep subsurface > Rock core/Sediment | place: Rifle...
ACGCGGTTCTCTGAGTCTGAAGTCGACTATGTGGTGACCGATTCGGGCTCGCGGTTCACCTTCATGCCGGGCGAGCCGTTACCCGATGGCTCGCCGCTGGTCGTCGAAGACCTGTCGCGCGATGATCTCGCCGCAATCTTCTACACGAGCGGCACTACCGGTTTCCCGAAGGGCGCGATGATGACCCACGAAAACTTCCTGTCTAACACGGAGACCTGCCGTCGCGTCGTGAATCTCCCCACCGACGGCCGGGTGAGGAACCTCGTGTCCGTGCCGCTGTTCCACGTAACGGGCTGCAACAGCCAGCTTCTGCCGACGTGTGAAACCGGAGATACGCTGGTCATCATGCCTGCGTTCGAAGTTCAGGCGTTCCTGAGCGCGATCCGCGATGAACGCATCAACCTGCTGACCTCGGTCCCGGCGGTCTACTGGCTGGCGATCAATCAGCCGAACTTTGCGGAGCTGGACACATCGGAGATCGGCTGGGTGAGCTATGGCGGCGCGCCGATCGCTCCGGAGCTTGTGGCGCGAATCATGGAGGCGTTTCCAAACGCGCGGTTGGGCAATGGCTTCGGTTTAACCGAGACCTCTTCGGTCGCGACGTTTCTTCCGCACGAGTACGCGCGCACGCGGCCGGAGTCGGTCGGGTTCGCCGCGCCGGTAGTCGATCTCGATTTGTTCGAGCCTGACCCGAGGACCGGCGCCGGCGAGTTGCTGGCGCGCGGCCCGAACGTGGTGAAGGGTTATTGGAACAAACCGGAGGCGACGGCGGAGACGTTTGTGAACGGCTGGCTTCACACGGGCGACATGGCCCGCATCGATGAGGACGGCTTCGTGCAGATTGTGGATCGGATCAAGGACATGATCTGTCGGGGAGGAGAGAACGTCTACTGCGTCGAAGTCGAGAACGTGCTGGCCGCTCACCCGGCTGTGTTTGAAGTCGCGGTGCTCGGCGTGCCTGACGCGATGATGGGCGAGAAGGTGGGCGCGGTGATAGTGCCGCGTCCGGGCAAGGAGGCCGAGCCGACGGATATTCTGGCGTTCGCGCGCGAGCATCTGGCTGACTTCAAGGTCCCGCAGTACGTGGTGATCCGCTCGGAGCCGATTCCGCGCAACCCGGGTGGGAAGATGTTGAAGCCGAGATTGAGAAAAGAAGTTGAGTGGGGCAAACCGGTGCGGTGAATGGCGTCGAGTATCTCCGTCGCACAACGTTTGGCTCGTGTCCTAATTTGAAGTCTTGCCCATAGCGGACTTTTGGTTGCGTTTTAAACGCGTGTTGCTCGCAGGCGCGAACGTGATAAGATGTGGCCCTACGCGCCGTAGCAACTTCCCGGCACGGACATGGAGTTAGATAAGCGGAAACCCTCTTTGCAAGCTGAACGAAGCATGCTATATATGGAATCAAATCTCGCACAGAGTAACGTCAAAGTATGCGTGTGCCTCTTTTGCTCAGTTCCGCCTGGGCTTGCGCTAGGCTCCGGCGTTCACCGCACCTCTGCGGAATTCTGAGCGATTCACGCTCATTTCGCCGGCGCTAGCAGCCCAACGAAGGTTCACAATTCGTTGCAAGCGCGGCAGGCAAGAAGTAAGGCCCGTCGACGAATCAGTAATCACCTTGGATGGCAAGCCTACGTTGAATCTAAAGGCCGAACTGCTGAAATACGGCGCTTCGAGCGACAGCATTCGTTCGCTTGGCGGACCCCCATCGTTGGAATTGCTCGACTACTTGGATTTGGTTGAACGACCGGAGCCACGCCCGGGATTGTGGCCCCATTGTGTTGTGGAGAATCAGGGAAGACCGCTCCTGTTCGTTGTCGATGAAAGCGGCCTTGCGCTCCCCCCGGTGGAGTCACCAGCCGAGTTCGAGAACCTTCGGCGTTTGCTCGCTTGTCGGGGTGAGCGCTCCTACCTGGCCCGAGTGTTGCCAGGCGAATTGAAGGTCGTTCCGGTGGGCTTCGGGCCACTCCCCGGCTGGAAAACATACCGCCCTGGCACAGGCGACGCGACGACCTTTGTATCCAGACTGGCGTTTGGCGAGTATGACGGCACCGGGGAACCGAGAGACACAGACTTTGTCTTCACCGAGATGTTTGAGCTGCTGACGGGAGTCGCCAATCGGCTGGTGGGAGCGATAAGCAAGCTTGACGTGCTATCGCTAATCGGCCGAGCCCTGTTCTTTCGCTTTTTGCGTGACCGCCACGTAGTAACCGACAGAGACACTCACGCGGTCGCACCAAGGGCAATCGAACTCCTCGCTTGTTTCGATAACGCGACGAACGCGGAAGCGACATGCCAATGGCTTGACCGCACTTTTAACGGCGATTTTCTGCCTCTAAGCGATGGTGGCAGCGGACTATTCTTCGAGCGCGTAGAAGGGGAAACTAACGGCAGCGTCTTTTCAGAACTCAGCGCTATTCTCCGAAGCGAGAAGCCGGTCGGAAAGCAGAGCTATCAACTCCAGTTTGATTGGTCCGATTTCGACTTTGCGCACGTGCCGGTCGGTCTTCTGAGCCAGGTCTATGAAGCCTTCTGCTGGAAATGGGAGCCTCACCTTTCGAAGGAGACCAGCGTTCACTACACGCCGCGCGGCATAGCGGCAACGCTTGTGGGTGAGGTTTTCGACAAGCTGAGCGACGCCCACAAGGCTCGCGTGCTGGACCCGGCATGCGGTGCGGGTATCTTCCTGGTACTGGCATTTCGTCGGCTCTATCGCGAGCATTGGAATGCGTTCGGAAAACGCCCAGATACAACGGATATTCGCAAAATCCTAGAAAGGCAACTCGTCGGATTCGACACCAGTGATTTTGCCCTCAGACTTGCCGCCCTTAGCCTTTACCTTACCGCGATCGAACTGGACCCGAACCCAGTTCCACCTGAGAAGCTCAGTTTCAGAGCGCCTCTGCGCGATCGCGTACTGTTCAACTTCGGGCACCCAGACAATGATCACGCTGCGGGATTCGAGATTGGTAGCCTCGGGCCAGAGGTGGACACGAGCTTTGATGGCGGATTTCATATAGTGTTGAGTAACCCGCCTTGGACTACCTTACCTCCCGAGAAGAAGGAACTCGCGAAACAACTCGAAGAAGCCACCAGGTCTGTCATCCGTCGAAAGGGAGAGGTTGACATGGCGGGTGCTTACCACAACCCCGACAACTCACCCGATCTCCCATTCATTTGGAAGGCAACGGAATGGTGTATGCCCGATGGACGTATCGCGATGGCATTGCCGGCCCGAATCCTGATGAAGCAGGAGGAGACGCCGCGCTTTGCTCGTGAAATGCTGTTTCGTTTGGTAGAGGTGACTGGCATCATCAACGGTTCGAACGTTTCGGATACGAGAGTCTGGCGAAAGATGAATCAGCCGTTCATGCTTCTCTTTGCCAGGAACGGCCGGCCACGCAAGAGCGGAGTCCTTAGACTGATAACTCCTTACTACGACGCCCATCTCAATCGCCGGGGCGAAGTCAGGGTGGACTCAAAATCTTCCTATCCCCTCGAGGTGCAGGCCGCTCTGGATGAACCCTGGGTATGGAAGACACTTGCTATAGGCAGTTCTCTGGACGTTGACGTGGTGAGAAAGATAAAACGCTCGTCGGAAGTATCACTAAAGGATTACTGGGATGACCTCGAACTAGCGAGTGGGCAGGGTTATCAAATAGCCGATGACCAGGTTCAAAGCGATGCCGAGTTTCTGAAGGGCCTTCCGAACTTGGACTCGACCGATAAATTCCAGTTTGTCGTTGAGGCCGGAGAACTGAGTTCATTTGACCGAGAGACGCTTTGTTGGCCGCGAAAGGAGGAAATTTACGAACCTCCTCTGCTGCTCGCAAAGGCAGCACCTGGCAGTGACCGCAAATCAGGGCGGGCGCTGCTATGCCTAGAGAAGATCGCGTACAACGAAAGCTATTTTGGCTATTCCGCAGCCGGACATCCGGATGGGGAGTTTCTCATTCGCTATATACATCTATTCGCCCATAGTAACGTCTGGCTTTATTATGTGCTCATGACAAGCTCGGAGTTTGGCGCCGAACGACGCAAACTTCACAAGGCGGATTTGGATAGATGCCCGTTTCTTCTCCCCGAGCGACTGACTGCCGAACAGCGCCAAAAGGTGCTTCTTCTATCTGAAAGACTGGTCTCAAAAGACGTGACTGTGTTCGATGACATAGACACTTTCTTCTGCAGTCTATATGGCTTGGGCAAGCTCGAGATCGAGACCCTAAGGGACACTCTGGACGTCGGCCTGCCCTACAAGTCTGCGCGGCAACGCGCATGCGGACGTGCCAAACCCGAAGAAAGTGATAGCTTTTGTCGCCGAGTGGAGACGCTACTCCGGCCCTTTTTCAAGGTCATGGGGAACGAACCACGGGTCCGTGCGTGGGAGCCCAGTGACCCTTATGCAGCTTCTCACGCCCCGTTCGCCGTTATGGTAGTTAGCCGCACTGATCGCACCGCACCGCTACCCGACGAGCTGTTTCGTACAACCATCCTGCCTCTTGCGAACGAAACTGGCGCGACCCGGATAATTCTGGAGCTAGACGGTGGGTTAGTAATTGGAATACTCAATCAGTATCGCTACTGGACACAAAGCAGAGCGAGGCTACTCGCGGGTGAATTGCTGGGCAATCACATGAGCGTATTCGAGACGTGATTATGCCATATGGTTTTTACGATAAGCCAAGAGTCATAGAACTACCGCACCCGCCGGTAGCGCTCGCTGTCTTTCTCACCGTCGAGGCAGCGATGCTGGCCGCTTGGAATATCTTGCGTGTCAGACGCCGTCCAGGCTTCGACCTCTCGAATGCGGACGAAGACATCGTGACTCAGGAGCTTTATGAAGTCCTGTCCGACCAAGTGTTTGATAAGGGAGTCGTCGGCGGGTTTGACCGCGAACTTTTTACCGACATTAATCGCGAGTCGAAGTTTCGCAGTTACAACTATGCCCATCTGGACAAGATGCCTGATCTGAACATTGGCCTTGTCGGCAGACAAGCTTTCTATCCGTCGCAGGACCGGATTTTCATGGAATGCAAGCCAGTAGACTCAACGCACACCGTCGGTAAGCACTACTGCGGAATGGGCATTTTTCGGTTCGTCCGCGGGGAATATGCATGGACCATGACTAGCGTATTGATGATTGGCTACGTCCGCGAAGACTATAGGATAGTCCCAAAACTGACCGATGCCCTCAAGAGGGTGTCACACGAGATCAGTACTATCGGTGATCCGTATCAGTGCAGCAAATCCGAAGCCTCTTTGATCAGCGAGGCCGTCTACATTAGTCACCACGCTCGGAGGTTTGAGTACGTCGAAACTAGGTTGGCCGCTCCAGACATAACGATCCGTCACCTCTGGCTACGTCGGGATTGAATCACTGCCTGCTCGGAAAGTCTTCGTTTGTAATTTCCAGCCCAGACCAATCCTGGCACCGCGGGCTTGGTTAGAACATAGACGATCATCACAAGGTAATGACCCCACCTTTAGCCAGCGAGGAGCGCTTCTTCGCGGCCCGATTAATCATCCGTTGAATCAACTGCAACGAATTATTCCGCTACCAACTACTGACTCATCGTCTTCCCGCCCACACACTGAAGACCGTCCCGCCGCCGGCTTGCGCGCCCCACTCGACCTCCGCTTCAATCAAACTCGCGCGCGAGCGGATGTTCGCAAGCCCGCGCCCATTCGAAACACTCCTCGCCGCAGCATCAAATCCCCTGCCGTTGTCCTCAAGCCGAATCACCCAACGGCCCTCCGAGTCGCACGACACTTCCAACCGCACGTGCGTCGCCCCCGAGTGGCGGCACACGTTGCTGATCGCTTCCTGAACGATTCGATAGACCTGAATCTGGACGGCAGGCGCGAGTCGCAGCTTCTCTTCGATGGCTTCATCGCAAGCGAACTCGTACTCGAACCTTCCCTCCGCCGGCATGTGCGCGACCGCGTCCGCAACCGCCCACTCGAGCGCCGCCGCCAACCCGACATTCGCGAGCGCCGACGGGCTCAGGTCTTCGCATATCCGCCGAATCTCCGTCGATACCGCTTCGATCTCGTTGCGAAAGACCGCCGGCTCGATCCCGTCGCGTCGCTCGTCACCCTCGCGCGCCGGCAGTTGATCGGTCATCAACAGCAATCGTCTCAAGTCCGCCAGCGTCTGGTCGTGCAAGTCGCGCGCGATCCTCCGCCTCTCTGTCTCCGTTTCGTTGGCCAACTGCATTCGAGTCTCGGCAAGCTGCCGATTCGCATCGCCGAGCGCGACGTTGCTTGCGGCCATCCGCTTGTTCTGACGGTGGCCCCACCACATCGCCACGAGCGCCAATCCGAGCAGCGCCGCAAGCGCCGTCGTCGTCCACGGAAAGGGCGCGCGCGCGACTCGAAACTCGAGCGCAAGCGGCTCTGAAACCACCAGGTCGTTGGTGAACGCGCGCGCTTCGATGCGATACCGGCCGGGCGTCAGGTTCTCGATCAGGAACTGCGAATCGCGCGCGAGCTTATGCCTGAGCGGCCTGCCCGCCGAATCCAGAAGGGAGAACGAATACTGAAACTGCTCGGGGAATGTGCGGCCGCTCAGCGCCTCCACGTCGAGCGCGAGGCTGTTTTGCGGATAATCGAGATCGAGCCCCGCGCGAATCTCGTCGGGTTGGAACACCCGCTTGCTCATCACCCGCGCGGCTCGAAGCTGCGGAGCGACGCGGCCCGGAACGTAGCGCGCAACCCCGTGACTGGTCCCGACCCACAACACTTCTTCGCCCGATGCGCCGGTGGTGCTCAGAATCGCGAACGCATTCTCCGAAGGAAGACCCTGCTCCGTGTCGAGCCGCGCGACAATGGCTTCGCCTCCTTCGTCGAGCAGCACCTTGTAGAGCCCTCCGCCCGCGGTCACGCACCATGCCGCGTCGCCCTTAGCCGTCACTCTTCGCACGTCGTTGCCTTTAAGCGGCCAGAGCAACTCACCCGCGCGAAGCGCCGCAAGGCCTCGTGGCACCGCGACCCACAACACCCCGTCGCTCGTTCCGCCAATCGACCAGGCCGTCTCGTTGCTCAAACCGTCGAGCGCGGCGTCGCGTCGGACCTCTTTGCCGTCGAAGACGAGGACGCCGCCGTCCGCCGCGCCGATCCACAAGCGCTTGCCGTCGTCGGAGTGCAGGCTGACGAGCGAGTCATTCGCCCAGACGAGCGTGCGGCGATCTCGTTCCAGTCGCTCGAGACCTCGCCCGAAGCCCGCAATGTAAAACGAGCCTTGAAACTCGCAGATGGCCCGCACGCTTCCGGCGTCCCGGTCATCGGTTTTGACTCTTGTAAAGAGCCGTGAGCCCGCGAGCGCACCCGGCACTCCGCGAGCGCGCCGCTGCCGGGTCGTCGGCTTCGCGCCGGTGAATAGACCCGAGGCCGTACCGACGAGCAGATGTTCGGGTGCGTCTTCGGCAATCGAGTGAACCGTGTGGCCGCGTAGCTCAGGGACCTCAACCCAGCGATCGGCGCTCTTGTCGCGAACGAAGAGACCTCGATTCGTCCCGCACCATATCCATCCGTCTCGCGATTGAAAGAGCGCGCGGGCGAAGTTGCTCTCCGGACGATCGGAGACGGCTTCGATTCGAAGGCTGTTCGGATCGTAACGGCACGCGCCGCGATCGGTCCCGAACCAGATCACGCCTTCGCGATCGACGAAGACAGCGTAGATGTGATTCGACCGAAGCCCGCCTGCGGTGTTCTCAAACGTGAAGTGCTCGAGTTGGCGGGAGCCTCGATAGAGAAACGCGCCGTGACCATCTGAGACGATCCAGAGGTTGCCGTTTTGGTCGGGCGTCAGGGCCGTCACTTCGCGCGCGGGCACGGCCGGCGGTCGCATCGTCTCTCGGCTTTGGCCCGCCGCGCTTTGGTCGACGGTCGTCCGAGCGCCCGGTGACGGGCCTCGCGCGTCGGAGTCGGCAACAGGTTTGAATTCACCGTCGATCAGACGCACTGTGCCCGAGGCGGTTCCAATTCGGAGTGCACCGTCGTCGTCGATTTTGATAGCACGCACTCCGCCTAATGGAAGACCCTCAGCAGTGATCTTCTGAACACGGCGGCCGTCGTAGCGAGCGAGGCCGTTGTCGGTTCCGAACCAGATGAAGCCCTCGCGGTCCTGGGCTATGGCTCGCACGTGATCGGAGGGCAGGCCGTGGAACAACGTGACCGCGCCCCACTGATGGAGGTTTGTTGAGGGAGTTTGGAGCGCGGGCGTTTGCGCCGGAACTGCGCGCAGCGCGAGACACGTGAGCAGCACGCCGGCGAGGGAAGACCAGCCTTCAATCAAGCACAGTGCCCGCGCAGAAGGATAGGTCGCTGACTGGCCCAAGCTACTCGGTTTGCTTCTCACTTCGTGGAGTCTCATCACGACCCAAAATGTAGCCCGGAGCTCTTCATTAGGGTCCGAATGTTCGACGCTTGCGAACACGTGACTTCTAATTCTCTATTCCACTCTTGCCGCGCGGGGCTTGCTCCTCCAGGTACCTCTTCCGGTCGCGGTCGATCCAACCCTCCAGCTCCTTCGCGGCCTTCTCAAGCTCGTCGCTGTTCAACAATCCGCGCCGCAGCGCTTCGAAGAACGCCCTCGTGCGAATGTTATAGGCCAGCTTGTCGTAAGCTTCGTTGGGCGTTCCTTCGGGCGATGACGCGAACAACTTCTCATACAAGGTCGCCAGCCGGCTCTCGACCCCACGAAGGCTCAGGCTGCACTTGCGCGCGATGGCCCAGTTCGACAGCCCAAGCGCGAGGTAGTACAACGCCTCGGCTTCGAACTCGGTCAGCAGCGGCCGCTTGAACGAGTCTTTGAACGCCGGGTCGATCATATCGGCGCCGTCTTCGAGGACCGCGGCGACGAAGCGCAGGAAGCGAGTCTCGGGGTTGTTCTTGTCGATGAAACCGTAAGCGGGCTGGGGCTGGACCGACTTGATGATCTTGCGAATCTCGTTGATGTAGATCTCGTGAGGGAACTGGGTCCAGAAGATTATTCGCGCGGCCGGAAAGCCTCGCCATATCGCGCGCGCGGCTTTGACACCCGAGAGCTTCGGCATCTGGATGTCGAGCACGCAGAGCTCCGGCCGGTGACGCAGCGCAAGCTCGACCGTCGTTTCGCCGTCGCCCGCTTCGATGACCGGTGCGCGCGAGGGGAACTCGCGTTCGAGCAGTTCGCGCAGGTAGCTGCGTTGAGCGACGTTGTCTTCGGCGATTAGTATGGACATATTCCCATCGTACCGGTTTGTTGCCTTGGCAGATGAGTCCGGCGGCTCTGATGCTATGACCGCTTGCGCGGTTGGTCAATGTGGTTACCCTCAGTCAACCGTAGCGTGTTAGCCCGCCGCTCGCGCCGGGACCTCCCTCCTCGATCCTGTTGGCGCCCGCGTTACCGATTCCATCCCCGCCGACAATAATGTCCGCGTGCTGGCGCCGACAGCGAACTTCATCCGCAGCCACGCGAGACTCTCGCTCCTAATCGCGAGCCTGGCGATCGCACCCTGCGCATGGCTTGTGTGGGCTGCGCACTCGCGGCCGCGAGCGTGGGCCGTCCGTGAAGTCCCGATAGCCTTCTGGGCGTGGCAATCCAACGCGCCCGCGCAAGCAGACGTAGAGCGGGCCCTCCATCAGACCGGCGCGCGAACCTTGTTCATGCGAGCCGGCCAGCTCGACTACGAGCGCGGAACGTGCCGTCTTATCCGCGCAGCGAGCGGGCCGTTCCCGCGCGGCGTCGAGTTGCACCTCGTCTACAATGCGACGCCCGACTTGCTCGCCGCCTTCGAGACCATCGACATTCAAGCGCTCGTTTCTGCGATTGCCGAAACCTACGCGGCGGATTCTGAGCGCGCCGCTAGGGGGCGCGCCGAGGTCGCCGGGCTTCAACTCGACCTCGACGTTCCCACGCGGCTTCTCCCGAAGTATGAAGGGCTCTTGCGAATGTTGCGCGAGCGGCTGCCCGAAGGAATCAAGCTTTCGATCACCGGGCTGCCGACCTGGATGAGATCACTTGCGCTGGCAACAGTGCTTGAAGCGGTCGATTTCTGGGTGCCTCAGTGTTACGGCGCGACGATCCCCGAACAGCTCGAGCGGGCCACACCGATCGCTTCGCTCGCAGCGGTCGCCGATGCGATCGATGGCGCGCGCGGGCTCGGCCGGCCTTTCTACGCGGGGCTTGCGGCTTATGGCTACGCGATCCACTACTCGCCGGACGGCCGCCGAATTCAAGTGAGCGGGACGTTGGATCCTGAACTTGTCGCAAACAGCACGAGCCTCGAGCTTGTTGAGCGCCGGCGGTTCGGCTCGGGTGAGAACTCTTCGAGCGAGTGGCGGCTCGTGTACCGGGCGAGGGAGGCATGCGTGTTGGGCGGCCTATTCCTGCGCGAGGGCGAGTGGCTGATGCTGGATTTGCCGACTGCCGAATCGTTGCGAGCAGCAGCGCGGACGGTGCGCGAGCGGGCGGGTCCGCGCTTGCTCGGAGTTTGTGTTTTCCGTCTGCCGTCGGCGAGCGACAAGACCACGCTGACGATCGAAGAGGTCGCCGATGCTCTGTTGGACCGGCCGCCAAGTGTCGCGCTGGAGGTGACGGCCAAACTCGCGCCACTCTCTCAATCGGCGACACCTGGCGAGCGGACGCGTGTCGAGATCGCCTGCGTGAACACCGGGTCGACCGGTGCGCTCTGTGGCGAGGATGCATTGATGGTCGAAGCGCAGGTTCCGGCCGGCCGGCTGCGCACAATCGAGCTTAACGGCTTCGGTTCTTCGGAGACGCTATTCGCGCCGGCAGGAATAGACGGCCGCTCGGACGAAGTCGTTGCGTGCGGGGTCCGGAGAGCGAACCTGGTCAGATTGATGAAGCGCACGTGGCGACCCGGCGAGACGGCGTTTGTTGTTCTCGAATTCAGCGGGGAGCCGCCGGACGCAACCTCGCTGACGATCAGCGTCCGACGTGATGAACGAACCGCGTGGCAGGAGACCCGGACGGTTGCGATCGAGAGGGAGAACCGCTGGTGAATAGCATCTCGATACGAGGAAAGTTCTTTCGCCTGCTGACCCGCGC
>Ga0209640_10005509_pt1 | contig 11050 bp, 8 predicted proteins | sample RifCSP10_1_FD_184018 | JGI IMG/M metagenome (GOLD analysis project Ga0209640, IMG submission 184018) | Soil microbial communities from Rifle, Colorado - Rifle CSP2_sed 10_1 (SPAdes) (version 2) | ecosystem: Environmental > Terrestrial > Deep subsurface > Rock core/Sediment | place: Rifle...
CGGGATTAAACCCGCGGTCACGGCGATAGTCGTGTACGCGGCCTGGCGGATCGGGTCCAGGACCTTGAGGAATAATGCCCTGCGTGCCGTCGCGCTGCTTGGCTTTATCGCAATCTATATGTTCGCCGTACCATTTCCTTATATCGTACTGGCCGCAGCCATTATTGGCTATGCTGGAGGGAGGTTCGCACCCGAAAAATTTACCGCAGCCGGACACCAGCATGAGTCGCATCAATACTATGGACTTGCGTTGCTTGACGATGACATGCCCATTCCTGAGCACGCCTGTTTCAAATGGTCCAGGGTGATTGCTCTGGCGCTGACCGGATTGCTGATTTGGGGGACTGGCATGGCCCTGTTGACCATGGCTTTTGGCTGGCAAGGGACGCTGCCGCAAATGGGATGGTTTTTCACCAAGGCGGCCCTGGTGACATTCGGCGGCGCCTACGCGGTATTGCCATATGTCTACCAGGGCGGCGTTGTTGAATACGCCTGGCTCAGCGCGCCGCAGATGATAGACGGCCTGGCATTGGGCGAGACGACGCCCGGCCCCCTGATCATGGTGGTTGCTTTCGTTGGTTTTGTCGGCGCCTGGTCGAAACAGATATTCGGACCGGAACTGCTGCCGGTGGCGGGGGTGGCGGGCGCCTGCATCGCCACGTTGTTTACGTTTTTACCGTCTTTTATTTTTATACTGGTTGGCGGTCCTTTCGTTGAAACGACCAAACATGATGTCAGGTTCACGGCGCCATTAACCGCGATCACCGCCGCGGTGGTCGGCGTGGTCCTGAACCTCGCGGTTTTTTTCGCCTACCACGTACTCTGGCCGCGGGGTATTGAAGCCGGCTTTGAATGGTTCGCGGCGGTCATTGTTGTTACCTCGATGGTTGCGATATTCAAATACAGGATTGGGATCATCACTATCATCGGCGCCTGCGCGCTCGCCGGACTCGGTTATTCCCTGTTAATGCCGCAATTCCCGTAATTCCTTGTACAGTTTGCGTTCACGCCAGGACAATTTGTCCGGGATCTGGATCTGGATCCGCAAATTGATATCACCGTTACCTTTTTTTTCGAATCGGGGCAGGCCTTTGCCGCGTAATCTCAGAATTTCGTTATGCTGTGTGCCGGCGGGCAGTTTGACTTCCAGATTTCCATCCAGGGTGGGCACTAGTAATTTCGTGCCAAGAACGGCGTCGACGATCTGGACGGTTTCCGCGCGCCATAGATCAGCCCCGCGCCGCTGAAAGCGGGGATCCGGCGCGGAATAAATCACGACGTGCAGGTCACCGGGTTCAGCAGCCGTACCGCCTGGCATCCCATGGCCCGGTACTCTCAAGGTCATTCCATCCTCGATACCAGCCGGAATGTGCAGGCGGAGCTTCTCTTCTTTTGCTATCTGTCCGTCGCCGCCGCACTCCCGGCAGCGTGCTTCAATCACCGTGCCACGGCCATGACAGTCCGGGCAATTGACGATCTGCTGGAAACTGATGGTCTGACCTTTCCTTTCACTTTCCTTGTGAGTCTTGATCTGATGACCGCTGCCGTTACAGGTGTGGCAATTCGCGGGTGGTTTACCCGACGCGGTTCCAAAGCCATTGCATGCATTGCAAGTCACCGGTCGGTTATAAAAAATGTCCTCCTTGCCGCCTTCGGCGATGCGTTTCAGCGGCAATTCCAGGTTGATGCGCAGATCCAGGCCCCGCGGCTGCTGCTGCCGTATCCCATCGCCAAAGAACCGATCGAAGATACTGCTGCCGCCCGGGCCGAAGCCAAATCCCAGATCGCCGAAAATGCTGCCAAGGTCGACATTACGGAACAGGTCCTCATCGCTGAAATGGGCGACGCCTTCAAATCCATGGGCGTCGTATTGCGCGCGTTTATCCGGTTTCGAGAGGATGGCGTAGGCCTTGGCGATCTCCTTGAAGCGGCTCTCCGCCTCCGGCGACTTGTTACGATCCGGGTGCCACTGCATCGCCAGCCGGTGATAGGCATCCTTGATGGTCTTCTGATCGGCATCTCTTGGGATGCCTAAAATCTCGTAATAATCACGTTCTCTGGGCATGGTTACTTATTCCCTGTACATACTTAATAACTTGTTATCTTGGCACTGCCGGTGAGCAACCGGATATGATACATATCAATAATTATAGACCTCGGCTGCTTTTGGAATTGCTCTTAATATTTATTGAGTAAGTACTGCTCCCCCTGACATGGGATGGTAAGTGGACTAAATGAGATAGGGCGTTTATTCTCACTATCTGCATTCCAGACTGGTTTGGTAAAACTGGTCAATCGCTGGGAGGGAAAATTTATGCATCGTTTTTATCTTAATGTTGCTGTGGCGATGGTTCTGTTATTCGGTATCTGCAACAATGTTGCCGCCGTCGTCGAATGCAATCGGGATTGTCTCACCGGTTTCTTAAACACTTATCTGCAGGCCCTGAAAAAACATGATGCCTCCGGCCTGCCTGTCACCAAAAACGTTAAATATACGGAAAACGGCGTGCGTCTGAACCTGACTGATGGTCTCTGGCAGACAGTGACCGATCTGCCGGTTTACCGCATCGATGTTGTCGATGAAGAAGCGGGTTCCATCGGCATGCTCGGCATCATCTTCGAAAATGGCAACCGGAACTTTTTCTCCACCCGTCTGAAAGTGGAAAAGGGGACGCAGGTATCGGAAATCGAAAACCTGGTGGTGCGCAACATCACGCCCAGCGGACTCGGTAACGCGCAGCGTAACGATCCCCATCCCCTGTTCGCGGAACCGGTACCGGAGAATGAACGTCTGTCACGTGCGGAACTGGTGACTATCGGTGACAGTTACTTCACCGGCCTGGATACCGATGACCATGGCGGCAACGTGCCCTTCGATCCCGAGTGCCAGCGCCGCGAAAACGGCACTGAGACTGCCAATTCCACCAATCCGGAAGCACGCGGTATGGCGAAGATGGGCTGCAAGGCGCAGTTCGATACCGGCTTTTCCGTCATCGTCACCGACATCCGCGAGCGCCGCTTCGTCGCTGTGGATCCGGTCTATGGTCTGGCATTCGCGTTCGGCTATTTCGATCATGACGGCAGTATTCCCGCCTATAAGAACCTGACCACTGGCGAGATGGTTGACGTCAGTCCCGCTTTCCGGCAGCCGTTCTCCTTCATCATCGCCGAGATCTTCAAAGTCAAGAAAGGGACTATCCGCCAGATCGAAGCGGTGCTGACATCAGTGCCTTACGGCATGCCCTCGGGCTGGTAGTTGAATCGCCAGCTCGGAGTCGAGGAGAATTGAAAAATTAATCAGCGTGGTTAAAGAGGTATTATTTCAGGTATTCCTGCAGGGCGGACTCATTGCATTCTTCTGAACCAATAGAGGCAATTGCCGCAGCTGCGGCCTATCGCTTCACCAAGTCGGTATTCCGCAACTGAAACTGCCGGCATCGTTGATATCGCCCGATCCCTTGTATATTGCGACCTGGGGGTAAGTGCAGACGGGTCTGGTCTTATAAGTCGTTCCGCGATCCGTATAGGCGGCTTCGATGCTCTCCGGCGCCACATTATTCTCGCGCCATTGTTGCAGGGCTTCGAGGACATTAAAGGTTCTCGGATCATTGAAACCGGGGCACATGCCCATGCCCGGCACCATGAACAGGCGGGAAAAATCCCGGGTATTGCTCAAGCCGCCCATTGCCTCGACTACGTTGTTGTAAAAATCGATGATACTGCGCGGCGGCACCCAGGTTTCACCCCAGGATTGGTACAGGATGAGTTTACCGCCGTGGTCCTTGAAGGCTTTCAGATTGGCATCATAAGCATCCACGGCTGTGCCGACCCGGTCTGCGGCCAGGCGGGTATGCAGTTCCACGTCAAAGGTGCGGAAGTCCCAATCCGGATTTTCGAAGACCAGGAATTTGAAGAAACCATTATTGATTTCCAGCGGCTCTGGTCCAGCCGTCATTTCGCCCCAGCGTAGTTCGCTGCCCGGTTCGAAACCGGAGTAAATTTGCGTGCCATCGGCGAATTTCGCGCCGGTATAGATGCGGCGGGCCGTATCGACCTGGGCCGCCGTCAGGCAGGAGGCGGCATCGGTACTCTGACACTGGATGGTCTGCGGATCGAACACACAGCGGGTCGGATCTTCGATGACCTCGTCTCTAACACCGTCTTTGGCATCGCAGGCATCCAGTACCGCCCGGTGCAGGACCGGATATTTCGCTGGTGGAATATAACCCGGAGCCTCGATGCCGTCTTTCAGCGCAATCCAGGCTATATACTCCGAGCCGGACTGCAGGCGGGTGACGTAGTAAGCCGGATCGCCGGTGATGACACCGTCATAATCCTCGGGATAGCGTTGTATCTCGTTCAGGCCCTGATTGCCGCCGTTATGGCAACTGTTCCAGTAGGAATAGCGCGGCGGCTCGCCGTAGTAAGCCTCGATAATGCGTTTGGCGTTCACGGTCATTTCATGGACCGCACGGTGACCCCAGTCGATGACCCGTTGCGGCTGGCCCATGGCCCAGCTATGACCGGAGGCAACATGGCCGGTATCAGTCGAGGCAGTAGCATAGCCCCGTTCCAGATTATTCGCCAAACCGCCATAACTGATCGCCCCTTCAAAGGCCGGATTGCCTACCGCCAGAAACCTTTTATTCCAGGTCGCTGGCTCCGGCAGCCATACTTCAAAACCGATGTGGGAATCTGTTACCGGCTCCGCATATCCCACCACCCGGCAGAAAGGGACAGTTACCTTCAGATCCGGACGAGTGCCGAATGGTCCGCTGGTCCGGGGCGGGAAATAAGACGGTGGTGTGGCAATGGCCGTGGCCAGGGTGATGGTTACATTTGGGAATTTGAGTGATCGCATATCCGCGCAGTCCTGTTGGGCGGCTGCGAGGACCGGAACCAGTGTGAGCAGTAATAAACGGATCACCAACGACGAATAGCGCATGGACTGCTTCCTCCCCTGATGTGAAGAGTTCAGATTGTTATTAAGACTATGCCAGGCACCATTAATGCTACCAGATAACCGGCGCCGGGAAGATCACTGCTACGCAGCTGCGGCTCAGTCTAATCTCTCGTACCAGATACAGACGATCAAGGTCTGGCGTTCGCCCTGGGCGGAATCGGTAACGTCCGTGGCGGATATATCCGTATCCACCACCTCGATCGGCTCGGTATGGTTATCCAGCCAGTTATTGATTTCCCGTTCCAGCTTGTTGATACCATCTGCTCCGAAGCCCTGGAATATTTTGACGTTCATAACGAATACCTGCTCATACCGGGATGATGGCTCAACATTCTATTTCGGAATCTTTGATTAATACAGAGGTTCCTTTCGGCAAGTTGTTGTGCCGACATTAACAAGACACGTGCAGGATTGCCCGCACTTTGCCTCTTTTATGGGCTGAGATCAGTTTGCAGGCGGTGTCGGTTGGCACCGCCGTGACTTCGATGCCACGTTCCCTGGCCGCCTCATACACCTCGTTCATGATAGGCAACTGGCCATTTGCACCCGTGCCGATGATCAGATGTTTCCCACCCCAGGGTATGGTTTCATCTATTGAAAGCGGCGTGTGACCGTACCAGTCACGATAGGCCCTGGAAGGTTTTTTTCTGCGTTTACGGACTTTGCCCTTGTCTATGATCACATCGTAATCATAGGGATTACCGTCTATTTCGATGGCGCCAAACCCGATGAATATAGCCTGCATGCACAGCTCCTGTTTAAAGCGCTTTAATTAATTTTAGGTACAGGAGGGTGGGGGAAAGATGATTTTTGTCAGTATATCTTGAGATTAGTAGAAATCGAGAGTAGATATAAATCTGTTTTCGTCCTGATGGACGAGGTGTTGCTCTTTCGCATCCCTGCGACCGCAACATAAGTAATTCCATTTACAAAACTTTTGTCTTGCCAAAAGTTCCCAAAAGCGCTTGGCGTGATAGCGCTCGGCCTTAGTGCATCCCTGCACACGGCTGCCCTGCGAAGCTGGGGATTTCTGGCGGCCGCGGCCACGCGTCCATCCTTGTCCGCGTCGGCCGCTAAATCCGCTGTCCTGCGGATTTGCCTGGAACTCCCAGTACTTCTCGGCGAGCTTGACACGCCAGTTTTGGGCGGCCAGTCCCTGGCCGTTAAAATCAGGGGCGTCAGTTTTTAGTCTGGTTCTCGAAGAGATATTGAGGGTTTAAGAATTAAAACAAGCCGCTGATATTGCCCTGCGCATCCACGTCGATGTGTTCGGCGGCCGGGACTTTCGGCAGACCGGGCATTGTCATCATATTGCCGGCGATGGCGACGATAAAACCGGCACCGTTGGATACTCGTACTTCGCTGATTTCCACTGTGTGATCGGTGGGAGCGCCGATGATGGTCGGGTCGGCTGTAAATGACATCTGTGTCTTGGCAATACAAACCGGAAAACGCCCGTAATCCTTGTTCAAGGATTCGATTTGCTGTCTGATTCTTGTATTGGCGGTGACCTCCCTGGCGCCGTAGATCTTTTTCGCTATGGCTTCAATTTTATTCCATAAGCTGTCCTGGTCTTCATAAACATAGCGATGCTTGGCGGGTTTGCCATCGACGACTTTAATGACTTCCCGGGCCAGATCCTCGGCCCCGGCGCCGCCATCCGCCCAGTGTTTGGAGATAATGGCCTTGGCGCCCATGGTGGCGACCCGTTCCTGCACCAGTTTAATCTCCGCATCCGTGTCTTTCGTAAAGTGGTTAATACAGATAATACAGGGCAGGCCATAATGCTTCTGGATATTGTTCAGGTGCCGTTCCAGATTGGCCATGCCTGTGGCCAGCGCCGCCAGATTTTCGCTGGTTAGCTTGTCTTTCGGGATACCGCCGTGATATTTCAGTGCCCGCATGGTGGCGACCAGGACGATGGCCGCCGGTTTCAGGCCGGCCATCCGGCATTTGATGTCGATGAATTTTTCCGCGCCCAGATCAGCGCCGAAGCCGGCTTCGGTAATGACATAGTCCGCCAGTTTAAGGGCGGTTTTGGTCGCCGTGACGCTATTGCAGCCATGGGCGATATTGGCGAAGGGGCCGCCATGCACGAAGGCCAGGTTGTTTTCCAGGGTCTGCACCAGATTCGGCTTGATCGCGTCCTTCAACAGTGCCGCCATGGAGCCGTGGGCCTTCAGGTCACGGGCGTAAACCGGCTTTTTGCCGCCACGCGTATAGCCGACGATGATCCGGCCGAGCCGTTCCTTCAAATCCATCAGCGAAGTCGCCAGGCAGAAGATCGCCATGACCTCGGAGGCCACCGTAATGTCATAACCGTCTTCCCGGGGAAAGCCATTCGCCGTACCGCCGAGGGAGTTGATGATTTTACGCAGCGCGCGGTCGTTCATATCAACGACCCGTTTCCAGGTGACCAGGCGCGGATCGATGTCCAGGCTGTTGCCGTGATGGATGTGGTTGTCGACCATCGCCGAGAGCAGGTTATGGGCGGTGCTGATGGCGTGAAAATCGCCGGTGAAATGCAGGTTGATATCTTCCATGGGGACAACCTGGGCATAGCCACCGCCGGCCGCGCCGCCTTTGACGCCGAAACAGGGGCCCAGTGACGGTTCACGCAGGCAGATCATGGTTTTTTTGCCGAGCCGGTTCATGGCATCGCCCAGCCCAACCGTGGTAGTGGTCTTGCCTTCACCGGCCGGGGTCGGGCTGATTGCGGTTGCCAGTATCAGTTTACCGTCCTGGCGATCCCGCAGGCTTTGTATGTACTCCAGCGATAATTTCGCCTTGTAGTGACCGAATGGTTCGAGGTGATCAGCTTCGATTCCATATTGTTCTTTGGCTAAATCGACAATGCGTTTTTTATTTGCCTTTTGTGCAATCTCGATATCTGACATCGTAAAACTCCCGCAATAAAACGTAATTGTTTAAATTTTCTCGAAATAATGATGAGTCAGCAGGCGGAACATCGTCACCGATGTTGCCGATATACCCTGGATTAGTCCGCTACACGGTAGGGGCGGCGATTATAGCGTGAGAATGCCATTATCAATAGGATTTTTTCCCCTAGCGGGGCTGATCGCCAGGATTTTGTAGCAACCTCTGGTTGATTTGTCTGTTCTTTTTGTGCAACAGGCGCGGGACGCCTGGACCACCGTGGTGAGGACGGTATCTCCCGGCCCGCAATTCTCACCGCTCGCTGTAGCGATGACGCCGGATGGATCGGCGTGCGCAGTAGATTGGTGGTGAGAAATGCGGGCTGGTTCCAGCATCCCGGCCGAACGATTGTATGGCCGGGTCGGCCTGAAATTTTCCGTCTGACATAGTCGTTAACCGTAACGGTGGAACCGTAAATTGGTCGTGGAGTCTCCCGCCGGAATCTGTTAGCATCACCCCACAATATGTATAACCGGATCGTTCCCGTACGCCCCAATGACGATTCTCATGAATCGCAAGGGACGACTCCCCTCCCGGTATTTTCAACCCCAAGCGCATGACCCACTTTGTCTTCATCACCGGTGGCGTGGTTTCTTCCCTTGGCAAAGGTATCGCTTCCGCCTCCCTCGGCGCCCTGCTTGAGGCCCGCGGCCTCAATGTGACGTTACTGAAACTGGATCCCTATATCAATGTCGATCCGGGCACCATGAGCCCGTTTCAGCATGGCGAGGTTTATGTGACCGAAGACGGCGCCGAGACCGATCTGGACCTGGGTCATTACGAGCGCTTTGTCAGGACACCCATGGCCAAGGTCAATAATTTCACCACCGGGCGCATTTACCTGAATGTCATCCAGAAGGAACGGCAGGGCGAATATCTCGGTGGTACCGTCCAGGTCATTCCGCATATCACCGATGAAATCAAGCGCTGTATTATTGCCGGGGCCGGCAAGGCGGATATCGCCATGGTCGAGATCGGCGGTACTGTGGGTGATATTGAATCACAGCCATTCCTGGAGGCGATCCGGCAGATGCGGATCGAACTGGGTCCGGAACATTGCCTGTTTATTCACCTGACACTGGTGCCCTATATCAAGACGGTCGGCGAGATCAAGACCAAGCCGACTCAGCATTCGGTCAAGGAATTACGCTCCATCGGTATCCAGCCGGACGTGCTGATGTGCCGCACGGACCGGCCGTTGCCGCAGAACGAACGCAAAAAAATGGCGTTATTCACCAATGTTGTCGAATCAGCGATTATCTCGGTCATTGATGTCGACAATATTTACAAGATCCCGCGCCTGCTGCATGAACAGGGTCTCGACAAAATCGTCGTGGAAAAGTTTGCCATGCAGGCGCCACCCGCCGATTTGCATGAATGGGACAAGGTGGTCAAGGACATGGCCAATCCGAAGTATGAAGTGAACATCGCCATGGTCGGGAAATATATCGACCTGACCGATTCCTATAAGTCCCTGAACGAGGCCCTCAAGCACGCCGGCGCCCATACCCGAACCAAGGTAAACATTAATTACATCGACTCGGAGCGGATCGAGCAATCCGGCACCGCCTGTCTCGACGCAATGGATGCGATACTGGTGCCGGGCGGTTTCGGCAATCGCGGCATCGAAGGGAAGATCGCGGCCGTGCGTTATGCCAGGGAAAACGGTGTTCCCTATCTGGGCATATGTCTGGGCATGCAGGTCGCCGTTATCGAGTTCGCCCGCGATGTCTGTCATCTGCATAATGCCAACAGCACGGAATTCGACCGTGCCACACCGCATCCCGTCATCGCGCTGATCACGGAATGGGTTGACGAAACCGGAAAAATTGAAAAGCGGGACGAACAATCCGATCTAGGCGGTACCATGCGGCTGGGCGGCCAGCGCTGTAACCTGTTGCCCGGGACCCTGGCGCAGAAGCTCTATGGCAGCACCTCCATTATCGAACGGCATCGGCACCGCTATGAGTTCAATAACCGCTATAAGGAACTGTTAGCGGAAAAAGGTCTGACCATAGCCGGGACTTCCGCTGATAATGAGCTGGTCGAAATCATAACGCTGGAAAATCATCCCTGGTTCCTGGCCTGTCAGTTTCACCCTGAATTTACCTCCACTCCGCGCGACGGTCATCCCCTGTTCTCCGGCTTTATCCATGCCGCGATGGTGCATCAATGCCGGGATAGCAAGGAAGTTGTCGATGCGGTTATGTAATTTCGAAGCCGGGGAGGGGCGGCCGTTTTTCCTCATCGCCGGCCCGTGCGTGATTGAAAGCGAGGCCCTGGCGCTGGATACGGCCGGCCGGTTGCGGGAGATCACCGGGGAACTGGGCATCCCGTTTATCTATAAATCATCTTTTGACAAGGCCAACCGGAGTTCACACGAAAGCTACCGTGGACCGGGAATTGAACAGGGACTGGCGATCCTGGAAAAGGTCAAACAAACCATCAAGGTCCCGGTGCTGACCGATGTGCATGAAGACACCCCGCTGGCGGAAGTGGCCGCGGTGGTTGATATCCTGCAGACACCGGCGTTTTTATGCCGGCAGACGAATTTCATCCAGAATGTCGCCCGGCAGGGTTTGCCGGTGAATATTAAAAAGGGCCAGTTTCTGGCGCCATGGGACATGCAACAGGTGGTGCAGAAAGCGCGCGCCACCGGTAACGACCAGATCATGGTTTGCGAACGGGGTACGAGTTTCGGTTACAACTACCTGGTGTCTGATATGCGGGCGCTGGTGGTCATGGCGGGGTTCGGCTGCCCCGTCGTGTTCGATGCCACGCACTCGGTGCAATTGCCAGGCGGCATGGGTAATCGATCGGGCGGACAACGCGAGTTTGTCCCGGCCCTGGCACGAGCCGCGATTGCAGTGGGCGTGGATGGATTGTTCATGGAGACCCATCCGGAACCGGACAAGGCCCTGAGCGACGGTCCCAATGCCTGGCCACTCAGTGAAATGCGGGCGCTGCTGGAGACCTTGCAAGTTATCGATAATCAGGTCAAGTCACGGTACTTGAACTGAAGACCTGGGGAAAACAATTACATGTCGAAAATTACGAGAATACAGGCGAGAGAAGTGTTGGATTCGCGCGGTAATCCGACCGTCGCAGCCGAAGTCACGACGGCTTCCGGTTCCGTTGGATCGGCCATGG
>Ga0209640_10005511_pt1 | contig 11049 bp, 7 predicted proteins | sample RifCSP10_1_FD_184018 | JGI IMG/M metagenome (GOLD analysis project Ga0209640, IMG submission 184018) | Soil microbial communities from Rifle, Colorado - Rifle CSP2_sed 10_1 (SPAdes) (version 2) | ecosystem: Environmental > Terrestrial > Deep subsurface > Rock core/Sediment | place: Rifle...
AGCCTCGGCACGGGTGGACCCCGACTACTTCGCCACCGCTCGCATCCGGGTTCTCGAGGGTCGAGCCTTCAGCGATCGCGACGACGCGAGCGCCCCACCAGTCGCCATCGTCAATGAAACGCTCGCCAGGCAACTGTGGCCGGACCAGAGTCCTGTTGGCCGATCCTTCATCGTCAATGGCGATCGCCTCGAGGTCGTTGGTGTGGTGCAGAACGGCAAGTACATGTTCGTCTGGGAACCGCCCCGGGCGATGGTATTCAGGCCGTTGGCACAAGGCGTTCCCAGCAGGGCAACGCTCATGGTGCGGAGCGGGCGCGACTCGTCGGAGCTGATGACCCAGGTGCAGCGCACGATTCGCGGCGTCGATTCAGGCGTCTTCGTGTTCGACGTTCGGACGATGGAGGAGCATCTCGACCGGGAGGGCGGTGGGTTCCTGGCGTTCGAGCTGGGTGCCGCGGTGACGACCATCTTCGGTGCCGCCGGCGTGCTGCTGGCGGGCATCGGCCTCTACGGAATGATGGCGGGCCGTGTGAACCAGCGCATGCACGAGATGGGCGTGCGGATTGCGCTCGGGGCTCGAAGCGGCGATATCCTGCGCGATGTCCTCGGTCGCGGTGTGCGACTCGCGTCGATCGGCATCGTCCTCGGCGCTCTGCTGGCCGCTCTGGCCGCACAGGGATTCCGGACGCTGCTCCTCGACGTGAGCCCGCTCGACCCTCTGACCTACGGCCTCGTCGCGGTGTCGCTCATTGGCGTCAGCCTGCTGGCCTCGTTCATTCCTGCTCGTCGGGCGATGCGAGTGGACCCGGTGGTCGCGCTGCGCGCGGAGTGAATCGCGATTGGGGCCGGGCGTGGACGGATCATCCGCCTCCTCATTGATCGTGCCGCAGCGCGTCGAGCGGATCGAGCCTCGTGGCGCGCCGCGCGGGCCCGACGCACGCGACGACCGCCACGACCGTGAGCAGGACGACGATTGAGGCCAGCGTGACCGGATCGCGAGCGCTCGTCTGCACCAGGAAGGACTCGAGCACCCGTCCGAGACCAAGCGCCGCGGTCAGGCCGATGGCCAACCCGATCGCCAGCTGCACAAGCGACCGCTTCAGGAACAGCCAGACCACTTGGCCCGACTGTGCTCCGAGCACCATGCGCACCCCGACGTCGCGCGTGTGCTGCGTCACCGCGTACGCCGTCACGGCATACAGGCCGACCGCCGCGAGCAGGAGCGCGATGACGGCAAAGGCCGCAAACATGGTCGTGAACACGCGAAGGAGCCAGCGCTGCTGGGCGAGCGCCTCGTCCATCGTCCTCGGAGTCGCCAAGGCCTGATCGGGGTCGACGGCCATCATCGCTTCGCGCAGGATCCGCGTCGCCGGTGCGGAGTCGGCGCGCGTCCGCGCGATCAGGTTCGCCCCCCGCGCCATTCCCGTGTTCTGGCGGTGCGGAATGTAGGCCACTGGGTCGGGTTCGCGCTCTTGGTTGTTGTTGCGTTGACGGACGTTCGGCACCAGCCCGACAATCGTCAGCCACTCGGCCTTTTCGCTTCCGGTGACGCCCTGCGACAGACGGATAAGTCGTCCGATGGGGTCCCGACCCTCGAAGTGCAGCTCGGCCAGGCGCCGGTTGACGATCGCGATCTGCCGCCCGGGACCCCCGTCCGCGCTGGTGAAGGCGCGCCCGCTCACGAGGGAGACCCCGATGGCGTCGAAGTACCGCGATCCGACACTCAGCATCGTCACTTCCGGCAGACGGTCGCCTGGAACGGCCACGCGGCCGTCGACTTCGATCTGCTGCACGGCGCCGCCGCCGAACGGGAGGGCGGTGGCTGTGGAAGCGGCCTCGATGTCGGCCACCGTCGCGAAATGGTCGTCGATGGCTTGGAGGAACCTCGTGCGATCCTCCCAGCCGGGGTACTTGCGGGCGGGGATGATCATTCCCGTGGTGACCATGCGAGACGTATCGATGCCGATGTCCATCCGGTACATGGTCAGGAAGCTGCGCAGCATGAGGCCGGCGCCCGCGAGCAGCACCAGCGTGAGCGCGAGCTGAACGACGATGAGGCCGGCCGTCCAGCGGCGTGCGCGGATGCCGCCAGACCCGGTGCGTCCGCCTTCCTTCAGCATCTCGTGGACGTTGGTTGTCGAGGCGTGCAGCGCTGGAGCCAGGCCGAAGATGACGCCGGTGGCCACGCACACGACCAGGAAGAAGGCGAACGTGCGCCAGTCCATCGTGAACACCAGCCAGTAGGGCACACCCACGTTCTGCGCCTCGGCGGCAAACCAGCGGATGCCGCCAATCGAGAGCAGCAGGCCGACGCCGCCCGCGACAAAGGCCAGAAGCATGCTCTCGACCAGGAGCTGCCGCACGAGCTGCCAGCGGCTCGCGCCGACCGCCACGCGGATGCTCATTTCGCCGGACCGTCGAGCCGCCTTCGCGAGCAGGAGGTTGGCCACGTTCGAACACGCAATCAGCAGGACGAACCCGACCGCTCCCATCAATGCCCAGAAGAGGAGGGCGATCTGCGGGCCGAGAATGCGTTCCACGAACGGGTCGGCGTGCGGCCACAGGTCCTTGTTGGTATCCGGATACCGCTCGGCGAGCCTCCGTCCGATGCTCCGCAGCTCGGCCCGCGACTGCTCGACGGTGACACCATCTGCGAGCCGGCCCACGGCAAAGTAGCCCCTCGCCTGACGCGGCTGATCCGCGATGGCGGGCGGCATGGTGCCGGATGGCAGCCAGATATCGGCGTTGAAGGGAAAGTGCATGGCCTCGGGCATGACGCCGATGATGGTACCGGCGACGTCACCGATGCGAATCGTGCGCCCGACGATTGCAGGCTCGCCACCGTAACGCTGCTTCCAGAGCGTGTTGCTGATCAGCACAACCATGCCCGTGCCCGGCGTGTCCTCGTCCGGGCTGAAATCACGTCCCAGGACCGGCGATACGCCGATCGTTCGGAAGAGATTCGCCGAGACGTAGCATCCAGGAACCAGGTCCGGGAGCAGCCCCTCGTTCCCCACGTTGAAGGAGCCGTTGAACACGAACGACATGCCCGAGAACGTCCGGGCGGCCTCTTTCCAGTCCTCGAAGTCACGCAGGGAGACGCCAAGCGTGCGTTCCTGCACGTCCCGCGTCCCTAGGAACATGATCTGCTCGGGGCGGGGAAGCGGCAGGTTCCGGAGGAGCACCGCGTTGACGATGGTGAAGACGGCGTTATTGGCCCCGATGCCCAAGGCCAGGACCACGATCGCCATGAGGGTGAACCAGCGGTTCTTGAGGAGCAGGCGCGCTGCGAAGCGAACGTCCCGGAGCAGGTCCATGGCGGTTCCTCTGAGTCGAGTGACAGACCGTTAGACGTCGGCGGGGGCAAAACAGATGCCGCTGGCCGGTTCCGACTGACGCTCAACAGGGTGTTGAGCCGGAGCGCGCCGTCGCTGCGAGCACCGGCGCTATTTCGCTGCCTTGCCGCCGCGGCCGGCGGGCCGCGCCTCCCAGTAGGTGAACTCCGTCTCGTAACACACGCCCTCCAGGTCGGCCACGCGCCCTTGAAAGTACGCCTGCGCGTCGGCGATGGCGCGGTTGTAGACGACCGGGCCGATTTCTTTCAAACAGTAGTCCAGCAGCATGGTCGTTTGCAGGTCGCCGATCTCCTGCTCCAGGTGCTCGGCGAAATAGCGCTTGATGGAGGCGTGGATCTGCCTGGTCGCGTCCGGGGAGAGTGTGATCGCCATGTCTGTTCTGGTTGGTGGTTGGTGGTTCGTGGACGGGTAGTCTGTGGCCGATTCCTGAAGCATATGTCACGATGTGGCGCCTATGCCGACGAAGAAGGCCAGACCGAAAGCGCACGTTCAATATCACAGAGACGGGAGCGTATGGGCTCGCGGTCACACGATTGACGGAGTCGCCACCGGCTATTGGAAATGGTTTCGCACAGATGGCGTACGAATGCGTTCAGGCTACTTTGAATCCGGCGAACAGGCTGGTGAGTGGACGACGTATGACAAGAGCGGTGCGGTCTATAAGGTCACCAACATGAAGCCAACGAAGAAAAGGTGAGATCCGTGGGAAGATGTCGGCCAGGAGGCGTTGCCATGAACGAGACGACCGTTGTCACCTGCGTACGGCGTGCGGGTCTGATGGGGTGGCTTTCGCTTGCACTGTGGCTGACTGCCGCACCGGTTGCGGCACAGCAGGTCAACCACCCGCTCGATCCGCTCAGCTTCCAAGAGTACTGGGTGCTCCTGGAAGTCCTACGAGACGCCGGTCACATGAATGCGGAGACACGCTTTTCCATCGTGAATTCGCACCAGCCGACTAAATCCGTGGTGTGGGGCTGGTCCAAGGGCAAGGAGTTTCCGCGCGAAGCGTTTGCCGTTGTGCGGCAGTCGGCCGACACGTACGAAGCGGTGGTCGATGTGAAGCAGCGCAAGCTCGTCTCGTGGACCAAGCTCTCTGGTGTCCAGCCGAACTGGCTCGACGAAGAGTTCAAGGCCATGGAGAAGGAGGTCAAGGCACACCCGGACTTCATCGCGGCGCTGAAGAAGCGGGGGATCTCGGACTTCACGTTCCTACGGTGCACGAACGTGCCTCCCGGATACTTCGACACGGACGAACAGCGCGGCCGGCGCATCGCACACGTGCAGTGCACGGATACGCGGGGCGTCCGCAACACGTGGCCTCGCCAGATCCAGGGGCTCACGGCCGTCGTTGACCTCAACGCCAAGCAGGTTCTGCGCGTGGTTGATGAAGGCGTCGTGCCGGTCGCGAAGGCCGTCGCCGACTACGACCCGGCGTCGATCGGCAAGGCGCGCGACGTGCCCAGTCCCATGCGGGTCGACCAGCCGCTCGGTCCTGGCTTCACGGTCGACGGACACGTGGTGGCGTGGCAGAAATGGCGGTTCCACGTGCGGTCGGATCAGCGCGTTGGCGCGATCGTGTCGACGGTCACTTACGGCGACGCGGGGCGGGAGCGCCCGGTGCTGTATGAGGGCCACCTCTCGGAGATCTTCGTGCCCTACATGGACCCCGCGTTTGACTGGTACCGGCGCAACTTCCTCGATGTGGGTGAATTCAACGCCGGGGGCCTGTCCAAGCCGCTCTTGCGGGGGCTGGACTGTCCCGAGGGCGCCGTCTACGTCGATGGACTGATCTCAGACGATGAAGGGCGACCCAGGACCGTGTCAAACGTCCTGTGCCTGTTCGAACGCGAGGCGGGCGACGTGGCGTGGCGGCACTTCTCTGAAGAGCCCGAGGTCCGGCGCAAGCGCGACTTGGTGGTGCGGAGCGCTGCGGTCCTCGGCAACTACGATTACATCTTCGATTGGAGCTTTCAGCAGGACGGTTCCATTCGCGTGGCTGTTGGCGCGACCGGCATTGCCGAAGTGAAATCCACGGTCGTGGCCAAGGCCGATAGCCAACGGGGCAGCAATGGCAGCCGGGGCGCGGCTGGGGAGGCCGCCGACGCGTTCGGCCGTTTCGTGGATCAGCACCTCGTTGCCGTCAATCACGATCATTACTTCAACTTCCGGCTCGACCTCGACGTGGACGGTCCCGTCAACAACTTCGTCTCCGATCGTCTCGTGACGAAGACCCTTCCACCAGAGAATCCGCGTCGCAGCCTCTGGGTGCGCGAGCCCATGATGGCGCGCACGGAGAGCGAGGCGATGGCGCACATGGACATGGGGAAGCCCGCGCTCTGGCGGGTGCTCAGCACCACGCGCGACAACCACGTCGGCTATCCCACGAGCTATCAGCTGGCGCCCGGCATGACGTCCGGCACTCTGCTCACCGCCGACGACTATCCGCGGCGCCGGGCCGGCTTTATCGACCATCAGCTGTGGGTCACTCCTTATCGATACGAAGAGCGATTCGCTGCGGGAGACTATCCAACGCTCAGCACGCCCGGCCAGGGTTTGCCGGCGTGGACGAAACCGAATCGCCGCATCGAGCAGACCGATGTGGTCCTGTGGTACACGATTGGGATGCACCACATGGTGCGCGCCGAGGACTGGCCGGTGATGCCCGTGCTCTGGCACAGCTTCGAACTCCGCCCGTTTGATTTCTTCGACCGCAACCCAGCCCTGGATCTGCCTCGCCGCTGACGGGGCTGTCGCTTTCGCCTGTTCTCGTCGGTGGGTCACGGGCAACCGGCAGCAGGGTGAGCTTGTGCATTATGTACAAAACGTTCATAATGCACACATGTCCAAAATGGCGGCCACGGCTCTTCGGAGCAACGTCGCAGAAACGCTGAACCGTGTCGCCTACCAGGGCGAGCGCATCGCCCTGGAGCGGCACGGCAAGGCCGTGGCGGCACTGGTCAGTATCGAAGACCTCGAGTTGCTCGAGGCGCTCGAGGACCGCATCGACCTCGCGGCCGCGCGCCGTGCCCTGAGGGAACCCGGCAAGCGGAGTTGGGACAAGGTGAAGGCAGCGCTCGGGTTGTAGGGCAGTGGCCGACGCCGCACGATACGCCATCTACCTTAAACCGTCGGCAGAACGGGCGCTCAGAAAGATCGCCCCGCCCATCCTCCGGCGAATCGCCACGGCCATCGACAGTCTCCGCACTAACCCGCGGCCCTCGGGCGTGGCAGCCCTGCACGGTGAGTCGGGGTTGCTGCGCATCCGCGTCGGCGACTACCGCATCATCTACACCGTTCATGACGAGGTGCTCACGGTGTTGGTGGTCACGATCGGCCACCGCCGCGACGTCTACCGGCGCCGGTAGCGGGCTCCCCACGTCGCGCCCGCGTCCGTGCAACAGCCTCCGGTAGCACCGTGATCGCGACCTGCCGCGCCAGGTTCGTGTCGGTCGCCCGGTAGACCTCGCCCACGCCGCCTTTACCGATCAGGGCGGACACTTCGAGGGGCCGGGTGCCGGGGGTGGGGTGAGCGCCAAACTGTCGTGGATTGTCGCGGGCGGGCATTGAATCCAGCCTGCTGCGGCGATAGCATGCCGGTGCCGTGATGAGCGGGGTGAATCATGACAGGTAGTTGGCGTGGACGGGCTCTCGTCGCCGTCGTTCTGTTTGTCGGTATCGCCGGCGCGGGCACGGCGCAGGTCCCGGTGCAGGATCGCCGGCCAGCCGGGTCGGCCTTGCGACCCGCCGTGATGGGCCCGTCTGGCGGCGTGTCCACCGGCCATCCGCTGACGACCGCGGCAGCCTTTGGCGTCCTGCTGAAGGGCGGCAATGCGTTCGACGCCGGCGTGGCGGCGCTCCTCGCAGGCGGGGTGCTCGAGCAGGATCTCTATGGCCTTGGAGGCGAGGCGCTGGTCTTGGTCTACCCGAAGAAGGAGGCCAAGGTCACTTCGATTGTCGGCCAGGGCTGGGCGCCTCGCGCCGTGGATGTCGACTGGTATCTGTCGCGCGGAAAGACTCTGCAGGGCGACGGGCTCGATCCTGCTGTGGTGCCTGGTGCCCTTCACGCCGCGCTCACCGTGCTCGAGAAGTGGGGCACGATGCGCTTCGAGGACGTGGCCGCGCCAGCCATCGGCTACGCGGAGCGCGGTTTCCCGATGCGGTCGAGCACCGCTCTGGCGATTCAGAACCAGCGCGAACTCTTCGAGCGCTGGCCGGGGAACAAGACCTACTGGCTCAAGCCTGACGGCTCGCCATACACGCCTGGCGAGACGATCAGGTTGCCGGCTACCGCTCGCACCTTGCAGCGCATGGTCGAGGCTGAACGCGGCGCACGGGCCCGCGGCCGCGAGGCTGGCATCGTCGCGGCCCGCGACCGGTTCTACAAAGGCGACATAGCGCGAGAGATGGTGGCGTTTCTTCGCCAGCACGCCGCGCCCTTCGACGAGCGGGATTTCGCTGAGTACTTCGCGCGCGTCGAGGAGCCGGCCAGCACGACCTACCGAGGCTACACGGTCTACAAACACGGGTTCGGCAGCCAGGGTCCGGTGCTGCTACAGACGCTCAACATCCTGGAGCAGTTCGATCTGCACGCGATGGGCTACGCGAGCGCCGACTACCTCCACACGGTCGTCGAGGCGATGAAGCTCGCCTACGCGGACCGGGACTCCTTCTACGCGGACCCCGCCTTCGTCAAGGTGCCGGCCGAAGGACTCCTGTCGAAGGGCTATGGAAAGGAGCGCGCGGCCCTCATCGATCCGAGACGGTCATCCACGGCGTTTGTCGCGGGCGATCCGCTCCGGTACGACTCGCAGGTGAAGGCGTGGCCGTACTGGAAGGCGAACGTTCAGGCCCGCGCGACCACGGCGCGGACGACGTCCACGCCGCTCGTCATGGCGTCGCGGGCGTCGCTCGGACAGGACGCCGCGGGCGTCGTGAAGGACACGACCCACATCGCGGTCATCGACACGGACGGCAATGTGTTCGACGCGACTCCGAGCGGCGGGTGGGTGCCGGGCGCCGTGATTCTCGGGGACACCGGCATCGGCATGAGTGTGCGCGGCGAGCAGTTCTGGCTCGACAAGACGCGAGCCAACCAGATTCGTCCCCATGCACGGCCGCGCTACACGTTGACGCCGAGCCTGGTGTTCAAGGGCGACACGCCGATGATGGCGCTCGGCACCCCCGGCGGCGACAATCAGGACCAGACCATCCTGCAGGCGCTGCTGAGCGTGGTGGATTTCTGGGACGAGTGGTATCCCAACCTGCACGCCGCCTTCGAGCGGCCGCGTGTGCAGACGCTGCACTTCTACGGCTCATTCTGGCCGCATACGCCGGGATTCAACCAGCTCAACGTGGAATCAACGGTGCCCGACGCCGTGTACGACGAACTCCGAAGACGTGGCCACGACGTGAGCCGGCTGCCTCCGTTTGGGATGTCGGGCTGCGCGACCGCCGTCATGATCGATCCCGCGTCGGGGAATCGGTTCGCCGCGGCCGATCCGCGGCGAGACTGCTACGCCATCGCCTACTGATCCGCGAACGTTCATATGGCGCCGCTTGATCACTCCCGAATGTCCCGCCGCGACCTGCTCGCTCGCAGTGCGTTCGTCCTCGGCTCGGCCGCCCTGCCGTTCGCGAGGCTTCGCGCGCAAGCCGTGAGTCCGCTGATGGCGACGCTCAGCGGTTACATGGCTGCGGCGAGAGACCGCGGGCTGCCGCCCGAGGTTGTCGAGAAGGCCAAGCATCACATTCTCGACACGTTCGCCGCGATGGTGTCGGGGTCGGAGTTGCCACCGGGCCAGGCCGCGCTGAGGCTCGCGCGGGCCCAGGCGGGCCGTCCGGTCTCCACGGTCGTGGGCTCCAGCGTCGTGACCGGGCCGATGGATGCCGCGCTCGCGAACGGCGTCCTCGCGCATGCTGATGAAACAGACGACTCGCATGGGCCGTCGCAGTCGCATCCCGGCGCCTCGATCGTCCCGGCGGCCCTGGCGCTCGGCGAGGATCTGGGCGTGAGCGGTGAACACCTCCTGCGCGCCGTGACGCTTGGCTACGACGTGGGGCCCCGGCTCACGATGGCGCTCGGGGGCGTGACGTTCAGGGACGAGAGCCGCCGCAGCACGCACGCGTTCGCGGGTAACTTCGGGTCGGCGGCGGCAGCCGGATGTGTGGCGGGGTTGACGGCGCAGCAGATGCGCTGGCTCCTCGACTACGCCTCGCAGCAGGCCGCGGGATACGCGGTGTGGGGCCGGGACACGGACCACATCGAAAAAGCCTTTGTCTTCGGAGGCATGCCGGCGCGCAACGGCGTGACTGCGGCCCTGCTCGTCCGCTCGGGTTGGAATGGCGTGGACGATGTGTTCTCGGGTACTGACAACTTCTTTCTGGTGAACGCTCCCAAGGGGAATCCCGCGGTGCTCGTCGACAGGTTGGGCGAGCACTATGAGGTCGTCAACGCCGATATCAAGAAGTGGACCGTGGGCACGCCCATTCAGGCGCCGCTCGATGCGGTCGAGAACCTCCGAAGGAAGCGCCCGTTTGACGCGGACGACGTGAAGGGCGTCGTCGTCCGCTTGGCGCCGAGCGTCGGCGCGGTGGTGGATAACCGCGACATTCCGGACATCTGCCTGCAGCACATGGTCGCGGTGATGCTCATCGACAAGACCGCCTCGTTCCACGCTGCGCACGACAAGGCGCGGATGCAAGATCCGACCGTGCTGCGTCAGCGGAGCAAGGTGCAGTACGTGCCGGACGCCACACTCACGCCCCTCCTGCCGGCACGTGTAGCGATCGTCGAGATCACGCTCGCTGACGGGACCGTGCTCTCTGATCGCGTGGAGGCGGTGCGAGGGACCGTGCGCAACCCGATGCCGCGAGGCGAGGTGGTCGACAAGGCCAGGGATCTCATCGCGCCGGTCCTGGGAACCGCGACTGGGCAGAAGCTCGTCGACGCGCTGCTGGCGATCGACACCATCAAGGACATCCGGACGCTTCGGCCGCTGCTGCAGAAGGGGTGAGCGCCCGCGCGGCCCTGGTCCGGCTTCAGCCGGACCGATCACGGGAGCTCTTTGAACGGGTTGAACACCTTCAGGCCGGGACGCCTGTTGCATCGAGCGTCACGATCATGGTGGGATTATCCCACTCCCGGACAAGATCCGTCGATTACAGTCCGGCAGGGCATGACCGAAACTGGACTTCCAGAGAGACGGCCCGCGGCGAGGGTGGCTTGGTGTGACGTGTCCGCGGGGGCTGAAAGCCCCCGCTCTACGGCTCACCTGCCGAAGGGCCCGCTCACTGGCTTGACGGGTCCGCGCGGCCGAAGCCGGACACTACGTATTGACGCCCGAAAGCCGGACACTACGTGAGGGTTTACGGCATCGCGGTGTGAACGACCTTGCCGTCCACCACGGTCAGGACCGACCGGATGCGCCTGATGGCCTCGTCGGGCACCCGCGCGGGGTCGAAGTAGTCGTCGCTCAGGACGACGACATCGGCGAGCTTCCCGGCCTCGATCGTGCCGAGCGTCGCCTCTTCTTTCAGGAACCAGCCGTTCTCAGCCGTGTAGAGTCTCAGCGCTTCCATGCGCGTCAGCTGCTGCCCGGCGTTGATGAGCGAGCCATCTGACGCCTTGCCGGTCACCATGTAAGCAATCACCAGCCACGGGTTGAGCGTCGAGATCTGCGCCGAGTCCGACCCG
>Ga0209640_10005512_pt1 | contig 11048 bp, 8 predicted proteins | sample RifCSP10_1_FD_184018 | JGI IMG/M metagenome (GOLD analysis project Ga0209640, IMG submission 184018) | Soil microbial communities from Rifle, Colorado - Rifle CSP2_sed 10_1 (SPAdes) (version 2) | ecosystem: Environmental > Terrestrial > Deep subsurface > Rock core/Sediment | place: Rifle...
ACGTCGGGCAGATTCTGGAGATTCACCTGGGGTGGGCGGCCCAGGTCCTGGGGCTGCATGTGGCCAGCCCTGTATTCGACGGGGCGTCCGAGAAGGAAATCAAGGAACTGCTGAAGAAAGCCAAGTTGCCGACGAGCGGGCAGTCGGTTGTCTATGACGGCCGGACGGGCGAGGCATTCCGCAGCCCGGTGACGGTCGGCCACATGTACATGCTGAAATTGCATCACCTGGTCGACGATAAAATCCATGCCCGGTCGATCGGGCCCTATTCGCTGGTCACGCAGCAGCCGCTGGGCGGCAAGGCGCAATTCGGCGGCCAGCGACTCGGCGAGATGGAAGTGTGGGCTCTGCAGGCTTACGGGGCGGCGTCGACATTGCAGGAGTTCCTCACCGTCAAGTCAGACGATGTGCCGGGCCGGTCGCGGATGTACGAGGCGATTGTGAAGGGCGAGAATTTCCTTGAGCCGGGCCTGCCGGAATCCTTCAACGTACTGGTGAAGGAACTGCAGAGTCTTGGGCTCGACGTTGAGCTGATCAAGGGGAAAGACTAACCGGTCGCCGGTGCCGCCTTGGCGGCAACCGCAAGGGAGGGTATCACCTTGGAAGGAATCTATACACTGTTCGAGAAGCCGCGCGACTCCGTGTCGTTTGATGCCATGCGCATCCGCATCGCATCGCCGGACAAGATACGGTCGTGGTCGTACGGCGAAGTCAAGAAGCCGGAGACCATCAACTATCGCTCGTTCAAGCCTGAAAAGGACGGGCTGTTTTGCGCCAAGATTTTCGGTCCGATCAAGGACTGGGAGTGCAATTGCGGCAAATACAAACGGATGAAGCACCGCGGTATTGTCTGTGACAAGTGCGGGGTCGAGGTGATTCAGTCCAAGGTTCGCCGTGAGCGGATGGGGCACATCGAATTGGCCGCGCCGGTCGCGCACATCTGGTTTCTGAAGGGCGTACCCTCGCGCATCGGCACGTTGCTGGACATGAGCCTCAAGCATCTCGAGAAGGTGCTGTATTTCGAAAGCTACGTGGTCGTGGATTCGGGCGGCATCAAGGGGCTCAAGGAGCAGGATCTGCTGGCCGAGGACAGGCTCCGGGAGTTGCAGGCCGAACATGGGTCCAGTGCGTTCAAGGCGGGGATCGGTGCGGAGGCTATTCGCGAACTGCTCCGGAAAGTGGACATCGATGCGGAGTGGAGCGACCAGCAGGTGAGATCGAAAGAGACAACGTCAGCCACGGTCAAGAAAAAGATCTCGAAGCGCCTGAAAGTGCTCGAAGCCTTCCGCCGGTCCGGCAACAAGCCCGAGTGGATGGTGATGGATGTGATTCCGGTGCTGCCGCCGGAGCTGCGTCCGCTTGTTCCGCTTGACGGCGGGCGGTTTGCAACGTCGGACCTGAACGATCTCTACCGGCGAGTCATCAACCGCAACAACCGGCTGAAGCGATTGATGGAACTGCGGGCTCCCGGCGTGATCATCCGCAATGAAATGCGGATGCTGCAGGAAGCGGTGGACGCGCTGTTCGACAACGGACGTCGCGGCCGGGCGATCCGTGGCCCCAACAAGCGGCCGCTGAAATCCTTGAGTGACATGCTGAAAGGCAAGCAGGGGCGGTTCCGGCAGAACCTGCTCGGCAAACGGGTGGATTATTCAGGGCGTTCCGTCATCGTGGTCGGTCCGGAGCTTCGCCTCAACCAGTGCGGATTGCCCAAAAAGATGGCGCTCGAACTGTTCAAGCCGTTCATTTTTCACAAGCTGGAAGAACGCGGCGCCGCCACGACGATCAAGAGCGCCAAGAGGCTGGTCGAAAAAGAGCGGCCCGAGGTCTGGGATGTGCTCGACGAAGTCATCCGCGAGCATCCGGTTCTGCTGAACCGTGCGCCGACACTCCACCGGCTCGGCATTCAGGCCTTCGATCCCGTGCTGGTCGAAGGGAAAGCCATCCGGCTGCATCCGCTGGTCTGCGCGGCGTTCAACGCGGACTTCGACGGCGACCAGATGGCGGTGCACGTGCCGTTGTCGGCGGAGGCGCAGGTCGAGGCCCGGGTCCTGATGATGTCGATCAATAATGTGCTGTCGCCGGCCAACGGCCGTCCGATCGCCGTCCCGTCACAGGATATGGTCCTCGGTTGCTACTGGCTGACCAAGGAGCGGGCAGGCTCGAAAGGCGAAGGCAAGGTGTTCTCCTCGCCGCAGGAAGTGCGCAGCGCCTATGACTCCGGGGAGGTGGAAGAGCACGCCAAGATCAAAGTGCGGATCAACGGCGCTTTGGTGGCCACGACCTGCGGGCGGGTGCTGCTGGGCGAAATTCTTCCGCCGTCGGTTCCGTTTTCGTATGCCAACCAGTTGATGACCAAGAAGGAAATGACCAAGCTCATCGACTCGGTGTATCGCCAGGCCGGGCACCGGGATACCGTGATGCTGCTGGATCGTATCAAGGACATCGGATTCGCCTATGCGACGAAGGCCGGCGTCTCAATTTGTATCGACAACATGCACATTCCGGCGAAGAAGGAAAGCCTGATCTCGAAGGCGCAGGGCGAGGTCAATGAAATCGAGAAGCAGTATGGCGAAGGGTTGATCACGAACGGCGAGCGGTACAACAAGGTGATCGACATTTGGGCGCATGTGACCGAGCAGGTTGCCAACGAGATGATGAAGGAGCTGGGGGCCAGCGGCGACGCGCGTGCTTCGGAAGCCTTCAATCCGATTTTCATGATGGCCGATTCGGGCGCGCGGGGCAGTTCCCAGCAGATCCGGCAGCTCGGGGGGATGCGCGGATTGATGGCAAAGCCGTCCGGCGAGATCATCGAAACGCCGATCACGGCGAATTTCCGCGAAGGGCTGACCGTACTGCAGTACTTCATTTCAACGCACGGAGCCAGAAAGGGATTGGCTGACACCGCGTTGAAGACCGCCAACTCCGGTTATCTGACGCGACGCTTAGTGGACATATCTCAAGACGTCATCATTAATGAGGACGATTGCGGGACGGTGGACGGCATTGAGGTGACCGCGCTGATCGAGGGTGGTGAAATCATCCAGCCCATCGAGGAGCGTATCCTGGGGCGGCTGTCGGCTGAGGATGTGCACGATCCGTTGACGGGCGAGATCATTGTCAAAGCGAACGAGGAAATCGACGAGGAGCGTACCAAGGGCATCGTTGAAGCCGGCGTGGACCGGGTCAAGATCCGGTCGGTGCTGACCTGTCAGTCGCGTCGCGGGGTCTGCATGAAGTGCTACGGACGTGATTTGGCGAGGGGGCGGCTGGTCGAGCGAGGCGAGCCGGTTGGTGTCATTGCTGCGCAATCCATTGGTGAGCCGGGTACGCAGTTGACCATGAGAACCTTCCATATCGGCGGAACGGCCAGCAAAGTTGTCGAACAGACGGTGTTGGAAGCCAAGCATGCCGGCAGTCTTCGCTTCATGAGTTTCGATGCCAAGAAAAACGCCGATCTCCACAACGGCGGGATCGCAGTCAGAAACAAAGAAGGCGAGTGGGTGGTGATGAATCGCAATGCCAAAATTGCGATCTACGACGAGAACGGACGGGAACGCGAAAAGTATCCGGTGGTGTATGGGGCGAAGATCAAGATCAAGGACGGCGATAAAGTCGCGATCGGCCAGAAATTGGTGGAGTGGGATCCCTACTCGCTCTCGATTCTGACGGAAGTCGGCGGAAGGATCGCCTTCGGAGACATCCTCGAAGGTGTGACGATGAAAGAGGAGTTCGACGAGGTGACCGGGTTGTCCCGAAAGGTAGTCATCGAGCACCCAGGTGCGACGCTCCGTCCGCGCATTTCCATCAAGGACGAGGGCGGAAAGACCTCCAAGGTATCGGCGGTTGGTTCAGTGGCCCGCTACCTGTTGCCGGTGGGCTCGCATATATTCGTCGAGAAGGGGGCGATTGTTCACCCTGGAGATGTGCTGGCGAAAATTCCTCGAGAAACGACCAAGACGAAGGACATTACAGGCGGTCTGCCTCGCGTGGCCGAGTTGTTTGAAGCAAGAAAGCCCAAGGAACAGGCCGTCATCAGCGAGATTGACGGTGAAGTTTCCTACGGCGGGTTCGTCAAGGGCATGAGAAAAGTGGTGGTCGATAATAAAGTGGGGGATGCGAAGGAGTATTTCATCCCCAAGGGCAAACACGTCAATGTGCACGAGGGTGACTGGGTGCGTGCGGGAGAACCGTTGATGGATGGGTCCGCCAATCCGCACGACATCCTTGACGTGCTCGGTCCGAAGGAGTTGCAGAAGTATCTGGTGGATGAAGTGCAGGATGTCTACCGGCTACAGGGCGTTTCAATCAATGACAAGCACATTGAGATTATCGTGCGGCAGATGCTTCGCAAGGTGCGGATCGAAGATCCCGGCGATACGGAGTTTTTGCCCGGCAGTCAGGTGAATAAGTTTGTGTTCGAGGACGAGAATGAGCGCGTGCTGGCCAAGGGCGGGAAGCCGGCGCTGGGCAAGCCCGTGCTCCTCGGTATTACGAAGGCTGCATTGACGACGGACAGCTTTATTTCAGCGGCGTCGTTCCAGGAGACGACACGCGTGTTGACCGAAGCGGCGATCAATGGCCGCGAGGACAACTTGATGGGTCTGAAGGAAAACGTCATTGTCGGACGCCTCATACCGGCCGGGACCGGTTTTGACGAGTACCGGGACACGTTTGTGATCAGTCCCAAAGAGGACGTGCCGGCTGCATTGGAGAGCGAGACCGTGGGAATCGCGCACGAAAGTGCGTCGAGTGGAGAGGTTGCCGGCGGATAACGCTTTGCGCGAAGTAGCTCCTTGACAGGGAGAAGCTTCCTCTTTATAATCCAACGGCTTTGCACTTTTTATCGGATTCGAAGCGAGGAAGAAGGGAATCGAGTTGAGACATGCCAACGATTAATCAGCTTGTGCGTCACGGGCGGGTGTTGGCGCAGGGGAAAACCAAGAGTCCTGCGCTCAAGCGGTGTCCGCAGAAGCGGGGTGTCTGTGTCCGGGTGTATACCTCTACGCCGAAGAAGCCGAATTCGGCGATCAGAAAAGTGGCGCGCGTGCGTCTCACGAACGGTATGGAAGTGACCACGTATATTCCAGGAGTCGGGCACAATCTGCAAGAGCATTCAATTGTGCTGGTCCGTGGTGGCCGTGTGAAGGACCTCCCCGGCGTACGGTACCACATTGTGCGGGGAACGCTGGACGCGGCCGGGGTTGCCAACCGCAAGCAAGGCCGTTCGAAGTACGGAGCCAAGCGGCCGAAGTAACCGGGACGAAGCAATACTCTCTGGGGCTGATCGATGCCGAGACATCAAATATTTGGACAGCGTGAGGTGCAGGCGGACGCGCGTTATCACGACAAGTTGGTGACCAAGTTCATCAATGTCCTGATGTCGAGCGGAAAGAAGAGCACGGCCGAGCGCGTGTGTTACGGGGCGTTTGATCTCGTTCAGGAAAAAACCGGTGGCGATCCGCTGAAAGTGTTTCGCGCTGCGGTCGACAACGTCAAGCCTGTCGTCGAGGTGAAGTCGCGCCGGGTGGGCGGGGCCTCCTATCAGGTGCCGGTTGAGATTCGGCCGGTGCGTCGCATGGCGCTCGCGCTGCGTTGGCTTGCGGAATACTCGAAGGCGCGCGGCGGGAAAAGCATGCGTGAGAAGCTGGCCGGGGAATTGCTCGATGCCGCCAATAACACGGGCGCATCGGTGAAAAAGCGGGAAGACGTGCATCGCATGGCTGAGGCCAACAAAGCTTTCGCGCATTATCGCTGGTAGCGTCGTTTCTCTCGTGCTGCAGTTGGGACACGCTGCGCATGCATCGGGGGGTCCTGAGCGATGCAGCGAAGCAGTGGCTCGACGTTGCAGCATCGTTGTTTTTTGAGGCTTGAATAGAGACTGGAAATGGCAAGGCAGACTCCATTAGAACGGACGCGGAATATCGGCATCATGGCGCATATTGATGCCGGTAAGACGACGACCACGGAGCGCATCCTGTACTACACCGGGGTATCGCACCGGATGGGCGAGGTCCACGATGGCGCGGCCACCATGGACTGGATGGAGCAGGAGCGTGAGCGCGGCATCACGATCACGGCGGCTGCGACGACCTGTTTCTGGAAGGATCATCGCGTCAATATTATCGATACGCCAGGGCACGTGGATTTTACGATCGAGGTCGAGCGCTCCCTGCGGGTGCTGGACGGAGCCGTGGCGGTGTTTGATTCCGTGCAGGGCGTTGAGCCTCAGTCGGAAACGGTTTGGCGCCAGGCGGATAAGTACAGCGTGCCGCGGATCGCATTCATGAATAAAATGGACCGGATTGGCGCGGATTTTTATGCCGGTGTGAAATCGATGGTTGACCGGCTTGGCGCAAATCCCGTCCCGATCCAATTGCCGGTTGGCCGTGAGGCGGAGTTCCGCGGATCCGTCGATCTTGTGACAATGAAGGCTTATTTGTACGACGACGAAACGCTCGGCGCGAAGTATGTGGTCGAGGATATTCCGGCCGCGATGACTGATTTGGCCAAGGAGTATCGTGAGAAAATGCTCGATGCCGTGGCCGAATTCGACGAACAGACGATGGAAAAGTATCTGAACGGCCAGTCGCTCTCAATTGAGGAAGTCAAGCGGGCGATTCGAGCCGGTACGATCTCAATGAAGATTACGCCGGTCCTCTGCGGGTCGGCGTTCAAGAACAAGGGTGTGCAGCAGCTGCTCGACGGCGTCGTGGAGTATTTGCCCTCACCGCTCGATATTCCGCCGGTGGTTGGCATCGAGCCGGGGACCGATAAGGAAGTGAAGCGATCGGCGAACGACAGTGAGCCGTTTGCCGCGCTGGCTTTTAAAATCATGACGGATCCGTTTGCCGGGCAGCTCACGTTCTTCCGGGTGTATTCCGGAACCCTCAAGACCGGAACGGCCGTGCTCAATATCACGAAGGGTACGAAGGAGCGGATCGGCCGGCTGCTGAAAATGCATGCGAATAAGCGGGAAGAAATTGATACGGTCTATGCCGGCGATATTGCAGCTGCCGTCGGTCTTCGTGGAGCGACGACCGGTGATACGTTGAGCGATGAGAAGCACCAGGTGTTACTCGAGGTCATGAAGTTTCCCGAGCCGGTCATTGCCATGGCCATTGAGCCGAAAACCAAGCCGGATCAGGAAAAGATGGCGGTGGGGCTGCAGAAGCTGGCGCAGGAAGATCCATCGTTCCGCGTGCGGACGGACGAGGAAACGGGGCAGACGATCATCGCGGGCATGGGCGAGTTGCATCTGGAGATCATCGTGGATCGCCTGTTCCGCGAATTTAAGGTGGAGGCCAATGTCGGCAAGCCCGAGGTGGCCTACCGGGAGACGATTCGGAGGCTGGCTGAGGCGGAAGGCAAGTACATCAAGCAGACCGGCGGGCGAGGCCAGTACGGGCATGCGGTGATCACGGTTGAGCCGCTTGAGGTCGGCAAGGGTTTTGAGTTCGTGAACGATATTGTCGGAGGTTCTATCCCCCGCGAGTTTATCCCGGCAATTGAGAAGGGCATCAAGGAGCGGATGGAAACGGGTGTGCTGGCTGGTTATCCGGTCCGTGATGTTCGCGTGACCCTGACGGACGGCTCCTATCACGATGTCGACTCCAATGAAATGGCCTTCAAAATAGCCGGGTCCATGGCGTTTCAGGATGCCTGCAAGCGGGCCGATCCGGTGCTGCTCGAGCCGATCATGAAAGTGGAAGTGCTCGTGCCGCAGGAATTCATGGGCGACGTGATCGGCAATCTCAACGGACGGCGCGGCAAGATCCACGGCATGAAAGTGCGTGCCGGTTCGCAGGCGATCGATGCGGCTGTTCCGCTGAGCGCCATGTTCGGCTACTCGACGGATTTGCGGTCGCGCACGCAAGGTCGCGCGACGTACAGCATGGAATTTGACCACTATGAGCAGGTGCCCAGGCAGATTGCGGAAGAAATTATCGCCAAAAATAGAGGCGAATAGGAATCTAATTAAGGAGCTGAGCCATGGCGAAGGGCAAGTATGAGCGGCGCAAGCCGCATGTGAACATCGGGACGATCGGGCACGTGGACCACGGCAAGACGACGTTGACCTCGGCGTTGACGAAGATCTGCTCGGACAAGGGCCTGGCGACCTTCATCAGCTACGACCAGGTGGCCAAGGCCAGCGAGAGCCAGGGCCGGCGCGATGCGACCAAGATCATGACGATCGCCATCAGCCACGTGGAATACGAGACCGAGAAGCGGCACTATGCCCACGTGGACTGCCCGGGCCACGCCGACTACGTCAAGAACATGATCACCGGGGCGGCCCAGATGGACGGGGCGATCCTGGTGGTGTCGGCGGCCGACGGCCCCATGCCCCAGACCCGCGAGCACATACTGCTGGCCCGCCAGGTGGGCGTCCCCTATGTCGTGGTCTTTCTGAACAAGGCCGACAAGGTGGACGACAAGGAGCTGCTGGATCTGGTGGAGCTGGAAGTGCGGGAGCTGCTGACCAAGTATGACTTTCCGGGGGACAAGACCCCCATCATCACCGGCTCGGCCACCAAGGCCATGGAAGGCGACCAGAGTCCCATCGGGGTGCCGGCCATCCTGAAGCTGCTGGAGGCCATTGATACCTACATACCGACCCCCCAGCGGGCGGTCGACAAGCCCTTCCTGATGCCCATTGAAGACGTCTTCACGATCAGCGGCCGCGGCACGGTGGTGACGGGCCGCTGCGAGCGGGGCATCGTCAAGGTGGGCGATGAAATCGAGATCGTGGGCTTCCGGCCCACCCAGACCACGGTGGTCACGGGGGTGGAGATGTTCCGCAAGGTGCTCGATGAGGGCCAGGCGGGCGACAACATCGGGGTGCTCTTGCGGGGCACGAAGAAGGAGGACGTGGAGCGGGGGATGGTGCTGGCCAAGCCCAAGAGCATCACGCCGCACACGAAGTTCAAGGCCGAGATCTACGTGCTGACGAAGGAGGAAGGCGGGCGGCATACCCCCTTCTTCAACGGCTACCGGCCGCAGTTCTACTTCCGGACCACGGACGTGACGGGGGTGGTGCAGCTCAATCCGGGGGTGGAGATGGTGATGCCGGGGGACAACGTGACGGTGACGGCCGAATTGATCAGCCCGATTGCCATGGACCAGGGGCTGCGCTTTGCGGTGCGGGAGGGCGGCAAGACCGTCGGCTCCGGCGTCGTCTCCCAGATCCTGGCGTAAGGGACGTAGGAAAGAGGCGGGACGAAATTTATGGTCAAGGTGGATCAGCGCATTCGGATCAGGCTGAAGGGGTTCGATTATCGAGTCCTCGATCAGTCGGTGGCCGAAATCGTGGAAACGGTCAGGCGGAGCGGTGCCAAGATCGCCGGGCCTATCCCGCTGCCGACGCGGATTGAAAAGTTCACGGTCCTGCGGTCCACCCATGTGGATAAGAAGTCGCGCGAGCAGTTCGAGATTAGAACGCATAAGCGGCTGCTCGACATTATGGAGCCGACGCCGGAGACGATGGATGCGCTGATGAAGTTGAGTCTGGCGGCTGGCGTGGATGTGGAGATCAAGCTGTAGTCGGTGAGTCCGGTGTACGCATGACGAACGGATTGCTCGGAAAAAAACTCGGCATGACCCAGGTCATCGACGACCAGGGGAGGATGATTCCTGTCACGGTGATCGAAGCCGGCCCCTGCCACGTCGCTCAGGTCAAAACGCGGGAGCGTGATGGCTATGAAGCCGTGCAGCTTGCGTTCGGGGAGACCAAGGAGCGCAAGGTGACAAAGGCGCAGATGGGGCACTTGAAAAAGGCCGAAGTGGCCCCGAGCCGCTGGACCAAAGAGTTTAAGAAGCTCGGTGATGCGAAGGCCGGGCAGACAGTGAAAGCTGATGTGTTTCAAAAGGGCGAGTGGGTGGATGTCGAGGGCGTGTCGAAGGGCAAGGGGTTTCAGGGTGTCATGAAGCGCCATAATTATAGCGGTGGCCCTGAGACGCATGGGCACATGTTCCATCGCGCGCCGGGCTCTATCGGCAGCAGCTCCTATCCTTCCCGCGTGTGGAAGGGCAAATCGTTGCCGGGGCACATGGGGAGCGAGCGGGTTACGATCCAGCGGCTGCAAGTGGTCGAAGCGCGTCCGGATGAGAACTTATTGTTTGTCAGCGGGGCGGTGCCGGGGGCGCGGGGCGGGCTGCTGGTCGTCAGGAAATCCAAGAAGGCATAACGATGGCAACGGTTGACGTCGTCGACGTGCATAAGCGGAAGGTGGGGTCGGTCGAACTGCGGGATGCCGTGTTCGGCGCGAAACCCGAGAAGTCGCTTGTCCACGAAGCGGTCATTATGCAGCAGGCCTGTGAACGACAGGGATCCGCCTCCACGTTGCGACGCAGTGAGGTCAGCGGATCGGGGAAGAAGCCTTGGAAGCAGAAGCATACGGGGCGCGCGCGTTCCGGGTCGATCCGGTCGCCGATCTGGCGGCATGGCGGGTCGGTCTTCGGTCCCAAGCCGCGCAGCTATGCCTATTCAATCCCGAAGCAGAAGTATCGGGCGGCGCTGCAGAGCGCTCTGTCGGACAAGTTGGCGGCCGGGAGCGTTCTGGTGCTGTCCGCGCTGACGCTGGAAGCCCCGAAGACGCGGTTGCTGGCCAAGATCCTGTCGCAATTGGGACTGACGTCCACCACGCTCATCGTGGCGGGGGCTGGCCATGCCGATCTCGAACGGGCAGCCGCCAATCTTTCGGGCGTCAAAGTGGTCGCGCCCGAGTCGATCAACGTCTACGACGTGCTGCGCTACGAGAAGCTGGTGATTCTGGAGCGGGACGTGCCGCGCATGCAGGAGGTCTGGGCATGACGCAGGGAATCCATTCCGTGCTGGTCCGTCCGCTGTTGACTGAGAAAATGACCGCATTGCGGGAAAGCGCGAATCAGGTCGGATTTCTCGTTCGCGCGGGCGCCAATCGGGTGCAAATCAAGCAGGCGATCGAATCGCTGCTGAAGGTCAAGGTCGAGCGTGTCAACGTGATGACTGTCAAGGGGAAGATCAAGCGGCTGGGACGGTTTTCCGGTAAGCGGTCGGATTGGAAGAA
>Ga0209640_10005513_pt1 | contig 11047 bp, 12 predicted proteins | sample RifCSP10_1_FD_184018 | JGI IMG/M metagenome (GOLD analysis project Ga0209640, IMG submission 184018) | Soil microbial communities from Rifle, Colorado - Rifle CSP2_sed 10_1 (SPAdes) (version 2) | ecosystem: Environmental > Terrestrial > Deep subsurface > Rock core/Sediment | place: Rifle...
GGCGTGTCGTCGGCCACCGTTCGCAACATCCTGGCGCAGCTCGAGGACGCCGGCTACGTGCACCAGCCGCACACATCGGCCGGCCGCGTGCCGACCGACCGGGGCTATCGCGTCTTTGTCGACCTGCTGCTCGAAAGCCGCACATGGGTCCGTCCGGCCGCCGTGGTCGAGATCCGGCTGCGCGAGCAGGCGGAGCGCTCGCCGCTCATGGACGACGTGCTGGCGAGTGCGTCGCACCTGGTGTCGCGCGCGGTGCGCCACGTCGGGTTCGCGCTGTCGGGCAACCCGGCCGCCGTGCTGCAGCGCCTCGAGTTCGTGGCGCTCGGCGGCTCGCGCGTGCTGGTCGTCGTCGTCTCGCGCGGCAGTCAGATCGCACAGAAAGTGGTCGACGCGGGCGAAGAGGTGTCTCCGGACGATCTGGTGCGCGCGGCCAATTACCTGAACACCGAATTTGCCGGCCTGCCGCTCTCGGATGTGCGCGCGGCCGTGCTGGCGCGGCTGGCGCAGGAGCGCACGCTGTACGACCAGCTGCTCGCGCGCGCGCTCAGGCTGGCGCGCTCGACGCTGGCGGACATGCCGCCGCAGCACTCCCTTCACGTGGAGGGTGCCGCCTCGCTGCTGAACGGCCCGGCACCGGAAGGCGCCTCTCTCGCGACGCTTCGGGCGCTCCTCGAGATGCTGGAACAGAAAGAGCGCCTGGTGTACCTGCTGAACGAGTACATCGACGGCCCGGGGTTGACGGTGGTGATCGGCGCCGAGCACTCGGCCCCCGATCTGCGACCCTTCAGCCTGATTGCCTCGACCGCGGTCGACGGAACCGGCGTCCGCACGGTCGGCATTATCGGTCCGACGCGGATGCACTATTCGCGCGCGCTTGCCATGGTGGACGGCACCACGCAGGCGGTCTCGCGCGTGCTGCGTACGGCGAACTGACCGCATGCCCGACCATCTGGAGAACGACGACACCGGGCAAGCCGGCGCGTCCGCCGACGCGGCGGTGAGCGAGGCGCCGGCGGATGTGTCCGCCGAAGCAGCCGGGGGCCATGCATCGGCTGCGAAGGCGGACGGGCTCGACGAGCTGCGGCACGAAAAGGATGCGCTCCAGGACCGGCTCCTGCGCGTGGCGGCGGAGTTCGAGAACTACCGCAAGCGCGTGGATCGGGACCGGCGCGATCAGGCGGAGGCCGCGCTGGCCACCGCGCTCGAGGACCTGTTGCCGATTATCGACAACCTCGAGCTCGCCCTCGACGCACCCGTCGGCAGCGACGCCGAGGTCTACCGCAAGGGCGTCGAGCTCATTTATCAGCAGATGACCGAGCTGCTCCGCAAGCGCGGCGTGCGGCCGATCGAGGCGGTCGGCGCCGACTTCGACCCGCACATCCATCAGGCCGTCGTCCATGAAGTGAGCTCCACGCACCGTGAAGGCGAAGTGATGGCGGAGCTCCGCCGCGGCTACATGCTGGGCGAGCGCCTGCTGCGGCCTGCCATGGTGAAGGTGGCCAAGGCGTGAGCAAGCGCGACTACTACGAAGTGCTCGGCGTGGCCCGCACCGCCTCGGACCCGGAGATCAAGAGCGCCTACCGCAAGCTGGCCTTCCAGCACCACCCCGACCGCAACCCGGGCAGCAAGCAGGCCGAGGACAAGTTCAAGGAGGCGGCCGAGGCGTACGCCGTCCTCGCCGACGCCGACAAGCGGCACATGTACGACCGGTTCGGCCACGCCGGTCTGGGCAGCGCCGCCAGCGGCTTCGATCCGACCGTGTTCACCGGCTTCGAAGACATCCTGGGCGGCCTCGGCGACATGTTCGGCTTTGGCGACATCTTCGGGGCAAGCCGCCGGCGAGGACCGCAGCGCGGCGCGGACCTGCGCTACGACCTCGAGATCTCGTTTGACGAGGCCGCCAAAGGCGCCGAGACGACGATCCAGATACCGCGGCAGGAGATGTGCGGCACGTGCCACGGCAGCGGCGCGGCCCCCGGCTCGAAGCCGACCACCTGCCCCCAGTGTCAGGGACGCGGCCAGGTTCGGCTCCAGCAGGGGCCGTTCATGCTGGCCCGCACCTGCGGCCAGTGCCGCGGCGCCGGCACCATCATCACCAAGCCGTGCACGACGTGCCGCGGCGCCGGCCGGGTGGAAAAGGAGCGCAAGCTCACGGTGCGGATCCCGGCGGGGATTGCCACCGGTCAGCGCCTGCGGCTGAACGGCGAAGGCGAGGCGGGGCCGGCGGGCGGGCCGGCGGGCGATCTCTACGTGGTCCTCCACGTGCAGGACCATCCCTTCTTCCAGCGCGACGGCAATGACCTGTTCTGCGAAATTCCGCTACACTTCCCGACGCTCGCCCTCGGGGGCGACATCAAGGTCCCGACGCTCACCGGCGAGGAGACGCTCACGATCCCCGAGGGGACGCAGAGCGGCACCACGTTCCGCCTGCGGGGGCGCGGCATGCCTGACGTGAGCGGGCGTGGACGCGGCGACCTGCTGGTGGCCGTCAAGGTGGTGACGCCCCGGAAGCTCACACGGGAGCAGAAGAACCTCATGCAGCAGATCGCCGACTCGTTGCCGGCGGAGAAGTTGGAGCCGACGCCCGCCGCCGATCACGACGACAAGGGCCTCTTCGACCGCGTCAAGGACATTTTCGGCTGACCATGCGGACCTGGCCTGCCCTGGAAGTGGGACCGCTCAAGCGGCCCGATCTGTTCCAAGCCGCCCTTGTCGATTACAGGGTCGAGGCGATCGACGAATCCACGCAGCCGGACGCGTGGCGCGTCTTTTTCAAGAGCGCGGCCGACCGCGACGCGGCCGTCACGGCGCTGGCCCGGCAGTTTCCCGACGCCTCTATTCGCCCGCTCGACGTCGCCGACGAGGACTGGGTCGCCAAGTCGCAGGCCAAGCTGCGCGCGGTGCAGATTGGCGCCATCATCGCGGCGCCCCCCTGGAATGTGCCGCATACAGGACGCCTCAAGCCGCTCTCGGCGGCCGAGGCGGGCGCCACACGCCTGAGGCGCCCGCTCGTCATCGTCATCCGGCCGTCAATGGGATTCGGCACGGGACACCACGCCACCACCAGGCTGTGCCTGGCGGCGCTGCAGCAGATCGACGTCCAGGGGCGCAGCGTGGTCGACGTCGGCACCGGGTCGGGGTTGCTCGCCATTGCCGCAAGCCGCCTCGGCGCGGCGCGCGTCGTCGGCGTCGATGACGACCCGAACGCCCTGCACGCCGCCCTGGAGAACCTCGGACTCAACCGCGGCGCCGACGTGACGCTTCGACCCGGCGACTTCCGCACCGACTCGCTCGGATCGTTCGATCTCGTCATGGCCAATCTCACCGGCGCGCTCCTGCGCGAGGCGGCCGCGCGGCTGCACGAGCTGTCGGCCCCCGGCGCGCACGTGATCCTCAGCGGGTTCACGCGCCAGGAGGAAACCGACGTCCTGGCGCCGTACGCCGACCTGACGGTCAGAAGCCGGACGGAGGAAGAGGAATGGCTGTGCGTCACGCTGCAGCGACCGTAGGGCTGCTCGCCCTCCTCTGGCCCTCGGCGCCATCGGCGGAGCGGATGGGCTATCCGCCCGAGGAATTTGCCGCGCGGCGGCAACGCCTGGCCGCACGGCTCCAGCGCGGGACGCTGGTGATGTTCGGGGCGACGAGCCCCACGGCGGGCCTCCGGTTCCGGCAGGACAACGACTTCTTCTATCTCACCGGCAACGAGTCGCTGAACGCGGCGCTCGTCATGGACGCCGCCAGCGGCGACGCGCACCTGTTTCTGCCGAAGCTGAGCGCGACCGAGATCCGTTATGAAGGCGCCAACTGGCTCGAGGAGCCGGACGCGGCGCGCACGTACGGCTTCGCCTCCGTGCAGCCCCTCGCCGCAATGCAGGAGTTTCTGGCGCGGCGGCGCGCGATTCCCGGGAGCGAGACCTTCTGGACGCGGCTCTCCGAGCGCGACGCCGTCAACTACGGCCGCACGGATGCCGCCATCCAGACGGCGCGGCGCCTGACGAATCCGTTTGCGCAGCACCCGACCGAGGATGGGCACCGCGTGGCGGCCCTTCGGGAGCAGTTCCCGTACTACGCGATGCAGGATGTCACGCCGCACCTCGATCGCCTGCGGCTGATCAAGACGCCGCGCGAGATCGAGATTCTCAGGTACAACGGCCGGATCAGCGCCGAGGCGCTGCGCCGCGCGATCGCGATCACCGCGCCGGGCCGCTTCGAGTACGAGCTCGAGGCGGAAGCGACGCACTGGATGCTCAAGCACGGGTTTCAGGGCGCCGCCTACCCCGCCATCGTCGGCTCAGGTCCGATGGGGAACCAATGGCACTACGAGGACAGCGGGCGGCGCATGAACGCGGGCGAGCTGGTCGTGATGGACTACGCGGGGTCGCTCGACTACCTGACGACCGACATTACGCGGACGTGGCCGGTCTCAGGGCGTTTTACCGACGCGCAACTCAAGGCCTACCAGACGGTGCTCGAGGCGCAGAAGGCGATCGTCGCGGCCATCCGGCCGGGCGTAACCCGCGATGTGGTGCGGAAACTGGCCGAAGACATGTTCCGCGCGCGCGGATTCGACCCGCGCTATGCCTACATCGGGCATTACGTCGGCCTGTCGGTGCACGACGTCGGCGACTGGTCGCTGCCCTTTGAGGCGGGCATGACGCTGGCGATCGAGCCGATCATCGACATCCCCGACCAGCAGCTGCACATCCGCATCGAGGACACGATCCTGGTGACGCCGAACGGGGCCGAGATTCTCAGCACCGGCGTGCCCAAGGACGTCACCGACCTGCTCGCGCTCCTCACGCGGTAGGAAGGTGCGATTGCGCTGGCGCATGTCGGTGCGAGGGGTGCGGCCTGTAGCACGAATGTGCTACTCTGTTCGCGTCCCGTCTGAGGAGCCGACATGACGCGTGAAGTGACCCTACGGCAGGCAGGAGGGTCGGTCAGTGCCACGCTGCCGAAAGACATGGCCGACCGGCTGCACCTGGAAGCCGGCGACCGCGTCCTGGCGGTGGAAACGGACCGCGGGATCTTGCTGACGCCCTACGACCCCGAAGCGGAGCGGGCACTGAAGGTCGCCGCCAGGGCTGCCAAGAAGTATCGCAACGCGCTTCGAGAGCTGGCCTAGTCAACCGTGGCGCGGCGTCCTCGAGAGCCGCGATGGCTCAGCCGGGTTGTCGTGGACGCGGTTCACGCCGATCAACTTCGACAGCACGGCGGATTGCCGGGAATCCGCGACGAAAACGCGCTCGAATCCGCCCTCGCACGACCACTGAATAAATGGGTCTACGCCGAGGAAAGGGACCTCCCAGCGCTGGCAGCCGCGTACGGCTTCGCCCTCGTCAAGAGCCATCCGTACCGGGATGGGAACAAACGCATCGGCTTCCTGGCCATGGCGACGTTCCTCGGCGTCAACGGCTACGAGTTCACGGCGACCGAAGCGGACGTTGTCACGGAAATGCTGGCCCTCGCCGGCGGCGGAGTATCGGAAGAGGAGCTGGCGGGCTGGATTCGGAATCACGCGAGGAAGGCACAGCCCAGATCGTCCCAGACGTAACGAATCGCCGGGACCTGAGTGCCATCGGGCGCATCGACGATGCGATGTTCGGTGACAATGCCACCGAGACGCTCATAGAAGCCGCGGGCTGATGCGTTCTGCTCGTACACCCACAGGTGGAGCCGCGACTGCGGCCTGTGTTGACGCACCCATCGCGCCGCTTCGGCCATCAGCCGGCGACCCAAACCACGCCCTTGCGCCGATGGTGACACGTGCAGGTTGTCCAGCAGCGCGCCCCAGTGCGGATCGGCGTCCAGGAAGACGCACACAAAGCCTTTCATAGGTCGCAGTCTACCTTCCGAGGCGCGCAAATGCCGGATAATCGAGGCGTGATTGCGCGATTCTACGCGCCGGATGCCGACAGGGCCGGCGATGCGATCGAGCTGCCGCCCGACGAGGCAGCGCATCTCACGCGCGTGCTGCGATTGAAGGCGGGCGCGGCCGTCCGTGTCTTCAACGGGCGGGGCGGCGAGTTCGACGGCGTGGTGGAACGGATTGCGAGGGGTCGCGTGCACGTGCGCCTCGGCGCCTCGCGCGACGCGGCGGCCGAACCACGCGTGGCCGTCACGCTCGCCCAGGCCGCCCTCAAGGGCGACAAGATGGACGACGTGGTTCGGGACGCCGTGATGATGGGCGTCGCGGGGATTCAGCCGATCGTCACGGCCCGAACCGAAGTGACCCTCGCGACGCTGCAGCGCGGCCGCCGGCGGGACAGGTGGCAGCGCATCGCCGTCTCATCGGCCAAGCAGTGTGGCCGTGCGACCGTACCGCCGATTCTCGAGCCACGAGCGTTCGCCGATGTCGCCGCGGCCCTGACACACCTGACGCTGCCCGGACCGGGACTGATGTTCGTCGAGCCATCCGCGGCAGACGATGCCCTGGCGCTCGGCGATCTGGCCGCCGCGCCGCCGCGGGAAACGACCGTCATCATCGGGCCCGAGGGCGGGTGGGACGCCGGCGAAGTCGAGCGCGGCGCGGCAGCCTGCCGCCTCGTGACGCTGGGCGGCCGGACCCTTCGCGCCGACGCGATGGGCGTCGTCGCGCTCGCCGCCTTGTTCGCTATTTGGAAGGAGTTCTGAGCACGATCGCGCCTGTATAATCCCCTCGGTGTTCTTCCGCGACCAGGTTATCGGGAAGTACAAGATCCTCTCCCCTCTCGGCAGCGGCGGCTTCGGCTCCGTGTACCTTGCCGAAGACACCTGGATCGACAAGAAGGTCGCCCTCAAGGTCCCGCACAAGCAGAACCTCGATTTCAGCGAGATGCTGAAGGAGCCGCGCCTGCTCGCCTCGATGAGCCATCCGAACATCGTGACCGTGCTCACGGCCGAGAAGCAGGACGACGTGTTCTTCATCGTGATGGAGTACGTCGCGGGTGACACGCTCGAGCAGATCATCCTGCGCGAGGGGGCGCTCCCCCTGAATCGCGCGCTCGATTTCACGTGCCAGATCTGCAACGCCGTCGACCACGCGCACCGCGTCGGCATCCTCCACCGCGACCTGCGGCCTGGCAACATGCTGGTGTCGGACACGGGCCTGCTGAAAGTCACCGACTTCGGGACGTCGCGCTTTCTGGAAATTGCCGCGCACGGCACCACCGTCATCGGCAGCCCGCCGTACATGGCGCCCGAACAATTCCACGGCAGGGCGGTGTTCGCCAGCGACGTCTACTCCATCGGCATCACGATGTATCAGATGCTCACGGGAACGCTGCCCTACGACACCCCCGCCCCCGCCGACATCGAGCGGCTGATGCGGGGCGACCTCATTACCGCCCCGCGCGTGCGAAACAGCCGCATCCCCGGGGCCATCAGCGACATTGTCTTGCGAGCGCTCGACCCCGACCTGACCACGCGGTACCAGCGGGCGTCGGAGCTGCTGGAGGAGACGCTGGCCGCGCGCCGGGCGCCCCCCCGCAAGGCGGCGCGGAGGGGTGGCACGCCGGCCGCCGGCCCCGCGGGAGACGAGAACGTCGCCGAGATCCAGTCGCGCCTGAGGGCCCGCGAAACGCCCCAGCCCCGCTTCTGCTGGCACTGCCGGAAGCCGCTGCCCGCCCGCACGGATCGCTGTCCCTTCTGCGGCGAAGGCCAGTAGAGGCGGCGGCAACCAGTCGTATAAGATCAAGGGAACAACAGGAGCAACGGCAATGGCTTTTCCGGGCACCGGCAAGATCTGGATGAACGGATCGTGTGTGGACTGGAAGAACGCGACGATCCATATCGCCTCGCACGTCGTCCACTACGGGAGCGGCGTGTTCGAGGGGGCGCGCTGCTACGACACGGTCAAAGGACCGGCCTGCTTTCGCCTGGACGCGCACATGCGGCGCCTGATGGACTCGGCACGCATCTACCGGATGGACGTGCCGTACAGCCAGCAGACGCTGACCGACGCCGTGATCGAGCTGATCCAGGTCAACAATTTCAAGGCCTGCTACATCCGGCCCCTGATCTATCGCGGGTACGACACGCTCGGGGTCCATGCCGCCGCCTGCCCGGTGGACGTCGCCATCCTGCTGTGGGAATGGCCGTCGTACTTCACCAAGGAGGCCATCGAAGAGGGGATCGACGTCAAGATTGCGACGTGGGCGCGCAACGCCCCCAACACGACGCCGGCCATGGCCAAGAGCGTGGCCAACTACGCCAACGCCCAGCTGATCAAGATGGAAGCGGTGGCCGACGGGTACGCCGAAGGCATCGCGCTCGATACCCACGGCCACCTCAGCGAAGGCAGCGGACAGAACGTCTTCATCGTGCGCGACGGGATCATCCACACCCCGCCAATCGGCAACTCGGTCCTGTCGGGCATCACGCGGGATTCGGTGATCGCGCTGGCCGCCGACCTGGGCTTCGAAGTCCGCGAGCAGACGCTGCCCCGCGAGATGCTCTACACCGCGGACGAGGTGTTCTTTGTCGGCACGGCCGTCGAAGTGACGCCGATCCGGTCCGTGGACCGGGTCAAAGTGGGGCGCGGACGACGGGGCCCGATGACCGAGGCGCTGCAGCAGAAGTTCTTCCAGATCGTCCGGGGGGAGGCGCCGGATACGCACGGGTGGCTCCAGTACGTGCACGCCCCTGCAGCCACTACATCGGGAGGCGGGAGAGGCCGATAGATCTGGAAATTCCATGCACGTCAACGATCTGCTGAAAATTGCCGTCGAGCGGGGCGCATCGGACCTGCACCTCAAGGCCGGGAGCTATCCGATGATTCGGCTCCGCGGGGAGCTGACACCCCTGTCCCAGGAGCGGCTCGACCACGACGACATGACGGCGGTGGCGGCGGCGGTGCTGCCGACGGCGGTCCGCGAGAAGTTCCAGGACAGCCACGAGGTGGACCTTGCCTACAGCGTGGCGGGGCTGGGCCGGTTCCGCTGCAACGCGGTCCAGCAGCGCGGCACCCTCGGCATGACCTTCCGCGTCATTCCCATGCGCGTGCTCACCATTCCCGAGCTGACGCTGCCGCCGGTGCTCAAGACCATCGCCCACGAAGAACGCGGCCTCGTGCTCGTGACCGGCACGACCGGCTCCGGCAAGAGCACCACGCTGGCCGCGATGATCGACGAAATCAACTCGTCGCGCATGGTCCACGTGATGACGATCGAGGACCCCATCGAGTACCTGCACCGCGACAAGCGCTCGATCGTCTGCCAGCGCGAGGTCGGCACCGACACCGACTCGTTCGCCAAGGCGCTGCGAAGCGCCCTGCGGCAGGACCCGGACGTCATCCTGGTGGGCGAGATGCGCGACTTCGAGACGATCGAGACGGCGCTGCTCGCCGCGGAGACGGGCCACCTGGTCTTCTCCACCCTGCACACGCTCGACGCTACGGAAACGATCAACCGCATCATCAGCGTCTTCCCGCCCCACCAGCAGCAGCAGGTTCGGATCCAGCTCTCCGGCGTCCTCAGGGCCGTCGTCTCGCAGCGCCTGATTCCGAGAGCCGACGGGAAGGGCCGCGTGCCCGGCGTCGAAGTGATGGTGACGACGCCCTTCATCCGCGACTGCATCATGGACCGGGACAAGACGAGCCAGATTCGCGGCGCCATCGCGCAGGGCACGTCGCAGTACGGCATGCAGACATTCGATCAGTCGATCTTCTTCCTGTACCAGCGGAAGCTGATCACCGCCGAGGAGGCGCTGCGCTGGGCGTCCAACGCCGACGAGTTCAAGCTGAAGATGCAGGGCATCACGACGACCTCCGACATGGCGCGCGACGAGATGGCGCGCGCCGGCGCGGGCGGCGGCGCGCCGCCGGTGACGCGGATCGGGAGCTGATCCCCCGTCACAAGTCACAAGGCACAAGGCACAAAAACGCCGCGGAGCCGGCAGCGGCTACAATGGCTGCGTGGCGGATCCGTACGTGGCCGGCTTGCGAATGCTGGCCCGCCGCGAGCTCAGCGAGGCGCAGCTTCGTCTGCGCCTGACACGACGCCAGTTCGAGCCGGAGGAGGTCGATGCGGCCGTCGCGCGGCTGCGCCGCGAGGGCGCGGTGGACGACCGCCGGACGGCGCTCGCCTGCGCGCGCACCGAAGCGCACGTCAAGCGCCGCGGACGGCTGCGGGTGCTGCGGCAGATCGAAGCGCTCGGCATCGCCCGCGACGTCGCGAAGGCCGCCGTGGCGGACGTGTTCGCCGAGCTCGATGAAGACCTGCTGATCGCGCAGGCCCTCGAGCGGCGTCTGCGGCGCGGGACAGCCGGGGCTGAAAGGACCCGCCCTACACCGGAGACCGTGCGGCGCGTCCACCGGTATCTGCTGGCCCAGGGCTTCGACGCGGCGCGCGTGACCGCCGCCATCAGGAGCCGTACCCGGACCCTCGTCGATGACGATTAGCGCCAACGAGATTCGCCGCTCATTCCTGCAGTACTTCGAACGGCAGGGGCATCGGATCGTGCCCAGCTCGCCGCTCGTGCCCCATGACGACCCGACGCTGCTCTTCACCAATGCCGGCATGAACCAGTTCAAGGACGTGTTTCTCGGCCGGGAGACGCGCGACTACACGCGGGCAACGACGGCGCAGAAGTGCATGCGGGTCAGCGGCAAGCACAACGACCTGGAGAACGTGGGCCCCTCGCTCCGGCATCACACGTTCTTCGAGATGCTCGGCAACTTCTCCTTCGGCGACTACTTCAAGAAGGACGCGATTCCATTTGCCTGGGCGCTGCTGACCGAAGAGTGGAAGCTGCCGCCGGACCGGCTCTATGCCACGGTCTTCCGGGGTGAGGCCGGGGTGCCGCGCGATGACGAGGCGTACGAGGTCTGGCGGAAGGTCCTGCCGGGGGAGCGGCTTGGCGAGCTCGGCACGGCGGACAACTTCTGGCAGATGGGCGATACCGGGCCCTGCGGCCGGTGCTCGGAGATCTACTACTACCGCGGCCCCGATATTCCCTGCGCCGAGGAGGCCGGCGGCAGCCGCTGCCGCGGCCTCGAGTGCAGCTGCGACCGCTACATCGAAATCTGGAACAACGTGTTCATGGAATTCGACCGGCAGGCAGACGGGAC
>Ga0209640_10005514_pt1 | contig 11046 bp, 5 predicted proteins | sample RifCSP10_1_FD_184018 | JGI IMG/M metagenome (GOLD analysis project Ga0209640, IMG submission 184018) | Soil microbial communities from Rifle, Colorado - Rifle CSP2_sed 10_1 (SPAdes) (version 2) | ecosystem: Environmental > Terrestrial > Deep subsurface > Rock core/Sediment | place: Rifle...
GATGCCTTCGCCCGGCGTCGCGCCGGCTTCGGCGGCGGGGCTTCGCCGGCAGGTGGCGAAACCGTGGTCGCCTCTGCGGGCCGATCCTCGCCACTGCCCGCGAGCGATGCTTCGTACTCCCCCACCGACCCGAAGACCGGCAGGTAGGTCTTGTCCCAGTGATCGTAGTCGGCGTGGCCGTTGATCATCAGGTGAACGTGCATGTCCCAAAGGCCCGGGAGCACCGACATGCCTTCGGTGGAGATGACTTCGGCACCTTTTGGGATCGCAAGCTGGCCGGCCTGGCCGATGGCTTTGATACGTTCGCCTTCGATGATGATGACGCTGTTGCGGATGGGCTTGCCGTTGTAGCCGTCGATGAGCGTGCCGCCGATGAGGGCTTTGACGTTGGCGGTCTGCGCGAGAGAGGGCGGGTTCATCCCAAGCGCCGCGAGCGTTATGGCGCACGCGACAAGCAGCCGAACCGTGGTCCGGCGTGTCTCTAGTCTTCTCATCTCGATCCTCCTTGTTGGGGTAGGAAGCAGGAGCGACAGATTAGCATGAATCAGGAGGATTAGGGGAAGACGTTATGCTGGCTAAACAGAAGGAAACTGGCGGGGGTCACGAGTCGAATTCGATCTTCTGGTAGATTTCGGCCAGCGGCAGCCTGCACTGGATCACGGAAAGGTGAATCGTGTCCTGAACGCGGCTGGTTTCTCGAAGGAGCCAGCTTCCGTCAGCTTGGCGAACATAGTGTTCTACATGCGGCTTTTCCTGGGCCACCAACAGGTACTCGGCGAGCGACGCGAGGGTTCGATACTGAGCAAACTTCTCGCCGCGGTCATAGTCTCTGGTTGATTCGGAAAGGACCTCGACGATCAGCGCAGGATTGAGCAGTGTGTCCTTCTGGTCATCCGCGAAGAGACCGTCGCCGGCGACTACGATGACGTCCGGATACGTGTACAGCCCTGTCGGGCTTACGCGCAATCTCAGGTCGTTTGAGCATATCCAGTATGGCCGGTCTTTCAGTTGTGCCCCGACGCTGATGACGATGTTGGAGACGATCATATTGTGCCGCTTGGTTGCGCCTGGCATAGGGAACACCCCGCCGTCAAAGTATTCGCTCTTGTGGTCCGCCTGGCGCTCGAGGGCCAAGTATTGTTCGGGACTTATTCGCGGTTTTGGCTGAGTTGACACGCTACCTCCAGCGTTGGCCGATGATCGTAGTCTAGCATGGTTCTAGTGAAAATCATGTGATTCTGCAGCTGCAGCAGTCACGAACAACCCCTGAACCCCCTCCGCTTTCACCGAAGCCACGTTGTCCAGGTTCTGAAGCTCCCCGTCGATCATCAGGTAAGGCTCGTTCACCAGCGCCGCGCGCGCGCGGTCAAACAGATCCGGCGTCACGATCGCGTTCATGATTCCCGTCTCGTCTTCCAGGCTCAGAAAGAAGAATCCCTTCGCCGTGCCCGGCCGCTGGCGGCAGATCACACATCCCGCTATCCGCACCGGAGTCCCATTGCGCATGCCGGCAAGATCGATCGCGCGCAATGCTCCCAGCCTGTTCAATTCTTCGCGGTAGTGCGCGAGCGGATGGCGGCCTACGGTCACGCCAGTCCCGAGCACGTCGGCGCTGATGCATTCCTGAATCGTCATCGGCGTGAGAGGCGAGCTGCCGGCGTCGTCCCCGATCTTTTCGAGCAACGGCCCGGCGGGACGTGAGGCGCGCTCGGTTTGCCACAAGGCGGAGCGGCGGTGAAGGGGATTTCGGATTTTAGATTTTGGATTTTGGATTGCGGGGCGGGCAGAGTTATGAGGACTGAGGACTGAGGACTGAGGCGATTGCTGCGGATTGTGGATTGCGGGTTGGGAATCGCAGCTTGTGGAACTGACCCGCGATCCGCAGTTGTTCAGCGCGCCGGCCCGGGCGAGCTTGCGCAATTCGTCCTTGCGAAGCTCGCGCACGCGAAGTTGCAGGTCGTCGATGCTGGTGAAAGGCAACCGCTCGCGCTCGCGGATGATCGCCCGCGCCGTTTCTTCACGCAGCCCCTTCACGTATCGCAAGCCGAGACGCACTGCTAGAAGCAGTTTGTGGTTCGTGGTTTGTGGTGCGTGGTTTGTGGTTCGTGATTCGTGGTTCGTGGCTTGTAGTTGTCCTAAATCCTGAATCCTAAATCCTAAATCCTGTTCCCCTGAATCCTGGATCCTGCATCCTGCATCCTCCTCAACCGTGCAGTTCCAATCCGAGCGCGTCACGTCCGCCGGCAACACCCTCAAGCCATGCCGCTGCGCATCCTTGATGATCGTGAACGGGTGGTAGAACCCCATCGGCTGATTGTTCAAAATCGCGCAGGTGAACGCCGCCAGATAGTGGCACTTCAAATAAGCGCTCGCGTAGGCGATCAACGCGAAGCTCGCCGCGTGCGATTCCGGAAAGCCGTACAGCGCGAACGCGGTGATCGACTTGACGATCGCGTCCTGAGGCTTGCCGGTTATGCCGTTGCGCTCCATACCGCGACGCAGCTTGACCTCGATGTCGCGCATGCGAGCTTCGGAGCGTTTGAATCCGAGCGCGCGGCGCAATTCTTCGGCTTCGCCGCCGGAAAATCCAGCGCAGATCATCGCGATGCGCAGCAACTGCTCCTGAAACAGCGGGACCCCGAGCGTGCGCCGCAGCACCGGTTCGAGCGCAGGGTGTATGCAATCAGGCTTCTCGCGCCCCTGACGGCGCCTTAAATAAGGATGCAGCATCTCGCCGACGATCGGGCCGGGTCTTATGATCGCGACCTGAACGACGATGTCGTAAAAACATTTCGGCCGCAGCCGCGGAAGACACGACATCTGCGCGCGGCTCTCGACTTGAAACAGCCCGATGGTGTCGGCCTTTTGCAGCGCGTCATAAACCTGCGGGTCATCCGGCGGAAGGTGCGCGAGATCGACCTCTTCGCCGTAGTGATCGCGAATCAGCGCGAGCGATTCTTCGAGCGCGGCCATCATCCCGAGCCCGAGCAGATCGACCTTGATTATTCCCATATCGGCGCAATCGTCCTTGTCCCACTGCACGACCACGCGGCCGGGCATGCGGGCGGGCTCGAGCGGCACGACCGAATCAAGCTGACCCTGGCAGATCACCATGCCGCCCGAGTGCTGACCGAGGTGACGCGGCAAGTCCTGCACTTCATCGTAGAGCTGCATGAACTTTTTGATTCGCGGGTTGTCGGGGTCGAGACCGGCCTCGCTGAACTGGCGCTCGGCGGTGTCGTCGGGGTCCTTGAAGCCCCACACGTGGGCCAGGCTCGAGAGCCGCGCGAGCGTCGTCTCGTCGAATCCGAGAACTTTTCCCACCTCGCGCGCCGCCGACCGCCCGCGATAGGTGATGACGTTTGCGGTCATCGCCGCGCCGAGCTTGCCATAGCGCTCGTAGACGTACTGTATTGCGCGCTCGCGCTGGTCGCCGCTTGGGAGATCCAAATCGATGTCGGGCCACTCGCCGCGTTCTTCCGAGAGAAACCGCTCGAACAGCAACTCCATCCCGACCGGATCAACGGCGGTGATTCGAAGCGAATAGCAAACCGCGCTGTTGGCCGCCGACCCTCTACCCTGAACGAGTATCCCGTTCGCGCGGCAGAACTCGACGATGTCCCAGACGATCAGGAAGTAGCCCGCCAGATCGAGCTTCTCTATCAGCGCCAGTTCGCGCTCGATCTGAAGGCGTGCGCGCTCAAAGGTCGCGGGCGTCGTGTAGCGCAATCGCGCGCCCTCCCACGTGCGCTTGCGGAGGAATGAGTTCATCGTCTCGCCTTCGGGCACGGGGTATTTCGGGAAGCGATAGCCGAGGTCCTGCATCGTGTACTCGAGCCGCGAGGAAAGCTCGCACGTATTCGCGATCGCTTCCGGAAGATCGGCAAACAGCGCGGACATTTCAGAAGCTGATTTGACGTGGCGTTCGGAGTTCTTGGCGAGCAAGCGGCCCGCCGTGTCCAATCGCACTTTGTTTTTCACGCAGGTGAGCACGTCGAGGATCTCGCGCTGCGACGCGGTGACATGGGTGACTCCGTTCGTTGCGAGCAGCGGCAGGCCGAGGCGGCGCGCGATGGCGACCACGGCTTGATTGCGCGCTTCTTCTTCACGGTCATAGTGGCGTTGCAGCTCAGCGTAGACGTTCTCTCGTCCGAAGATGGCGACCAGTTGCTCGGCCACGCGCGTAGCATAGACTTCAGTCTGTGCGGCAGAACCAAAGCGTGTCCCTGCACAGACTGAAGTCTGTGCTACTTCGCGCGCGTGCGCGAGTGGACCGTTCGCGCCGCCGGTCAAACAGACCAGACCTTCGGCGTGTTCGGCGACCTCGTCGAGCGTGACCGAGCCCTCGCCTTTTTCAGCTCGCAATTTCATTCGAGTGATCAACCGGCAGAGGTTCTGATAACCGGTGCGGTTCTCGACCAGGAGCGGGAGAATTACGTCGGCCTGTGCCCTTGTTGGCTGCCCCTTGCGAATCAACGTGATCTCGGCGCCGACGTGGGGCTGGACGCCGTTCTTGCGCGCGGCCTTGTAGAATTGCGGCGCGCCGTATACTCCGTCGCGGTCCAGGAGCGCCATCGCGGGAATCTCTAGCTCAGCCGCGACTGTGGCCAGTTCCTCGGGCAAGGATGCGCCTTCGAGAAAACTGAACGCCGATTTTGCATGGAGTTCTGCGTACGTCATAGCTTTCAACCGCCAAGGCGCCGAGAACGCCAAGAGGGACGCCAAGGGAAATGCTGAGTGATGAATGATGAATGAATGACCCAGCCATCATTCAGCGTTCAGCGTTTATCGTTTTTTAGCGCTTCCCTTGGCGTTCTTGGCGACTTGGCGGTTCAATCTCCCTTCTCAATCATAGCTGCCCTCGATGAACCACGAGCCGCTCGAAAGCTCGCGATAAATCCGATAGAGCGCCGCCGGATCTCCTATCGCCACGTCCCACTCATCGCGCGCCCACTCGTCCGAAGTCCACCAGTCGCCCGTCGTCCGCCACGGTCCCGCCGACTCCAACACCCCGCCTCGCACGGTTGGTCTCAAGCAGGCGCGCGTCCCGCTCCTTCGCGTCGCTTGATCTGGTCCTCGTTGCCGGGCGCGTGAAGCGACCGAGCTGACTTTCACCGGCCGCCCCCGGCGCGTCTCGACTCTCGCGCGCAACGGCGGCCGAAACACCCTGAACCCCAGCACACATGCCGCTCTTTGATATTTCTCTTCGTGTCCTTCGTGTCCTCCGTGGATGATCCTCCCCGGTTTCATCCTGAACGCGCCCGGCCGGTGCGTGTCCATCAACTCGACCGAGCCTACGTTTTCGGCCCCGACCAGCTTTGCTATTCGCGCAACGGTCAATTCGAGTTTGTCGGGTTCGGGCGCGAGCGGTGTGAACAACCCGTTCTGGATTACGCGAGGGTTGACCGGCTCGGCCGCGACTGCGATTCCGATGACCGCGGCGTCAGGCGGGCGCGACTCGATATCGAGCAGCAACAGTTTCAAGAGCGCCCGGTGATCGCGGGTCGGGAAGGGCAATCTGATCGCACGCTCGTTCAACGCCCCCTCTTCCAGCGTCAGCGTGAGCCGCACTTCGTTGGTCGCAAGCGCGAACGCCTTCAAGCGGTCGCAAAGCTGACCGAGCAAATGCGCGAGCACAAACGAGAGCGGCTCAAGCAGCTCGATCGGATGATCCAGCTCCGTCGAGTTTTCGAACGAGGGCGGCTGAGCTATCAGAGTGAGCGCGCGATCGCTCGTGCCTCGGGCGAGCCGTTGCAGCCTCACTCCTTCCGGCCCCAGCCGCTCTGAGACGCCGGCTTCAGGCAAGCGGGCGAACTCGCCGAACGTGCGGATGCCCCACAACTCGAGCGTCTCCAGAATCTCGCGCGCCCGGTCTTCTTCCACGCCGGCAAGCGAAGGGTCGAGGATTTCAAGCGGCAGCTTGCTCAGAGTTTTTGACTGCTCGCCGGGCCCGATGACGATCGCGTTCCGAGGCCCGGCTGCTGCTGCCTTCGCCGTTCTGCCCTCCGCCTTTTTGGTGGTTATTCCGGTTTTCTTGGCCGTCTCGGTAACTGTTTCTTCCGCAGTTGCGGCCGTGTCAGCTTTTATATCTTCTCTGTCTTCTCTTTCTTTTCTTTCTTTTCTGTCCTTTGTTCCTTTTGTGTTTTTTGCGGCTATCCCTCTCGCCGCGTGGATGGCCGCATCGGGATTCGGGGCCACGGCTATGCTGACGTCGAGCCCTGCAGCCCACGCGCGTCGAGCCAGCCGGTCTGCGATCTCGTGCGGGGGACCGAATATCCGTTCACAGCCCGCGATATCCAGCACGACGGTCTCGGGCGCGGTCCGCTCAACTTTAGGCGAGAAGTCACACGCAAGCCCGACCAGCGCAGACAGCTCCACGTCCCCACGTCCTGCCACGTGAACGCACGCGAACATACCCAACCCCCACCAAGGCGGGCCCCACCCCGCCAGCAACCGAAGATATACGAACATTTCCGAAAATTGTCAACGGTTTTGAGCCGGCTTGCGAAAGCGGCCCGTGCCGCGCGAGCATTGTTGAATCGCAATGAGGCGGGGGAGGTGTTGATGGAGACGAGGGCGACTTCGAGAGGGCGAATCGTGATCCCGGCGCCGCTACGCCGCAAGCTCGGTATCAAGGCCGGCACGCGCATTCACATCGAGGTAGACGAGAAGTCACACCTAATCATCCTGACGCCGATCACGCGCGAGTACGTTCACAGCATGCGGGGGAAGTATCGAGAGAAGGGGTTGATGACGGCGTTGATTGTGGAGAAGGAAAGCCAAAACTTCTGACCCCTCAGGTCGCTGGTTCATCGAGGAGCTTCTTTAGCTCATCGCGCCAGTTGTCCAGATAATCGCCCTCGTCGAGCACCTGAACGCGAAACCTGTTATCCGTGAAATCTTCTGCGAGCTTCTGCCACGAGACTTTGTGGCCGACTTTCCCAAAGTAGTCTGCTATCGACCGCTTGTAGTTCGTGTCTTCGTTGCCCTTCAAGTGCTTGCCTTTGGCCTCAACAACGAGCACGGAAGCGATTGGTTTCTTCTCACGACCCTTTTCGCGACCCTCTTGGACAACAAAGTCGGGATAGATTTTGTTCCGCCTGTAGCCTTGAATTGAAAACTGATCTGCCCCGACCAAGTTCCGGTACCACCAGAGCACCTGAGGAGACTTGTCCAGGTAAAGTGCGATCGCCTTTTCGTATTCGTTCAGAGCATTTGGAACATAGTCGAACAGCGATTGCTGAATCTGGTCCCCGTCGTAGTGTGTCAGTCTCTTCGCTGAACGAACTTGAATCACTGGAGGAAGCTCAAAGCGCGCTTCAACGCACTCGAGAAAGAAACAAAGGCGTTTACTCGCGTAGAGCCGGTCGAAGGCTTCGTGCGCTTGACCGTCCCTCTCGCTCTCGATCAGACCAGCAATCTTCTCGCGAAGTGGAAACTTGATCAGCCCCAAGCGGCCGGCGAGGTCCGGAGCCGCCTTGAGTAAACGTTCAACAACATGGCTCACGACGTACCGAAGTTGCTTGTAGCTGAACTCATCGAAGGGCAGGCCGGCAACGAGCCAAGCCATCACTTGCTCGTCCGTTTCCAGAAGGACAGACTGGTGCTCTTCTACTTTCTCGAGGTTCTCCTGGTCGAGCGTGAGGCGATAGTACGAGTCGGTCGCCAATCTAAGCGCGTCGGACAAGTCCCAGTCGATCGAATCGTAGTCGAACCTGCGGACATCAACCTCGCTGATCAAATGGCCGTGATAATCCAAGGCTTCGAACTTCTTACCGTCCTTCACACAGAAGCGAGGAAGATAAACCTTGCCGTCAAATTTTTTATAGTAGCGGCGGAACTGCTCCCGCATTCGCGCGTCTTGCTTTGTTGGCTGCCTGCCATTCTCTCCGCTGCGATCGACAACGCTCATCGCGTCGCCTTCGTAGCCTTCCTTTTCGAGAGCCTTCTTGACCTCTCTCGTTATGTCCGATGCACGGCGCCGCAAGCAAAATACAAAGCTCTGATTGAGCTCGTCGAATTCGGTCCTCTCAATATAAGGCTGGCGCAGCACACGGCCGACTAACTGAGTCATGCTCTGCTGGCTGCCGGTGTTGTTCAGAGAAACCAGGACGTAGGCAAACGGGCAGTCCCAGCCTTCCTGCAACGCAGCCTTTGTGATAATCCATTCGACCGGGCAACCCTCGGCCATCAGGTCGATGCCTTCGATGTCATCCTTTTCCGACGTCTTGATCGCGATCGCCGGCTCTTGAATGCCGAGGCGTTGCATCAGATGTTCCTTTACGCCTTCGCTGTGTACAAGTCCGGCGTCACGTTGGTCTTTGCCCGTCCGCTCAACCTGGACAAGCACGATGGGGCGGATCAGATTGCCCGTCTTCTTGAAATGCTCCGCTGCAAGTTGCGCCAACTCCTCGCGTTTGTCACGCGCCTGCGTTAAGCAGTCTTTCCAAGACTGCTGGTTCGAATTCGCGATATTGATCGGGAGCTTGATCATCTCTTCTTCGAGAAGCTCCTTGCCGGACACGCTGACAAGGATATTCGCCTCCTTTGGCGGCGTGGCCGAAAGCTCGACAACGATTGATGCGTTGAAGCCCTCGATGGTCGCGCGCGCGAGGCTGCTCGTTGCTTTGTGCCCTTCGTCCAGAACCACTGCGGGCTCGCAAAGCCTGACCAGATTGCCGAGAGAGGTTTTGGCTAAGTATTCTCCGCTCGCTTCGTCTTCGGCGAGCATATCCAGATTCGGAATTCTCGCCTTCAATTCTTTGTGTTGTTCGGGCGCGTCTTCGGGCGGGAAGTGCTGGACTATGCTGCCGCCGCTGTCTCGAAAGAACTTGAGCTGCTCGCGAGTCTCGCGATTCGTGCTCGCCAGCTTCAGCAACAGAATGTTCAGAGCACTGTTCAGTTGGCCGGGGGTCAGCCGCGCGATCTCATGCTTCTCCCATATCTCGATGCGGCGTGACACGGCAAACTCGAGCGATTCACGGTAGAAGTCTCGCCGGTCACGAAGCCGCTTGAGAGTATCCTTGTAAATCTGATCGCTGGGAACAACCCACAGGACGAGCCCGGTTCCGTTGCGGGCTTTCAAGATTGTTTCGTAGATCTGGCCGAGAACTTGAGTGGCGATAAGCGTCTTACCGCCGCCGGTCGGGACCTTGATGCAGAACGTGGGCAGATCCTTATTGAGGCCGTTCTTTCGCGAGCGATAAACGCCAGGCAAGTCGAACTGCTTCTGGGCGTTGTCCCACGCGTCCAGGCTTGCGTGCTTGTTGCCGGCGGCTTGCTGCGCTTCCAGCGCCCGAAGAAAAACGCTCACTTCTCGAATTACTCGCTCTTGATAACGCTTTAGAGGCATCGTGTCTTGCTATTCAGCTCCGTTGCCGTCCGAGATAAACTTGCTACTTCAGATGAAACGGAACAAGCATGGGCCGAACTTTCCGCTTCGTGGTCGCTTCATATTTTGCTAGGTCGTCGCGATGAACCCAAATCTTCTCGCAATAGATTATCAGGTTCTTCTTCTTCTCGCTCTTATCAACTGACCTAAGCCATGCAAGATCAAGTGCGCGGTCTTCCTTGTTGTTCGGCGTGTAGAGAAGGTAGTAACTCGCGTTTCGATACTCACCGATCTTGCCGGTTTTCGAATTCAGGTACGTCTTATCAAAGTCGCGGCTTGTTTCAGTATAGAAGATGTACTTTGCTAGCTCTTCGTACGCCGGGAGGCTCTTTCCGAGGTTGCGGTACTCGCCGAAGAGAGGCGGCCCAAGGTGCGCATAGCTGAAGGAACCAGGGATACCCTCAACGTGTTCGCGTCGAGACTTACCCTTCGCCCCACGCTTCGTGTAGCTGTACCCCTGTATCACCCGCCGGGTACGTTCAGCAGTGATCTTCCTGCAAAGGTTGAGCTTCTCCTTTTCATTCTCCTTGGTGTCATAGGGCATTTGCACGAGAACGAATCTCCGTTCTTGATCGCCTTCCTTATTCAGTTCCAACACTGCGTGAGCCGTAGTTCCGCTTCCAGCAAACGAATCCAAGACTAGGTCGCCGCCTGTCGTTGCGATGTTAAGAATGCGCTTCAGCAACGTGACCGGCTTCGGAGTGGTGAATACTTCGATGCCTTCGAGAATCTGCAAGTATTCTTGCTTGGCTTCCTGCGTATGTCCAACGTCGCTGTAGTCCCAGACAGTCTGGGGTATCAGCCCCTCTTTGACTTCAGCGAGAAATCGCTTTATCCACGGGACATTATTCTTGTCTTCGCCCCACCAAATCCTTCCGTCCGCATCGAGTTCCCACAGCGTAGCTTCTGAGATCCTCCAATAGCTCCCACCCGGTGGGCCGTCAATCACTCGTCCTCCAGGGCACGTGATAGGATACCTGCCCTTACTATAAAAGTTGCGCGCGTCGAGGCCACCAGAACGCCACGGTCCGCGCGGATCATTGTCTGGGTTGGTGTAGTCCGCTTCCTGCTCTGGAGTTCGCGGAAGCAGATTGCGCTTCCACTCGGATTTTTGCTTTGCGAAGCAAACAATGTAGTCGTGACTTGTAGAGAACCAGTTGGATTGCTTCGGACCAGTGCTGTTCCGCCAGATGATCGTAGCGATAAAATTCTCCGAACCAAATATCTCGTCCATCATCATTCGGAGATTTGCCAACTCGTTGTCATCAATCGAAATAAAAATTGAACCGTCGTCGCGCAAGAGATCCCTAAGCAGCTGCAGCCGGGGATACATCATGCAACACCACTTATCATGCCGCGTCCCATCCTCGCCTTCATTTCCTACCGTTTCACCGATCCATTCCCTGAACTGAGGCTGAGTGAGATTATCGTTGTAGACCCATCCCTCGTTGCCCGTGTTGTAAGGAGGGTCTATGTAGATGCACTTTATTCGTCCCGCGTGAGTTGGAAGCAGCGCTTTGAGCGCGAGCAAGTTGTCACCTTCGATGATGAGATTGCCGTCGAGACTTGGCTTCTCACCTTTCCCGAGCACGGAGAGCTTCGCGTCGAACTCAAGTGTGTGGTGAGGAACCGTGTGATGATAAGACTCGATCGCG
>Ga0209640_10005515_pt1 | contig 11046 bp, 10 predicted proteins | sample RifCSP10_1_FD_184018 | JGI IMG/M metagenome (GOLD analysis project Ga0209640, IMG submission 184018) | Soil microbial communities from Rifle, Colorado - Rifle CSP2_sed 10_1 (SPAdes) (version 2) | ecosystem: Environmental > Terrestrial > Deep subsurface > Rock core/Sediment | place: Rifle...
CCGGGCAGTTCAGCGGCGCGGCGCAGGCGCCCCGCCGGCTGAACTGGCGCGAGATCATCCAGTAACGGCCGATCGCCGACGGGTAGACCTGCTTGCGGATTCTCAGACAAAGACCCGCCGCCCCGGCAGCTATTCTCGGTGGTGCTGGCGAGTGGACTCGAACCACCGACCTACTGATTACGAATCAGTTGCTCTACCAGCTGAGCTACGCCAGCGACCGCGCGCGAATTCTACAGCAAAAGCGTCAGGGCCCGCGCGAGCGCACGCGCACGATGATGTCGACGCCGTCGGTGACCATGCCCTCCGGCAACCGGGGAAGTCCCGCGATCTCGATCTCGCTCGCGTCGATATCGGTCAGCTCGCCGGTATCGAGGTTGTAGAGGTGATGGTGCACCTCGGTGTTGGGATCGTAGAACACCTTGTGGGGGTCCACGATCACTTCCCGGATCAGCTTCTTTTCGAGAAAAAGATTGAGCGTGTTGTAGACCGTCGCCTTCGAGGTCTCGGAGTGGCGGTTATTGACGATCGCGAGGATCTGGTCGGCGGACAGGTGCTCGCCGCGCGTGAACAGGGCGTGCGCGATCTCGAGGCGCTGGTGCGTCGGGTTGATGTCGTGCCGACGCAGCATCTCGAGAAGGGTATCGCGCGTGTAAGGCATTGGCTTCATTTGATTAAATATTGTAAACCGATTCTTGGACTAAGTCTAATTCGAGGCCCCTCGCACCTCCTACAGGGGCCGATACTCACCATTCAACGACACTTTGCCAACCGACCGGGACCATTCCGCCGCCGATGAACGCGGGCCGGACCGGGACCGTCCCGTTGTAGGGTTTCGGTCTCATGATCGGCGTCAATCAGCGGCCGTCCGCGGCGGGATGGAGCTTCGAGGACCCGGCGTCGGCCGCTGGCCGATCGCGTGCCTGTGTGTTCGTCTTTGCTTTCGTTTTTCTTGCGCAATTTTCGAGCGCGCGATCGCGACGGCACCGCGCGCCGGATTTCTTCTCGCCGGAAATTTACCGCGGCGAAAGTTCGTGACTTATTCCGCGGCGCGCGCGGCGCTCTGTGCAAAAGTGCCGAAGGCCGCGGCCGCTGGTGGCCCGCCCGCGTCCTCCCATCGGTTGACTCTGGCGAACATCGCCTCGACCCACTATCGTTTCCCACGTTGAAAGGAGCAGGCAATGGCGCAACCACGCGGTTTTACGCTGATCGAGCTGTTGATCGTGATCGTGATCCTCGGGGTACTGGCGGCGATCGCGCTGCCGGCATACAACGACTACACGCAGCGCGCGAAGCTCACCGAGGCCTTCACCGGAATGTCGGACTTCCGCGTGCGGATGGAGCAGTTCTACCAGGACAACCGCCGCTACGACGGCGCCGGCCTCGACGGCTGCGGCGCAGCGTCGCCGAATTCGAAGTACTTCACCTTCAACTGCGCGCCGGGCCTCGCCCCGTCGCAGGACTACACGGTCACCGCCACCGGCATCGCGATCCAGGGCCTGGGCAACTTCGTCTACACGCTGAATGAAAAGAATGTCCGCGCGACGACGACGCTCGGCACCGGCTGGGGTGGCGCCCCGAACATCAGCTGCTGGGTGCGGCGCAAAGACGGGACGTGCTAGACGCCATGAGAAGCGCCGGCTTCACGCTCATCGAGCTCATGATCACGGTCGTGGTCCTGGCGATCCTGTTGTACGTGGCATTGCCGAATTTCGCCGTGTGGATGCAGAACACCCAGATCCGCACCGCCGGCGAGGCAGTTCTCAACGGCATGCAGCTCGCGCGCGCCGAGGCGATACGCCGCAACGTCAATGTCGAATTGCGGATGGATGTCTCCTCGGGCTGGACCGCGCGCATCGCCGGCACCGGAGAGGTGATCCAGTCCCGGCTCGCCGGCGAGGGATCGGGCGCCGCCATGGTCACCATCGCGCCGGCGGGAGCCAAGACGGTGACATTCAACAGTTTCGGCAGCGCGGCGACGAACGACGACGGCACCCCGACGATCACCGAGATCAAGATCGATTCGCCTGCGATTGCCGCCGCGGACAGCCGGGAGCTATGCATCCTGGTGCGGGCGGGAGGCAACATCCGCCTGTGCGATCCGCAGGTGCCCGCTGCCGATACGCGCACCTGCATACCGCCGCTCCCCGCCCCTCAGGCCGTGCCGGCTGGCTGCACGTAACAGGATAGCAGCCCAATGAAAAAGTTCATGTCCATCACCATGAAATCGAACGCCGGGCAACGCGGTGCCACGCTGCTCGAGGCGCTGATCGGCATCCTCATCTTCTCGGTCGGGATCCTGGCGCTGGTCGGCATGCAGGCGCTCGCGATCAAGCATATGTCGGACGCCAAGTACCGCAGCGACGCGGCATTCTTCGCGAACGAGATCATCGGCCAGATGTGGGTCAACCGGACGAGCCTTGGCAGCTACGCTTACGCCGGCTCCGGCACGCCCCCCGCCTCGATCGATGGCTGGGTGACGAGCATCCAGAACGCGCTCCCCGGCGTCACCGCCGCGGCGAATCGTCCAATCATCACGGTTGCGGGCACGACGGTCACGGTGACCGTCCTTTGGCAGCTGCCGGGGGGCGGTGATGTTCACCGCCATACCACGATGGCCTATATCAACGGTTGAGCCATGCGCGCGATTCCCGACATGACAGTTCTGCAGCGCGGCCGCTCCCGCGGCATGAGCCTGGTCGAGCTCCTGGTGGCGGCCGCGATCGGCATCATCGCGAGCCTCGTGATCTTCCAGGTGTTCGCGGTATTCGAGGGCCAGAAGCGCACGACGACGTCCGGGGGCGAAGCTCAGACCAGCGGCACGCTCGGCCTGTACACCCTCGAGCGCGATCTGCGCCAGGCGGGCTACGGCTTCAATACGCCCGACCTGGTGGGCTGCACCCTGCAAGGGTGGGACCAGCAGGTCGGCGCCGCGCTCACTCCGTCCACGCTGGCGCCGGCGGTGTTCGCGCAGGGCGCCGGGAGCACGCCAGGCGTTGCCGGCGCCCCCGACACGCTCACGGTAGCCTACGGTAATGGCGATGCGCTGCCCGCCCCGTTGTCGGTACTCGTAGGCAGCCTCGGCGTGTCCGACACCTTCATCAAGATCGTCAACGCGCTCTACGGATTCCAGCCGGGCGATCACGTGCTCATCGCGGAGGGCGTCAATCCGTGCACGCTGGCGCAGGTCACCCAGATACCGCCCGCCACCGGCGACAACACCCAATTGAACCTGCAGGTCGGCAGCTACGTGAATGCCTCCGGCGCCACCGTCAATACGCGCTTCAACAATCCGGCTGGCCTGGGAACGGCTTACACCACCAACGGCAAGGTCTACAACATCGGGCCTACGCCCTCCATCAAGACCTTTTCCGTCCAGAACGGGCAGCTGGTATCGCAGGCGCTGGGCGCCGCGGCCCCCACCCCGCTGTTCGACAACGTCGTCCAGCTCCAGGTGCAGTACGGGAAGGACAACAACGCGGACGGCGTGGTGGACGTCTTCAACGAGACCACGCCCGCCACCACCACGGAATGGGCGGCCGTGCTGGCCATACGGGTCGCCCTGGTCGCGCGTTCCGGCCTCTACGAGAAAGACGAAGTGAGCCCCGCCACGATCCGGCTGTGGGAAGACTCCGCGAATCCGCCCACCACCACCGGGCCGGTCTGGACGTTGACCTCGGATGAGCGTCACTACCGCTACAAGGTGTTCCAGACCGTGATCCCGCTGCGCAACATGATTTGGAGGCCCTACTAAATGTCACGCGCAACCGCACTCGGGACTCGCGTCTCCCTGCCCTCGCGCGCACGCGGCGCGGTGCTCTTCATCGCGCTGATCGTGCTGGTCGCGATGACGCTCGCCGGCATCGCCATCATGCGCTCGGTGGACACCGCCACGCTCATCGCGGGCAACCTCGCGTTCAAGCAGGGGACGGTGCAGTCCTCGGATAACGGCATCGAGCAGGCGTATCAATGGCTCCTCGCCAACCGGCCGGCGCTCTCGCTGGACAACGCGGCCCAGGGATACAACTCGGGTTACGCCAACCCGGTCTGGACCGCCTCCGGCACGTGGGCCAGCGCGGTGACCGTGGGGACCGACGCGGCCGGGAACACGATCTCGTACGTGATTCACCGCATGTGCAAATGCGCCGACACCCTCTACAACGGCACCTCCGCCTCGTGCCCCCCCCCGGAAGGGAACCAGTGCGCGCTGGACAACCCCACGGGCACGGGCGCGCCGCCGCCGCCCGCTGCGGGCGAAAGTTTCACGGTCGGCAGCCCCGGTTACCTGCAGGACCCCAGGGTGTATTACCGCATCACCGTACGCGCTCAGGGCCCCCGCAATACCGTGAGCTACGTTCAGTCCATGGTGGCGGTCGCGCTGTGAGGCACGCTGAATATTGATGGAGAGCATGGTTATGAAACCCGATTTCTCTGGACGTTCACTGTTCGCGGCTCTGGCCGTGGCCACGGCGCTCGGCGCTCCGTTCGCGCCCGCCGGCGCGGCGACGACCGACATTTCGCAGGTTCCGCTCGGCACCGCTTCGAGCACCGCGGTGCTGCCGAACCTCATGTTCATTCTGGACGACTCGGGCAGCATGGGCTGGCACTTCATGCCGGATAACCTGAGGAACTCCGATACGTGCAAGAACTACCGGTACACCAGTAGCGGCTCGACCACCACCGAGTGCTTGCTTCCCGACAATACCAATCTGGTGTCGCCCGCGGTTGATACCGTGCGTCACTCCCCTTCCAGCCCGGACCCGGCGGCTCGATGGCTCGTCGGCCCACCGGTACTCGCCACCGAGTTCAACACCATGTATTACAACCCCCAGATAACCTACCGCCCGGGCAAGGACGGCGCCGGCGCCGACCTACCGAGCTATGGATCGCCGTGGACCTCTGTTCCCAACAATGCGTACGCCGCCACGCCCACGAACTTCGACGTGACAACGGAGTATCCGGAGGCGGTGTTCTGCACCGCCAGCAATTCCACGCCGACCGATAATACCGCCTGCCGGAGAAATGGCTACGCCACCGACGGCACGACGCTGCTCACGTCGTTCCGCTACAGCAACGCTTCTGCGCCTGCCGACGGCACCTTCGGCTGGCCGGTGTCTGTCGCCAACTCCTCGGATTTCCGTTACGTCAGGATGCGGTTTGGCGCCCCGTACTATTACACGATCCTGCCGCGGGAACACTGCAGCGACATCAATCTCACGCTCTGCACCCAGTCCGACACGCCGACCGGAAGCTCCACTATCCCGGCGCCGGTGCGCTATTGCCAGACGTCCAACCTCGCAAACCAGGACGCGGCGGTGTCCGGCAACACGGGTAGCACTCCGTCCTGCCAGTCCAAGATCGACGGTTCCCACCGCTTCGTGAGGTACGGCACGTTCGTGCGCACGGATATCGAGTCTGCGGTCACGACCTATGGCGGCCGGCCCAACCGCACCGACTGCGCGGCCAGGCCCGACTGCACGTACGCGGAAGAGATGACCAATTTCGCGAACTGGTACGCCTACTACCACACCCGCATGCAGACCATGAAGAGCGCCGCGGGCCGCGTGTTCGCCACCATGGACGACCGCTATCGCATCGGCTTCGTCACGATCAACGCATCGAGCAGCGCCAAGTACCTGAAGATCGACAAATTCGACGTCACGCACAAGTTGGACTGGTACGCCAAGTTCTATGCCCAGACTCCATCCGGCTCGACGCCGCTGCGGCAGGCGCTGTCCCGCGTCGGGCGCCATTACGGCGGCATGACCGACGGCATCAACAGCTTCATGCCGGACGAGCCGCTCCAGTACAGCTGCCAGCAGAACTTCGCGCTGCTCACGACTGACGGCTACTGGAACAGCTCGAGCGGGGTCAAGTTGAACGGCACGACCACCATGGACAACCAGGACGGCAACATCGAGACGTTCGTCAACCGCCCCACCGGCACGCTCGACGGCGCGGGATCGACGGTCACGGATACCGCGAGCACGCAAACGCTGGAACAGGTCGTCTGCGCGTCCAATACGACGGCGAATTTCTCCGGCAGCCCGGACACGAATTGCGGCTGCGCCGTCAACCTGAAGCGCGTCAAGCAGCGGACGCTCGACGACATCACGACCACGACGACCGTTGACGGGGTCGCCGGCTCGCCTTCCACGAGTACCGTTTCCACCTTCCAGGACATCACCGCCTGCGATGCATTGCAGGAAACAACGGTAACGCGGGTTACGATCGCGGAGCAGGTCGTATGCACGCGCAACAACACGACCAGCTTCCCCGGCACCCCGGAAACCAACTGCGGCTGTCCCACCGGCAGCCCCACGCAGCGCCGCATCAAGCAGCGCTCGCGCGACTGGGATGAGACCGTCGTGAGCTACGACGGCGTGCCGGCTACGCCCACCTACACCAACCCCGGGACGGCAACCTTCCAGGACGTAACCGCCTGTACCACCAGCGGGTTGACCGCCGGAGCGACGACCATCACGCCCATCGGCGCCCCCGTCGTCAACTCCACGGGTTCGACGATCACTACGGCGGACTTCACCATCAACCCGAACCCCACCGTGCAACCCGGCACGACGTCCTCCAGCGCGACCCCGGGCGGCTTCGCCAACACGCTCGCCGACGTGGCGATGTACTACTACAAGACGGACCTCCGCACCACGGGGGCGATCGGCATCACCAAGAACAACGTGCCGACGTCGCCCAAGGACCAGGCGGCGCACCAGCACATGGTGACCTTCACCCTTGGATTGGGGCTCGACGGGCTCATGAACTACCGCGCCGATTACGAGACGGCAACCAGCGGGGACTTCAACCAGATCCGCACCGGGGCGACCGGCTGCTCGTTCTCGCCTGGCGGCACCGCCTCCCTCTGCAACTGGCCGCAGCCGGTCTCGGACTCGCCCACGGCGCTCGACGACCTGTGGCATGCGGCGGTGAACGGGCGCGGCACGTATTTCAGCGCCAAGGACCCCAACTCGCTGCAAAGCGGGCTCACCTCGGCGCTCTCCGCGATCAAGACCACCGTCGGCGCGGCCGCGTCCTCGGCCACCAGCACGCCGAACGTGACGCCGACCGACAATTTCATCTACAGCTCGACCTACCGCACCGTGAAATGGGACGGTGAAGTGGTGGCGGAGAAGATCGACGTCGTCACCGGGTCCTTGATCCCGGGTATCGCCTGGTCGGTCGTCCCTCCGCTCGATGCGCGCTCGCTGCCGGCCTCCGATGACCGGACGATTTACACGTTCGATTCCACCGAGCCGACAACCAAGTTGAAGCCGTTCCTGTACGCCAGCCTGACGAGCACGGAGCAGGCATTCTTCGACGACCACTGTCTCACCGACCCGACGGTGTGGCCGCAATGCGGCGCAATGTCGCCGGCTGACCTGACGGTCGCCAACAGCGGGACCAACCTGGTCAACTTCCTGCGCGGTCAGAAGCAGCACGAGACCAACTACTACCGCGTGCGCGAGCACACGCTGGGCGACACCGTCAACGCCAAGCCCGCGTTCCTCGGGAAGCCCAACCTGCTCTACGGCGACGCCGTGGTCCCCGACTACAATTCGTTCAAGTCGGGCCCGGCGGCGAGCCGCACCCCCGTGCTGTTCATCGCCTCCAACGACGGCATGCTGCACGCATTCCATGGCGGCGAGGCTGCGGCCGGCGGCGGCACCGAGCTCTGGGCCTACGTGCCGCGCATGCTGCAGCCCGAGCTGTTCAAGCTCGCCGCGAACAACTACGACGTGAACCATCGCTTCTACGTGGACGGCTCGCCCGTCACCATGGACGTCTTCATCGGCGGCGCTTGGAAGACGATACTGGTCGGGGGCCTGAACGCGGGCGGTCGCGGCTACTACGCGCTCGATGTCACCGATACCAGCAATCCCAAGGCGTTGTGGGAGGTCTGCGCGGACCCGTCCGGCAAGCTGGAGTGCACCGCCAAGGACGACAACATCGGGTACAGCTATGGCCAGCCGATCGTCACCAAGCGCCCGACCGACGGCAAGTGGGTGGTGATCGTCTCCTCCGGCTACAACAATGTGCTACCGGGAGACGGCAAGGGCTACCTCTTCGTGCTGGATGCCGAAACCGGGGCGATCCTCGACAAGGTCGACACCGGCGTGGGCGACACCGTCACGCCGAGCGGGCTGGCGAAGATCTCCGGGTTCGCCACCAACTTCTTGGTGAACAACACCACGACCATCATCTACGGCGGCGACTTGCTCGGCAACGTATGGCGCTTCGACATGTCCACCTCGGGACCCACGAAGCAGCTGATCGGCCAGACACTGGACAGCGCCGGCAAGCCCCAGTCCATCACGACCCGGCCCGAGATCACGCGCTTCGACGCGGGCTTCAACGTGATCTACGTCGGGACCGGCCGGTTCCTCGGCGCAAGTGACCTCCAGGATCCGGCGACGCTGGTCCCGCCGGCCAACCTGGCCTACCAGCAGACGATCTACGGGTTCAAGGACACCGGCACCGACCTCGGAAGCCTGCGCGAGCCGGCGGCGAAGCTGGTGCAGCAGGTCATGAGCGTGATCGACGCCAACTCCCGCACGATCAGCAACAACGCGGTCGACTGGTCCACGCAGAACGGCTGGTGGGTGGACTTGAACCCCGCCAACGACTCGCCCGGCGAACGCGTGAACATCGACATGCAGCTGGTGCGGGGCGTGCTGCTGATCGCGGCGAACGAGCCGAACAACGAGGCCTGCTCGACCGGCGGTAACAGCTTCTTCTACCAGTTCGATTACCGGTCGGGCTCGTACCTCGCCTCCGCGCCCGGGCAGGTCGTGGGCATCAAGCTCGGGGCGGCGCTCGCCGCGGGCTTCGTGGTCTACCGGCTGCCGAGCGGCCAGTTGAAGTACACCGGCATCGACATCACCGGCGCCAAGACGACCGGCGGCGTGTTGCCGGGATCCTCCGGGGCGCTCGGCAGGCGCGCGACCTGGCGCGAGCTCTACCAGTAAGAGTCCGCGTGGGATGGCGGCGGCCGGCCTCCGGGGGGTCGACCGCCGCCCCCGCTTTTTCGATCGGATGCGACGCGCATGAACCGCACGAAATCCGCGATGATCGGCGCACTTGGGATCGCCGCGATGGTGACCGGGGCGGTGTCAGCGCAAGGGCTGAGCAGCGCCGATCGTCCCCAGCCCATTCGCCTCGCGCAAGCAGCGGCCGACAAGACGGAGACACCAAGCCGGCCGGCGCGCGCGCGTGAAGTGCGGCTCCGCGTGTTTCTGCCTTCGGGCAAGATGCAAAAGGATGACCCCGCGGAATACGTCGAGGTCGATGGCGAGCGCTACGTCCATTTCCGGTCGTCGCACCTCAAGTCGCCGGCGCGACCACTTGGGGACCCGACGCTTCGTTATCCAGCCGGCATTCTCGTGCACAAGAACGGCGCGGTCATCGTGCAGCTCCTGATCGACGAGCACGGTGAGCTGGTGCGCAGCGACATCGTGTGCGCCGCGCCTGCGTTTGCGAGGAGCGCCCTGGAAAGCGTGCAGGGGCTGAAATTCCAGCCCGCCGTCGCCCGGGAAGGCCCGGTGAAGAGCTACATGCTGGTCGAATTCGGCTATGGCAAGGGCTATCCCTGCGGCCGGATCCCCGACTGAGCCGGCGCCGCCAATTACGTCACACTCCCGCGCTCACGCCTTGATTCGAAAAGTCATTTACGCAAAAAGTTTTGCCCGGACGTTGAGTAGTTCACATGTCCTATTACAGCAATCTGCTAGATTGAGCTCGCAACCGCTAAGAGCATGAAAGTACAAGTGCATCTCGCCGTTGCGGGGATCGGGATATTTGTCCGGGGGGACAACCGTGAGAACGCAACGACGTTGGGCGTCGGCAAGAATCTGCTTCATCTGGAGACCGCGCGAACGCATTGAGACTGCGCGCGCTCCAGCCCTTCCAGTCCCTCGTTCGGTAATCCCAGGCCGCCGCGAAGACGCAACCGCGCTCACGCGCGGGCAGGCGGCGGGCTTCACGATCATCGAGCTCATGATCGCCGTGGCGATCGTTGGCATTCTGGCGACGATCGCTTTCCCGTCCTACCAGGAGCACATGCGCAAGACCCGCAGGGCCGCGGCCCAGACTTTCATGGCGGACGTGGCGAGCCGCCAGCAGCAGTACCTGATGGACGCGCGCAGCTACGCCGGCGGTCCGGGCGCGCTCGCCGCTCTCAACCTGCCGCCGCCAATGGACGTGTCCAGGTTCTACACCGTGACGGTCGGTCCGGCAGCGCCGACCGTGCCGCCGTCCTACAACATCACCGCCACCCCGCTCGCCGGTTCGGCGCAGGTCCCGGATGGCGCGCTCACGCTCGATAACCAGGGCGCCAAGACGCGCAACGGGCAACCGGGATGGTAGACGTGATGCACAAACCGCATCCAATGCCCGCGCTTTCGGCGACCACATCGCGCAGGGCCCGGCCGGCGCGCGGGTTCACGATCACCGAGTCGATGGTGACCGTGGCGGTGCTGGTGATCCTGGTCGGACTCGCGACCCCGAGCTTCCGCGAGATCATCCTGGCGCAGGGGGTCAAAACCGCGAGCTTCGACGTGTTCGCCGGCCTGATCCTCGCGCGCAGCGAAGCCGTCTCGCGCAACACCACGGTCACGATCGCGCCGAGCGGTGGCAACTGGTCGGACGGCTGGACGATTGCCGATTCCAGCGGCGAGGTGGTGAAGCGCCAGGACCGGATGCCCCAAGTCATTATTTCCGGCCCGGCAAGCGTGACCTACAACGGCGCCGGGCGCGTCACCACGGGCGGCACCTCGATCAGCCTCATGGCGAACGGCGGCCGGGCCCCGCATGCGCGCTGCATCAGCATCGATCTCAGCGGCCGGCCGGTACAGAAGCAGGAGAATTGCTTCTAATGCGCATGCTCCCGACAGCCCCGGCAACCCGCGCGCGCGGCGTCACCATGATCGAGGTGCTGGTGACGATCGTGATCCTCACCTTCGGCCTGCTCGGCGTCGTCGCCCTCCAGGCGCGCATGCAGGTCGCGCAGTCCGAGTCGTACCACAGGTCGCAGGCGATCCT
>Ga0209640_10005516_pt1 | contig 11045 bp, 7 predicted proteins | sample RifCSP10_1_FD_184018 | JGI IMG/M metagenome (GOLD analysis project Ga0209640, IMG submission 184018) | Soil microbial communities from Rifle, Colorado - Rifle CSP2_sed 10_1 (SPAdes) (version 2) | ecosystem: Environmental > Terrestrial > Deep subsurface > Rock core/Sediment | place: Rifle...
CCTTTTCAATATAGTTTTCTTGAAACAGGATATGATATTTACTTACGTATGTTTGCGAAACTCATTGATGTCCTTTCCATATTCACGTTCCTGGCTGTCCTGCTGGCATGCCTTGGTATTTTTGCACTTGCTGCATTTATTGCCGAAAGACGTACTAAAGAAATCGGTATTCGTAAAGTACTTGGAGATACAACCTTCGGCATAGTATTCCGGCTGAATTATGAACTGCTGAAGCATGTGCTAATTGCAATGATATTTGTTATTCCCTATATCTATTTATCAAGGCACTTTCTGAAAATATTGCTGCCTTATACTGCAGAGCCTGATTATATGCTATACCTTGAAGCAGCAGCACTTATTTTCCTGGTTGCTCTATTATCAATCTCTTTCCAGGCTGTTAAGGCTGCTTTTGCAAACCCGGTTAAGTCTCTTAGGTATGAATAATTTTATAAGCTCCTGATGTTTTCAGGAACAGTTTTTATTGGCAGAACCTTTTAATAAATAAAAATATAAAAAAAAGATTCCGGTTAGTAAATCTTTCAAAAGGTATTTCTATGCTTAAAAACTATATAATAATTGCTTTAAGAAACCTTCTTAATAACAAAACATATTCTTTAATCAATATTTCGGGACTGGCAATCGGGATTGCCTGTTTCATGCTTATCTATCTTTTTGTTAAAGATGAATTAGGCTATGATAAATTCCACTCCAATACCGATAGAATTTACAGGCTGACAGAAAAAATAGAACTTGAGGGGCAGGGGGGAGAGCATTCTTCGAGCAATCCCTTCCCCGTTATGAAAGCAATGCTTACAGATTATCCCGAATATATCGAGGAAGGTGTAAGGCTATTTAACTTTCAACAACCAACATTAACCTTAGAATATGGTGACAACAAATTCAACGAGAAACATATCTATTTTGCCGACTCTACCTTTTTTAAAGTTTTTGATTTCCCGTTAATGTCAGGAGATAAAAACACTGCGCTTGCAAATCCGAATTCGATAGTCCTTACAAAAGATCTTGCTTATAAATATTTTGGAAATGAAAATCCCGTTGGAAAAACAATTATCTATGAAAGTAATTTTAATTTATTAATTACCGGAGTGTTTGATAAACTCCCTTCTCAAACTCATTTTAATTTTGATTGCCTGATTTCATTCTCAACTGTTAATCAAATTTTTGGACAAGGATTTACCCCGGGTTGGGTTTGGAATCCCAACTGGACATATTTTTTGTTAAAGGAAGGAGTTAATCCTGATGAGCTTGAAAAACAATTCCCTGATTTTGTTCAGAAATATTATCCGGCTCATTTGAAACCGCAAATTACACATTATCTGCAGCCATTAAAAGATATTCATCTGAGATCCAATCTCGATTACGAGATGCAGCCGAATAATGACGAGGCAAATATTTATATTTTTTCGATTGTAGGAGTTCTGATTATTCTTATTGCTGTTATAAATTTCATGAATCTTGCAACCGCAAGATCCGCAAAACGGGCACGTGAAGTAGGAATGAGAAAAGTTCTCGGTGCCGACAGATCACGGCTTATCAGGCAGTTTCTTGGCGAATCATTAATCCTGAGTTTTTTTGCAATCGTACTTGCCGTTTTTCTTATTGAACTTCTTATGCCTGTTTTTAATAATCTTTCCGGGAAAGAATTAACATTTAAATATTTTGCAGATCCGGCAAACATGATTCTGTTATTGATAGTTGGATTATTTGTCGGCATCATATCCGGAATTTATCCTGCTTTTTTTCTTTCTGCAGCAGAACCCATCAGGGTTGTAAAGGGGAATATAAATCTTCAGCCTAAAGGTGCATTAATAAGAAAAACGCTTGTAATACTCCAATTCACAATTTCACTTGCACTAATAATTGGAACGCTTGTAATTTACCAGCAGCTCGATTTTATGCAGAATGCGAACCTCGGTTTTAATAAGGAATATGTATTACTGGTTTCCTTCAAGCCACAGGTTGCTAACAGGTACGATACCTTTAAAGATGAACTGGAAAAGAACGGGAATATTTCTTATGTAACTATGATGAACGAAGTAATAGGGGAACACCATAATACTCATGAAATAAACTATGAAGGAATGGAAGCTGATAAATATGTTTACTTCCCGGGACTTCTGGTAGATGAGGATTTTGTTGAAACTTTCGATTTAAAGATAATTGCCGGAAGAGATTTCTCCGAAGAATATGTAAGAGATGATTCTCTGGGGATAATTGTTAATGAGGCGATGATTAAAGAATTGAATTGGGGTAACCCTCAAGGCGTAATCAATAAAAGATTTAATACTAATTTTGGACAGGAAAGAATTATTGGAGTAGTAAAAGATTTTAATTTCGTCTGGCTTAAAGAACCAATAGGCCCTTTCTTTCTTGATATTACCCCGCTTTTTTTCCGCCCTTTCTTTTTAAAGTTTGCTGCTGTAAAAGTAAAACCGGGAGATATGAAAAATACTATCGGCTATATCGAACAAAAGTGGAATGAAATAATTCCCGAGTATCCTTTTGAATTTTCATTCCTGGATGAAAACTTAAACAAAATGTATAAAGAACAGGATAATCTCGGAAAGCTTGTAGGATATTTTTCAATACTTGCAATCTTTATAGCCTGCCTTGGAATGTTTGCACTTGCGTCATTTAATACTGAACAAAGAACCAAGGAGATTGGTGTTAGGAAAGTCCTCGGTGCTTCGGTTTCCGGGATAGTTTTTCTTTTTACAAAAGATTTTTTGAAACTGGTTCTTGTCGCAGTGGTTTTTGCGACTCCATTGGCTTATTTAATTCTTGACAGGTGGCTTGAGGATTTTGCATACAGAGTAAGTATTAACCCGTTAATATTTATTGTATCGGCAGTAACTACTTTTTTAATTGCATTAATTACAATTGCATTCCAGGCAATTAAAGCTGCTAATGCAAATCCTGTTAAATCACTTAAGTATGAATAAGGAAGGAGTATAAATGCTAAAGAATTTTTTCCTTTTGATGTTCAGAAATTTTATCAGACAGAAATTTCTAACGCATCTTTGATAATATTAATTAGCTCTTCTTTTTTAAAAGGTTTTGCAATGTAATGTGTGCAGCCTTCAGCAAGAAATCTTTCTCTGTCTCCCCGTAAAGCCAGTGCTGTTACAGCAATAATTGGTTCGTTGTTGTAATTCGGCAGGTTTCTAATTTTTCTTGCTGTCTCCAGACCACTCATTCCAATCCCGAGGTCAATATCCATTAATATTGCTTTATATTTTTTCACTTTTACCATATCGATGCCGTCTTCACCCGTTGATACAATATCGATGTCATATAAACCTTCGAGAAAGAATTTTATTACTCCCGCATTAGATTGATCATCTTCAATTAAGAGTAATTTTTGTAATTTATTTTTAGCTTTCTCTGTTGGAAATTCGATCTGAATTTGTGATGGATCACTGTTAACTTTATTTATTCTATTGACATCATCCCTTCTTAGAATTGGAAACCTGATAGTGAATGTTGATCCATTCCCCGGCTCACTTTCAATTTCTATTTCGCCGTTCATCATTTCAATAAACTTTTTAGTAATAGTCAAACCTAAACCTGTACCTTCAAATTTTCTGTTAAGCCCTTCACTAATTTGTCTGAAGGCTTCAAAAATCAACTTCTGGCTGCTTTTGGGGATTCCTATGCCGGTGTCACTTACCTTAATTACAACGTTTTCCCTTTCATTCTCCGTTTCCTTTTTAATAGTAAGGGTTACCCCGCCTGCATCTGTGAATTTTACAGCATTGCTTGCAAGGTTATTAATAATTTGCCTTAGCATTCTCTCGTCTAAAAGGGTTACGACAGGCTGGGTGGGAACATCTATTTTAAAAAAGAGATTTTTCTTTTTTGCCAATCCTTCGTAGATCCTGAATTCTTCCGATGCTATTGCATCCACATCAATTTCCAGATATTTAATTATTTCTTTATTAGCTTCAATTTTTGATAAATCTAATAACAGGTTCAATGTATTCATCAATCTTCTGCTGCTGTCATAAATTTCATTTGACATTTCCTGCAGGTTTGGATTTTCTAATTCTTTTCTCAGAATATCTGAGTAACCAAGTATTGCAACCATCGGGGTTCTTAGTTCATGACTCATGTTCGCGAGAAAGACAGATTTTAGTTTGTTCATTTCCTCTGCTTTCTCTTTGGCTGATTTTAATTCTTCTTCGGTTTTCTTTCTTTGTGTAATATCCTCTTTTATTATCAGGTAATGCGTTGTTGCACCTTCTGAATTTTTTATAGAAGAAATAGAAGCAAGCTCCCAGAAATTTTCGCCATCCTTCTTCTTATTTAAGAATTCACCATGCCATTCATCTCCAAGCATCAACGTTTCCCAAAAATTTTCATAATGAGCTGAAGACGATTCGATATTTTCTAAGAAGTTAGGCTTCTTTCCTATTACTTCATCAGCGGAATAGCCTGATGACTCAATAAATTTTGGATTTACATATTCAATCAGCCAGTCTGTATTTGTTATAATAATTGAAGCTGAGTTTTGCTCAACAGCCCGGGAAAGTTTTCTTAATTCGTTATCTGTTTTCTTCCTTTCGGTTATGTCTTCCTTTACCGCGAGAAAATTAGTAATCTTTCCTTCTGAATCTTTTACGGGAGAGATTGATGCAGACTCCCAGAATGATTCGCCGGTTTTCTTTTTATTATGAAATTCGCCACGCCATTCTTGTCCCGCCTTAATTGTTTTCCAGAGATCTTTATAAAAAGCTTCCGGGTAGTTACCATGTTTTAAGAACTTAGGATTTTTTCCGATAACTTCATCGAAAGAATACCCGGTTAATTCACTGAATTTTGGATTAACATATTCAATATTTCCATTTGTATCGGTTATGATGATTGAAGCCGGACTTTGTTCGACCGCTCTTGAAAGTTTTATTAATTCTTTTTCTGACTTTTTCCTCTTTGTAACATCGAGCAAAGTTCCAATAATTGCGGGTCTTCCATCGTAGATAGTAAATGAACCCATTACTTCGAGGTCTATTAAAGTATTATCTTTTTTCTTTCCCCTGAAACAATAATGTAAAGTTTTAACTTCTCCCGAAATTCTTTTATTGATATTTCCTTGTACTAATTCCAAATCTTCCTCGTAGATAACATCGGAGAGACTTAGAGAAGACAATATTTCATCAACAGTGTATCCAAAAATCTCTGCAGATCTCGGATTTATATAAGGAAATTTACCATCTTGAATTATATAAACCCCTACTAAAGCTTCTTCAACGAGCGAGCGGAATTTTGTTTCGCTTAGCAGAAGCGCTTCCTCAATCATCTTTTGTTCTGTAATGTCATTTATCAAACCTTCTAGCGAGAGTAATTCATTATTGGTAGAAAAAATTCCATTTCCCTGTTCCCACACCCATTTTATTTTATTGTTTGAGGTAATTAACCTGTAAACTAACTGGAAGGATTTTTTTTCCTTAATTGCATCCTGAATTTTCTTCCAAACCATTTCCCTGTCGTCGGGATGGATCAAATCTGCATAAGATATTGTATTGTTGTTAACAAGTTGGCCCGAAGTATAGCCGGTAAGCTCTAAACAACCTTCACTAATAAATTCCATTGTCCAGTTTTTATCGTTTCTGCATCTGTATGCGGCTCCCGGAAGATTTTTTAGAAGAGATGACAAAGATATTTTACTTTCTATTAAAGCAAGCTCGGCTTGTTTCTTTTTAGTAACATCTCTTACAATTGCCTGAATATAGTTTTCGCCATTCAGAATAACAGAATTAATACTTACCTCGGCATCGAAGAGTGAATTATCGGGTCTTTTATGTTTCCATTCAAAGAATTGGGGTTCGGTATTTGCTCTTTCTATTTTTTCTTTTGTTTTTTCGGTTGATCTGCTGCCATCGGGCTGAAATTCAGGAGAGAGATCGTAAGGTGTTTTATAAAGAATATCTTCCTTTGAGCAACGGAAAATCTCTAAAGCCTTTACATTACAATCAACAACTGATTCATCTTTTATTAAAAAGATTGCGTCACTTGCATTATCGAATAAGGTCTTATATTTATTTTCACTTTCATCTATCGGTTGTTCAACTAATGTAAATTCATCCTTTGGAATTTTTTCATTTTTTTTCTCAGAAATTACTTCTAAAAATAACTCAGTCCCATTTTCTTTTAGTAAACCTGTTTCAATATTTATAGGAATTTTATCTCCCTTTTTGTGGATTATAAATGAATCAGCCGAAGCAAAATTGGAGTTAGTAGCAGACTTTTTAAGCTGGAGGTTTAAATTCTGAATCGCTTTAAGTGGAAGTATATCTGTTCGTTTGAGATTAACAAAGTCATCTGTAGATTTGCAAAAGAGAGCTAAAGCCTTTTCATTTATATCAATAATTCTCCCGCTCTCCTTTTCGGATAGAATTACTGCTTTATCGAAATTATTAAAGAAATATTTATAATTAATCACATTATTTTTTCCCACAAAAATCAAAAATAAGCAAGAATTAAGCCAAGAATGAGACAGTAGCTTCAGAAACAATGTAGATTTTTCTATTAATTTTCTTAAAAAATAAATAGTTAGAACATCGTAACCCTACTTCAAAGAAGTTATACTATTCCAGACTATCAAAACTACAGCTTTGAGAGGATGTATCGGTAAAAATAAATTCTTGAATTGTAGGGATATTTTCCCAATAAATTGAATAATTTTGCAGAGGATAACTTAACAGTTAAACTATTTTGATCGCTTTCAGCCAAATGTTTAATTTTAGAAATGATGAGAGATATGATGAATAATTATAAATTGATTATTCAATATGACGGTACAAACTATGCCGGCTGGCAAACACAGGCAGGTAGTAAAACAGTACAACAAACTATAACTGAAGGAATAAAAACTATAACGGGTAAAAATATAAACCTGATTGGTTCAGGAAGAACTGATGCTGGGGTACATGCTTTGGGACAAACTGCTAATTTCAAAACTGAATCTGACCTTGACATAAATAAGTTTAAATATTCGCTTAACTCTGTACTACCAAAAGATATTTCCATAATTGAAGCCCAAAGGGTTTCGGAAGAGTTTCATGCAAGGTACGATGCAATCAGCAGAAAATATCTTTATCTTTTTATAAAACATAAATCTCCTTTTTATGAACCTTTTGCTTACAGGTATTTTTATAATCTTGATTCTGATTATCTCAACAGGTTGAGCAAATACCTGGTTGGAGAAAAGGATTTTACTTCCTTTGCAAGAAAATCATCCGAGCCTGAAGATAAAAATTGTACTATCTTTAATGCACATTGGAGTGAAAGAAAAGGATTTGTTTTTTTTTATATTGAAGCGAACAGGTTTCTTCATGGGATGGTCAGAACCATTATTGGTACACTTATGAATGCACAAAAAAATAATTACGATCAAAAATATATTATTGATGTTCTTATTGCAAAAAACAGGGAAGCAGCGGCTGAAGCTGTGCCGGCAAAAGGTCTCTTCCTGTTTAAAGTGAAATATTGAAATATAAATGATCATCTTGTCGTTACTTCATATAGTGTAAAACTAAAGTTCTTTGGTATTTTATGTCACTCTTAAGAAAAACTGAGTACTAATATTAAATGCAAGAGGCTTATAACACGGGAAAGCCTATAAGTGAAAAAAATTTTTGAAAGGAATATATTATGGAGTTCCTGGCACAGTTTCATCCGAAGATTGTCCACTTTCCTATTGCTCTATTATCCTGTTATGTTTTTCTTGAGGTCCTTACGGGAATATTTAAAAAAGATTTTTTAATCAAGTCCACTCACCTTATATTACTTTTTGGAGTGCTCGGCGCTCTTGCGGCTATATTAACAGGACAACAGGCAGAAATGGCATTTGATTACTGGAATAAGCAGGCAAGCGCCCTTATGGAAGAACATGAAATGTATGCTACTATAACAATCTGGTACTTTTCCGCTTTACTCGTTATAAGAACCTATCTTGTTTTTAAGAAAAAGTTTAGTAATGTTTTCAAATATATTTTTGTAGCACTTGCTGTTACAGGTTTTTATTTTGTTGTCCAGACCGGAGATCACGGCGGAAAAATGGTTTATGAACATGGCATTGGTACTCAATATAAAATAAAAGTAATGGAAGATAATTGAATCCTTGTCAAAGAATATCAAATTATTTCAACTTATTACCGGCTTATTAATTACTAATATTGCCGGCTTTTTTTTACGATTCTTTGAGTTTGATACTTATTTTATTCTTATTGGTTTTCGTTTTCATATCAGTATACTTTTATCCTTTTTGTTTATTCTTTATAAATCGGATCTGGATTCTATAAAAAATTTCTTTGTCGATCTTCCATATAAAAGATATTCTGTTATTATCGTAATTGTAGTTCTTCCTATAGCAGCCATTTATTTATTTTTACTTGTTTCCGGGAACATAAGCATAGCTGACCCGGATTATTTTTACGAATTCGGGCTCTCATCAATTGTTGATTACCCTATATACCTTATCTGGAATCTGCCGCAGTTATTTATGTTTTTCCTTTTTCTGAACATTATCAAATCAGAAAAACATCAATTTATAATAGTAACCTTGCTAAGTGTTCTCTTATTTACATTCGAATTTGTGCCAATACACGAGGAAATTAATTATATGGCAATAGCCGGCATGCTTCTCTCATCGCTAATAGTGGCACTACTTGTAATCAACTTTAAAAACATATATTTATTTTCAATAAGTATATTTTCAATTCTATGGATCAGTATTCTTTCTTTTGGAAGCAGCTCTAAAAAACTAATAAATATATTGTTTGCTTCACAGTATGAAGGCTGGGAAGGTTTCTTTGCTGTTAGTAAAGAGTTATCAGCTTATATAATACCAGCCTACTTTGGAATTGTTTTAATTATTTTATTCTTATTTCATTATTTTATGCAAAGACAAAATGGTAAATCAGTCTCACAATAAATTGATAAGTCTTTTTAACAAAGAACTAATTTTGTATTTTGATAATGAATGAAAAGAATTTGTATTGCCGCAATATTATTTTGCTCGGCACTTGCCTATTCCGGTAATCTGCCGGCTGAAAAAGCCAGGGGAATTTTTCTTGCAATAGGTGTAGGTCCCCGGTTGCCTGTCAGTTCATTTTCGAATCAGAGTGACCTCGGTTATGGATTTAATCTTGAGGTATCATACACAGACAATGAGTACCTCCCGTTTTTTGTGTATGCAAAAGCCGGTTTTGAACAGTATCCCGGTGCACCTGAGTTTTATCAGACCTCGGATTATAATAATTTTTCTACAACAATTTTTCCGCTTGTTGTTGGTGCAAGATATTACTTCCCGCCAATTATGGAAAATGTAGTACTCTTTATCCCGATTGTTGAAGCTTCCCTTGCATATTCTTTCCTGAGCAGGAACCATCAGTTCAAACCCACTTCGGAAAAAACCAACTATACTGAAGAACTCTCGGAAGTGGGGTTTAATTTTGGAGTTGGAATCTCGATGTTTCTTGTTGAACTTATGTTAAACTATACTCATTTCGAAACAGTTCAATTTGTGGGAGTCGACATTAAGGTACGCTTACCTTTATACATAAACTTTTGAGGGAAATATGAGCTATCAAAATCTTTTAGTTGAAATAAAAGACAAAATTGCAGTTGTAAAAATTAATCGTCCCGACAAATTAAATGCATTAAATGCTCAGACAATGATTGAGCTAAAGAATGTTTTTACAGAGCTGGGAAAGAATGAAAGTGTATATGTAATCATTCTTACAGGAAGCGGAGAAAAGGCTTTTGTGGCAGGTGCTGATATTTCCGAGCTCAACAAATTAAATACGATCTCTGCAAAAGAATTTTCTGAAAAAGGGCAGGAAGTATTTTATATGATTGAAAATTCTGCAAAACCTGTGATAGCTGCAGTTAATGGATTTGCGCTTGGTGGCGGTTGTGAAATTGCTCTTGCGTGTCATATAAGGCTTGCATCTGAGAATGCAAAATTCGGGCAACCCGAGGTTAATCTTGGTATTATACCGGGTTACGGTGGAACTCAAAGACTAACCCGGCTCATAAATTCGGGCAGAGCAATTGAATATATCCTTACCGGAGATATGATTGATGCTAGCGAAGCATATAGAATAGGCTTGGTAAACCATGTTTATAAGCAAAATGAACTTGTGGATAAAGCTTTTGAGATGGCACAAAAAATTATTTCAAAAGGACAAAATGCAGTCAGATCGGCAATAAAAGCCATAAATATTGTTGGTGAAGTTTCTGGTAAAGAAGGACAGAATTATGAGGCTGCTTTGTTTGCATTATGCTGTGGAACAGAGGATTTTAAGGAGGGAACGAGCGCATTTCTTGAGAAACGAAAACCAAAATTTACGAACTCGTGATTATGAATAGATGAAAATAGGATTCGATAAGAAGAGAATTATTAATATTCTTTTCGGCGTTACTGTTTTTATCCTGGTTGTAAATCTTGTTGTTGGCAAGTTTCTGAAGAACAGTGACGGCAAAAATAAAGGCGAGGAGAGTTCCCGGGTAATAGAATCACAATTTAAAAGTGCTCTTTCCAATCTTGGGATTAAAGAAGATTGGATTAAAAAACAAGTTGGGGACAACACCCTGGTTAGATTTTCTGTTAAAATTCCCAAAGATCTCCCCGTAGTTTTAATAATACAGGAAATGAATTATGTCTTTAACCTGGAAAATGTAGTAATAAAATCCCTTGAAAATAAAATCGGCGGGAAAACCTCATTGGATTTTATCTCCGGCGATGAATTAAAACTTAACGCTGAGCTTAATTATGATGTTAATGTGAAAAGGAAAAGTGTACGTGTTGGATTTCTTGTAAACCGGTTTGATGAAGATAGTGAAACCGATTCGCTTCTGCTCGATTCCCCCGAATATTTTGCTGTCGTTTTGATTCCTTCAAAGTCTTCAGTTGAGTTTATAAAAAAGATAATAGATAACAGAAAAGAATATGTAATATACCTTGATGATACCATAGATGAGCTTGAATATAAATTGAGCAGCGCTTATTCAATCCCCCGGTT
>Ga0209640_10005517_pt1 | contig 11043 bp, 12 predicted proteins | sample RifCSP10_1_FD_184018 | JGI IMG/M metagenome (GOLD analysis project Ga0209640, IMG submission 184018) | Soil microbial communities from Rifle, Colorado - Rifle CSP2_sed 10_1 (SPAdes) (version 2) | ecosystem: Environmental > Terrestrial > Deep subsurface > Rock core/Sediment | place: Rifle...
CCTTGGGACATGCTGTCCCCGTTCAAAGGTGTCTGTCAAATCCGGGCCACCTCAGTTCTTGTGATCATACATTGTTGTAATGCAAGACCAGGCCCCATTGTGTTCGGTTTGACCCTGTGTTTACACGTGCCGGAAATGATTCACCGTTGGTGTTGACGGCAAATTGAGCGTTGGTCATACAACGGTTATCCTTCCTATCAACTGAAGTAAGGGGGGCTGGTATTCGCTTTGTAGAGGGGGTCCATTCGATGACCGATGATCCCGGGCCACTTCTTTACCGTGCTCTCACTTTACAGGAAGAGGTTTTGAAGAGAAACGTTGCTGAGTATAAAGTCCGTTATGACTTTATCTCAGAGTGCATTGACGTTGTGGGCACGCCAGGAACTCCAGAACAGTCGTGGCAAACTTTGCCGGTTTCTCAACGAAATGTTTTCAATCTTTTTCATGGTGACACATTATCTACGTTGATCAATGCAATACGGCTTGGTTTTCAAGGTTGTGAGACAGATGCTTATGCAATCATGCGGGTTGTATTAGAAAATCTGACGATACTGCAGTACATAGTTCAATTTGGCTTATATGATGGAGCCCAAGCGGAAATTGAGGGAAACGCAAAGCGGGAAAAACGCTTTAGTAACAAGTTTACTTATAAGACCGCACTCAACAAGCTAGGCATCAAAGATCGGCGCGAACGACTGAAGGGAGACCTCTCGAATTTTGGGAACCACGTATCTCCATCAAGACTTAGGATGAGCCGATTCGAAATTGGCGACAGGAATTACGGCAAAGTCGGTGTATCAATCAATAATCCCAGAACTAAGATTGTAATAGGCGAACTGGCATCGCTTTGTTTATTCTTTGTCAAAATTACTGATGATTTTCTTGCGGCGTGTAAGGTGGAAAATGGAGGTGCTTTCCATCAAAAGCGGGTTGAGCTAGAAAGCCGGTACGAAGACCTCAAAGATAAGTAAGACACAAAGATCCGCGCTGATCTGCCTAACCCTGCTCTGGAGCCGACCGCGATGAGCATGCGTCGGTTTTCTATTGATCGCGAGTAGCGCGGCGGCTCAGCTTGGATCGTTCGGTGACCTGGAAGGATTGAGCCAATGTCCGCGGTACCACTCGGAGATGTCCCGAATGCGTGGCGGCATTTTCTGATCGATCTGATGTTCGCTCGCAACTACACGATTGGATACCTGAATCACCCCGGTCCTGTAGCGAAAAACCCTGTCGTTGAGCGACTTCTGCCTTCTCTCCTGCAAGTCAAGGCCGTAGCAATCCTCGATCACGCCCTACGGGCGTGGATCGATAACAAAGGACTTTTCGTTCCCAAGAAGCCGTACGGAACCGATCTGAAAGGACGCATCGACTACCTCGCAAACAACGGCCATCTTGCCGACCGTTTCCCACTTCATTCAATCCGTGGGACCCGAAACGCACTCGCGCATGAACCGGCTGGTGCCGTGGATTGGGCGGAACTCGATCGTGACGTTACGGCTATCCAGTCGGCGTTGTCCGAGTTGAAGATGGTCAAGGAGATGCCGCAGTGGGAAATCTTCTCTGAGCGTTCCGCCGCCCAAGCGGGGGAGATCCCGAAGTCTATTTGCACTTTCCACTATCTCATTGGCATAAGACAAGGCAGCAAGATGGTTGCAGAGATCAAATGGGCGCAACACGTGATGGCTGATGACGCCTAAACCTGTAGCACGCGAAATGTTTTGTAGAAGATTGGGGTGAGGATGAGGAATCATAAATTGTCGTAATGCAAGACCAGACCCTAATGCAATCGTCCGAGTTAGAACAGCAGGCGTCATTAGTCCATAATAGTATCCACTAAACCGGGGGAAGACCGATTTTTCTTTTTTTATAATAGTGGTGCTAGGTTCACTCGTTCCTTGCCAGCAAGTAGCCTTTTGTTATTTCGCAGGTAATGATTTTATTGGCAGGCCATAGTCCAGTCGCCATCTCGTCATAGCCAGGGTTGGTATGAAACGGTTCTCGGCAGAGGCATTCTACGAACTCGGCTTTAATCTAGCTATTCTGCTTGGTTTCTTTCAAAAGCAAAATCCAACGAGCACCATGGATGAGACTTTGAAGGCCAGGATGAAAGAGGATATGGGAAAGATGCGAGAGTCGTGTCAAAGCGTTGGACTTACGATCGCCGCGAAAGGGTTCGATCGAATAATCAAACGGGCCAGTCAGAACGCATCTGAGCTTACAGCGAACAAGGCCCATGTTCTGATACGGGAATGTTCAACAAGGATAGTTGATGAACTATCCGATAGATTTTTTCTCCATATCCCCGACGACAAAGCTAGCTTTTGCAATGAGCCAAGGGAATTGTTTGGCAAAGAGGAGCTAGAAAGATTCCCCACGGCAATAAGTGAGGTGGAAGAAGCAGGAAAATGCTACGCCTTGGGTAGAAATACAGCCTGTGTTTTTCATTTGATGAGGACTACGGAAATAGGTTTAAGGACTATTGCAAAGGAATTGTCTGTTCCCTTCGACTCTAACGGAAGTTGGGGATCACTTCTTAAACAGATCAAAGATGCGGCGGAAAAGCTGCACCCGTCCGATGAATGGACTGACTTCTATCGCGATATAATTGCTCGCCTTCACGCCGTGAAAGATGCTTGGAGAAATCCAACGATGCATTTTGATCGAAGCTATAGCCAAGATGAGGCAAAAGATATTTTTGCAATGGTGAGTAGCTTCATAAGACATCTTGCAGTTAAATTAAAAGAAGAGATCCCGCAGAGCAATCATACTTCCCGCAAGTGATAGGCAAATGGTGCCAGGCGCAGTTATCTATTCTGGTAGGTTGCGCCGTTTAAGGAATGCCCACGGATGAACGAGTGTTTCCTCGTGGTCCCAAGGCTCTGCTCGGTGGCATCGCCCAATTGGGGGAATCGGCTTAAAAGATCCGCTCCCTCCCTTCATCTACTTCCACCCCGAGCGCTGGCGTGCTGACGTGCGACCTCGCCGGAGGAACGGGGATCCGCCGAGACTCAGCCGAGGAGGAAAGCTGGAACTGACTGAAGCACTGCGATCACACGATCGCAGCTGAGGGAATTCCAGAAGGGTTCCGCTCGGCCGAGCCCATGAGGGACGTTCCGGGAGGTGGGAAGCAGCGGCAGCATGCCAGCGGTCGAATCTCTCCAGTAGACCCTCCTGTACTTTCCTGTCGTCCATGTGTATGTTTTGAATAATTCTGATCAGAGTATAAATATGCGCTCCACCATCGAGATCAATAGCAGTCTCTTGCGGAAAGCTTTGAAGGCCACTGGTCTTGGCAGTAAGCGCGCGGTGGTTGAGGAGGGACTTCGCTTGCTTGTTAAAGTGAAGGGACAGGGAGGTATCCGTCGTCTTCGGGGGAGGGTTGCATTTGAGGGTTATGATTCTGATGCCAAAACTGGAAAGCAGCTGCAATGACTCAACAAACCTATCCCCGCAGTCCCAAAACCCTTCTCGGTGGCATTGCCCACTTGGGGCGGTTTATCGATAAGATTCGTTTGTGGCATGAAGGCAAGATTCAGGAATACAATTACATCACGGTGGGGTTCGATAAGTACCTGATCGATTTTCTGCATATCGATCCGAAATCGTTTGAGCAGCGGGTGCTGGCCGGCGGGACGGACGAGGAATTGCTTGCCTGGGTGAGGGCCAATAGCCGAAAGCCATCCGAGCAAGAGATCGCCCAATGGAGCCAGGGCCTTCTGTCCTCCGGTCCAAAAGATGATGCCGCACGCCAACGGTTTCAGGGGCGGCTGCAGGAAGTGGCTACGAAGCGCGCGGTGGCGGTCAGTTCCCTCCCTCCTGTCTCCACCTGGGCTGATGTCATTGAGCTTGACGAAGGTCGGTTGTAGTTTCCTATTCATGCTCCGCTCAACTCGTTGAGGCTTGATCGGGTCTATGGGTTCGATCCGAACGAACTTTAACAAGGCGGTCGGTCCTTATGGGCAGGCCGCTTTTCGTATGTCGTGAGTCAGAGCGGGAGAAAACTGTGCAAAGGGGATTCTTACAACGCCGGCAGGGTCAGCAGTTTTTTCATTTCGCAGTGAGCCATGACGACATCCGGGGCGCGCTGCAGCGCCTCGTAATAACTCCGCTCGAAGCCCTCACCCAGTTCGGAGGGTCGGATCAACGCCCGCACTTCGGTCAGGAGGACTGCCACGTCCTCGACGGTCAGTTCTTCGTCACCGTCCAACAATTCGTCGATCCGGACGACCATGTTGGAGAGGGGATGGAGCCAGGTAAACCAGGGATCGTTCATCACGAGGTGCAGCAATTGTCCTGTCGAATCGACGCGTCCATAGATCCGCTCAAATGTCAGCTGTTCGGCAACGATCAGGGCTTTGTGCAGGCCCAGGAGCCCGTGCCGCACGTCGGTGAGAGTCTGGCGGAGGGGGCTGGTTTGCCGGATGCGTGCTTGTTTCGACGAAGTAGCCATAAGGTAATTCTAGCAGGTGATTGGAAAAATGGAGGCCAAGAGGGTCATGGCCGTGATTTTCACCGGTCCGGCTGTCATCTCTTATCGGACACCATGGGCTGGCGCTGTAGTGGAGGTGGAAGGAGGGAGGGAAACCGAACCCAAAAGAACAACGGCAATCTTAGGAGCCTAGGCGGGTACCGTAGAAGGAGAAAAGTTCTCCAGTGAGGTGGCTCATATCGTCGGGATCGGTCGGGAGCTTGCGGCGCATGTAGTCGTTGAGGACACGGCCATCGGCGGTTTTGTGGACGTGGGGCAAGGCGAGATTCATACGGTAGCGCTCGATGGCATTGGCAACGCGGCTGATGAAGACCACCGTGCCGTCCGGCTCGACTCGCTCCACCACGCCGACATGGGTCAGGGGGTCATTCAGCTTGCCGTCGCCGTTCAAGTCCCACGTGTTGTCGAAAAACACGAGGTCGCCGGGATGGACAACCGGCCCTTGATGGAAGGTGCCATGCTGACGCACATGGGCGTAGATGAGCCGGACGCCGTTCGCGTTGGGATCGCTTGCGCCGCTGTCGTACAGATCGATGCCGTGTTGGAGGAAGATGGCTCGCGTGACACCGGCGCAGTCGTAGGCGATGCGCCGGCCATGACTTTTAATCGCTTTGGCGCCCACGAGCTTGGCTGCTGTACGCACAATCGCGGATCGGCTCGGCACGAGTTCGACGGATCGACAACAAGGGCGCACTTCCGGTGCCGATGCACGAGGATGCTCGACCGGCGGCGTGGCACAGCCCACGAGCGTCACGATTGCGATGGACACCATGATGAAGAGGAATCGCATTGATTTCACCGTACGTTGACGAACCGGCCTTGCGCCATCTCCCGGAGCTGATCGATGTCTTCACGACGGGTGACGGAGAGCGGCACGGTGTGGGTCAGCTCTTCGATCAATAGATCGGTCGTCAGCGGTGTTTTCTGGTGGAGTGCACGATAGAGAGTTGCCACTACCGCTTGTTCGATCTCAGAGCCACTGAAGCCGTCGCTGGTGCTGACGATCTTGACTAAGTCGAATTTCTTGCTGTCCTGCTTCCGAAGACCCAGGTGAATCTTCCAGATGGATTCCCGCTCGCCGTCGTCCGGCAGGTCCACGAAGAAGATTTCATCGAATCGGCCTTTGCGAAGAAGTTCGGGGGGAAGCGACGAGAGATTGTTGGCCGTGGTCACGACGAAGACCTCTTGCTTCTTCTCCTGCAGCCACGTGAGGAATGCGCCGAACAGCCGGCGGCTTAAACCTGCATCGGCCTCGCCGCTTCCGCCGCCGGCCACCATCGCCTTTTCGATCTCATCGATCCAGAGGACGATCGGGGACAGCGATTCCGCCATCTCGATCGCCTTGCGAAAATTCTTTTCGGATTCGCCGACGAACTTGTCGAACAATCGACCCGCGTCGAGTTTGAGGAGCGGGAGTTGCCACTCGCGCGCGATGGCCTTGGCAGCCAGCGATTTGCCGCAGCCCGGTACGCCCACGAGCATGATTCCCCTAGGGGGCGTGAGATTGAGGGCTTTGGCCTCTAGGGTAAAACCGATTTTTGCGCGTTCCAGCCAGGATTTCAGATTGGCGAATCCACCCAACTCGAACCGGTTGTCTTCGAGCGGATAGTATTCAAGCAGGCCGCCATCCTTGATCGCCTGCACCTTGCGCTTCAGAATCTTCTGCACGTCATCGGCGGAGAGTGTGCCGTCTTCGACGACGCATTGCGTGATGATCTGCCGTGCCTGATGGAGCGTCAGTCCCTGTAAGGCGCGGAGAATGGCGTCATGCTCGTTGGCCGAAGGGCTCTGGCTTGCCGCTGTGGAGTCGGAGATGGAGCTGAGGATGCTCTGCACAACGGTAGTCGATCGGGGCCGACGAGGCGAGATTCTCGGACTAAGCGATACCAAGACGCTCTGGAGCATGGCTTGCAGCTCGTGCCGATCCGGCAATTGCAGGTCGAGCCGGACCGCGATCTTTTCGATGTCGAGCGGCAGGACGATGGGATGACCGGTCAGCACGCAGGAAGCACGCGAGCGACCGTAGATTGCCGCGACTTCTCTGAGTTGGCGGGCGACGGCGGCGTCCTGCAAATGCGGCGCGAGGTCCTTGAGCCAGAAGACCGCCTCTACGGTCAAGCTTTGCAGATGTTGGAGGACAGCCAGAGGTGTGGCTGTCATCCTACTAAGCGTCGGTCCGTCGTCGGCACGGGTGAGTCCTCTGGTGACGGACCATTCGAAGAGCGGCATCCGCTCCTGGGCCGCAACTGATTGCAGCAACGCTAGTACCCTTTCTTCCTCCACCGTTTCGATGACGATCAGTGGGTGGCAGGAGCGAATGAGGGTGCGGAGATCGTGCACGCTGGTTGACTGAGCCATTGGAGAGAAATGCTAGCACGAGGTCTACGCCTTACCAAGGAAAGGGAGCTTTGCCGCGCTGCGCTAGCAGGATGTTGAAAGAGTCCGCCAGCGTTCTCACACCCGTGAAGCGTGAATCGTCCCTCGACTCCGCTCGGGACGGTGAGCCAGCCCCTCGACTCGGCTCGGGGCCTTGAGCCTGTCGAAAGGTCGAACCGTGAAGCGTATCTCGAAGATCACCGTATCTCGTGAAGCGTATTTCGTATCTCGTTTCAGATCAGACCCACCGAAGGGACGAACTACGAGATACGAGATACGAGCGACGAGTTAGGACGACGCGGCTCGACTGAGCTCGCCGAAGTCTTCACGAACGACGAACAAAGAAAACGGCCTTTTTGAACATCCTGCGGGGTGTTCTGGCGCCATCCGAGGTCGCTCGTCATGCGTATTTCCAGGGTTCTGAAATGGTTTTTAATGGCTGGCTACGGGGCCGTGGAGGCCGATGATTTCGCGCAGCGAAAGCCGATGGTTGCGGAGCGTTGATCCGGTACTGAACCGCCACGGGTCGCCGTCCGGAGCATGATCTGGTTACTCTTCCACGAGCCGCCCCGCAGGGTTTTGTAACGGCCACGCGTCGGTCCGAGTGGATTCCGTTCCGGCATGTAGGCGTAATAGTCGAAGCCGAACCAATCCTGCGCCCATTCGGCGACGTTGCCCGCCATATGGTGGTAGCCATAGGGGCTCTTGCCGGCCTGATGCGAATCCACTGCCGCGAGAATGGGGATTTCATGGACGTGGTGCTGGCCGAACATGGCGCGCTGAGTGTCCGGGACCGCCGCGCCCCAGGGAAACAGATTCCCATTGGGACCCCGCGCTGCTTTTTCCCATTCCGCTTCAGTCGGCAATCGTTTGCCCTTCGCGGTGCAGAAATTCTTGGCTTCGTACCAGGTCACATAGAGGGCCGGCCAGCGCGTCAGCGTTTGGTCGGAGACGGAATGAATGGTGATGACGTGCCAGATCAGCTTCTGGAGCTCGTCCGGGGGGTGCTCTTTCCGCTGTTGCAGAAATGCCAAATATTCACCGAGACTGACCTCGTCGCGATCCATCTCGTAGGTATCCAGCCAGACTTGGTGCTGCGGTAGCTCAGTGTCGTCAAACTGGGTCCACGGTCCATAGGGGTCGTCGTCGACTCGCTTGCTGCCGAGGAGAAACGACCCGGCGGGGATTGTTACCATGGGAGCAGATTGAGCCAACGAAGCGATGGCGGTGAGGTGGCGGGCAAGTTCCTGTGAGGGTTTCGGGCCAACCGACGCGGCGAGTGCGGTCCCGGTCACGAACGGGAGGAAGCATGAAGCGAGGGACAGAACAGAATGGCGAAGCATTACGTTTTGCTCGGAGCTTCGAGCGCTTTGCCGATCTCGCCGATCAGACGCCGTTCGATCTCGGCGGTTTCCTCGGGGCTCACGCTCAGGATGCGCCCGCCCTGCGCGACTTTTTCAAATTCCGCCTTCACGCTGAGTTTGGTGACATTGGCAGGAAGGGCCTGAAGTGAAATGAGATATTGGTTTCGGAAGCCGGCCACTTCGAGCGAAGCGGGATTCGAGACCTTGCGTTCCGTGACATAGACGGCTTTCTGGTCGGTTTTGATGCTGACCTTGAGTTGATAGCCGTTCCGTGCCAAAGACTCCTCCACAACTTTGGTGACAGTGTCCAGGGGGCGGGGGAGCGTATCAAACTGTGCGCCTTTTTCATCGACCTTGAGATTCTGGGCCGCTCGAGCCGCCGCGGTCCGGTGCATTTCCGCGCTCATGCGTTTGGTCTGAGCGAGCTGGGTCTCCAGTTGGTTGGTCAGGTGCTGGGTCTCCACCTTGGCCGCCTCGGTCGACTTCTTTGCATCGCGGAGTTCTTGATTGAGGAGATCGATCTGCTGCTGCATGACTTTGTTCCCATCTTGCAGCGAGCTCAGCAGGGATTCTTGCTTAGTCACCTGCCTCTTCAGCGTTTCATTCTCGGCTTTGAAAGGAGAGTCGTCTGGTTTGCAGCTGCTCGTCGAGAAGAACAAAACGATGATGGCAAGCCAGGCAGCGGCGTAGCCGACCTTCATGATTTGTTGGGGCACGTCTCTGCTCCTCATGATGATTTCGGCGATTATCCATGCTTCATGCCGACTTGTCCATGACGGAATGTACGAATTGACCCTGTTCCTTCTGGCCTGGACTATTCACGAAGCGTGCATAGTCCACCCTGCGGGCTTCGACCCATCGATTTTACTCAGGGTGGTGAGCCTGTCGAACCACTTCGCCCCACTGGGGCGGGGCTTCGCTCAGGGCTAGCCTTGAGCAGGCCGTACGGCCTGTCGAAACCGACAGGTGCGGCGGAGCCGAACCTGTCGGCGCATTACTCACGAATGCCCGTGGCTTGTGAATAATGCGGGCTGGAGGCTATGCTCGATTCATAATGAAACATACGATGATGCTGGCCTTGCTGCTGCCAACGTGTCTTTCCATGCTGGGGTCTCTTGCTGTGGAGGGGGGGCCGGTTGCTTCGAGTATTCCTGTCGATGATTATGCTCTGTACGATCAGGTAGTGACGAAAAAGTTTCTGACCTCAGATACGCAGTTGGTAGTGCTCGAACGCATGACGGTGTCCCGGCTCTTGCCGAACCAAGAGGGGCCGACGACGATCGTACTCTTCCAAGAGCAAAGCTACTTCAACGGGAAGCTGCCGCCGGACCTTGTTCAGGACTTTGTTGGAGCCAACCATGAACCTAGCCGGCTTGAAGGCCGGTTTCAGTTTGGCGTCCGCTATCGATTTGTGTCCGGGAATACGATCGAAGAACCGGAGGTCACATTGGCCCTTCCCGTGAAATCTGGTCGTGCAATTCCGGCGCAGGCCTCACCCGTATTGGATCGGCTGGCCTTCTCTCGGGCGGGGCGGACTCTCCGGGACGACCAGGCGCTCCTGTATGTCGAAAATACGCGTCCCGACGGGACCGGCGCTGGATTTCTTGTGTGGTTCCGCCGGCAGAGACGAGCATGGGTGATCTTCGATACGGAAGTGGTCTGGACTGTCCGTAGTCAGGAGGTTGGCGATGGCCCGCTGCTTGCGCCCTAAGGTCGGTGGACTGTAGCATACCTGTGCCATGGCCACGCTGATTCGAAAAACCTTCTCGGTCCCTCCGCTCGGATGCAACTGCTCGATCATTGGCGATCCGGTCACGAAGCAGGCTATCGTCGTCGATCCCGGTGGAGAGCACGAGCGCATTCTTCATGAAGTGCAGCAACTCGGACTCACCGTCAGCCATATCCTCCACACCCATGCCCACTTCGACCATTTTCTCGCGTCTGGCGAAATGAAAAAGGCGACGGGGGCGACGTTATGTCTCCATCCAGACGACCTCGATCTATGGAAGAATCTCGCATTGCAGTGCCGAATGTTCAGCGTGCCGTATGTGCCTGTCCCGATGCCTGACTATTGGCTGAAGGACGATGAGAAAGTGCTGGTCGGGCAGGTCTCCGTTGTCGCAATCCATACGCCGGGCCACACGCCAGGATCGATGAGCTTTCACGTCCCGCATGAGAAGCTTGTGCTGGCCGGAGACACATTGTTTCGCGGCAGTATCGGTCGCACCGATCTCTGGGGTGGCAACTTCGATGCGATCGAGCAATCAATCAGGGAACGGCTCTACACCCTCGATGATGCGACAGCTGTAGTGGCGGGACATGGTCCGGAAACCGAAATCGGGTGGGAAAAGGAATCGAATCAATTCGTTCGCGTCTTGTAAATCCTCTCAATCATCGGCCACGGAGGTCGTTATGATTCAGCTCAGTCGGTTGATGCTCTCATGTGTACCACTGTTCTCTCTATTCCTTTCCTCCAGCCCATCTTTCGGCCAGAATGTGCCGCCGGCATCGCCAGAACACGTCGCCATTACCACGGTGACGGTGCGTATGTCGGATCATGGTCCGGTCGTGCTACTGCACGCGGAAGGCCGAGTGATTCCGATCTTTGTCGACGTGACGGTGGCCTTGTCGATTCAAGGCGCGCTCAACAGCGAAAGGCTCGCTCGCCCCATGTCCCACGATTTGATGCATACGATCCTGGATGCCTATGGTGGGAAGGTCTTGCATACCGTCATAACACTGAAGAGTGGTACTTATTTTGGTGCGTTGACCGTCGCCGTCCAGGATCAGGTGAAGACGTTTGATAGCCGGTCG
>Ga0209640_10005518_pt1 | contig 11042 bp, 9 predicted proteins | sample RifCSP10_1_FD_184018 | JGI IMG/M metagenome (GOLD analysis project Ga0209640, IMG submission 184018) | Soil microbial communities from Rifle, Colorado - Rifle CSP2_sed 10_1 (SPAdes) (version 2) | ecosystem: Environmental > Terrestrial > Deep subsurface > Rock core/Sediment | place: Rifle...
CTTCGTGCCCCGGGGCGCGAACCATAGGGGCATCTCCATTCCCCAGGCGTCCCCCATGATCGCGCCCGCCGCCAGCATCCGGTCGTAGATAGGCGTCGTCCGCAGCGGCCGGCCGGCGGGAAGCTCTTCGTTTGGAAAGCGGATGCGGAAGCGGCGGGAATAGTTCTCGCGTACCTTGGCGTTGGTGTAAGCGAGCGTTGCCCAGTTACCGAAACGTGCCACGTCCATCGCCCAGACGTCAAAACCGGGATCACCTTCGACCATCCAGTTCGCGAGCGCAAGGCCGACGCCGCCGCCCTGGCTGAACCCGGCCATGACGCCGCAGGCCACCCAGTAGTTGCGCAAGCCCCGGACAGGGCCGACGACTGGATTTCCGTCGGGGGCGAAGGTGAACGGACCGTTGATGATCTGCTTGATGCCGGCCCTCTCGAATGCCGGGAAGTGGCGGAACCCGACCTCCAGTGACGGCACAATCCGGTCAATGTCCGGCTGCAGCAACTCGTTGCCGAAATCCCACGGGGTCTCGCGTGGTGACCAAGGCCGCCCGGCACTTTCGTAGGTGCCCATCAGCATACCGCCGCGTTCCTGGCGCATGTAGATCTCGCCGTCGAAGTCGACCGCATGGAGAATCTCCCGCCCCGTCGCCTGGTTTATCGCCGCGACCTCCGGCATTTTCTCTGTGATCAGATACATGTGTTCCATGGCGAGGATCGGCAGTTCGAGGCCGACCATACGGCCGACCTCCCGCGCCCATAGGCCGCCGGCATTGACGACATGATCGGCTCGGATAGTGCCTTGGTCGGTGATCACGTCCCAGCCGCCTTCGGGCCGTGGGCAAAGATCGGTAACCCTGGTACGGAGATAGACCTCGGCCCCGTTCTGCCGCGCCGCCTTGGCGTAGGCGTGGGTGACACCGTAGGGATCGACGTGGCCCTCGTTCGGATTGTAAACGGCCCCAACAAATTGGCTCTTGTCCATCAGGGGAAAAATCTTCTTCGCCTCGTCGACCGAGAGGATTTCCGTGTTCATGCCGAGGTAGCGTCCCTTGGCGTGAACGGCCTTGAGCCACTCGAACCGCTCTTGGGTCGCCGCAAGCATGATCCCGCCGGTCATGTGTAGTCCGCAGGACTGGCCGGATATCTCCTCAATCTCCTTGTACAGCCCGATCGTGTACTGCTGCAGTTTGGCGACATTGGGATCGCTGTTGATCGTGTGCATGCCGCCGGCCGCGTGCCAGGTCGAGCCGGAAGTCAACTCGGAGCGCTCGATCAGCACGATATCGCGCCAGCCGAGCTTGGTCAGGTGGTAGAGAACACTGGCGCCGACTACGCCGCCGCCGATCACCACCACTTGCGCCAGTTGCTTCATGTCATTTCGCTTTTCTCGGCCACCGCCAGAGAGGCCTGACACGCTTCAAAGTATCTGGCCGAGGAATTCGCGGGTCCGAGGGTCCCTTGGATTGGCAAAAAAAGTGACCGGTGGGCCGTGCTCAACGATCACACCGCGGTCGGTAAAGTAGATGTGATCGGCGATTTCACGAGCGAAGCCCATCTCGTGGGTGACCAGGATGCAGGTCATCCCTTCCTCGGCGAGTTCCTTGATGGTGACCAGGACCTCTTTCACCGTCTCAGGGTCTAGTGCCCCGGTCACCTCATCGAACAGCATTACCTGGGGGTTCATCGCCAGCGATCGGGCGATCGCGACGCGTTGCTGCTGCCCGCCCGAGAGCTCGCCGGGATAGGCGTTCTCCTTGCCTTCGAGGCGTACTTTCTTCATTAGTCCCCGCGCCCGCGCCTCGACTTCCGCCTTGGGCTGCCCGAGAACATGGATCGGCGCCATCATCACGTTTTGGAGGGCGGTGCGGTGAGGAAATAGGTTGTACTGCTGGAAGACCATACCGACTTTCTTGCGCAACGCGAGCTTGTCGAGGGCCGGGTCGTGCACCTCCTGGCCCTCGACCAGGATCGAGCCGCGGTCGATCGAAATCAAGCCATTGATGCAACGCAGCATGGTCGACTTGCCCGAGCCCGATGGGCCAATGATGCAGATCACTTCGCCCATCTTCACGTCAATGCTAATGCCCTTGAGCACGACGAGTTGTCCGAAGGATTTGAACACCTCCCTGATCGAGACGATTGGTTCCGCCGGGGTCCAGTTCATTCCATTGAGCCTCTCCCCGTCAGCCAATCACGGTGAAATGCCGCTCGAGGCGGACGGTGTATCGGCTGATCGGGTAGCAGTAGATGAAGAACCAGGAGAGGACATAGATGTAGATTGGGATCAGAAGATCGACCCGATTTTCCGCGCCGAGCGCCGCCCTCGTCAACGTCATCACTTCCTGCACGCCGACGATCGACACCAACGGCGTCGCCATGGTCAGGATGGCATAAAGGTTCATCCACGGCGGCAGGACGCGTTTCACGCACTGTGGCAAGATGATCATGGTCATAGTCTTGCGTCGGCTAAAAGCGAGCGACTCGGCCGCCTCCCATTGCCCAGATGGGATCGACTGGACCGCCCCCCTGACGAACTCCGAGACATAGGCCATCACTGGCAGTGATAGGCCGAAGACAGCCTTGATCCAGTCTGGAAACGGGACAGTCCTGCCGAAGATCGACAACTCGAACGGGATCAGGAGAATGCAGTAGAACAGAAGTACCAGCCACGGCGCGTTTCGGAAGAACTGGGTGACTACCCAGGCGCTCCGGCGCAGCGGGATGCGGAGCGAGACCTGGAACAGGCCGAGAATGATGCCGGCGGCGGTGCCAATTGCCATCGATAAAAACGAGATCAGCAGATTGAACAGGAACCCGCCAAACAGGACCGGCGACCATTTCACCATCAGCGAGAGAATGCTCGGTTGCGCCGCCGCACTCGCGGCAAAGGCGTCGACGGCAAGGCCCAGCCAGAGCCCAGCGACGAGAACGACCGCGGCGCGCAGACTGATCCAATCGGCGAACCTCCAAACCGAAGACTCGCGCGGCGCGAGCCGGAATGGCAGCATCACGGCGAACCCCCCCCGTCCCTCGCTCGCGCGATCCACAGTGGCCATCTCAGGGCCTCCCGAACCCAGGGATTCGCAGGGCGCGTTCCCAGTGATGCAGGATCCAGACGAGCACCGCGATGATGGCGACGTAAGAAAGCAGTACCAGGTTCATCATCTCGCGGACGTTGAGTTCGTCCGACCAGATCTGGGCCGAAACGTAGAGGAGTTCCGGCACTGCGATCGCGTAGGCGAGCGTCGTCGTCTTAACCAGGTTGACGAGGTTGGTACCGAGTGCTGGCAGCGATACCCTGAGCGCCAGCGGCAGCACGACGTGGCGGTAAGATTGCCAGCGGGTGTAGCCGAGGGCCTCGGCGGCCTCGACGGTGGTCCGCGGTACCGCCTCCAAGCCCGCGCGGAAAATCTCGACGTTAAGAGCACCGGCGAAGAACGAGAGGGAAATCACTGCCCAGCCGAATCCGCTGATCGGAGGACGCGTCAATCCGCCGCCGGCATCGATTTGCGGCAGGATCGAGCCTAACGCGAAATAAAAGAAATAGAGCTGGATTAGCGGCGGCGTGTTGCGGAAGAACGCGATGTATCCGTGCGTGACGTTGCGCAGCAGCGCCGACCGGGATCCCTGCACCCAGGCGCCGGTCACGCCGACGAGGAGCGACAGCACAATACAGATGATCGACAGTTCCGCCGTTGTCAGCAGGCCGACGAAGAAACGGCCGCGATCGTAGGCATCGTAGCCGATGGTGAAGTTCATGCGCTGGGTCTCGTGGAGCCAACGGAAGAAGACTTCGATGCGATCCACCGCCTGAATGTTCCCGAATAGAGCCGACCGGCGGAGAGCGCCGGTCGGCTTCAAGTTTCGATTCAATCCGCGGGGCAGCCCGCGAAGGTCGTCACCCCTTGTACTTGTTGTGCATTTCCGTCAGGAAGGGATTGTCCTTGATCCCCCATTTCCGGTTGAGCTCGATCAACTTTCCGGACTTGTGCCAATCGACCGAGACCTTGCGCATGAAATCGCCAAAGGGGCCCTTGAGCTCGGGGAGCGCTACAGCGATGGCCCAGGATTGAAAATCCTCGGTAACCAGCGGCATTTCGTAGGCAGCCCATTGTTTGTCCTCTGACAGCCGCGATTCGATCCAGGTGTTGTCGTAGACGAAGGCGACGCAGTTGCCGTTCTTAAGGGCCGCCGACGCCTCGGGGATGCCGGCGAAGGCGACCAGATCTGGGCCATAGAGCGTGGACACGCGCTTGTTGTAGTAGGCGCCCTGGATGGCACAGACTTTCTTGCCCTTAAGGTCGGTCCATTTCTTAAGGCCCGCTGCCTTGGGCGCAAGCACATTGGTGCCACCGGCGTAGTAGTTCGGTTCGATCATGCCGACAACCTCACGGCGCTTCGGGTTGTCACCCATGGTCGCGACGAGGAGATCGATCTTGCCCTGTGCCAGGAACTCCATGCGGTTGGAGGCGACGACCGGAACCATCTCGAGCTTCACGCCCAGACGGTTCGCCACGTCCTGTGCAAGATCGATCTCGAGGCCGACAATCTTGCCGCTGGGATCGAGGAAGCCCCAGGGTTTGTAGTCCTGCTTGACGCCAACCACGATCTTGCCGCGGGACTTGATCGTCTGAAGTTGATCGGCCTGGGCTGTCGACGCGGTCGCACCGACGAGGCTGACAAGCGCGGCAAATGCCAGCGCCCACTTGAATAGTCTCAAATACATGACGTCTTTCTCCCTTTATATACCAGCGTGGAACAGATGTGCACACCCGTACAAACGTACCGCTGGGTGCTTGGGTGCGGCACACTCGACGCCCGGACGGCGTCGATTTCCGATTCGATGGTAGTCCACTCCCCGTGCGACCCCCGCCGGCTGCGGGTCCGGTCCCGGAATTCCGCGGTTGCGAGGCCGATCATATTGCCTCGCCACCGGACGCTGTCATCGCCACCCGGTAGCCGAAGGGAGCGGCGCATTCCCTCAACATATCCCAGACCGTTCGCGTCCAAGTGTAGGGAACGTAAAGATCATAGACCAGAGCCGCCGGTGTGTCATCGGCCCTATTCAGTAGGACGGAAACCCCGTGAAGTCCGGTCTGGGCAAACTGGTTCGGGGTGAACACACCTTCATCCAAGTCGAGCGGCAGCAGTCGCACCAGCAGTTCCTTAGCAGCTGGCCCCGCTATCTGCATGACCGTGCGAGAATGGCCGAGATCCAGAATCGGGGTCTCGACCGGATCGGCCGCGGCGATCACCGCGCCCCAAGCGCCCGGGTGAAACAGCCTGACCAGAATCCGCTCTGGGGCAATGCGGAAAGCGATCGCCCCCGGCGCCCTTTGCGCCGTCGCGTAATCGCCGATGCCGGCGAAGCCCAATTCGCCGAGGATGGTGCGAGCCTTGGTTGCGAAGTTCTGCGGCCAGCCGGCGATCTGGAACAGCGCGCCGAGCGGCATCTCGCCGAGCGTCAGCGGCGCGTCCCCAGTTCCCGCTCCATAGCGGCCGGGCAGGTAGCAGGCGGCAAGAGGCGAGCGGAACTCAGGCATTCTGACGTTCCCCCTGGGGATCGAAGAATCGCGGCGAGGCCACGCGCACATGGACCGTCGATCCCCCCAACAGGTCGACGCAACGAACCGTCTCGCCCAGCCGCTCGGGTCCGCGGGTGAGCAGGCCGAGGCCGATCGACCGATTGAGTGCCGGGGAATAGGTGGCCGAGGTCACGTGGCCCTCGCCATGGCCGACGATCGGCCCCTCGGCCGCGAACAGGAGCGAGCCGGCCGCGATTCGCCGTCCAGGCTCGACCACCTCCAGGCCGACCAGACATGGACGCGCCGGATCGGTGAGAACCGGCCGGTTGCGCAGGACGGAACCGACGAAGGGTTTTTTCACGCTGGCAAGGCCTTCGAGGCCGAGGTCGCGAAGCGTCGTCCGCCCGTCGAGTTCCGCCCCGGCGACGTGCCCCTTCTCGATCCGGAGCGCACCCATTGCTTCCGTCCCGTAGGGCAAGATCCCGAACGGCCCACCCGCCTCGATCAGCGCTTCCCACACCCAACGGCCGAAGCCGGACGGAACGTAGACCTCATAGGCCAACTCGCCGGAGTAGCTCATCCGGTGGATTCGGACCGGGGCGCCGGCGATCATGCCGTTTGTAAGGCTCATGTTGGGAAACGCCGCCGCCGACAGGTCGGTGCCAGTGACCGCCGCCTGCAGCAGCCCTCGCGCCCCGGGGCCGGCGACAGCAATCGCCGCCCACTGATCGGTTACCGAGGTCACCTGCACCTTTAAATCTGTCCAGGCTGTCTGCAGCAGATGCTCGATGAAGACGAGGACCTTCGCCGCGTTGGCGGTAGTGGTCGACATCAGATAATCGGTTTCTCCGAGGCGCGCGGTGGTGCCGTCGTCCATGACGAAGCCGTCCTCGCGCAGCATGATGCCGTACCGCAGCCGCCCGACCGGCAAACCCTTCCAGCCGTTGACATAGAGCCGCTCGAGGAGATCCGCCGCATCGGGTCCCTGGATGGCGATCTTGCCAAGGGTCGAGACATCGACCATTCCGACTTTGACGCGGACGTGCGCCGCCTCGCGGACGTAGGCCTGCTCGCTGCCTTCGCCGGCCGCTGGATAATACCAGGGGCGCATCCAGGCACCGGCTTCGATCAGGACGGCGCCGTGCTCGACATGCCAGTCGTGGATCGGCGTCAGCCGGGTCGGCCGAAAGTGCCGTCCGCATTCGCGTCCGACCACTGCGCCGAAGGAGATCGGCGTGTAGGGCGGGCGGAAGGCGGTGGTTCCGGCGGCGGCGATGGCGCTGTCCTGCAACTTTGCTATCAGGGTCAGGGCGTTGACATTCGAGGTTTTGCCCTGATCGGTTGCCATGCCGGCAGTGGTGTAGCGCTTGAGGTGCTCGACCGAGACGTAGCCTTCCCGATGGGCGAGGGCAACATCGTCACGGGTGACGTCATGCTGGAAATCGACAAAGGCCTTTCCCCGGTCGCCAGCACCGCTCACCGACCACAGCGGCGCCATGTCGCGGCGCCAGTCGTCGGCGTAGGGGGTTGCCGGTGCCGTCGGAATCCCGTTGCCCCGGCGACCGCCGCCCGATGCTTGCAACCCAGCGGCAATACCGGTGGCGATCGCCCCTTCGAGGGAACCCGCAGCGGCGCAGGCCCCTGCGCAAAGCAAATTGCGGAGCGCGTCGGCGACGGGAACGAAAGCTCCGCATTTGACGTCGTAGACCGGTTTGCGACCGCGCTGGCTCCAAAGATGCACGCTCGGTGTCCATCCACCGGACACCCCCATGAGGTCACAGGCGAGGCGGCGCGTCGGCCCGGAGACCTGTCCGGTCGAAACATCGACCCGGCCAATTTCAACCGCGCCCAGGGTCTGACCGCCGCTCGCGCAAGCCACCGCGTAACTGGCTATGATCTCGACGCCTGCCGCTGCTGCAGTCAGCGATTTCGGCAGCTGGCCGCGCGCGTCAATCAGTGTCACCGCGGCACCCGCCGCCGCCAGGTCGCGGGCCGCCGTGTAGGCGCTGTCGTTATTGGTGAAGACGACGACGCGGCGGCCGGCCAGCACCGCGTAGCGGTTGACGTAGGCGCGGGCGGCGGAGGCCAGCATCACACCCGGCAAGTCGTTTCCGGCGAAAACCAGCGGCCGTTCGATGGCTCCTGTCGCCATCACCGCCGACTTCGTCCGCAATACCCAATAGCGCTGGCGCGGCTGATGCTCGGGCGGGATTGCGACATGATCCCAGACCCGCTCGACTAGGCCGTAGACGCCACCGTCGTAGGCACCGAAAACCGTTGTCCGGACGAGGATGCGGACATTGCTGAGGGCCACCAACTCGGCCCGCATCGTTTCCAGCCAGTGGTCCGTGTCGCCCCCGACTGGTGCCTCAAGCAATGAGCCGCCGAGTTCACCCTGCTGCTCGGCAAGCACCACCCGCGCCCCGGTGCGACCAGCGGCCAGCGCTGCGGCGAGGCCGGCGGGCCCGCCGCCGATCACAAGCACGTCGCAGAAGGCGTTGACCTTTTCATAAGTGTCCGGGTCAGCTTCCATAACCGCGCGGCCGATGCCGGCGGACCGGCGGATGAACTTCTCGAAGATCATCCATGCCGCGGTACCGCGACCGGGACCAATGAAGGTCTTGTAATAGAAACCAGCCGGCATGAGCCGCGAGAACAGGCCGTTGACTGCTTGCACGTCGAAAGCGAGCGATGGCCAGCGGTTCTGACTCCGTGCTTCGAGGCCATCGAAGGCCTCAACGGTAGTCGCCCGCGTATTCGGTTCCAGACGCGCCCCGACGCCGAGTTCGACCAACGCGTTCGGTTCCTCGACCCCCGCCGAGTAAATGCCGCGGGGACGGTGATACTTGAAGCTGCGGCCGACGATCCTGACATCGTTGGCGAGGAATGCCGAGGCCAGCGTATCGCCGGGATGAGCGGTATAGTCGCGGCCGTCGAATCTAAGACCGAGGGTCGTCGCCCGATCAATGCGGCCGCCAGAAGCCAAGCGGTTGGGCTGAACGTTCATCGCCCCACCCCCTTGCTACGGGCGTTGCGCGCCAGGGCGACGATGCCAATCTCGTGGGTCAGGGTGTCGCGCTCGACCACCAGCCATTGCCGGCAGCCCTGCGTGTGGTGCCAGTACTCACGGTGCGGACCACGCGGATTGTCGCGGAGGAAGACGTAAGCCAGCCATTTCTCGACGTCCGTCTCAACGACGGCAGGTCGGACCACCGTGGCGTCGCCGCCGTAGCCGAATTCGGTTTCGTCGCGCAATCCACAGATCGGGCAGTCGATTCGCAGCACCGGAGTTTCCTCAATGGGCGTTCGGAGTCGGGCCCATGCCCTTCTCGTCGATCTGACGGCCGACGCGGAAGCGGTCGAGGGTGAATTCCGCGTTGTCGGGATGGGGTTCGTCCTTGGCAAGCGTCCAGGCAAAGCACCAGCCCGATGCCGGCGTTGCTTTGAAGCCGCCGTAGCACCAGCCACCGTTGATGTAGAGGCCGTCGACCGGCGATTTGCAGATGATCGGCGAGCCGTCCATGGTCATGTCCATGACGCCGGCCCACTGGCGCAGGACGCGCAGGCGCGAGATACAGGGCATCAGGGCCTTGGCGCTGGCCAGCGTATGCTCGACGATCGGCAGGCCGCCGCGCTGGGCGTACGAATTGTAGCCGTCGAGGTCGCCGCCGAATATCAGCCCACCGTGGTCGGACTGGCTGATGTAGAAATGCGCCGCGCCGTAGGAGATCACCGTATCGAGCATCGGTTTCAGCGATTCTGAGACGAAGGCCTGAAGGACATGGGTCTCGAGCGGCAGGCGCAGACCTGCCTTTGCCGCCAACTGTCCGGTATGTCCCGCGACCGCGAGGCCGATCTTCTGCGCCCGGATCGGACCGCGAGTGGTCTCGACGCCGACGACCCGGCCGCCATTGAACAAAAATCCAGTCACCTCGCAACGCTGAATGATGTCAACGCTCTGGCGATCGGCGCCGCGGGCGTAGCCCCAGGCGACGGCGTCGTGGCGCGCCGTCCCGGCGCGCCCTTGCCAGAGCGCGCCATGGATCGGGAAACGCGCGGTTTCGGAGTAGTCGAGATGCGGCACCATGCGGCGAACCGCAGTCCGGGACAGAAGCTCGGCGTCAATGCCATTGGCACGCATTACGTTGCCGCGCCATCGGGCGGCGTCCATTTGCGCCGGTGAATGGCAGAGATTGAGCTGGCCGCGTTGCGAGAACATAACGTTGTAATTGAGGTCCCGACTCAGCTCCTCCCACAGGCGAAGCGATCGCTCGTAGAACCTGGTATTGCCCGGGATCATGTAGTTCGAGCGGATGATGGTCGTGTTGCGACCGGTGTTGCCGCCGCCGAGCCAGCCCTTCTCGAGAACGGCGACGTTCGCAATCCCGTGCTCTTTCGCCAGGTAATAGGCAGTCGCCAGGCCATGCCCGCCGGCGCCGACGATAACCACGTCGTAGGCCGGCTTCGGCGTCGCGTCGCGCCAAGCTCGGGGCCAGTGCCGATGGCCAGAGAGAGCATGGGCAACCAGCGAAAAGAACGAATATTCCGCCACGATGCGACGTCCTCGATTCTTCTAGTCCGAGCCGTAGATGATTCATACGATACGCTGACCTTACGAAAGATACAATTAGATCATTAGGGTCGTCGATGGGCGTAATAATCTGGATCAGACGACTGACAGACATCGATGTGAACGTCTGGCCTTAGCGTCTATTGACTCTTTCGAATTATAAATGATACAAATGAATCCACCTTCACTGGAGGGATGCCGATGCACGAGGTCCTTGATCAGATTTCCGCCGGGATCGCAGATCTGAGTCCGCAATTGCGGCTCGCTGCCAAGCGGGTACTCGATCACCCGAATGAGGTCGCGGTTTCGTCGATGCGTGCCTTCGCCGCCAGGGCCGGGGACGCCGGGGTCGGGGAGGTGTCCGTGAGCCCGCTGTGTGCCGCCCACGACGCCACCCGGTTCTTCTCTCACCGGCGTTCGGGAGGGACCGACGGACGGATGCTCGCATACCTGGGCCGGCCCATCGCTTGACCCCCGCGGGCAGCCCCTCTATCTTTGGTCCGATCCAGCGGGCGTAGTCGGCCCGCCCTTTTTTTTCCGTTCCTTGCCGCAATGCGGATCGCTCTCGATCAGCTGACGGCCGAGCTTCAGCGCCACCTCGCCACGATCGGGTGCGAGGCGGTCGACGTCCGACTGGGCGGCGGCTCGCGGCGTGTCCGGCTACAGGTGCGCGTCGATTGGCTCGACGCCGACCCAGGTCGGAAGGTCACGGTAGACGATTGCGCGACGGTCAGCCGGCATCTCGAAGCGTGGCTGGACGCCTCGGGAGCGCTCGGAGACTCCTACGTCCTCGAGGTGTCCTCACCGGGGATGGAGCGGCCGGTCCGGTGGCTCGCGCATTGGCAGCGCTTCGTGGGGCGCGACGTCGACGTTCGCCTGCGCGACCGGGGGCGCCTGCGGGCGCGCATCGCGGCCGTGAACCCCGAGGCGGCCACCGTGACCTTGGCCCTT
>Ga0209640_10005519_pt1 | contig 11042 bp, 10 predicted proteins | sample RifCSP10_1_FD_184018 | JGI IMG/M metagenome (GOLD analysis project Ga0209640, IMG submission 184018) | Soil microbial communities from Rifle, Colorado - Rifle CSP2_sed 10_1 (SPAdes) (version 2) | ecosystem: Environmental > Terrestrial > Deep subsurface > Rock core/Sediment | place: Rifle...
GAATCTCGCCTTCGAGCTTGAGGGGTGCCACGATGAGATAAGCGCCGCGCTCCGGCAACGCGCTCAGGTCAGCGAGATTCTCCAGGTGGTAGAGGCCGGCACCGTGCGAAAGCCGGTGCACCTCGAATTTTTTCGAGGCGCCGTAGTCCACACTGAGAGTATCGATCCCCAGTCCGCTCACCCCGCGCTCGATGAGTAGCCGGGCCGCCTCCACCGAGAAGCCGGGGAAATGCATCACGCCGGACTGGTCCTGGTTGCGGTAACGGGCCTCATCGGGCCAGCGCGAGGCCCAGCCGGTGCGCAGTAGGACAATGGCGCTCGCGGGGATGCGCTTGTGCCGCTTCTCCCACGCCTGCACGTCTTCGGCGGTTAAGCGATAGTCGGGGTCGGCGTCGGCCTGACGCCGCACATCGAGGACGACCGCGGGGCCGAAGAGCCGCTCGACGAAAATCTTGTCCACCGTCGCCTGCCCGGGAGGAAAGTGGGCCGGGGCATCGAGGTGCGTGCCAAAGTGCTCGAGCATCCAGAAGCTGCGGGAGAAGTAGCCGGCTTCCTCGGCGCGGGCGTTGATCTTCGCTTCATAGGTTCGCGCGTCGCCCGGCCAGGCAGGATTTCTCTCGCTGATGGTATAACTCAAATCGAGAACGCGGCTGGGCTTTCGCAGCCAGTGTTTGAAGGGGTCGGGTAAGTTCGCAACAAGCTCGGGCGCCGGCAGCGTGGCGGCCCAAAGCAAACCAGCCAGAGTGGCGAGAAACAGGAATCGCCGCTGTAGAGTTCTCATCGTTCTTCCTCCCGGGCCCGGGTTGAAATCATCCCGAAAGATTCTAGTGCCGTTCCAACTTGTTTCGCCGAAGAAGTATTTGACGCAGAAGAAGCCTTGCTCGCCGCTATTCAGTTAGGAACTTAGCCCTCCCTGGTTGGAACGGCACTAGCGGAAGGGGAGCGGGGGCAGGCCCGACAATCGCAGGATTTCGTTGTACTCGTGCTCCGTCAGCGGAGCCAGCGCCTGGCGAGGCTTGGCGAGGAACCGCATGCGGCGCAGGACGCGGTTGGCCTTCAGCTCTTTGTGCGGCACGGGCCGCGGCAGGCGCTCCACCGCCTTGAGGTTCACGACCAGGAATTTCCTCTGCTGCTCGTCGGGATGAGGATAAGGGTCGGAGGCCGCCACGGCGAGCGCGTAGGCGGACCGAGTAGGCGCGCTGTGGTAGCAGACGATGCGGTCGCCCTTGTGCACATGCTTGAGGTAGCGCTGGGCAGCAGCGTTGCGGACGCCTTCCCACAACTCTTTGCCTTTGACGAAAAGCGTGTCCCAGTGGTAGCGCGTCGGGTCGGCCGCAAAAATCCAGAAGCGGCTCACGCCTTCACCTCCCCGCGCCGTGCTGCGCAACAGAAAAAGGGAGACAGCCTCCGTCTCCCACTTTCCCCTGTTGGGATTGGCTCCCGTCCGGCGCGCGCCCGGCCCGGCGGGCTTGTCTCAGATGTCTTCAGCTCTCGAACCCCACGACAATGTCATCGCCCTCGACTTTCACTTCGAAGGTCTGCACCTTAATCTGCTCGTTGAAAACCGCTTCGCCCGTGCACACGTTGTACTGCCAGCCGTGCCAGGGGCAGGTGACCACCTCGCCCTCCAGCGGCCCCTGCCCCAGCGGGCCGCCGCGGTGCAGGCAGACGTTGTCAGTGCAGTAGAACTTTCCCTCGACGTTGTAGAGCGCCACCACTTTGCCGTCGGCCTGGAATTCCCGTGCGTTCCCCTGCGGCAATTCGCTGACCTTGGCGACCTTTACGTAGCGGGGCATCGGGGTTTCGTCCTCCGGTGTGCGGCGCGCGACGCCCTCACTGCGGCCTGCCCCGCCTAGCGGGGCGCGGGCGTCTGCGCCACCATGATGCTTTTCTTGAAGCCCTCCAGCATGGAGTCGTCCAGGCGAACTTCGGTAGGCCGCTTGGCCAGGCTCATCTGGTCAATCTTGTCCTGCAGCTTCAGCAGGGCGTAGAAAAGATTCTCCGGCCGCGGCGGGCAGCCCACCACGTAGACATCCACCGGGACGATCTTGTCCACGCCCTGAAGGACCGAATAAACGTTGAACGGTCCGCCCACGCTGGAGCACGCGCCCATCGAGATGCACCACTTGGGGTCGGGCATCTGCTCCCAGATCCGCTGGATGACGGGCGCCATTTTCAGCGTCACCGTGCCGGCCACGATCATCAGGTCGGACTGCCGCGGGCTGGGGCGGAAGACCTCGGCGCCGAAGCGGGCGATGTCGAAGCGCGAGGTGGAAGAGGCAATCATCTCGATGGCGCAGCAGGCCAAGCCGAAGGTCAGCGGCCAGATGGCGGACTTGCGCGCCCAGTTGAAGACGTAGTCAACCGAGGAGAGAATAAAGTTTTTCTCGAAGCGATTCTCGAGGTAGCCCATTCAGCCGCTCAAGTGAATCCAAACTCGAAAATTATCCCAGCTAACTGCCAAAGTCAAGAAAACGACGCACTGGCTGTAACCTGCTCACACAGAAGGGGTTAATTGCGGACGCGGACGAAGGTGCCGGGGACATCGGGTTTTTGGCCGAAAACCAGCAGGGCGCCCTGGCGCCGGCAGGCGCGCTGCTCCTCAATGCTGCGGAACCAGCGAGAGACATGCCCCTCCGGGACCGGACGCGGGTCCACGATGCGGGAGTGGCGAGCGTTGCTAAACCCCGCCTGGCACAGGAGCTGGCACCACTCATCGCCGCAGAGCAGATGGGTCGGGACTTGGAGCATCTCGCGCCACTGGTGCGAGTAGACGTTTTCCTTGTAGAGGTTGATGAGGATACGGACGGCCCCGCCGGGCTGGAGCACGCGGAAGATTTCTCGAAAACCTTGCGGCGGGTCGGGCCAGTAGTAGGCCGACTCGATCGAGACCGCCTGGTTGAAAAAATTGTCGTCCCAGGGGATGTCTTCGACCCCAGCAATGATGAACAGTAAGCGGGGATTGTCGGCGAAGCGGCGCCGCGCGCGGCGGACCATCTCGTCGGCGAGGTCTATTCCGATGACCTGTCCCTGCGGGACTTTATCGGCAAGGATGCCGCAGAGCCAGCCTGCGCCGCAGCCGAGGTCGAGGATCTTGTCGTCGGGGGCGAAGGTCATCTCCGCCAGCATGCCGGCGGCGATGGCGGCGTGCTCCTCGGCCATGTCTTCCCCGCGGCCGGCCTCCGCCCAACGGTTGAACTCGGCGCGCACGCGCTCTTCGGCTTGCTTGAACTCTTCTTCGTTCATGATGCGAGATGTAGGGGTCAGGAGGAGACTTTGGCCAGCAGCTCGACGAATTTCTGCTGGCGGGCGGACTGATCGAGCCCGAGATATTTGTCCATCTGCTGGGTGGTGTTCATGGAGCAGAACTTGGGCCCGCACATGGCGCAGAAGGCGGCGGTCTTGTAATAGTCGTCGGCCAGGGTTTCATCGTGCATGGCGCGGGCGGTTTCGGGGTCGAGCGAGAGCTCGAACTGCTTGTTCCAGTCGAAGAGGAAGCGAGCGTAGCTGATGGCGTCGTCGCGGTCGCGCGCGCCGGGACGCTTGCGGGCCACGTCGGCGGCGTGGGCGGCGATCTTGTAGGCGATCACACCCTGCTTCACGTCCTCCGGCCCCGGCAGGCCCAGGTGCTCCTTCGGAGTCACGTAGCAGAGCATGGAGGCCCCGTGCCAGCCGATCATGGCGGCGCCGATGGCGGAGGTGATGTGGTCGTAGCCGGGCGCGATGTCGGTGACCAGCGGCCCCAGGGTGTAGAAGGGTGCCTCGTGGCAAAGCTCCATCTCCTTCTTAACCTGCAGCTCGATCTGGTCCATGGGGACGTGGCCCGGGCCTTCGATCATCACCTGCACCTCGTGCTCCCAGGCCTTCGTGGTGAGCTCGCCCAGGACTTTCAGCTCGGCGAATTGGGCTTCGTCGGAGGCGTCGGCCAGGCAGCCGGGGCGCAGCCCGTCGCCGAGCGAGAAGCAGACGTCGTGCTTCTTGAAAATCTTGCAGATGTCGTCGAAGTGCTCGTAGAGAAAATTCTGCTGGTTGTGGAAAGCCATCCACTGGCCCAGCAGCGCGCCGCCGCGGCTGACGATGCCGGTGATGCGGTGCGCGGTGAGCGCCAGGAACTCGCGCAGCACGCCGGCGTGGATGGTCATGTAGTCCACGCCCTGCTCGGCCTGCTCCTCGATGACTTCCAGCATCAGCCCGATGGTGAGGTCTTCGATGCGGCGCACGCGCGTGACGGCTTCATAGATGGGCACGGTGCCGACGGGCACGGGGCTGGCTTCGATGATGGCGCGACGGATGCGCGGGATGTCGCCGCCGGTGGAGAGGTCCATCACCGTGTCGGCGCCGTACTTGAGGGAGAAGTTGAGCTTTTTCAGCTCCTCGGCAGCGTCGGAGGTGACGGCGGAGTTGCCAATGTTGGCGTTGATTTTGCAGGTGAAGTTGACGCCGATAATCATCGGCTCCAGCGCCGTGTGGTGGATGTTGGCGGGGAGGATGGCGCGGCCGCGGGCCACTTCCTGGCGGACGAACTCCGGGTCGGACTTCTCCCGGCGGGCCACGTAGCGCATTTCCTCGGTGGTAACAGCCCGGCGGGCGTAGTGCATCTGCGTCACGTTGCGCCCTGCCCCGTTGGAATTGGCTTCAGCCAATCGCTTTTGAATCCACTCGCCTCGGACATTGGCCATAGTTCTTCTCCCTTGCTCGAAGTTTCATTATCGCACCGCGGCAAAGGCGGTGCAACCTAGCCGCGGTGGAGGGTTAGCAGCGTGATTTCCGGTGGGGCGTTGAGGCGGACGGGGGCGCCCACGGTGCCGATACCGCGGCTGACGTAAAGGTGGTGTCCGGCACGCTCGTAAAGGCCGCTAACGAAAGGCGTGAAGAAGCGGGGCGGGCTCCAGCGGCGGTCGAGGATTTCAACCTGTACTTGCCCGCCGTGGGTGTGGCCGGCCAGCGAAAGCTCGATGCCCAGCTCGGCGGCGCGCAGGAAAGGATTGGGGTTATGCGTGAGGAGAATGTTGACCGCGTCCGCCCGCACCAGCGGTTCCACCCCGCGCAGGAAGTGGTCCTTGGCATCCTCTAGGCGCCGACCGCGGGGCTGGCGCTCGTAGTCCACTCCGATTAGATTCAGTCGCGCGCCGTTGATATCCAGCTCTGCGTTTTCGCCGCGGAGAATGCGCACGCCGCGGCGGGCAAAGAGCTCGGTGGCGGCTTCGGTCGCTCCGGCGTAAATCTCGTGGTTGCCCAAGCAGCCGAAACTGCCCAAGCGACCTTCGACGCGCGCCAGCTCGGCGATGGCTAGCTCCAGGGGGTCGCTGGCTGCGGTGATGAAGTCGCCGGTGTGGAAGACGAGGTCGGGCTCGAGCTCGCGCGCCAGCCCGACCACGCGAACAATCTCCCGCGCCGGCATGTAGGCGCCGGCGTGGACGTCGGTGAGCTGCAACAGGCGCAAGCCCTCGAGGCCCTCGGGCAGATTCGGGATGGGGATCTCGATCTCTTCAACCGTGTAGCGCTGCCGGCCGAGAAAGAAGCCGTAGCCAACCATGACGAAAGGCAGCGCGCCGGCGGCGTAGGTGGCGGTCTGGAGAAAGTAGCGCCGCTCGGGAACGGCGGGCGCGTCAACCTCGGGTTTGCGCAGGGATTGTTTCGCCAAGCGCGCGAACAAGCCGACTCCCTGCACCAGAAGGATGAGCACGAAGGAGAACATCGAGGCCGTCATCCACAATCCCACCGGAACCATCACCGCCGGCTGGCGGAAGATAGCGAAGAGAGAAACCAACACAGGTGCGTCGGCGGCCAGCCACCAACGCAGAGGCAGGAACAAGAACATTCCAAGCAGACCGAAGAACCAAGCATAGACCGGAAGTCCCAGGAGCCACCGCTGCCAGCGCTGCGGCCGGGCGCGCAGGATACGATGCGCACGCCAGAGCCAGAAGAGCTGTGAGCAGAAGAGTAGGCCAAGAACGCTGAAGAAGATCAGGCTGGCCAGCCAGGGACTCATCATACGCAATTATTTAGACGCGCCGGAGAGCGCCGCGGTTAACTCCTCGGGGTTGGTGAGGGGCGGCTGGCAGGTTTGATTGACGCAGAGGAGCGCCCGCGGGGTCAGGTCGTTGCCGCCGGCATCAGCGAGGGCCGGCAAGGTCGCCGCGAGCCCGGCTGGGAGGTGCTCGGGCGAAATCTCCCCCGGCTCATACTGGAGCACAGCCTTGCCAAAGCGGAAAGTGCTCTGGGCGGCGCGCGTCAGAGCCTGCGTGCGGGCGTCGGCACGGGGGCCGAGGACGACAACTTCGAGCGGCTGGCGGATGTGGAGCAAGGCGGCGAGCCCGTAGGTGGCGGCGAAGAGGCCGTACTGCTCAGCGGCGCCGGCGAAGGCCTCGAGCGTTTGCATGGCGCGGTCGCGGTAGTCGGAGTTGTGGGTGTAGCTGGCCAAGCGGTCGAGCACCATGGCCGCGACAGGGTTGGCGGCGGGCGTGGGGGAGTCCTGAAAGGGCTTGCGAGGGACGTCCACCCCCTCGGCGATGGCCGGGGCGCCGTGCGGGCGATCGAAGAACCCGCCCTCGGCTTCGTCCCAGAATTTGTCCAGGCAGAGGCGGAGGGTGCGCTCGGCATGCTCGAAGTAGCGCTTCTCGCCGGTCGACTCGAAGGCGTCGAGGAGCGCGGCAGCCATGAAAACCTGGTCGTCGAGGACGCCGCCGGCCCACTCGTTTGCCGGGACGCTTCCCTGCTCCGGGCAGCGGTGGCCGAAGCCCCAGGCGTCGCTCCAAGCGGAGTCGAGCAGGCGGTCCAGGGTGCGCAGCGCGAGGACGCGGCAATCTTCGCGGCCCAATACGCGCGCGGCTTCGAGGAAAGCGGAGATGAACATCCCATTCCAGGCAACGTAGAGCGTGGTGTCGACAAAGGGGGTGGGCCGCCGCAAGCGGGCGGCGAGCAGCTTTTCCTTGCCGGCTGCCAGGCGCGGCTCGATTTGTTCAACTGGCTCACCGCGGTCGCGCGCCAGCTCTTCCGCCGTGCGCGCCAGTTGCAGGACGTTCTTGGCCGGGTTGTGGTGCATCGGACCCTGCTCGCGGACGTCGAAGTGTGCGGCAATTAGCTCGGCGTCTTCGGGCGACAGCACCTCGCGCACTTCGGCCAGCGCCCAGGTGAAGTAGTCGCCGTCGTCTTCGAGCGAGTAGTCGGCGTCCTGGCTGGCGAAGAAGCCGCCGCGCTCGGGATCCGAAAGCGTGGAGAAGACCCAGGCGATGATGCCTTCGGCCACCTGGCGGTACTGCGGCTGGCCAAAGACCTGAAAGCCATGCAGGTAGTTTTTCAGCAGCTCGGCGTTGTCGTAGGACATTTTCTCGAAGTGGGGGACGTGCCAGCGGTCATCCACCGAGTAGCGGTGGAAGCCTCCGCCGAGGTGGTCGTAGACGCCGCCGCGGGCCATGCCGCTGAGCGTGGTGGTCAGCACCGTCTCCAGGTAGCGCTCCCGGCTGGACTGGTAGGCTTCGAGCAGCAACTCGACCGCAGCGGGGTGGGGGAACTTGGGCGCGTTGCCGAAGCCGCCGAAACGAACGTCGAACTGGCGCACACAGGCGTGCAGGAGAAGGTCTACGATTTCGGGGGAGAAGGCGCGGCGGGCGCCGGCAAACATCTCCGCCTGCCGGAGCGCGGCCACTAGGCGGTCGGCGCTCTCGCGAATCTCCGGCTGCTGGCTGAGGTAGCTGGAGGCGATGCTGGAGAGCACGCGCTTGAGGCCGGGGCGACCGAAGTGGTCCTCGGGCGGGAAGTAAGTGCCGCCGAAGAAAGGGCGGCCATCGGCGGTGAGAAACGCGGTAAGCGGCCAGCCGCCCTGTCCGCTGAGGGCGCTGACGGCGGCCTGGTAGCGGGCGTCGATGTCGGGGCGCTCGTCGCGGTCGACCTTGATAGGGACGAAGTGGTCGTTGATGAGGCGGGCGACTTCGGCGTTCTCGTAGCTTTCGCGGTCCATGACGTGGCACCAGTGGCACCAGACGGCGCCGATGTCGAGCAGCACGGGGCGGTTCAGTTCCCGGGCGCGGGCGAAGGCCTCCGGGCCCCACTCGTACCACTCCACGGGCTGGTGGGCGGCGCTGCGCAGATAGGGACTGGCGGCGCGCTCGAGGCGGTTGGGCTTGGCTCCACTCACAACGAAACCCTCCGGAGGCACCGACGGCCGCTGACGGGCAGGCGCAGAGGAATCAGTTGGGTTTCTTGTCCTCGGACTCGCCGGCAGCGGGCGGGCCCAAAGGCTTGCGGCCAGCGAAGCCCTCGTCCATGCGGTGCCAGAAGCGAATGCCGGCCTCGCCGAGCTTCCAGCAGAGGAAGACCTGCTCGTCGTTGACGATGCTGGGAAAATCCACCAGGCCCTTCTCGAGGTCCTTCACCACGCAGCCGTTGCTCTCGATTTCCGAGACGGCGTCGCGCAGGGCGCCCGCCAGGGCCTCGCGCTCGATGCGCTTGCGCGCCAGCGGGCCATAGGAAGGCAGCAGGCCGCCGTAGAGGAGAATGCGGTTTTGCACCTGACTGAACTCGGAGTCGAGCTCATCCACACGGCGCTTGTTCTGGATGGCGCCGGTGAGGTGCTGCTCGATGAGTGGCAGCAGCGCTTCTGCCTCTTCGCGCTTGAACAGTCGGTCCTCGCGTTCTTCGTCAGCCATCGCGGGCCTCAGGCCAGGCTCAGCATGCGTTCCAGTGCGACTCGCGCCCAGCGGCGGTCGTCTTCCGGAACGCGGATGCGGTTCACAACCTGCCCGGCCACTAGGCTCTCCAGCACCCAGCAGAGGTGCTGTGGAGCGATGCGGAACATCGTCGTGCACACACAAACGTTGGGATCGAGCGAAACAATAAACTTGTCGGGGTTTTCTTTGGCCAGCCGGTTGATCAGATGGATTTCGGTCCCCACGGCCCACTTCGACCCCGGCGGCGAGGCCACGACTTTCTGGATGATGCCTTCCGTGGAACCGATGCCGTCGGCCAACTGGCAGACCTCGAAGCGGCACTCGGGGTGGGCGATGACGCGGATGCCGGGATGTTCGCGGCGGACGCGCTCGACGTGCTCGGGCAGGAAGCGCTGGTGGACCGAGCAGTAGCCTTTCCAGAGAAGCACCCGCGCGTGGCGCACCGCCTCCTTCGTCCGGCCTCCAAGGGGTTTCGCCGGATCCCAGACGACCATCTGGTCGAGCGGAATGCCCAGCCGGAAGCCGATGTTGCGGCCCAGGTGCTCGTCGGGGAGAAAGAGGACGCGCTCGCCGTGCTCCTGCTCGGAGGCCCAGCGGAGGACGCGGCCGGCGTTGGAGCTGGTGCAGACGGAACCGCTGCGCCGGCCGGTGAAGGCTTTGATGGCAGCGGTGGAATTCATGTAGGTGACCGGGAGGAAGCTGAGGCCGAGGGAATCGAGCTGCTCGGCGCAGTCCTCCACCTGGCCGATGTCGGCCATGTCGGCCATCGAGCAGCCGGCGTTGAGGTCGGGCAGGATAACCTGCTGGTGGGGCTGGCGGAGGATGTCGGCACTTTCGGCCATGAAATGTACGCCGCAAAAGACGATGAACTCGGCGCGGGTGTGGGCGGCAGCCTGCTGGGAGAGCTTGAGGGAGTCGCCGCGGAAGTCGGCGAACTTGACCACCTCGTCGCGCTGGTAGTGATGGCCCAGCACCACCACGCGCTCGCCCAGCGTGGCTTTGGCGGCGGCGTTGCGGGCGTCGAGCGTGGTGTCGGGCACCAGTAGGTAGTCGGAGAAGTTGCAACCCACGCCCTTTTCAATTTCCGGGGCACGGATGGTCTCCGGCTGCGGCAGCGGCTCGATGAGCGTCAGCGGCATTTCAACTCTAGCCCCCGATGAAAACCATGGTGCGGTTGGCGGGCACAAAGTCCGCTTCGTTGATGCGGTGCCCGTCCTCCTTCGTTTCTATGATGCGCCGGACCTCAGCGGCGATGTCGCCCTCGGGCGCGGCGGCGCGCAGCAGTCCGCGCAGGTCGTGGTCCAGCCTCGAAAACAGGCACGTCCTGATTTTACCATCAGCGGTGAGGCGGATGCGGCTGCACTTGCCGCAGAAGGGCTCGGAGACCGGAGCCACGAGGCCGATCTCGCCCGGGCCGCCGTCGCCGAAGCGGTAGCGGAGCGCGGTCTCGCTGTCGTGGTTGCGGGGCAGCTCCTCCAGCGGCAGGCCAACCTCCAGCAGTGTCCGGCGGATTTCGGCGGCCGGGACGACGCGAGTGTGGTCCCAGATGTGGTCAGCGTCGAGCGGCATGAACTCGATGAAACGCATGATGAGGCCGCGGTCGCGCGCAAAGCGGGCGAAGTCGGGGATTTCGTCGTCGTTGAAGCCGCGCACGATGACGGCGTTGACCTTGACCGGAGCGAGCCCGGCGGCCGCGGCCGCCTCAATCCCCGCCAGCACCCGCTGGAGGGCCCCGCGGGTGCGCGTAATGCGGTCGAAGCGGTCTGCCCGGAGGGAGTCGAGGCTGACGTTGACGCGGTTCAGCCCGGCGGCGCGCAGCGCGGGCGCGCGCTCGGCCAGCGAGAAGCCGTTGGTGGTGACGGCGATGTCGTCATAGAGCCGAAGTTCAGCCAAGCGCGCGATGAAGTCCTCCACCCCAGGGCGGACCAGCGGCTCACCCCCCGTGACGCGGATCTTGCGCAGGCCGAGGCGGCCCAGGATGCCGCAAAGGCGAAGCAGCTCCGGCCAGCGCAGGAGGTGCTCGGGCGGCTGGTAGTTCTCCGGCTCGGCGGCACGGCAGTAGATGCAGCGGAAGTTGCAGCGGTCGGTGACAGAGGCGCGGAGATCGGTGATGGTGCGGCTGAAGCTGTCCTTGAGCATCGCGCGTCCGTCCTAAAAAATCGTCAGCCTATACCCGCTGCGCGTTACGCAACCGGGCATAGGCTGCGCGGTTCTCCTTTCCACCCCGACTCCTGTCGGGGTGCCCTGAGCCTGCCGAAGGGCAGGCACAGCGCACTGCGGGTCGCGCCTCGCTTTCGCGGGACACGGTTCGCCCCGAATCCCGTCCCGAAGGTTCGGGACTTCGGGGTCGGGGCATCGCCCCGGCGCCCTAGG
>Ga0209640_10005521_pt1 | contig 11041 bp, 11 predicted proteins | sample RifCSP10_1_FD_184018 | JGI IMG/M metagenome (GOLD analysis project Ga0209640, IMG submission 184018) | Soil microbial communities from Rifle, Colorado - Rifle CSP2_sed 10_1 (SPAdes) (version 2) | ecosystem: Environmental > Terrestrial > Deep subsurface > Rock core/Sediment | place: Rifle...
CCTCGGAGCTTCGGCGGCCAAGAAATACGACATCGAGGCCTGGTTCCCGTTCCAGGAGCGCTACCGCGAGGTGACGTCGTGCTCGAACACGACGGATTACCAGGCGCGCCGGCTCGGTATCCGGTACCGCGCGGCGCACGGTCTCGAAACGCCGCACACCCTCAACGGGACGATGGTGACCGACCGCGCGCTGCTCGCGATCCTCGAGAACCTCCAGGGCGGCGTCCCCGAGGTGCTGGCGCAGTACGGCGCTCCGGCCGAGGTCCGGCGCTGAGCGGTCACAATGCGTGCCGGCGGGGTGCCGGAGCGGTCGAACGGGTCGGTCTTGAAAACCGATGGGCGTGCAAGCGCCCCGTGGGTTCGAATCCCACCCCCGCCGCTCGCCACATACCTAGCCTTATGGTCGATTGCCAGCAACACCCCACTCGTCTACATTTGGGTCGAGATAGTCGAAGGGGGACTCCTGGGTGGAGCGGTTCGGCGTCGAGGTTGGGGGTGAGGTGTCGGAAGTGGAGGAGCCGGTAGAAGATCGGCTCCCCGCGGCGACCCCTGCCAGCCGTCAGGAAACGCGGCCCGAGTCGACCAAACAGGTGGACTCCGTGAGCGCGCGCGAGGAGCCGCTCGCACAGCTACGCCGACTGGAGGCGGAGCTCGAGCGCTACCGGGAGCACGCCCAGCGAACGAGCAAGCTGTTCCTCTCCGTCACCAAATACGTCGAGTGGGTGCGCGAGGGCGCGCGCTCCGAGGCCGAGCTCGCATTGAGCAAGGCGAGAGCCCGCGTCGAGAAGCTCGACCGAGCGTCGCGAAAGCTCGAAGAGACCGAGCTGAAGCTGAGGCAAGCCCAAGACGACCTTGCGCACCTCCAGGTCGTTACCGAAGAGACACGCGCACGTCTCTCCGCGTTCCTGGCGGCCGGACTGCAAGCGCTCGACGCGGGCGCCAGCGCACCGGTCGGGATCGAGGACACACTGCTCGAGCGGCTGGCGTCGGGCTCCGTGTCACAGCCTTCGCACGCGACACCAGTCGAGAGCCCACTATCGTAGAAGCGATCCCAAGCCCCAATGACTTCCACTCCCCAGCTTGTTGGCATCGCTGCGCTCGTCCTGCTGCTAGCCGTGATAGGAGTGGTACCGATGGCCTTGCGACCCCTCGAACGAATACGACTCATGATCAAGAGTGATGCGGCCCTCGGGCCCGAGGTCCGGACGCTGTCAAAGGCGACCGTCGTTCATGTGGAGGCGCCTCCCAGCGCACCGGCCACGATCGCGTCTTCGACAACTGCGGAACCGGTCGTCGAGAGCCCGCGTGAGAACGTGGCGCCGCTACCCGAGACGATCGACGCCGAGCCTAGCGCGGACGCGCCGTCCGTCACGGCCGAGCTTCTCTCTATACAGCTCGCTCGCGAGAACGCAGCCGAGTTGATGCGGCTTGCCGAGGACGAGCGGATGAAAGCGCAGGAGATGCTCTCGGCAGCGGAGCGCGCTACCGCAGACGCGCAGCTGCAGGCGCGGGAGCTGCTCCGGGATGCTGAACTAGAGGCCAAGGGAATCGTCGTCGTCGCCGGCCAGGAGCGCGCGCGGGTCATGGCTGAGCTGGAGCAAGAACAGATGTCAGCGCAGGAGACGAGAACGAGGCTCGATGCGCTCTCGACGGTGCAGGACGCCGAGCGAAAGGCGGAGGAGCTCCTCGAGGAGGCTGAACGCCAACGCGAGAGCATCGTGCGAGAAGCCGAGGCGAAGGCGGAGCAAGCAGCCGCGGTAATCGCGCAGGACGCCGAGCGACGAGCTCAGGAGCGTGTGGAAGCCGCGGAGCTCGAGGCAAAGGAGATCGTCGTCACCACAGGCAAGGAGCGTGCCAAGCTCCTGAACGCGCTTGCCGAGGAACGTGCACGACTCGAGGAGACGCGAACGAAGCTCGACGCGCTCACCGCGATCGAGGAGGCGGCGCAGCAGGCGGAGGAGCTGCTCGCCGCCGCAGAGAAACGCCGCAACGAGCTTCTCGAGGAAAGCCGGGCCGAGGCGGAGCGCAAGCAGGCCGAGGCCGCCGAGGGCGCCGCGGACGCGAAGCGCGATGCGCGCGAGCTACTCGAGCGGGCCGAGTTGGAGGCCAGGAAGATCGTCGAGGCGGCAGCAGCCAAGGGCGCTGAAATCGCACGGGACCTCGAGCAGGAGCGAGCCCTCTTCGAGGAGAGGCGGAAGTTGCTGACCGGCTTTCTCGCGCAGACCCTCGAAGAGGTCGAGCGCACGCCCGCCGCGAGCGGCGACCCCGAGCCGGCTTTGGCGGCGAAGACGTCGGCCGCCGACGACTAAACGCGCTCTAGGGGAGCATCGAGGAGCTGACGAGTGTCAGCGGTCCGTCTACGACGAGGCCGACTCCTGGCGCGTACCACTTGACGCCCTTACTGCCGTCGAGTGGATTGACGTCCCGTACCCTGATCGCGTTCGCGAACGTCCCGGCGGGCACCGTGACCGTCCCGCTCGAAAGGACCGTCACCTGGTCTTCAGCGACGCCCGGTGCAGCCTCTTGATCCCATGTCATGCCGACCTTCGGCAAAGCCGGCATGAAGATGCCCGGGGCGTTTCCTGCGCCGTCAGCCCGCCACGAGCCCGCATGGCTGACGACGACACCACCGTCGTAGATGTCGACGATCTCGCCGAAGTAGCACACCGTCCCGCCCGGCGTCGTTTGGGCGAAGTAGTTCAGCGAGAACTCGATGAGATTCTCGTTCGCATCGATCACGCCGTCGCCGTCCGCGTCGAACCACTCGATCTCCTCCACGACGCGCGTGTCCATCTTCTTCGTACCCGGACTGCCGTACAGATCTTCGGTCTGATCGAGCACTCGGATCCGCAGGCCGACGCGCTGCCGTGACTCCTTGCCTGTGAACACCCACTGCGCTCCGGTCAGCAACGGAAAGTACGCATTGTTGATTCCGAGCGTGAACGTATTCTCGTCGGGCGCGCAGAGCGCCAGGCCGAGCTTCTGACCCTTGGCCGCGGCAGCAGGACCTGACCCGACTGTCACCAGTACCAGCGCCAGCGCGCCGAGGATCACGCAGGTAACAGCCCTTCTCGTACTACGCCCGGCATCCATGAAATCGCACCTCCTGACCGCGTGCAGAGCGCGCCCTGAGCACCGCATGTCAGCCCATAAAGACGAATCTCGACCGATCCGTGCGCTCGGTTGACGGAAGCGCCGACGCTAACAAGGTCGGGTGAAGGGACGGTGAACGCGGTCGCGTGAAAACGAAACCGTCAGTACCGCAAGCCCTCGCCTTTCGCCATGACCGAAACGGTCTGCCAGAGGATGCCGAGATCGAGCAGTGCGAGCGAGAGCCCACGCCGCTTGCGGCACTCCTCCACATAAGCGAGATCGAGCGCCGCGTAGCCCGCAGGCTCGGTCACACCTTTCTGCACCTGCGCCGGCCCCGTCCAACCCGCGACGATCTCCTTTCGGTAGTCGAGACCTTTCGCGACCTGAGACGCCACCATCGAAGGCGGCCAGGGACGTGGGCCGACGAGGCTCATGTCGCCCCGAAGCACGTTGAAGAGCTGCGGGAGCTCGTCGAGGTACCACGGCTTGAGGATCCGGCGCCCGGCCCAGGTGAGGTTTGTCGGATCGGCCTCGAGGAGCCGAGCGTGAGCCTCGGGACTCGTGGCTTGAGCCAGGACGTCGAGGCGCAGCGTCCGGAACTTGAGGAGATCGAACTCCCGACCGCGCGAGACGCGTCGCTCGCGGTAGAGAAACGGCCCGCGGTGGCGCGGCGCTATGACCATGTCGACGCCCATCGCGCCGACGACGACCGCGACGACCGGCGAGAGTCCGACGAGAAGCACGAGCGCGAGAACCTTGTCGAGCACCCGCTTCGACACCGGGTAGAGAGCTAGTCGCGAGGTCGACACGTTCTCGATTCTCGCTCTCCCGCGGTTAGGGTGCTGCTGATGTCCGGTCCCGCCAGCGAACGTCCGGCGCTCGGCGTCGGACGAGAGCGCCAGTTCGAGGTCTACGTCGGAGGCGCACGCGGCACGTACCCGCACGTCCCCGTATCGATCGAGCAGCTCGAGAAACGCGCGCGCTCGGCGATGACGCCAGAGGGATATGCGTACGTCGGGGCGCGACTCGATCCAGGCGTCGCGCTGAACGTCGTGTGATCGAGGCGGTCGTCTTCGATCTCGACGGCGTTCTCGTCGATTCCGAGCACGTGTGGGACGCGGTGCGCGAGGGACTGGCCCGCGAGCGCGGCGGACGCTGGCACGCGCACGCGCAGACGGAAATGATGGGGATGAGCTCGACCGAGTGGTCGCGGTACATGCACGACGTGATCGGGCTTTCCGAGTCGCCGGAGGAGATCAACGTCGAGGTCGTGCGGCGCATGGAGGCACGGTACTCCGCGCGGCTGCCGCTCATCGACGGGGCACACGAAGCCGTGGAGCGTCTCGCCGTATCGTTCCGGCTCGGGCTCGCGTCGTCCTCGAATCGACCGCTCATCGACGCCGTGCTAAGAGCGAGCGGGCTCGCCGGCCGGTTCGAGGTAACGGTGTCGTCGGAGGAGGTCGAACGCGGGAAGCCCGCGCCGGATGTCTTCCTCGAGGCGGCCCGAAGGTTGGACGTCGCACCCGAGCGGTGTGTCGTAGTCGAGGACTCCGGAAACGGCATCCGCGCTGCACGCGCCGCGGGGATGCGCGTGATCGCGATTCCGAACCGGCGTTATCCGCCGCCGGGAGACGCGCTAGCACTCGCCGATGTCGTGCTCGAGTCGCTCGCCGAGCTGACGCCCGAGGTCGCTAACGCTCGAAGCGAACGTTGACGAAGCGGGGGTAGTAGAGGGACTCGTCCGCGATGACGTCGGCGAATTCGTCCGCGTTCGACCCGTAGGAGAGAGCCAGGGCTCCATCCGCGTCCAGCTCCGGATGCGTCTCGAAGCCGTAGATGGAGACGCCCGCCCGCTCGGCCTCGGGCGGCTGCCAGAGCACCTCCGGCTCCGACCACGGCCCCGTCACCGCCGGCGCGCGCCGCACGCCGAGCGAGGCCTTCCCGATGCCGATCGTCTGCAAGGCCACGAAGCCTCCGTCCACCTCGCGCACCGACTCGGCAAGGGCGTCGGCGAATAGCGTGGCCGGCTTCTCATCGAGCTCCACTTCTGGGACGAAGCCACGCTCCTCTCCCGTCCACCACTCCGGTGCGCCGAGATCGCCCGCGAGCACGGTGCCGACCGGCCAGCGCGCGAGATGGACGTCGAACGGCTCGCTCGTTCCGAAGGCGTACAACCAATTGTCCTCGACGTGGACAGCTGGATTCCCGAGCTCGATCCCCCAGGGGTTCGGCGGCCCGCCGAGCGAGTCCACACGCCACTCCTCGGGATCGTCGTCGGGATTCTCGACGAGCACCGCTTCCCAGCCGTCGCCAGCGAAGCCGAGCCCTTCCCGATCCGGGCGCAGGCGGCTCAGGAAGACCACCAGGGGGCCGCCGGATTCCACTCGGACGCCGTCCAGCGGCCAGAACCAGGAGTCGTCCGCCTGGAAGCAGATGTCCCGGCCGCCTGCCGGGAAGAAGGACTCGGGAAGGCCGTCGGGCGCGGTCCGCCAGTGAAACGTCATCGTCGCCGTCTCCGGACTTCTGCCGTCCATGACCGCGACGGTGTTACGGACCATGCAGGACCTCTCCCGGACATGTCTCCTGTCGAGTGCGACGAACGTGTCGCCAAAAAGCCAGAGGCTGCGACCACCTCCGAGGTCGACCGAAGCACCGCCGTCGGACCCCAGCCACCGTGGATCCTGGTGAAACAGCGCGTCGGCTTCCGGCCAGGGCTCGACCGTCTGCGCGCGCGTCTCCGAGCCGCCGCAGGCGGTCGCGACAGCACAGGTGAGGACGAGCGCAGCGGCTCGTGCGATCTGCCTCATGTGGACAGCGTAGGTAGCCGCCGTCAACAACGGCTCAAGACCTGGCTGTCGTCAGTCCGGCGCGCGACCGAGGAGAACGCAAGCGTTGTGCCCGCCGAGGCCCATCGCATTCGAGAGCGCGACCTCGACCTGGACGGGGCGCGCTTCGTTCGGCACGTAGTCGAGATCGCACTCAGGATCTGGGTTCCGGTAATTGATCGTCGGCGGGAGCACGCCATCGTGGAGAGCGCGCACGCACATCATCGCCTCGACCGCTCCAGCGGCTCCGAACAGGTGCCCGAGCACCGACTTCGTCGACGAGACCGCGAGCTCGTACGCATGTGACCCGAACACGTCCTTGATCGCGTTCGTCTCGGCGAGATCGCCCTGCGGCGTCGACGTTCCGTGAGCGTTGATGTAGCCAACTTGCTCCGGCGCGACTCCCGACCGGGAAAGCGCCGCTCGCATCATCTCGGCCACGCCGACCGACTCGGGATCGGGCTGCGCCATGTGGTGCGCGTCGTTGGACGTTCCGTACCCGAGCACCTCTGCGTAGATGCGCGCACCCCGAGCCTGCGCACGCTCGAGCTCCTCGAGGAGCAAGACGCAGGCTCCTTCTCCCATGACGAACCCGGCCCGCGTCGCGTCGAACGGTCTCGAGGCGAGCGCTGGATCCTCCTCTTCGGCGACCAACCCCCGCATCGCGCAGAACCCCGCAAGGATCACGGGATGCATGCACGACTCGGTGCCGCCGGCGAGGATGACGTCCGCGTCTCCCCGACGGATCGTCTCGGCGCCCTCGCCGACCGCGTGCGAGCCCGTCGCGCACGCGGACACTGGCGCGTAGTTCGGGCCGCGGATTCCGAGGTCGATGGCGATCTGACCGCTGGCGGAGTCGACGAGCACGTTCGGGAGGAACCACGGCGACACTCGGCCATGCCCGCGCTCCCGGAGCACGTCGTTCTGAGCGAGAACGCCCATGACCCCGCCGATTGCCGAGCCGACGAGGACGCCTGCACGCGCCGGATCTATGCCGTCGACTCCGGCATCACCCCACGCCTCACGCGCAGCGACGACAGCGAGCACCACGTTCCGCTCGAGTCGCCGGGCGTCCTTCGGGCCGACAACAGCCTCTGCATCGAATCCCTTCACCTCGGACGCGATCCGGACGGGGAACCCGGTGGCGTCGAACGACTGAATCCAGTCCACCCCGCTCCGCCCGGCGACCGCGCCGTCCCACGTCGACTGCGCGTCGAGCCCGAGCGGGGTGACGGCCCCCAGGCCGGTGACGGCAACGCGACGCATCGGCGTAGCCTACGGCCATGGCCCGCCCTCGTCGTCGACACCCGAGCGGTGAGCCGGTCGAGCGCCCGGCCGACCTCGACAGCGCTATTCCCTTTCCCCCGATGGAGGCGGAACTCGTGCGCGATCTACCCGACGGCCCCGAGTGGCAGTACGAGCCGAAGTGGGACGGCTTCCGCGGCCTGCTCGAGAACGCCTCGGGCGAGCTGCGGCTCTGGTCGCGCAACGCACGGCCGCTGCTCCGCTACTTCCCCGAGCTGCGACCGCTGGAGAAGCTCCTTCCCGCGCGCTCAGCCCTCGACGGCGAGATCGTGATCGAGCGCGACGGCGTGCTCGACTTCGACGCGATGCAGACACGTCTGCATCCAGCCGAGAGCCGCATCCGGAAGCTCTCCTCAGAGATCCCCGCGCAGTTCATCGCCTTCGACGTGCTCGTCTGGAAGGGCGAGGAGGCCTGGCGCGAACCGCTCTCGAAACGCCGGACGAAGCTCGAGCGCGCTGCGAAGCGGTTCGAGCTCTCGCCAGCGACCGTCGACCGCGACGAGGCCCTCGGCTGGCTCGAGCGCTTCGAGGCGATCGGCCTTGACGGAGTCATCGCGAAGCGCCGTGACTCGCCATACCTCCCAGGCTCGCGCGACGGCGTCGTCAAGGTGAAGCCCGAGAAGACGGCGGACTGTGTCGTGGTCGGCCTACGCTGGAAGTCGAAGCCGGACCGGATCGCGACGCTCCTCCTCGGCCTCTACCGCGACGACGGCGAGGTCGACTACGTGGGATCCGCGGCGGTCGCCCCCGCTCGCCATGCGGAGATCGCCGAGCGGGTGCTTCCGCTTCTCGAGCGCGCGCCCGAGCGCCGCTTCTCGGAGCCGAACCGCTGGGGAGGCGGCGAGCTCGAGGAGTCGCCCGTCCGGCCCGAGCTCGTCGTCGAGGTGCGCTACGACAAGGTGCAGTCGAACCGCTTCCGCCACGGAACGAAGCTCGTCAGATTCCGGGACGACAAGAACCCGGCGCAGTGCACATGGCGCGAACTTCGTCCGCCGCGACAGAAGACCGACTCCGTGGCCTCTCTCCTCGGTCCGTAGGGGCGAGATATCTCGCCCCTACGCCTTGCGGGCTCGCGACGGCTGAACCCGCGGCGGCTCGCCCGGCATCTTCGGGAAGTTCGGCGGATACGGCGCCTCCGCGAGCCCCTCCTTCTCGTCGCGCTCGACCCACTCTAGAAGGGCGCGCAGGTCGCACGCGGCCTCGTCGATGCCCGCGTGCACGTCACCCAGCTTCGCGAAGCGGGCTGGCACGGTCGCCATCGTGAAGTCCTCCGTGGCGACGTCCGGCAGCTCGTCCCACGTCACCGGGGTGGAGACGGTCGCATCAGGGCGGCCGCGCACCGAGTACGCGGACGCGACCGTTCGGTCGCGCGCGTTCTGGTTGTAGTCGATGAAGACGCGGCGTCCGCGCTCCTCCTTCCACCACGCGGTCGTCACCTTCTTGGGGAGTCGCCGCTCGACTTCACGCGCGAATGCGAGGGCCGCGCGCCGCACCACCGGGAACTCCCAGTTTGGCTCGATCCGGCAGAAGACGTGGATGCCGCGATTCCCCGAGGTCTTCGGCCAGCCCGTATAACCGATCTCGGCGAGAACCTCCTGCACGAGAGCAGCGACGCGCTTGCCGTCGCGGAAGCTCGTCCCCGGCTGTGGGTCGATGTCGACGCGGAGCTCGTCCGGATGCTCCGTGTCGCGACGGCGCGACGGCCACGGGTGGAAGTCGACGACGGCGAGATTCGCCGCCCAGATCACCTGTGCCAGCTCGGTGACGCAGAGCTCGTCCGCATGCCGCCCCGACGGAAAGGTGACACGCGCGGTCTCTACCCACTCGGGGTGGTGCTGCGGAACGCGCTTCTGGTAGATCATCTCGCCGGTGACTCCGTCGGGGAACCGGCGAAGCTGCGTCGGCCGCTCGTACAGCGCCCGCACGATGCCTTCTCCAACCGCGACGTAGTACTCCGCAAGGTCGAGCTTCGTCTTGCGCGCCTTCGGGAAGAGCACCTTGTCGGGGTTCGTGAGCTTGACGATGCGCTCCCCCACCTCGAGCTCGACGAATGGGCTTGCCACCCGCCTCACGCTAGCCGCAGCAGCAGTGGTACGCTCGCGCAGCCGAGTCCCCATCCCGAGGAGTGGATCCGCGATGCGTGCAGCGATCTTTGGTTTGGCCCTTGCGACTCTCGCCCTCGCGCTTGTCGCGACTGCGACCGGAACCCCGTCCCAACCCGCGCAGTCCGGAAGCTGCGCGAAAGCGAGTCTGGACCTGACGAAGGACGGCCAGCTGACGCTCGGCACCGACAACCCGGCGTTCCCGCCGTGGTGGGGCGGCGCCGCGAAGAAGCCGTGGCAGATCTCGAACCCCGCAAGCGGCCAGGGGTACGAGTCGGCAGTGGCCTACGCAGTCGCGAAGCAGCTCGGCTTCGCCAAGGGCCAGGTCGAGTGGATCCACGTCAAGTTCGCGCAGTCCTACCGCCCCGGCAAGAAGCCGTTCGACTGGTACATGGCGCAGGTCTCCTACACACCGGAACGCGACAAGGCGGTCGACTTCTCGAATGCGTACTACTTCGTCAATCAAGCGCTCGTCGCGCGTGATGGTACGGCCATCGCGAGTGCGAAGACTCGAGCTGATCTGCGTCCGTATCGTCTCGGGGCACAGCTCGGAACGACGAGCTACCAGTTCATCACCGACCAGATCCGGCCCGATTCGAAGCCCTTCGCGTACCCGACGAACGACCTCGCCGTGCAGGCGCTCAAGAACGGTCAGATCGACGGCATCGTCGTCGACCTTCCGACCGCGTTCTTCGTGACGGCGGTGCAGGTCGAGGACGGAGTGATTGTCGGCCAGTTCCCGAACCGCGGGAAGCGGGAGCACTTCGGGATGGTGTTCGAGACCGGCTCGACGCTGAAGCGGTGCGTGAACCGGGCGCTCAACACGCTCTGGTCGAACGGCACGATCAAGAAGATCCAGACGCGCTGGCTCTCGCAGTCGGCCGGTGCTCCGGTCATCAGGTAGCCGCTGGCCGGCGACCGCCGCTCGCGGATCCTGAGTTCTGCGACACCCCGCTCCGGCCAGGGGCGGGGTGTCCTCATCGCGGTCGCGAGCACGATCGTCTTCTTCGGACTACTCGCTGCGCTGGCCACCCAGTCGCCCGGCTGGGACCGGTTCCGAGCGTACTTCTTCGACTGGGAGCTCTTCCGCGAGTCCTTCCCCGAGATCGCGGATGCGTTCCTCATCAACGTGAAGATCTTCCTGATCGCGGAGCCGATCATTCTCGTCACCGCGCTCGTCCTGGCCGTGGTGCGGAGCCTGCCCGGGCCCGTGTTCTTCCCGGTGCGTGCCCTGGCGATCGTATATGCCGACTTCTTCCGCGGTGTCCCGACGATCCTCGTCATCCTGATGCTCGGTGTAGGCATGCCGGCGCTCGGCGTCGAAGGGATCCCGAGCGATCCGGTCTTCTGGGCCGTTGTCTCCCTCGTCCTCGTCTACACGGCCTACGTGTCAGAGGTCTACCGGGCAGGAATCGAGTCTGTGCATCCAAGCCAGGACGCTGCGGCGCGCTCGCTCGGGCTCACGCGCTTCCAGTCGCTGCAGCAGGTGGTCGTCCCGCAAGCCGTGCGCCGCGTTATCCCACCGCTCCTGAACGACTTCATCGGTTTGCAGAAGGACACCGCCCTCGTGAGCGTGCTCGGGGTCGTCGAGGTGCTCAACCAGGCGCAGATCGTTGAAGCAGCGACCTTCCAAGGTACGGCCTACCTCGTTGCAGCCACGCTCTTCGTCGCGCTCACGATCCCACTCGCCCGCTTCACGGACTGGCTCGTAGACCG
>Ga0209640_10005522_pt1 | contig 11040 bp, 9 predicted proteins | sample RifCSP10_1_FD_184018 | JGI IMG/M metagenome (GOLD analysis project Ga0209640, IMG submission 184018) | Soil microbial communities from Rifle, Colorado - Rifle CSP2_sed 10_1 (SPAdes) (version 2) | ecosystem: Environmental > Terrestrial > Deep subsurface > Rock core/Sediment | place: Rifle...
GACCTCGCGCCGTGGGTCTCCTCGTGCATCGAGATCGAGGAGTGCGCGATGATGGACTTCGTGGTCCGGCCGGGGGAAGGGGTTTCCGGGAAGGCGGCGCGGAAGCGCGCCCCGGTCTTCTTCCCCGACGTGAAGACGAATCCCCCGGTGCCCGCCGTTCCCGGGGAATTGCGCGACTTCACCTCCATCCTCTCCGTGCCGATCCTGGACGACGTGTATCTCTACGGCGTGATGAACTTCTCCACCCAGGCTCCCGCGAGCTACTCCGAAGAGGATCTGGCGTTCCTCGGATCGGTGGCGACGGAGGTGGCGGGGACGATCCGCAACAGCCGGCTGTACAACGACGCCCGCAAGCGCGTCTCGGAACTGATCACGCTGAACGAGATCGGGCACGCGATCTCCTCGACCTTCGAGGTGAAGGAGACGCTGGGCTACGTCGCCAAGACGACGCTGCGGCTGCTGTCGGCCGACGGCTGCACGGTACGCATCGCGGGGGAGGGACGCGGCGCCCTCAAGGTGGTGGCGGACGAGGGGTACGGCCTCCCCGGCTTCCGCCGGGAGAGTCGGGCGGTGGGAAAGGAGCTGGCCCTGCGGATCCACACCGGGAAACGTCCGCTCCTGATCAACGGCCTCGAGGATTCCCCCCTCCATTCCTCGCTCGTCGACCGCGGGGTCGCTTCGTTCCTCGGTCTGCCCATCATTTCCCAGGGGCGGTCTCTCGGGACGATCAGCTACTACTCCGCCTCCGCCCGGCGGAGGTTCGACATGGAAGGCGTGCACCTGATCCAGACGGTCTGCTCCCAGCTGGCGAACATGATCGAAAACGCGTCGATCCTCGGGGAGGCGCAGCGGTTGGCGCGGGAGAACCAGGTCAAGGTGCAGCGGATCTCGACGCTCTACGACGTCGCCCGCGCTCTCATGTCCACGGTCAAGATGGAGCGGCTGCTTCCGATCATGCTGTACGCCCTCATCACCCCGGGCGGGCTGAACTTCAGCCGTGCGATCCTGTTCCTTGCCGCGGAGGACGGAGACGGACTTTGCGCCCGGATGGCGATGGGGCCGCGCAACCGCCGGGAGGCGCGGCGGATCGGCCGGCTTCCGCGAGGGCTGCTGGGGGACGAAGCGACCGGGGTTGTGGAGAAGAAGATCCGGAACCTCCTCTGGTCCGACGTCGGGAAGCTGAGGATCCCGCTGTCCAAGGCCACCTGCCTCGTGGCGAGCGCGGTGAAGGAGAAACGGTCGGTTCGGACGGAGTCCGGCTGCGGTGCTCGGGAGGGGGGCGGGGGCGAGGCGGCCCCCGGGGAGGGGTTCTGCGCCAACCACCCGCCATCTTTCGCCGCCGTTCCCCTGATGATCAAGGGGGAGGCGCGCGGGGCGATCTACGTCGACAACCTGTTCCAGGCGAGGACGATCGGGGACGAGGACATCCAGGTGCTCACGATGTTCGCCTCCAACGCGTCCCTCGCGATGGAGAACGCCTCCCTCTACGCGTCGCTCCAGGGGGCGCTCGACACCGTCCGCACCACGCAGGACCAGCTGATGCAGAGCGAGAAGCTCATGGCGCTCGGCGAGATGGCGGCCAGGATCGCCCACGAGATCAAGAACCCCCTCACCGCGATCGGGGGGTTCGCCCGGCGGATCGCCTCCCCCAAGCCGGGGGGAGGAACGCCTCCGGTCGAGCGGTACGCCCGGATCATCCTGAAGGAAGTCGAAGGGCTGGAGCGGATCATCAACGAGACGCTCTACTTCTCCAGGGAGAGAATCCCCGCGTTCCGCATCGCCGACTTGAACAGCGAGATCCGGGAGGCGCTGTCGATGTTCCGGGAGGCGCTCGAGGAGGCGCGCATCTCGACGGTGATCGATCTTTCCCCGGACCTCCCCGTCATCTCCGTGGATCCGGACCAGCTGCGGCAGGTGCTGTGGAACCTCGTCTCCAACGCCATCCAGGCGATGGGGGGAAGCGGCACCCTCACCGTCGCCACGCGCCCGGCCGCGCCCGGGGAGGGGACCGGCGTGGTATTCCAGGTGAGCGACACCGGGGGCGGGATCCCGCACGACTTGGTGCACAACATCTTCAATCCGTTCTTCACCACGAAGGCGAAGGGGACCGGCCTCGGGCTTCCCATCGTCCACGCCATCGTCGAGAAGCACGGCGGGACGATCGATCTGGACAACCGGGAGGGGGTCGGTGTAACCTTCTCGGTCTTCCTCCCCCTCTTTCCGAAGGAGGGGGGGACCGGGGAGCGGATCCTCGAGCAGCTTCGCAAGGGCGGGACGAATGGAATCGGTTCGGCGAATCAGGGATAAGGTCAAGGCGGGGGAGCGGCTGTCGGAGGCCGACGCGCTCGCCCTCTATCGGGCGCGGGACCTCCTCGCGGTCGGGGAGATGGCGGCCCTGGCGAACCGGCGGACGAACGGCGACCGCGTCCACTTCATCGTCAACCGGCACGTGAATCCGACGAACATCTGCGTGAACCGGTGCCGGTTCTGCGCGTTCAGCAAGGAGAAGGACGATCCCCTCGCGTACACGATGACGATGGACGAGATCCTCCGGCGGGCGGAAGAGGCCCGGGAGCAGAAGGCGACCGAGCTTCACATCGTCGGGGGGCTGCACCCGGACCTCCCCTTCGACTTCTACCTCTCGATGCTCCGTTCCCTGCGGGAACGGTTCCCCTCCCTGCACGTCCAGGCGTTCACCGCGGTCGAGATCGATTATTTCCGGAAGATCACCGGGCTTCCGCTGGCCGAGGTGATCGCGCAGCTGAAGGAGGCGGGGCTCGGATCCCTTCCGGGCGGGGGGGCGGAGATCTTCGCCCCGGAGATCCGGAACGTAATCTGTCCCGAGAAGATCTCGGGGGACCGGTGGCTCGAGGTGATGGAGGCGGTCCACGCGGCGGGGCTGCGGAGCAACGCCACGATGCTCTACGGCCACGTGGAGACGCTCGAGTCGCGCGTGGACCACATGCGGCGCCTGCGGGAGCTGCAGGACCGCACCGGCGGGTTCCAGTCGTTCATCCCCCTGGCCTTCCACCCGAAGAACACGGAGATCGCGAAGGGGTACACCACGGGGGTCGAAGACCTGCTCGCGCTCGCGGTGGCGCGGCTCTATCTCGACAACTTCCGCCACATCAAGTCGTTCTGGATCATGGTGGGACCGAAGCTGGCGCAGATCTCCCTCCACTTCGGGGTGGACGACATCGACGGGACCGTGGTCGAGGAGAAGATCACCCACGCGGCCGGAGCGCAGGCGGGGCAGGAGATGTCGGTCGCCGAGCTCGTGACGATGATCCTCCAGGCGGGGAAGATCCCCGTCGAGCGCGACACCCTCTACAACGTGGTCCGCGAGTGGCCGGCGGAGGGCGTGCCGGCATGATCACGCATTTCCCGGCGGCCGCTGCATTCCTTGAGGGCGGCTTCCGCTCCGCGGCGTCATTTCCCGGATGAGTCGGTGGTGTGATGGCCTGGAATGAGGCATTGGACAAGGTGTTCTCGGGAGGGCTGGTATCGGAGGCGGAGGGGGCGCGGCTGCTTCGGGAGGCGCCGCTGTTCGAACTCGGGCGGGCGGCCGACGCGGTCCGGCGGAGACTGCACCCGGACGGCGTGGTAACGTACATCGTCGACCGGAACATCAACTATACGAACGTCTGCTCCTGCGGCTGCTCCTTCTGCGCCTTCTACCGGAAGAAGGACGCTCCCGACGCCTACGTCCTGTCCGAGGAGGAGCTTGCCGCGAAGATCGTGGAGACGATCGCGGCGGGTGGGGCGCGGGTGCTGCTCCAGGGGGGGTTGCACCCGGACTGGGGGATCGGCGAGGCGGTCCGGCTGGTGCGGGCGGTGAAGCGGCACCCGATCCGGCTGCACGGATTCTCCCCCCCGGAGGTGTGGCACTTCGCGCACCAGTCGGGGATGACGATCGGCGAGGTGATCGCGCGCCTGAAGGACGCCGGCCTCGACTCGATCCCGGGGGGCGGGGCGGAGATCCTCGACGACGAGGTCCGGCGCCGGATCAGCCCGAGGAAGATCGGATGGGAGCAGTGGGCGGACGTGATGCGCGAGGCCCATCGCCAGGGGCTTCGGTCCACCGCGACGATGATGTTCGGAAGCGTCGAGACGCCGGAAGCGATCGTCGCCCACCTGCTCCGGGTCCGCGCGCTCCAGGACGAGACGGGGGGCTTCACGGGGTTCATCCCGTGGGTGTTCCAGTCGGGAAACACGGAGCTGTCCCGGGACCCCCGCTTCGGCGAGGCGTCCGCGTCGGGGTTCGGCCACGCCGTCGGGTACTTGCGGGTGCTGGCGCTGTCCCGGATCCTGTTGCCGAACGTTCCGACCGTACAGGTGTCGTGGGTGACGATGGGGGCGAAGGTGGCGCAGATCGGGCTCTTCTTCGGCGCGGACGACTTCGGAAGCACGATGATGGAGGAGAACGTGGTCGCCTCCGCGGGGGTCTCGTTCCGGATGTCCGCGGAGGAGATCGCCGCCACGATCCGTGACGCGGGGTTCACGCCGGCCCTCCGGCCGGGGGGCACGGACGCGGGAAAACGGGAGACGGGAGCGGCCTGACAAGATGCTCGACCTGAAATTCGTCCGGGAAAACATCGCGATCGTGGAAGAGGCGCTGCGGAAGCGCCGGTCCTCCCTCGCCCTCGACGGCTTCGTGGCGCTCGACAGGGCGCGGCGGGAACGGCTCGTCGAAGTCGAGGGGATGCGGGCGGAGCGGAACGCCGCGTCCGAGGAGATCGGCCGCCTGCGCCGGGAGAAGGGGGACGCGTCGGAGCTCCTGGGGCGGATGAAGGCGCTCTCCCTGCTGCTCAAGGAGGCGGAAGCGGACCTTCCGGCGATCGAGCGGAAGATGGAGGAGTTTCTCGTGGCGATCCCGAACGTGCCGGACCCCTCGGTCCCGGACGGCGCGGGCGAGGAGGACAACCCCGTCGTGCGGACGTGGGGGACCCCGCGGACCTTCCCGTTCCCGGTAAAGGACCACGTCGACCTCGGCGCGGCGCTGGACATCCTGGACTTCGACCGGGCGGTCAAGATCACCGGGGGCCGATTCTGCCTTTCGAAGGGGGCGGGGGCGCTGCTGGAGCGTGCCCTCATCAACTTCATGCTCGACGTCCATACCCGGGAGCACGGGTACCTCGAGGTCCTTCCCCCCTTCATGGCGAACAGCGCGTCGTTTTTCGGCACCGGGCAGCTCCCGAAGTTCGAGGAGGATCTCTTCCGGGTCGCGGGGACCGACTACTTCCTCGTCCCCACCGCGGAGGTGCCGGTGACGAACATCGTGCGGGACGAGATCCTCGACGCCGGGACGCTTCCCCTGAAGATGACGGCGTACACCCCGTGCTTCCGGGCGGAGGCCGGGTCCTACGGGAAGGACACGCGGGGGATGATCCGCCAGCACCAGTTCAACAAGGTGGAGATGGTCAGGATCTGCCGCCCGGAGGAGTCCGCGCGGGAGCTGGAGGAGCTCACCGGCGACGCCGAGGAGATCCTCCGGCGCCTCGGCCTGCCGTACCGCGTGGTGACGCTGTGCACGGGGGACCTCGGGTTCTCCTCGGCGAAGACGTACGACATCGAGGTGTGGGTCCCCTCGCAGGAGAGATACCGCGAGATCTCCTCCTGCAGCTCCTTCACCGACTTCCAGGCGCGGCGGGCGAAGATCCGCTTCCGGGAAGGGGCGTCGGGGAAGACCCGCCTGGCCCACACCCTGAACGGGTCGGGGCTGGCGGTCGGGCGGACGGTCGTCGCGATCCTCGAAAATTATCAGAGGGAGGACGGCACCATCGACGTCCCCGAGGCCCTGCGCCCCTACATGGGCGGACTCGCGCGGATCACCAAACGGTGAAATGGGGGGGGGAGATCTGCTAGAATCTGCCTGTGGCGATGAAACGGTGGGAGTGCGTCATCTGCGGGTACATCCACGAGGGCGACGAGCCCCCGGATATCTGCCCGGTGTGCGACGCGCCGAAGGAATTTTTCCGGCTCCTGGGATAAGTGTCGCGGGGGGGTTATGGCCGAAAAGGTGACCGTACCGCGTCTTCACCCGATCTTCGTCCACTTCCCGCAGGCCCTGTTCCCGGGGGCCTTCGCTGTGTTCTGCGTCTACCTGCTGACGGGGATCCGGGAGTTCGAGTCGGGGGCGTCCGTCATGGCGCTGTTCGGCCTGCTGGCGGCCCCCGTCACCACGGCGACGGGGTTTTTCGACTGGTGGAACCGCTACCAGGCGTACATGACCAGCGTCTTCAAGATCAAGATCGCGGGGGCCTTCGTCCTGATGGCGCTGGCGGGACCCGCGGTGTGGCTGCGCGCGTTGCACCCCGATCTGGCCGTTCTGCCGCTGACCGGGTTGGGGTGGGCGTACTTCGGGCTCCTCGCCGCCTGCACCGCCACGTGTGTGGTCCTCGGGTATTACGGGGGAAAACTCATCTTCCATTGATCGAAGGAACCGGCACCTACCACCTGCAGGAGGGAAACACCATGAGTTCACCGGAAATGGTTTCCATCGTCCACCGCGCCATCGACCGGGAGAGGGACGCGATCAACGTCTACCTCGGGCTGGCGAAGATCGTCACGGACGCGAAGGCGAAGAACGTCCTCATCCACCTCGCCTCCGACGAGGTCGGCCACATGACGAAGCTCGAGAAGCACCTGGTCTCCGTCCTGCGCGGAAAAGACTGGGTGATCGAGCGGGCGGACCTGGTCGAGGCGATGTCCGTGCAGATCTCGCAACCGTCCGTGCTCGAAAAGATCGACGCGAAGAAGCTGGCCAAGGCCGATACGATACGGATTCTCCGGATCGCGATCGACCGGGAGGTCGAGGCGAACCGGTTCTACATCGAGATGGCGGGACGCTCGAAGAAGGATTCGGCGAAAGAGATGTTCCTCTCCCTGGCGAAGGAGGAAGAGCTGCACGCGAAGATCCTGCGGGCCGAAGTGGACTCGATCGGGCAGAACGGGTTCTGGTTCGACATGCAGGAATTCACGATGGAGCAGTAGGCGAGGGATCGCGTTGCTTCGCGAGGTGAAACAAAAGCTCGAGGAGGACCTGCAGCGGATCGACCACGAGCTGCGGGTGACCCTTCCCAAGGAGATCCAGGCGGCGCTGGGCCAGGGCGACCTCTCCGAGAACGCCGAGTACGAGTCGGCCAAGAACCGGCAGTCGACCCTTCAGGCGCGCTTCGCCCAGATCCAGAAGCGCCTGGCCGACCTTTCCCGCATCGACGTCGCGGGCGTGCCGAAGGACCGCGCGGGGCTCGGGAGCGAGGTCACCGTGGAAGACCTCGGGAGCGGGGAAGAGATCCGCTACACCCTCGTGATCCCGGAGCTGGCCGACGGGAACCGGTCGTTCGTCTCCATGGCGTCGCCGGTGGGGAAGGCGCTCATGAATCGCCGCGTGGGCGACACGGTGACGATCACGATCCCCCGCGGGACGCTGGAGTACGAAGTCCGGCGGATCGTCACCCTGTCCGGGGACGTACTCCAATAGCGAGGATCACGCCGACGCCGGGAACCGGCGCCGGACCTCCTCCAGCAGACCCTTCACTTCCTCCGAGCGGGCGCCCGGGCAGACCATCACGGCGTCCCCGCTTCGGACCACCACCACGTCGTTCATCCCCAGCACCGCCGCCACGCCGTTGTCCGTCCGGACGAGAACACCCCGGCAGTCGGAGAGGATGACGTCGCCGAACGCGACGTTTTCCTCCGTTTTTGAGAGGAACTCGTGAAGCGAGCTCCACGTCCCGAGGTCGCTCCATCCGACGTTCGCCGGAAGGACGAGGATCCCCTTCTCCTTCTCGAGGATGCCGTAGTCGATCGAGATCGACGGCATCCGCCGGTACGCCCGCGCGAGCCGCTTCGGGAATCCGGGACGGTCTCCCCGGAAGGCGCGACGGATCCCGCGATCGACCTCGGGGAGGCATTTCGCCAGCCGGTCGGCGAACGTCGCGACGCTGAACAGGAACAGCCCGCTGTTCCAGTCGAACCGGCCCGACCGGAGGAACCGCTTCGCCGTGGGAAGGTCCGGCTTCTCGGCGAACCGGGCGACCTCGAAGGCGCCCCGGACCTTCCCGGGGAACGGTTTCCCCCGCTCGATGTACCCGTACCCCGTGGAGGGGTGGGTCGGCGGAACGCCGAGGGTCACGAACCGCCCCGTCTCCCGCGCCAGGCGAAGTCCCTTCCGGAGCACGGCCTGGAACGCCCGGACGTGGCCGATGGCGTGGTCGGCCGGAGTCGCCAGGACCACGGCGTCGGCGTCCTCCCGGGCGATGGCCGCCGCCGCGAACGCCACCGCCGGGGCGGTGTTTTTCCCCTCCGGCTCCAGGAGGACGTGCCGTTTCGGGATGCCGAGGGCGCGGTGGGAGAGGTGCGGCGCGTCCTTGACGCCGGCGACGACCCAGACGCGCTCCGGGGGGACGACGGGGAAGAGGCGCAGGAGGGTCTCCCGGATCATCGGTCCCCCGCCGGTCAGGTCCAGGAACTGCTTCGATCGCCGCGCGCGGCTCTCCGGCCAAAAACGCGTTCCCGACCCGCCCGCCATCACCACCGCGTGATCCATGGGATCGCCCCCCGGGAAAGCATTTACGATAGAATACCCCCGTGCGCCGGAACGTGAAAAAAAGTTTCCTCACCGGGGTCTTCGTCCTCGTCCCCCTCGCTTTGTCGTTGATGCTCCTCCTCTGGTTCTTCGAGAAGGTCGATACTCTCTTTTCGCCGGTCCTCGACGGGGTCGTCCGGACGCTGTTCCCGGGAACGGACCACGTCCCGGGCACCGGGATCCTCGCGGGGCTGATCATCATCCTGCTGCTCGGGACCCTCGCGCGGAGCGTGGTGGGGAAGAGGCTCCTCGACGCCCTCGACCGGCTGATCGAGCGGATCCCCGGCTACCGGGGGGTGTATTCGACCATCAAGCAACTGACGGACGCCTTCTCCCCCCAGAACACGAAGTCGTTCAAGGAGGTCCTCCTGGTGGAGTACCCGATGGAGGGATCGTACGCCCTCGGGTTCCGAACGATGACGGTGGAGGAGGGGGAGCGCCGGCTGGTCGTCGTGTACATTCCGACGAACCATCTCTATCTCGGCGAAGTGATCTTCATCCCCGAGGAGAAAGCGGTCCGGCTCGAGATGTCGATCGAACAGGCGGTCCGCCTGCTCGTGTCGGCGGGGATCGCCGCGCCGCGGGATCTGCGGAGAGTGCGGGGCGGCGTGCAGGGTGGGGCTTGACAAGCTGGTCCCTGTGCCCGTACTCTCATTACATGATGAATTGTACGAACAGGTATTGGCGGGAAGTCGGGTTGTTCGGGCTCGCTCTACTCCGCCCCCGGAGGGGCCGGACCGGAGCCTGAGCGCGTAGCGCACCAATTACGTCGATTCGGGCCGCGGGGCCGGCAGGTTCCCGCGGTTTCTGTTTTTCGAGCCCCCGGGAGCCGAGCTTCCGGGGGTTTTTCATTCCGGGGAGGAGTACTGACCACAAACCACAAGGCTAAAAGGAGGATTCGATGGCGGACAAGGTTTTCATCTTCGACACGACGTTGCGGGACGGGGAGCAGGTCCCCGGGGCGAAGCTCGCCAGGGACCAGAAGGTCGAGATCGCGCGGCAGCTGGCGGTGCTGAACGTGGACATCATCGAGGCGGGGTTCCCGGCCTCCTCCCCCGGCGATTTCGAGTCGGTCCAGGCGGTGGCGAAATCCGTCAGGGGGCCGGTCATTACCGGCCTCGCGCGGGCGGTGAAAAAGGACATCGACACGCTGTGGGAGGCGGTGAAGGTGGCGAAGCGCCCCCGGATCCACACGTTCCTCGGCACCTCGGACATCCACATCCAGAAGAAGTTCCGCGCCGACCGGGAGAAGATCCTGCAATGGTGCGTGGACACGGTGAAGTACGCCCGCTCCCTCTGCCGGGACGTCGAGTTCTCCACCGAGGACGCCTCGCGGACCGACTTCGAGTACCTCTGCCGGACCGTCGACGCGATCGTGAAAGCGGGCGCCACGACGATCAACATCCCCGACACCGTCGGGTACGCCACGCCGATGGAGATGGCGGACCGGGTGCGGCGCCTCAAGGAGAAGGTCCCCGGGCTGGACCACGCGATCCTCTCGATGCATTGCCACGACGACCTCGGGATGTCCACGGCGAACACGCTCGCGGGGATCCTCGCCGGGGCCCGCCAGGCCGAGGTGACGGTGAACGGGATCGGCGAGCGCGCGGGGAACGCGTCGCTGGAAGAGGTGGTACTGGCGATCAGGACGCGCAAGGACATCTTCGCCGGGCTCTACACGGACGTGAACACCAAGGAGATCGCGAAGGCGAGCCGGATGGTGTCCAAGCTCATGGGGCTGCCGATCCAGCGGAACAAGGCGATCGTGGGGTCGAACGCCTTCGCCCATTCCTCGGGCATCCATCAGGACGGGATCATCAAGGACCGCTCCACGTACGAGATCATCCGGCCGGAGGACGTGGGGGTGACGGCGCACACGTTCGCGCTCACCGCCCGTTCGGGCCGCGCGGCGCTCAAGCACCACATCTCCGGGATGGGACACCGCCTGACCGACGCCCAGCTGGCGGAGATCTACGAGAAGTTCCTCGTCCTGGCCGACAAGAAGAAGGAGGTCATGGTCGAGGACCTCGAGATCCTCGTGCAGGACGAGCTGTTCAAGGTCCCGGAGACGTACAAGCTGGTCCACCTCCAGATCCTGTCGGGGACGAAGGCGACGCCGATGGCGGCGCTCAAGGTTCAGCGGAACAACGAGATGATCGAGGAGGCGGCGATGGGGAACGGGCCGATCGACGCCGCGTACAAGTGCATCGAACGGATCGTCGGCCGGGACTTCCAGCTGATCGACTTCGGGCTGAACGCGGTCACGTCGGGGCAGGACGCGATCGGCGAGGCCCGGGTGCGGATCCGCTCCAACGGGACGATCTTCTCCGGCGGGGCGAGCTCCACCGACATCATCGAGGCGGCGATCAAGGCGTATCTCTCCGCGGTCAACCGGTGGGTGGCCGCGGAGGCGAAGGCGAAGCCCGGGAAGAAGGGCGCCGCGAAGAAGG
>Ga0209640_10005523_pt1 | contig 11036 bp, 10 predicted proteins | sample RifCSP10_1_FD_184018 | JGI IMG/M metagenome (GOLD analysis project Ga0209640, IMG submission 184018) | Soil microbial communities from Rifle, Colorado - Rifle CSP2_sed 10_1 (SPAdes) (version 2) | ecosystem: Environmental > Terrestrial > Deep subsurface > Rock core/Sediment | place: Rifle...
ATCTCCCGGTTCGATGACGGCAACCGCCGGACCCGGTCCGCGCTGCATCTGCATTCACGGCCATTTCTACCAGCCGCCGCGCGAGAACCCCTGGCTGGAAGCCGTCGAAGCGCAACCGGCGGCCTACCCGTACCACGACTGGAACGAGCGCGTCGCGGCCGAATGCTACGCACCCAACACCGCATCCCGCATCCTCGACGCGCAGGGCCGCATCGGCCGGATCGTCAATAACTACGCCCGCATCAGCTTCGACTTCGGACCCAGCCTTCTCTCCTGGCTGGCGGACCACGACCCGGAAACGTACCAGGCCATCCTGAGCGCGGACCGGGAAAGCATCGAGCGCTTCGGGCGGGGGTCGGCGCTCGGATGCACCTGGGGCCACGCGATCCTCCCGCTCGCGAACGAGCGGGACCGGGAAACGCAGCTGGTCTGGGGCCTTCGCGATTTCGAACGGCGGTTCGGCCGCCGCGCGGAGGGGTTCTGGCTTCCCGAAACCGCGGTCGATCTCGACGTGCTCGAACGACTCGCCCGCCACGGAATTCGCTTCACGGTGCTCGGTCCGCAACAGGCCGAAGCCGTCCGCGCCGCCGGCGGTGAATGGCGCGAGGTCAGCGGCGAACGCATCGATCCCGGGCGGCCCTACCTGCAACGGCTGCCGTCGGGCCGGGAGATCGCGATCTTCTTCTACGATGGTCCGGCATCGAGGGCCGTCGCGTTCGAAGGGCTGCTGCGCGATGGCGCCCGTTTCGCCGAGCGGCTGACGGGGCTGCTGGGGACTGACGCCGAACCGCAGCTGGCCAATATTGCGACCGACGGCGAGACGTTCGGCCACCACCAGCGTTTCGGGGACATGGCGCTCTCGTTCGCGCTGGACGCCGTGGCCGGTGGAGGACGCGCCGAAATCACCAACTACGCGTCGTTCCTGGCCGCGCACCCGGCGACCCGGGAAGTGCGTATCCGCGAGAACACGTCGTGGAGCTGCGCGCACGGAATCGAACGGTGGCGGAGCGATTGCGGTTGCCACACGGGCGGGCGGAGCGAGTGGAGCCAGGCGTGGCGCGCGCCCTTGCGCGAGGCCTTCGACTGGCTGCGGGGCGAGCTTGCGGACCGGTTCGCGAACCTGCACGACGTGTTCGCCTCCGACCCCTGGGCTGCCCGCGACGACTACATCGAAGTGGTGCTCGATCGCTCGCCCGCATCGATGTCGGCGTTCCTGGGCAGGCACCTGCGGGATCCCGGCGATGCGAACGGGTGCGTGCGCGCCCTCCGGCTGCTCGAGATGCAGCGGCACGCCCTGCTGATGTACACGAGCTGCGGCTGGTTCTTCCACGACGTCTCCGGCATCGAGACCGTCCAGGTGCTGTGCTACGCCGGCCGCGCCGTCCAGCTGGCCGATGAGATCTTCGGTACCCGCCTCGAAGGGCCGTTCCTCGAGCGGCTGGCCGCCGCCCGCAGCAACGTGGCCGAGGCCGCGGACGCGCGCCGGATCTACGAGCGGGAAGTCCGCCCGGCAACTCTCGACCTGGCCGCGGTGGGCGCGCACTACGCCGTCAGCACGTTCTTCGACGAGGACGGATCGCCGGACTCGATCTTCTGTTTCGACGTGAAGAAGATCGATGAGCGACGCTCGGAGTCCGACGGAGCCCGACTGGCGGTCGGGCGCGTGAGGGTGGGCTCGCGGATCACCACGGAATCGGCCGACCTGGCGTGGGCAGTGCTCCACTTCGGTCGCTTCAACCTTTCCGGCGGCATCCGGCCCGTCGATGGGGACGAGACCTGGCTGGCGCTGAAGCGATCTCTGCTCGATGCCTTCGAGGAACCCGACCTGCCCCGGCTCGCCGGCCTGCTGGCGGAGCTTCCGGAACGGTCCGTGACGCTGCAGTCGTTGTTCCCCGGCCGGCGCCGGGAAGTGCTGGAGCGGCTGATGGCGGCGGAGCTGCGCGAGGCGGAAGGCGCGTATCGCCGGCTGTACGAGACCAACGTCGGCCTGATGCACCACCTCAGCGAGGTGCGGGCCGACCTCCCGCGCGCGTTCGCCATCGCCGCCGAGTACATCCTGAGCCGCGACCTGATCCGGACCCTCGGCGCGGATCCGGTGGACCTGCGGTTCGTCCGCTCGCTCCTCGAGCAGTCGCGAGCGTCGGGGACCGGCCTCGACGAGGAGGGCGTGCGCTTCGCGTTCCGCAGCGCGCTCGAACGGCTGCTCGGCCGCGCCGCCCGCGGCGCGCCCGACCCGTCACCGCTGCTCCTCGCCGCCGGCCTCGTGCGGCTGGCCCGGGACTTCTCCCTTGCGCTCGACCTGTGGCGGGCCCAGAACGCGTACTACGCGCTGCGGGAACGGGTGCTGCCCGGACTCGCGGCGCGGGCGGCCGCCGGCGACGCCGGCTCGGCCGAGTGGCTCGCTGCATTTACCGCCACCGCGGACGAACTCTCCGTGGCCGTGACGTGAGCGCGGCGCAACCCGCTGTGCACCGCCGCAATGCCTGCGCTCAGCACCGTCCACTCGACGCCCTCGAATCCCGCGCGCCCCATGCGCTCGGCCAGCTCCGCGGGCGCCGGGAAGGCGATCACGGTCGCCGGCAGGTAGTCGTAGGCGGACCGATGCCGCGAGATGAGCCGTCCGATCCGCGGCAGCACGTGCCGGAAGTACGCCAGGTAGAGCGCGCGGAATGGTCGCCACGCAGGAGTCGTGAACTCGAGAATCACGAGCGGGGCGCCGGGGCGCAGCACGCGGGCCAGCTCGCCGAGCCCGGCATCGAGGTCCGCGAGATTGCGCACGCCGAAGCCGACGATCGCGCCGTCGAACGCTCCGTCGGCTGCCGGCAGCCGCAACGCGTCTGCGCAGGCGAGAACGACCGGTTGCGCCGCGACCTTGCCTGCGCCGCGTTCCAGCATGGGCAAGGCGAAATCGCAGGCGACGACGCGACCGCGGAACCGTGGCCGGCCCGCGATCTCCCGCGCCAGGTCGAGCGTCCCGGCGCAGGCATCGAGGTAAACGCCAGCGGGATCGCCGGCGGCGAGGAGGCGGTCCACGGCGACCCTGCGCCAACGACGGTCCGAGTTGAGGCTGAGCAGGTGATTCAGGAGGTCGTAGCGGGGAGCGATGGCCGCGAACATCCGGCGGACGGCCGCCGCTCGATTCCCTTCCGGAGGAATCGGCGGATGCGCACGGCGAGCGGCGTTCCGCACCATCGGCCGGCCTCGAGGGTAGCAGTGAGGTTGCGTCCTGTCGAACCGTGCAAGGTAGTGGGCCGGGTGCGGCCCATCAAGCGGTTGAAACCCGTGCCGCGCCCGGGTCGTACGGGCCAGCGCGGCGCTCTCCGGGGGGCCCCGTCGGCCTGCATCGCGGTGAAGTGGAATACGATAAGCTGAGCGATCAGGAGGTCGTCGAGCGCGCCCGCCGAGGTCGGGAGGCCGCGTTCCGCGAACTCATCCGGCGCTACGAGCGACCGGTGTTCTCGCTCATTTACCGGCTGGTCCGCGACCGCGAACGGGCGGAGGACCTCTCGCAGGACACGTTCATCAAGGTCCTGAACGCGATCGACCGCTACGACCCTGCCTTCAAGTTCAGCAGCTGGATCTTCAAGATCGCCCACAACACCGCGCTGGACGAGCTGAGGCGGAAGCAGCCGGACACGCTTTCGATCCACGGCTCGCCGCACGCCGCGACGGCGGACGAGCTGGAGGCCACGGTGCTGACGCCGGCGTCGACGGAGGAGACCCCGGAGGACTTCGCCTCGTCGCGGGAGATCGGGACCCACATCGAGGGGGCGATCGCGACGCTCCGTGCGGAATACCGGACCGCGATCCTGCTCTGTCACGTCGAGGGCCGACCCTACGAAGAGGTGGCCCAGATCATGGATGTCCCCCTGGGGACGGTGAAGACCTATATCCATCGAGCCCGCAATGAGCTGCGGAAGCAGCTGGCCCACCTCCGGATCTGAAACCGGGGGCTGCGGCCGGCCGTACGGAAAGCGGATGACGGAGGCGACCATTTGAGAGTGGACATGACGCACCCGACCGGGGACCGCCTCGAGGCCTACAGCGACGGCTCGCTCAGGGAAGCGGACCGGTCCGCCGTGGCCTCGCACATGGCCCACTGCTCGCAATGCCGGGCGGAGGTCGAGGACCGCCGTGCCGTGCTGGCCGCGCTTTCCGCGCTCCCGAGGTTCGCCCCCCGTACGGGGTTCGCCGACCGCGTCATGGCCCGGGTCCGGATCCCGGAGCCCTGGCATGCCTGGGCCGGCGCGCTGGTGGCCCGGTTGATGCCCCGGACCACGCCCGGATGGGCGTTCGCGGCAGCCGTGCTCTCCGTCCCCATGCTGTTCGTGGGCGGGTTCGCCGCCTGGCTCCTCTCCAAGTCCTACGTAACGGCCCATGGTCTCTGGGTCTACGCCACGGACCGTTTCGCCGAGGGAGCGAACCAGGTCACCACGGGCGCGGTTTCGCGCGCCCTGCAGTCGGATGTCTCGGCCTGGCTCGTCGCCGCCCTGACCGGCCTCTTCGACTCGGCAGGCTCCCGCGGCGTCGGCGCGATCGCGATCGCGGGCGGCCTGGTCGTCATGCTCTCGGCCTGGATCCTCTATCGCTACCTGTTCCGCTCACCCGCGCGGAGTACGACTCATGTCACGTACAGCTTCTGACCGACCCCTTCTGCGCAGGCTCGGTCCGGCCATGCCCATCGCGGCGGCCGTGGCCCTGGCGGCCGGCCTGTTGCCCGGCACGCTGGCCGCCCAGTCGCCGCGGCGAGTCGTCTCGAGCGAGATCTCGGTCTCGCGGGACGAAGCCGCGCTGCAGATCGAGTTCGAGGGCGGCGCCACGGCGCGCTTCGCCCTCGCCGGCGGCCGCATCCTGATCGACAACGAGGATGTGGGAGCGGCGCCGCGATCGGGGGAGCTTGACCGGTCGTGGCGCGAGCTGCTGAACCGGGCGATGGAAGCGCCGACCGATGGGCTGGCCCGCATGCTCGTGGACTGGGATGCCCCGGACGATTTCTTCGATTCGCAGATCGAGGAACGGTTGAGCGGGGCCGCCGAGGCCGCGCCGGCGCTGGCCGCGCCGGGCGCAACGGTGCCGGCGGACCTCGAGCTGTCGGACAGCGTCGAACGGCTGGTGGTCCGGATCGCCGACCTCCAGGGCCTGGTCGATGAGCTGGAGTCGGGGGTGGTAGTCGACATTCCGGACATCCAGTCCCGTGCGGATGCAAGGCGGAGCCCGTTCCGTCACGTGATCCGGGGCTTCGAAGGCCTGTTCTCGGTGTCGGTGCTGTACGCGGTGCTCTTCGGGATCGCCTTCGCCACAATCTTCTTCGGCGGCCGCCGGTTCATTGAAGGCGTGGCGGACACGGCGCGCACCGCGCCGACGCGGTCCCTGCTGGTGGGTCTCGCCGCCACGTTCCTCGTGATCCCGGCCTACATCCTGGGAATGATCGCCCTGGCGATCTCGATCGTGGGAATCCTCGCGCTGCCCGTCTGGTTGCTGCTCTTCCCGGTCGCGGCGGCGCTGGCGGTGCTGCTGGGCTACATCGGAGTGGCCCACGCGGCCGGCGAATCGCTTGCCGAACGCCGGTTCTACGCGACGGACTGGTTCCGGCGCGGCAACTCCTACTACTTCCTGATCACGGGACTGGGGCTGCTGCTGGTGCTGTTCGCGGCCAGCAACATCGTCGGCATGGCGGGGCCGTGGCTCGGCTTCCTGAGGGGCCTGCTGTTCGTCGTGGCGGGCGTCACGACGTGGGCCGCGCTGAGCATTGGCCTGGGAGCGGTGCTCCTGTCGCGGGCAGGGACGCGACCCATGCGGCGGCGTGGCGCCGAAGCGGAGCCGGAGATCTATGCCGAGGCGACGAATGCCTAGGACCACGCTCGTCCTCCTCGGAGGCCTGATGCTCCTCGCGCCGCACGGCGCGACCGCCCAGGACTGGCGCACGATCACGTCGATGCGCCAGGTGGGAGCCGAGGACCTGCTGCGGGTCAACGTCGAATACGCCGCCGGGCAGCTGGAACTCGCGCCCGCGCGGCCAGGCGTCCTGTACCGGTCCACGCTCCGGTACGACGCGGAGGTGATCCGCCCGGAGTTGAACTACCGGGCCGGGATGCTGCGGATCGGCCTCGATGACGTCCGCGTCCGGGGCCGCAACCTGAAGTCCGGGCACCTGCGTCTCGACCTGGGACCCGATGTGCCTCTGGACCTGAAAGTCGAGTTCGGGGCCGCCCGCGCCAACATCGACCTGAGCGGGCTCGATATCCGCAGGCTGCGGATCGCGACCGGCGCGAGCGAGACGGATCTCCGTGTCGACCGCCCGAGCCCGGGAGTCTGCGAGTCGGTCGATCTCGACGTGGGAGCGGCGTCCTTCCGCGCGTCCGGCCTGGGCAACCTGAACGCGGAGCGGATCCGGTTCTCGGGCGGAGTCGGTGAAGTCACGCTCGACTTCACCGGTGAAGCGCGCCAGGACATGAGCGTGAGCGTCGAAATGGGCCTCGGCTCGCTCACGCTCCGCGTCCCGAGGGGGACGGGCATACAGGTCCGGAAGTCGGGCCTGCTCGTGAGCTTCGACAGCCAGGAGCTCATCAAGCGCGGCAACACGTTCTATTCCCAGGACTGGGAGTCGGCGTCGCGCAAGATTACATTCGACGTGCAGGCGGCACTCGGCTCGGTCCGCGTGGTGTGGGTCGATCCGGGCGACCGTGAACTGCGATAGCCCGACCCTGGGGCGACGGAGGGTGCCATGATCTCTTCGTTTCTGAGATTCCTGATCCTGGGACTGGTCGGACTCGTCGTGCTCGGCGTCGGCATGACCGTGCTGGGCATTGCGGTGGGACTGGCCGGGCTGCTGCTCAAGCTCGCGATCCCCGTGGCCATCGGCTACGTCGTGATCCGGATGCTGTCGCCCAGGCGCAAGCAGATCAGCGACGAGGACCGGAAATGGCTGGAAGGCTGATCGCCTTCGGCCTGGAAAGCTGAACGGGGGCCGGTCGCTTCAGCGACCGGCCTTCATCGTTGCCGGCCCCGCCGTTCCCTCGACCACCGCTCCGCGCCCCGCAGCGAGCCGTGCTGCAGCACTGCCGTCGCGGACCGCGATCTCGAGAAACCCGCCGGACCCGATCAACGCCAGCAGCTCGCCGGGAGCCGCCGCCGAGAAGGCTTCGCGCACCCGTCCCACGGAGCGCCCGCCGACGCGCACGTCGGCGGCGTCCAGCGCCAGCTGCGCGGGCACGTTGGTCGCGAGGTTGCCGAAGCGGTCCGATCCCGTGACTACACCGCGGAAGCCGGCCGGAGTGGACACGGGCTCCGGGAGTGGTAAGCGGACCGGGTCGAAGACCGCCGGACCGACGTCACCGTCGAGGCCGCCCTGCGCGATGAACGCGGCCACGGGCGCGAATACGTCGCGGCCGTGGAACGTCGCCGAAACGGGGTGGCGGAACAGCGCGGCATTCCGGATCTCGATCACGCCCACCGGGCCGGGTGATTCGAGGAGCGGCGTGAGCACGCCGTTGTCGGGGCCGACCGCGGCCCGCCCGGCGGCGCGGACAAGGAGGCCGCGCCGGGATCCGCCGACTCCGGGATCCACGACCACGATGTGCACGGTGCCCGGCGGGTACTCGAGCCAGTAGCGGGAGAGCGCGGCGGCGGCGCCGGCGATGTCGCCCGGCTCGATCCCGTGGCCGGCGTCGTCCACCGTGACGCCCGGCGCACGGTCGGCGATGACGCCGCGCATCGCGGCCGCGTAGCCGTCCGCAAACCCGAAATCGGTGAGCAGCGTGATGCGCCCGGGAACGGCCGCCGCCATGTCGCCGTCCGGCTCAGGCGTCTGCGGGGCGGGGTTCGGCCAGCCGCTCGAGGATCGCTTCCGCGATGTCCGCCAGGGCGAGGCCCGCCGGTGAGTCGGAGGAGGAGAGAACCGTGGGCCGGCCTTCGTCGCCTGCGGTCACGACCGCCGGATCCAGCGGGACCACACCGAGGAAGGGAACGCCCACCGACTCCGCGAGCCGGCGGCCGCCGCCCGACCCGAACACGTCGATGTGTCCGCCGCAATGTGGACACGCCATGCCGCTCATGTTTTCGATCACGCCCAGCACCCGCGTCCGCACTCGCTCGAACATGCGCACAGCCCGCCGGACATCGCCGATCGACACCTCCTGCGGCGTGGTGACCAGGACGGCTCCGTCCACGTTCACCAGCTGGACCAGCGAGAGCTGCGCGTCGCCCGTGCCCGGCGGCATGTCGACGATGAGGTAGTCGAGACCGCCCCACTCCACCTGCTCGAGGAACTGCCGCAGGATGCCGGACACCAGGGGGCCGCGCATGATGGCCGGCTGCTCCTCCTCCAGCAGGAAGCCGAGGCTCATCAGCCGCACCCCCTGCGACTCGAGCGGAACGATCCGCTCCTGGCCGCGCTCGCCCGTCACCCGCGGCCGCCGCTTCTCGCCGAACATCAGCGGGATGTCCGGCCCGTACACGTCAGCATCCAGAAGGCCGACCCGGTGCCCGACGCGCGCCAGCTGTGCCGCCAGGTTCGCCGCCACCGTGCTCTTCCCCACCCCACCCTTCCCGGAACTCACCGCCACGATGCGGCCGATTCCGGCCGTCAGCTCCGTGGACGGCGTCGGCGCCGGCACCGTCCCCGGCCGCAGCGTCCGCCCGTGACGCTGCGGCTGCGCCGCCGCGGTCGGAAGGCGGACGTCGATCTTCACCTTCGTCACACCCTCCACCGCCTCCACCGCGGCGCGCGTCTCCCGCACCAGAGTCCCCGGATCTTCCGCGCCCAGCAGGAACTGGAACGCGACCCGGCCTTCCGACCCCAGCTCGATCCCCTGCACCTGCCCCGAACTCATCAGGTCCTGACCCGTCCGGGCATTCACCACCTGGCTCAGCGCCCGGACGACCCTGTCTTCCAGCCGGTCCGCCATCATCCCGCCTTTCACGAAAACGGCCGGCACCCTCCGGGCACCGGCCGTCGCTCTCCGCCCGTTCAGGCCACTACAAGGCCTGGATCTCGCGCACCTCGGGGACCGCCGCTGTCAAGCGCTGCTCAATCCCGCGCTTCAGCGTCAGCATCGACACCGGACACGAGCCGCAGGCGCCCATGAGGCGCAGGTGGACGACGCCTTCATCCGCGTCGAAGTCGATCAGCTCCACGTCCCCGCCATCGGACCGCAACGCGGGCCGGATCGACTCCAGCACTTCCTCGATTCTGTCCCGTGTGTCCATGGCTCGCGTCCCGTGCGGTTGACGCCCCCGGCAAAAAAGCTACCTCGTACTCTCATACCCCGTCAACGGCCGGGGATTCGCCGTCCGACCACCGCCTATCGACGGGTGATCGATTTCGCCTGCGTGAACAGCAGCAGGTAGTCCGGGCCGCCCGCCTTCGAGTCCGTGCCCGACATGTTGAACCCGCCGAAGGGCTGCACCCCGACCATGGCGCCCGTGCACTTCCGGTTGAAGTACAGGTTGCCGACGTGGAAATCCTCGCCCGCGTGCTCGATGCGATCGTCGACCTTCGAGTACAGGGCGCCCGTCAGCCCGTATTCGGTGTCGTTGGCGATCTCCATGGCGTGCCCGAAGTCCCGCGCGCGGATGAACGCCAGCAGCGGCCCGAAAACCTCCTCCTGCCCCAGGCGCGCACGGGGGTCGACGTCCGCGATGATCGTCGGCGGGATGAACCAGCCGCCGCTCTCCGACTTCGTCCCACCCAGCGCCAGCCGCCCTTCCCGCCGGCCCAGCTCGATGTACTCGTGGATCTTGCGGTACGCCTTGTCGTCGATCACCGCGCCCACGTTCGTCGAGCCGTCGGACGGATCGCCCACCTTCAGCTTCCGCGCCCGCTCCACGACCTTCTCGAGGACCCTGTCGTAGACCGCGTCGACCACGATCGCCCGCGAACACGCCGAGCACTTCTGGCCCTGAAACCCGAACGCCGCCGCCGTGATCCCGTCCGCGGCCGCATCCAGATCGGCCGTCTCGTCCACCACGATCGCGTCCTTGCCGCCCATCTCGAGCACGGTCCGCTTCAGCCACTTCTGCCCCGCGTGCACCTTCGCCGCACGCTCGAAGATCCGGAGCCCGATTTCCTTCGAACCCGTGAACGCGATGAACCGCGTCAGCGGGTGGTCCACCAGCACGTCACCTACCCGACTGCCCGGGCCCGGCAGGAAGTTCACCACGCCCGCCGGCAACCCCCCTTCCTCGATGAACAGCCGGACGAACCACGCCGCGATCGTCGGGGACGTCGACGCCGGCTTCAGCACCACCGTGTTCCCCGTCACCACCGCCGCCGCCGTCATCCCGCCCATGATCGCGGCCGGAAAGTTCCACGGCGGGATCACGATCCCCACCCCCAGCGGGATGTAGCGCAACTCGTTCTTCTCGCCCGCATGCGGCACCACCCGCTGCGGGCCCGCAAGCCGCAACGCCTCCCGCGCATAGTATTCGCAGAAGTCGATCAGCTCCGCCACATCCGCGTCCGCCTCCACCCACGACTTGCTCACTTCGTACACCAGCAGCGCCGACAGCTCCAAACGCCGCTCCCGCATGGCCGCCGCCGTGCGCAGCAACGCCTCCACCCGCTCCTGCGCCGGCTTCTTCTTCCACGACTCGAACGCCTCCGCCGCACCCGCACCGCTTCGTCCGCCAGCTCCGCCGTCGCCTGCACGAACCGGCCCACGACCTGCTTCGGATCCGCCGGATTCACCGAGTCGAGGATTGCGCCCTCCCCGATCTCGCGGCCCCCGACGATCAGCGGGTACGTCCGGCCCAGCTCGCCTCTCACCTTCTCCAGCGCCGCCCGCATCCGCCTCGCGTTCTCCGGATTCGAGAAGTCCGTGAGCGGAATGTTCCTGAACTCCCCGATCTCCATCGTCCCCCCCTTCACACCCGATCTTCCCGCGCGTGGCGGTCTCTCGAGTCCGGTCACTGCCATGAAAGCCTCCGATCGGCCCGGCCGGGCCGGTATCGTGGTCGAGTCATGTCTTCAGGCGCAGCCGTTGGATGGTAGGCAAAGGGGCGCCGGGTGTCAATGTGTATTCATATTTGCATACAGA
>Ga0209640_10005524_pt1 | contig 11036 bp, 10 predicted proteins | sample RifCSP10_1_FD_184018 | JGI IMG/M metagenome (GOLD analysis project Ga0209640, IMG submission 184018) | Soil microbial communities from Rifle, Colorado - Rifle CSP2_sed 10_1 (SPAdes) (version 2) | ecosystem: Environmental > Terrestrial > Deep subsurface > Rock core/Sediment | place: Rifle...
GCACGGCGACCTTACACCTTGAACAGCTTGCTGTAGCGCGCCTTGATCTCGGCGCCCTGTTTCTCGACCGCCGCCGCATTCTCCTTCATGGTCTTGATCTCCTTGAAAGGCTTGCGGCCGGGCCTCTCCTTCGCTTGCGGATGCACCGAGCGCAGGCCGCCGGCATCGACGATGAGCTGCTGACACTCGGCACTGAAGCAATAGTTCTGGAACAGACGCGCCGCGTTGGGATTTGGCGCATTCTTGAAGACGGCATTCGGCCCGACGATCAGCGGCGTTCCTTCGGTCGCATAGACCGGCTCGACCGGCCGGCCGCGCTCCTTGAGCTGGAACAGGTTGTACTCGTTGCCGTCGGCCTGCACCGCCCGCTCGCCGAGCGCGAGCTTCTTGGGCGGGTCGGAGGCCGACTGCACCTGCATGACGCTCTGCTGGGCGAGCTTTTCCAGATAGCCCCAGCCGAGATCGCGCGTGATCTGGTAGGTCGCGGTCATGATCGTGCCGCTGTAGCCGGGATGCGCCTTGATCAGCTTGCCCTTCCATTTCGGATCGAGCAGGTCGGCGAAGCTTTTCGGCGCCTCCTCGGCCTTCACCAGGTCGGTATTGTAGCCGATGACGCTGAGCATCACGCGGAAGCTCGCGAACAAGCCATCCGGGTCCTTGTGATCGGGCGGATAGTGCTTGGCCACGTCCTCCGCCACGTAAGGCGCGAGGATGCCGTCGCGCTTCCACACGATGAAATGCGCGGCATCCGACGAGTTGACCACGTCCACACTGTAGATTCGGCTCGCCTGTTCCTGCCCGATGCGCTGGAACACACGTTCGGCGCCGGTGCGCTCGACCCGTACAGCGATGCCGGGATACTTCGCTTCGAACGACTTGGCGATCTTCTCCGCCATCGGCAGGTCGATCGAGGTGTAGTAGAGAACCTTGCCCTCCTTCTTTGCCGCCGCGATCAGCTCCGGCGTGACCGCAGATGCCGGCGGCGCGGCCGCCAGCACACGGGTGGCCGAAAGGCCGAGCGCAAGCGCGCCCGAACCTTTCAGCAGACCGCGGCGTGAGAACCCCGTGTCCATGCGGCGCCTCAGATCTTGAAGATGCGGGTGTAGTGCGCCTTGATCTCGGCGCTGCTCTTCTCGACCGCCGCGGCGTCGTCCTTCATCAGTTTGATCTCAGACAGCGGCTTGCGGCCCGGCTTGTCCTTGACGAGCTTGTGGGCCGAGCGCAATCCGCCCTCGTTGATGATGAGCTGCTGGCATTCCGCCGACAGCATGTAGCTCTGCAACAGCCGCGCCGCGTTCGGATTCGGCGCGGCCTTGAACACGGCGTTGGGGCCGACGATCAGCGGCGTGCCCTCGGTCGGGTAGATCAGCTCGACCGGCTTGCCGGTCTCCTTGAGCCGGAACATGCCGTATTCGATGCCGTCGGCCATGATCGAACGCTCGCCGAGCGCGAGCTTCTTGGGCGGATCGGAGGCCGACTGCACCTGCATGATCTTCTGCTGCGCGAGCTTCTCGAAGAAGCCCCAGCCGATGTCGCGCGAGATCTGGTAGGTCGCGGTCAGGATCGTGCCGCTGTAGCTCGGATGCGCCTTGACGATCTTGCCTACCCATTTCGGCGTGAGAATGTCGGCGTAGCTCTTGGGCGCGTCGGCGGCCTTCACCAGGTCGGTGTTGTAGCCCATCGGGCACAGGAACACGCGGAAGCTTGCGAACATGCCGTCCGGGTCGCGATGCTCGGGCGGAAAGTTCTTGGCCACCTCCTCGGGCACGTAGGGCTGCAGCCAGCCGTTGCGCTTCCACACGATGGCGTGGGCGGCGTCCGAGGTGTTGACCACGTCGACCGAATGGATGTTGCTGCCGTACTCCTGGGCGATGCGCGTGAACACGCGCTCGGCGCCCGTGCGCTCGACCCGGGCCACGATGCCCGGGTATTTCGCCTGGAACGCCTTGCCGACCTTTTCCGCCAGCGGCAGATCGACCGAGGTGTACCAGACGACCCTGCCCTCCTTCTTGGCGGCCGCGATCAAGGCGGGCGTCACCGCTTCGGCCGGCGGCGCGGCCGCGCGGATCGGCGAGGCATAGACGGTCAACGCGGCGGCGCTCGTTCCCTTGAGAACGTCACGTCTGGAAATTTTCCTCGTCATTGCGATTTCCTCCCTGAATATTGTCAGCCCGCTTGTTTTTCATCGGGTCAGTGCGCGGCATAGCTCGGGCGGCAGGTGGACCCACACAGCGGACCCCGGCGCGATGCCCGTGCCGGCCGAGGTGACGACCCGCAGCTGCGTGCCGTCCGCGACCTCGACCATATAGTCGCGGCTCGATCCGAGAAAGACTTGCCGCACCACCTTGGCCGGGATCGTGTTGCCCTTGTCCGCGGGTTCCTTCGCCAAAAGCTCGATCTGGTGCTGACGGATCGAGACCGCGGTCTCGCCGCCGGCCTTGAGCGGCTCGCCGGTCACCCGCAACGGCACGCCCGCAAACGAGACGTGGCTGTCGTCGAGCGTCTTGCCCCGAACGACGTTGCTCATGCCGATGAAGCGGGCGACGAACTCCGAGCGCGGCCGGTCGTAGATGTCCTCAGGGCTTCCGGATTGCTCGATCTTGCCCGCGTTCATCACCGCGATCACGTCGGCCGTGGTCATCGCCTCCGCCTGGTCGTGGGTGACGTAGACGGTGGTGTAGCGGTACTCGTCGTGCAGGCGGCGCACCTCGAAGCGCATCTCCTCGCGCAGGTTGGCGTCGAGATTGGACAGCGGCTCGTCGAGCAGCAGCGTTTCGGGTTCGACGATCAGCGCGCGGGCGAGCGCGACGCGCTGCTGCTGGCCGCCCGACAGTTCGCCCGGGTAACGGTCGGCAAGCGGGGCGAGCCGCGTGGTGCCGAGGATATCGTCGAGCTTCCTGCGGATGGTCTCGCTGTCGACTTTGCGAATCTTAAGCCCGTAGACGATGTTTTCGGCCACCGTCATGTGCGGCCAGAGCGCGTAGCTCTGAAAGATCATCGACATGTTGCGGCGCTCCGGCGGCAGCGTGCGCTGCGGCGTGGAAACGACCCGATCGCCGACGCGGATTTCGCCCGCGGTCGGCTCGACGAATCCGGCGATCAGGCGCAGCGTCGTGGTCTTGCCGCAGCCCGACGGGCCGAGCAGACAGACCAGGCTGCCGTGTTCGATCAGCATCGAAACGTCGTCGACCACCGCGAGCGGCCCATAACGCTTCGTCAAACCGCGCAGCTCGACCGACGCCACCTTAGTTTCCCCCGCCCCTGTGCCTTCCCCGTTCGTTCCCGCGCAAGCGGGAACCCAGGGCTTCACGCGCAAAGCTTACCACGTTGCTCTGGGTCCCCGCTTGCGCGGGGACGAACGGTGTGGGTCTGCCCGTGTCCTTATGACCCCGAGAACACCGGCTTGCGCTTCTCCATGAAGGCCTTGCGGCCTTCCTCATAGTCGCGGCTCTTGAAACAGGCGTCGACGGCGGCCTGCGCACGCGCAAGGTCGCGCGTGCTTTCGTCCTTCATCATCTCGCTGACGACCGCCTTGACCGCCTTGATCGTCAGCGGGGCGTTGCCGGCGATGGTGTCGGCATAGTCCTTGACGTATCGCTCCAACTCGCCGTCGGGCACGACCCGGTTCACCAGCCCCATGGCCAGCGCCTCGGCTGCGGTGAATTGCCGCGCGGTGTAGAAAATTTCCATGGCGAAGGATGGGCCGACCACGTCGACCAGCCGCTTCAGCCCGCGATAGGCATAGCCTAAGCCCAGCTTGGCCGCCGGCACGGCGAATTTCGATCCTTCCGTGCAGATGCGAATGTCGCAGCAGGTGGCGAGCCCCATGCCGCCGCCGATGCAATAGCCGCGGATCATGGCGATGGTCGGCTTGGGGAACTCGTGGAACGCGGTGTAGCTGTTCTCCACCGCGGTGCCGTAGCGGGCGACGGCCGCCTCGCTCGATCGCTCCTTCTCGAAGCGCGAGATGTCGGCGCCCGACACGAAGGCCTTGCCGCCGGCGCCGGTCACCACCACCACCGCGACGTCGTTGTCGTTCTTGAAGCCGTCGAGCATCTCGATCGCCGCTTCCCACATGTCGAGCGAGACGGCGTTGTGGCGCTCCGGGTTGTTGAAGATCACGTAGCCGACGCGCCCATCCTTGCGCGACAGCATCTTGTCGGTCGTTGCCGAAATTTTCGCGGCCTGTGCCATTTCATTGTCCTCACTGTACTTTCGGCGCTCGCGTCTCGTGCCCTCTCCCCTTGTGGGAGAGGGCTCCCGCAGCGGATCACCAGGCGTGATCGGGTGAGGGGTCCTGCGCAAATTCAACCGCTGACCCCTCACCCATTATCATTCGTTGTTCGACCGAGTAGCCCTCTCCCACAAGGGGAGAGGGCACAACAACCGGCGCCTGTCCGTTTGAAATCATATCGCATTGGCCTTGCGCAGCGCGGCGATTTCCTTGGCGCTGAAGCCGAATTCCTTGAGCACCTCGTTGGTGTGCTGGCCGAGCGCCGGCGGGGGCGCGGCGATCCGGCTCCGGGTGCGCGAGAGCGCGACCGGCTGGCCGACCACGGTCAGCGAGCTCTTGTCCTTCTTCTTCACGCTCTGCGCGATGCGAAGATGCTTGACCTGCGGATCGGCGAACACCTGATCGATCGAGTAGATCGGCCCGCAGGGCACCCCCGCCTTGTTGAAAATCTCGATCCACGCGGCGCTGCTCTTGTTCGCGGTGTAGGTGTCGATCTCGGCGTTGAGCGCCTTGCGGTTCTGCGAGCGCGCCTTGGCACTCTGGTAATCCGGATTCTTCAGCATCGCCTCGGCGCCGAGCGCGCGGCAGAAGCGCTCCCAGATCGCGCCGCCGGTGGTGGCGATGTTGATATGGCCGTCGGCGGTCTTGAACACGCCGGTCGGGATCGAGGTCGGATGGTCGTTGCCGGCCTGCTGCGGAACCTCGTGCGCGATCAGCCAGCGCGCGGCCTGGAAGTCGAGCATGAAAATCTGCGCCTGCAACAGCGAGGTCTCGACGTGCTGGCCCTTCTTGGATTTCTCGCGCTCGAGCAGCGCGACCATGATCCCCAACGCGCAGAACAGACCGGCCGACAGGTCCGCGACCGGGATGCCGACGCGCACCGGCCCCTGCCCCGGCAATCCGGTGATCGACATCAGCCCGCCCATGCCTTGCGCGATCTGGTCGAAGCCCGGCCGGCTGGCGTAGGGCCCATCCTGGCCGAATCCGGAAATGCTGCCGTAGACGATGCGCGGGTTGACCTTGCGCAGGTCCTTGTAGTCGATCTTCAGCCGCCGCTTCACGTCGGGCCGGAAGTTCTCGACCACCACGTCGGCCTTCTTCACCATCTTCAAGAACGCCGCCCGGCCCGCCTTCGCTTTCAGGTTGAGGGTCATGCTGCGCTTGTTGCGGTGCAGGTTCTGAAAGTCGAAGCCCTCGCGCGGCCCGCCCGGGGCATCGCCGCCCTTCTCGTCAGGCGGCATCTCGATCTTGATGACGTTGGCGCCCCAGTCTGCGAGTTGCCGCACGCAGGTCGGGCCGGAACGGACGCGCGTCAGGTCGAGGACGGTGAAGCGAGAAAGCGCTTGCGAGGCTCTCGGAATGGGCATTGAAGACACTTCGATACGGGTTCGCCGGTTCGCAGGACCATCCCCGATATCCCTGCCATTGTCTACGCCTGCCTGCACCATTGCCGGCGGCCTATCGATTCCCCTAGAGTTCGCAGGCAAGTCCGGAACCGGGGAGGAAACCATGACCAAACTTCGCGCCGCGCTCGCCATTGCAGGAGCGCTGACGATGTCCGCGCCGGCCACGGCGGACGACTGGCCGTCGCGACCGGTGCGGATCGTCAGCTCGTTTGCAGCCGGCGGCGCCGCCGACGTCCTGGCCCGGATCGTCGCGGAACATCTTTCGACCGTCTTCAAACAGCAGTTTTTTGTCGAGGTGCGCGCCGGCGCCGGCGGCCAGATCGCCGTGCGCTCGGTGATGGAATCGCCCCCCGACGGCTACAATTTTGTCCTGCTCAGCGTATCGCATCTGGTCATTCATCCGATGACACGGGCGGATGCGACCTACGATCCGCTCAAGGACCTCACCAACATCGCCTTCGTCGGCGGCTCGCCGGTCGTGCTGTCGGTCAATTCGCAGAAGAGCGGCATCAAGACGTTCAAGGAGTTGCTGGAACGAGGCAAGACCCAGACGCTGACCTATTCGTCTTCGGGTCTCGGCACCATGGGACACCTGGTCGGCGCGAACTTCGTGAACATGTCCAAGATCAAGAGCGACCACGTGCCCTACAAGGGCGCGTCGCAGGCGCTCAGCGATCTGGTGGGAGGCCACATCATCTGGTGCTCGCAGACGCTGACTTCGAGCTCAAGCTTCCTGCGGGCCAAGACCTTGAACGGTCTTGCGCTCTCGACCACCGAGCGCCTGCCTGACTGGCCGGACATTCCGACCTTCAAGGAGCAAGGCTATCCGGACCTGGTGGCCTCGATCTGGTTTGCCTTGTCCGGTCCGGCAAAGCTGCCGCCGGCCATCGTCAAGAAGGTGAACGAGGAGATCATCCGTGGCCTGAAGAAGCCGGAGACCGCGACGCGGATGCGGCGCGACGGCATGGTCACCAACTTCATGACGCCGGACCAGTTCCGCAGCTTCATCGAAAACGAGAAAAAGGTGTGGACCCCGGTCGTGCAGCAGGTCGGGCTCGCGGTGAAGAAATAGCGGGCGCGGCGACGTAAGCCCGCTCAAGCTCTGACGACAAAAGGATTTTCAATCGGGGAGACACGACCCGTCGGCGCGTCGCCGACACAACAGGAGGGGCGACAATGACCACTGGGATTAGCAGGCGAGGATTCCTCGGCGGCGCCGCGGGTCTCTCCGCGGTTTCCGGCATGACCTTTGCGGGCATCGATCCCGCTCACGCCGCGTTTCCGGAGCGGGCCATCACCGTCATCGTGCCCTACGGCCCGGGCGGCGGCAGCGACATCAGCGCGCGGCTCTTGGCCAAGGATCTCGAACCGAACGTCGGCAAGTCGGTAACGGTGGAAAATCGCGCCGGCGGCGGCGGCTGGGTCGGCTGGGGCTCGCTCGCGGCGTCGAAGCCGGACGGCTACACCATCGGCTATATCGCCATACCGAACCTGTACGCCGGCTATCTCGACCGTTCGCTGGCCGGCGGATCGCGCAAGGAGAACCTGGAAAGCTTCACGCCGCTGATCAACCACGTGTTCGATTACAATCTGTGGGGCGTGCGCAAGGAAAGCAAATTCCAGACCTTGAAGGAGGTGATCGACGAGGCCAAGCGCCGGCCGGGCCAGCTCTCGGCCAACGGCGGCGGGCACGGCACCGACGACCATATCGCGATCCTCGCGATCGAGGCGGCCACCGGCGCCAAGCTCAACTTGCCGCATTTCCGCAGCACCGCCGAGGGCAAGACGCAGGTGCTGGGCGGCCATCTCGACATTCTCGCCGCCAACATCAGCGAAGTGGCCGAGGATGTGCGCTCCGGCCAGGTGCGTGTTCTGGGCGTCATGGCGCCGGAGCGGTCCAAGTTCATGCCGCAAGCGCCGACCTTCCGCGAGCAGGGCTTCGACCAGGTGTGGGCGGTCTCGCGCGGGATCGCAGGCCCCGCCGGGCTTCCCAAGGACGTCGAGGCGGCGCTGATCGCGTTTCTCGACAAGACCATCTCCTCGCCGGCGCACCGCGAAAAGGCCGAAAGGCTCAGCCTCGAACCGCGCGTCGTGAAAGGCGCGGAGTACCGCAAGTTCCTCAAAGACAACGAGCAGGCCACCAAGCGGCTGATGAAGTGGTAGCGCGCCCGCCGCGCACTCGGCTTACCTCTCCCCGCTTGCGGGGAGAGGAAGCGCGCAGCATCCGCTGCAAGCCAGGGCGTCGCCTCATCAATGCGCCCGCGCGGACGACGAACGAGAGTCCGCTGTGCCCCGAAAGCGACCGACAACCGTCTCGGGGCCGCATGTCGCGATGTGCCAATCGCGTCCGTTTCATCATCGCGGCAAATTGCCCGTGCCCAAGCTGAATGTAACGCGTCGGCGCTTTGCCGTTGTCAGGCGTCACCTTTCCTTCCTGACGGTCACGGTTCCCTGATCTTCCAATAGGAATCTTTCTTTATGATCTTTCCACCCCGAAACGTATAGAAATCGCATCCGTGCACTTCGACCAACTGGTTATTGGTAGCCGTGCCGCGAACAGTCCATTTCGATATGCCGGTGTCACCCGACACGAAATGCGAGTCCTCCGAATATTGTACATCCGGAAGACCTGCAAACCGCGAGGCCAGCGCTTCCCTTACGGCAACATGCCCAATATATCGCTTGCCCCACGGGTCGGGGCCGCGCGGCATTTCCAGAACACAATCGTCATCGAAGTGGCTCATGATCCGATCGAGATCATGTGCGTTGAATGCATCGAAGACACCCTTCAATATTTCCGGGATAGATTGCGAACTCATGTTGACCCCGTGGTCGGCAGAATGACAGCAGTGATGTTACATCGCCGGTGGGGCGCGGCAAATGACGTGAAGGGTCATTCGCGACTGGGTGGGGCCAGCAGCCGGTCCGGTCACGTCCGCTATGCCCCCGAAAGCGGAAGCAAAATCAGAGAATTGGCATCTGCCGCGATGGCCATTGTCCGAGTGCGGCTCGCTTGCATCAATCAGACTATGGCCGCGCGCCAATGCGGCCGCGCCCTAGTTCTTCCTGATCCGGAACGTCAGCACGCGGCCCTTCCTGCCGCTGCTCTCGATCGCGTCGCCGGTCTCGCGGATGAGATTCGGAATGTCGATCGTGGTCAGCGGATCGGTGCATTCGACGACCAGGACGTCGCCCGCCGCCATCTTCGACAACAGCTTGCGGGTCTTCAGCGCCGGCAGTGGGCATTTCAGCCCACGCATGTTGACCTTGGATTCCGCCATGGGCGAGGTCGCAGTCCCGTGATCGGCGGACACTGGACACCCCGGCCGTATCGCGTCAAGTTCCTGCCATGGTTGCGGATTCCGAAATCCAGCGGATCGCGCGGCTGACCCCGCTCGCCGACGTGCTGGCAAGCTTCGACCTCTCGGTCGGGCCGGTCGCCCCGCGCGAGGAAGCGGTCGCGCGCGCGGTCGGGCTGACGCTGGCCGCCGATGCCGTGATCGCGGCCGGCCATCCGAAGGCTGCGCTGGCCTTGCGCGACGGCTTTGCGCTGCGCAGCGAGCAGACCGCCGACGCCGGCTCCTACGCACCCGCGCCGCTGTCGCCAGCGCCGACCCGCGTCGACGTCGGCGAGGCCATGCCGGCCGCGGCCGACGCGGTGGCGGCGCTCGACGCCGTGCAGATGCGCGGCGCGGAAGCCTCGGCGCTGACAATCGTCGCGCCGGGCGAAGGCGTGCTCGCGCCCGACACCGACGCGACCGCGGGGCTGAAGCTGCTGCTGGCCGGTGCGCGGCTGCGCCGCATCGATACCGCGCTGCTCACCGCGCTTGGCGTCGAACGCGTGATCGTCCGCGAGCCGCGCCTGCGCGTGGTCGGCGCCGGCGCGGGCGACATTATCCGCGGCGCCGCCACGCTGATCGCAAGCGCTATCGACGCCGAGAGCGGGATCGCCCTCACCGGCGACGCCACGCTCGAAGCCGCGCTGAATGTCGAAGACGCCGACGCGGTCGTCGCCATCGGCGGCACCGGAAGCGGACGCAACGACCGGAGCGTGCGAACGCTCGCCCGCGTCGGCCAGGTCGCGTTCCACGGCATCGGCATCGCGCCCGGTGAGACCGCCGCGCTGGGATTCGTCGGCACGCGGCCAGTGCTGCTGCTGCCGGGCCGCATCGATGCGGCGCTCGCGGGCTGGCTCACCGTCGGCCGGCGCATGCTGGCGCGACTGGCGTTCCGGCTGATCGAGGAGCAGCCGTTCGCGGCCGAGCTTGCGCGCAAGATCGCCTCCCCGCTCGGCCTCGCCGAAGTCGTCCCGGTGCGGCGGCGCGTCGGCAAGGTCGAGCCGCTGGCGAGCGGCTATCTGTCGATGCAGGCGCTGGCGCGGGCGGAGGGATGGATCCTGGTTCCGGCCGACAGCGAGGGCTATCCGGCCGGCGCGCGCGTGGTGGTGAGGCCGTGGCCATGAGTTCTGACAAGACCACGAAGCCGCAGACGCCGCGCGCCGAGAGCGAACTGCTCGCCGCCGTGCGCCAGGCGGCGCGCCAGGAGCAGTTCCTCGAAGTGGTCTCGGCCGAGGCCGCGCGTGCGCGTTTCGAAAACCACCTCGATCTTGCGCCGCTGCCCGCTGAACGCGTGGCACTCGCGGCGGCGCTCGGCCGCGTGCTGGCGCAGGATGTCGCGGCGCCGATCGACGTGCCGTCGTTCGACCGCGCCAATGTCGACGGTTTCGCGCTGCGCGCAGCCGACACCCTGGGCGCGAGTGAGAACGTGCCGAAGCAGCTCGCGCTCAACCCCGAGGTGATCGTCTGCGGCCACGCCCCGCGGATCGAGGTCAGGCCCGGCACCGCCACCACCATCGCCACCGGCGGCGTGGTGCCGCGCGGCGCCGACGCCGTCGCGATGATCGAGCACACCGAACTGATCGAGAGCATTCCCGCTATCGAGCTGCGCCGGGCGGCGTCGCCGGGACAGTTCATCTCCTACGCCGGCTCCGACATCGCCCGCGGCGAGACGCTGTTGCGCAGGGGCCAGGTGATCGGCTCGCGCGAGATCGGTATGCTGGCGGCCTGCGGGCTTGCCGCGATCGAGGTGGTGCGCCGGCCCAAGGTGGCGGTGCTCTCGACCGGCGACGAGCTGGTCGCGCTCGGCGAGAACTTGCGGCCGGGCGGCGTCTATGACTCCAACGGCGCGATCCTGGCCGCCGCCATCGCGGAGGCGGGCGGCGAGCCCAAGCCGTTCGGCGCCTTCCCCGACGATGCCGCCGTGCTGGAGCAGGCGGTGCGCCGCGCGCTGTCCGAATGCGACATGGTGCTGCTGTCGGGTGGCACGTCGAAAGGCGCGGGCGACCTCTCGCACCGCGTGGTCTCGCGGCTCGGCAAGCCCGGCATTCTGGTGCATGG
>Ga0209640_10005526_pt1 | contig 11034 bp, 14 predicted proteins | sample RifCSP10_1_FD_184018 | JGI IMG/M metagenome (GOLD analysis project Ga0209640, IMG submission 184018) | Soil microbial communities from Rifle, Colorado - Rifle CSP2_sed 10_1 (SPAdes) (version 2) | ecosystem: Environmental > Terrestrial > Deep subsurface > Rock core/Sediment | place: Rifle...
CTCGGCGATCGGGTGCGCGCCCGAGAGCATCGATTCGAGCGCCTCGTCGACCGAAAGCAATCCCTTGTTCATGCGAGCTGCAGATGCCCGGCGACGAATGCCGCGATCGCGTCGGCATCGTTCAGGTCGAGCACGGCGACTCCGGTTTCGATCTTCGCGTCGGTGGCGATCGCGACGATGTGCGGATCGTTCGGATGCAGCAGCGGCTCACCGGTCTGCGCGCGCCACACCTCGATCTTCGGGATCGCCGCGTACTTGAACCCTTCCACGATCAGCAGGTCGCACGGCGCGAGGTGCTTCAACTGCTCTTCGAACGCGGCCTCGCGCTCGCCGCGAAGTTCGTGGATCAGCACCCAGCGGCGCGAGGAGGTGACGAGCACCTCGCCCGCCCCGGCATGGCGGTGGCGGTACGAGTCCTTGCCCGGCTGATCGACGTCGAAGGTGTGGTGCGCGTGCTTGATGAGCGAGACGCGCAAGCCCCGCTTCACGAAGCGCGGGATGAGCTTCTCGATGAGCGTGGTCTTTCCGCTCCCCGACCAACCCGCGAATCCGAACGTCTTCATGCGTCCGCAATCTACACCAGAACCATCTTCGTCCCGGCGAGCGCGAGCACCACGGCGAGCACGCGGCGCACGACGGGATTGGCGAACCGCCGGCTGCCGTACTCGGCGCCGAGCCAGCCCCCGGCGACGACCGCGCCGGCGAGGATCCAGACGTACTCCGGCAGCGCAGCTGTTTTCGCGACGAAGCCGGCGGCCAGGCCGGCGATCGAATTCACCAGGATGAACGGCGCCGCGACCGCGGAGGTCTGCTTGGTACCGGCCCAGCCGAGCATGAGCAGCAGCGGGCTGAGAAAGATGCCGCCCCCCACGCCGGTCAGCCCCGAAAGCAGTCCCATCGCCGCGCCGATCGCCATCGCCAGCGCAACCGGCGGCTCGCGCACCTGGCGCATTTCCTCGCCCGCGCGGCCGCTCCTCCAGAGCTGCCACGCCGCGTAGACGAGCACCGCGCCGACCAGGGCCTTGTACGCGTGCCCCGGCAGGGTGATGGCGCCGCCCAAGTAGGCCAGCGGGATCGAGACCGCGGCGAACGGCCAGAACAGCCGCCAGCGGAAATGCCCCGCGAGACGGAACTTGTACGTGGCGATCGCCGAGACGAGGATGTTGAGCAGCAGCGCGATCGGCCGCATCTCCTGCGGCGCGACGCCCGCGAGCGCCATGGCGGCGATATAGGCCGACGCTCCGCCGTGGCCGACCGCGGCGTAGCCGAACGCGGCCACCAGCATTCCGGCCGCCAGCAGCGCAATGACGGTCTCGCTCGCACCCAAGGCCTTCGCTATATAGCATGAAATATAGCGATCAGCGGCGCTTGCGGCGTCTTCCCCGGGTTCGCAGATGGCCGCTGAAGCGCCGCAAGTCCGCGGCGATGGCGGCGGAAGCCTTGTTTTCCATGGCGTGGAACAGGGCCACGAGGCGCTTGCCGAAAGCCGTGACCCTCGCTCCACCGCCCCGCGCACCCCCTATCGCGGTCGTGATGACCGGTTCGCGGCAGGCTTGATTGAGCGCTTCGACGAGCTGCCACGCTCGCCGGTACGACATCCCCATCGCCCGCGCGGCGGCCGAAATCGATCCCGTCTGCCCGATGCGCACGATGAGCTCGGCCTTGCCCGGCCCCATCGCCGGGGTCTTCCCGCCGAGCACGCGCAATGTCAGGCCCCGATAGCGGCGCATGTCACTTTCCCGAGTTGGGAAAAAACAGTTGCTCGCCTCCGATCTTGTACTCCGCGATCGCCTTCTGGCCCTCAGGGGAGATGACCCAGTCGATGAAGGTTTGCCCGAGTTCCTTCTTCACGCTCGGGTGCTTGGCGGGATTCACCAGCATGATGCCGTACTGATTGAACAGCAGCCGGTCGCCCTCGACGAGCACCGCGAGCTCGGCGCGGTTCCTGAACGAGAGCCAGGTGCCGCGATCAGCGAGAATGTAGGCGTTCATTCCCGAAGCGCTGTTCAGCGCCGGGCCCATGCCCTGCCCCGTGTCGCGATACCAGGGACCCTTCTCCTTGGCGAGGTCGATCCCGGCCGCCTTCCACAGCTCGAGCTCGGCGAAGTGGGTGCCGCTCCTGTCGCCGCGCGAGACGAACGGCGCCTGCGCGGCCCTTATCTTCCGGAACGCGGCGACGATGTCCCTGGCGCCCGCCACCGTGGCCGGGTCAGACTTGGGACCGATCAGCACGAAGTCGTTGTACATGACCTCGAAGCGCCGGACGCCGAACCCCTCCGCCAGGAACTTCTCCTCCAGCGGCCTGGCGTGCACGAACACCACGTCGGCGTCGCCGCGCCTGCCCATGTCGAGCGCCTGCCCGGTGCCGAGCGCCACCACGCGCACCTGGATCCCGGTCTTCTTCTCGAAGATCGGCAGCAGATGTTTGAACAGCCCGCTCTGCTCGGTCGATGTGGTCGATGCCACCGTGATGAAGCGTTGCTGCGCGTGGGCCGGCGCGATCAACACGGCCGCGGCCAGAGCGAGCAATGCCCGTGGCATCAATTCCATGGAAGTTCTCCCCTCACGAATGCCGCCGCCTCCGCGGAAGCGGATTGTGAAAAAAACCGGTCGACCGGGCCGTGCTCGGCCAGGCGCCCCTGGTGAAGGAACAGCACCTCGTCGCCGAGCCTTCGCGCCTGGCCGAGGTTGTGCGTCGCCATGATGATCTTTGTGCCTGCGGCATCGAACGCCTGGATCACGCGTTCGATCTCCCGCGTCGCGCTGGGGTCAAGGTTCGCGGTCGGTTCGTCGAGAAACAGGACTTCGGGGTGCAGCGCCCAGGCGCGCGCGAGCGCCAGGCGCTGCTGCTCGCCGCCGGAGAGCACGCGTGCCGGACGGTGCGCGAGATGCATCAGTCCGACGCTTTCGAGCGCCTCCGCCGCCAGCCGTTCGCGTTCGGCGCGCGGCACCCGCGCCAGCTTGAGCGCGTACGCCACGTTGGCGAGCGCGCTCCGGCGCAGCAGCACCGGGCGCTGGAAGACCATCGCCTGCCTGCGCCGCCTGCGTTCGGGGTCGCGCTCGCTCCAGGCGATCTCTCCGGAGCTCGGCGCGAGCAGGCCGTGCATGAGGCGCATCAGGACGCTCTTTCCCGCGCCGTTGGCCCCGAGAATGATCGTGCTCGGACCGGCTTCGATGGCAACGGAGAGCCGATCGACGATCGTCCGTCCGCCGGCGACGTACGTCAGATTCTCGATCCTGAGAGGAAGAATCATCCGTAGCGCCGCAGCGCGGCATCCTTCACCAGATGCGCCGCGGCGTTCAGCGCGACCACCAGCGCGATCAGCACCAGTCCGAGCGAAAGCGCGAGCGGCAGGTCGCCCTTCGAGGTCTCGAGCGCGATGGTGGTGGTCATGACGCGTGTCACCCCGTCGATATTTCCGCCCACGATCATCACCGCCCCGACTTCCGCGGACGCCCTGCCCAGGCCGGCGAGCACGGCGGTGAGCAGCGAAAAGCGGATGTCCCACACCAGCGTAAGCGCGGCGCCGCCGGCACGGGCGCCGAGCGAGCGCAGCTGCTCCTCGTACTCGATCCAGGCGTCCTCGACCGCCTGGCGGCACAGCGCGGCGATGATCGGCAGGATGAGGATGGTCTGCGCGATCACCATCGCCGGCGGCGTGAACAGGATTCCGAAGCTGCCGAGCGGACCTGCGCGCGACAGCAGCAGATAAACGAACAGCCCCACGACGACGGGCGGCAGTCCCATCAGCGCGTTCAGCAGCACGACCACCGCGCGGCGCCCCGGAAAGCGCCCGACCGCGATCGCCGCGCCCAGCGGCAACCCGAGCAGCGTCGCGAACACCACCGCCGACAGGCTGACCTCGAGGCTGAGCAGCACGATCGCGCCGAGCGTCGGGTCGCCGGAGGCGATCAGGCCGAGCGCGCCGCGCGCCGCTTCCCAGATCGCGTTCATTTATGTTTGCATTTGCATATCAATTCGATCACTATCACTCTATTCGAGCCCGTTGCTCTGAAAAAATAGGCATGCCCGTTCATATTGAACCCGCGCTCGAGCTCGATGCCCGCTGGCTGGCGGGCGACGGGCTGCCGCCGCGGCACGGCCGGGCGCTGCTGCGCCTGCTCGGCGCGCTCTCCCGCTCCGCCTCGCTGCGCGAGGCCGCCCAGGCGGCCGGGCTCTCGTATCGCCATGCCTGGGGCCTGCTCGGGGCGGGCACGCGCGCTCTGGGCGCTCCCATCGTCGACATGCAGCGCGGCCGCGGCGCCCGGCTCACTGCATTCGGCCGCAGGCTCCTCGAGGCCGACGCCCACGTGACCTCCGTGCTGCACGGGCAGTTCGAGACGTTGCGCCGCGAGGTGCGCGCGATGCTCGCCGATGCGCTGCCCGGGCGGATCCCGCGGCTCCGCCTGCGCGCGAGCCATGACCTCGCGCTGCCGTTGCTGGCGCGCCTCTGCGCGCCGCGCGTGCAGATCGAGATCGTGTTTCGCGGCGCCGACGAGTGCCTGGCGTCGCTCGCGCGCGGGGAATGCGATCTCGCCGGATTTCACGTCGCCGACGCCCTGCCGCGGGCGGCAGCGGCAGCGGCGGCGCTGGGGCGCTGGCTGGATCCGCGCAAGCACCAGCTGGTCCATTTCGTGGCCCGGGAACAGGGAATCATCGTGCGGCCCGGCGCCCGCATCCGCGGCGTTCACGACCTGGCCCGCCCGGGGGTACGCTTCATCAACCGGCCTCCCGGCACCGGCACTCACGAGAACGTCGACCTGGCGATCGCGGCGGCGGTGGCGGACGGGCGTGCCGACGCGGGGTTCGGCCTGCGTGCGGCTGCGGCACGCTATGCGCTGGAGTTCGTTCCGCTGGCGACTGAGCGCTATTACCTCGCGGCTTCGCGGCGGGCGTTGCGCGAGGCGCCGATGCAGGCCCTGCTCGCGATCCTGCGCGGCCGCGAGTTTGCGGCGACCGCGCGCGAGCTGCCAGGCTACGACGCCTCGAAGGCGGGAACGCGCGAGGCGCTTTCCGCGGCGCTGGCGTGGCTCGCGCAGCCTGGCTACCGGAAAGGGGCGGGTTGACAAGCGGCAGCGCTTGCGCGCATCCTTCGCGCCTCGTCGCGGGGATCGCAGGCTCCCCGCAATCCAAAGACGCCGGTGCGTCCAAGCTCTGCGGGACTCGTAAGGAGAGAGCCATGGACGCACCTTCTGTTTCGGCCGCCTCGCTGCGGCAATCCCTCGCATCCGATCAACCCCCGCTCGTCATCGACGTGCGGCGCAACGAGCGCTTCCACGAGGCGCCAGACCTGATTCGAGGCACGCTGCGCCGCGATCCGCTGCGCGCTGCGGACTGGGCGACGACGCTGCCGGCTTCTTCGTACGTCGTCGTCTACTGCGTGCACGGCCACGAGGTGAGCCAGGGAACGGCGGAGGCGCTGCGCGCCGCCGGTTTGCGCGCCCAGTACCTCGAAGGCGGCATCGAGCGCTGGCGCGCCGAAGGCGGTGGGCTTGCCTCGAAGCCGACAGGCGCCTCGACGCGCTGGGTCACGCGCGAGCGGCCGAAAATCGACCGCATCGCCTGCCCGTGGCTGATACGCCGGTTCGTCGATCCAGACGCCGAGTTCCTGTACGTGCCGACGCCGGAGGTCCGCCGCGCGGCGCAGGAGCGCGACGCGGTACCGTACGACATTCCCGACGTCGAGTTCTCCCACGAGGGGGAGCGGTGCAGCTTCGACGCCTTCCTCAGGTACTACCGCCTGCGCGATCCGGCGCTGGACGAACTCGCAATCATCGTGCGCGGGGCGGACACCAACCGCCTCGAGTTCGCGCCGCAGGCGGCAGGGCTTGCGGCGATTTCGCTCGGCCTGTCGCGCAACTTCAGCGATGACCACGAGATGCTGCGCCACGGCATGGTGATGTACGACGCGCTCTACCGCTGGTGCAAGGAGGGCAAGGAAGAGGTGCACACGTGGAACCCCGACCTGTACCGATGAATGCGGCGGGTCCAGTGGGCGCCGGCGGCGTCGCGGGGCCGCCGGCTCCGGTGAGCTTCGGCGAAGCGTTCCGCTTCTGGCTGAGGCTGGGATTCATCAGCTTCGGTGGACCGGCGGGGCAGATTGCCGTCATGCACACCGAGCTCGTCGAGCGCCGGCGCTGGATCTCGGAGAAGCGTTTTCTTCACGCGCTCAATTACTGCATGCTGCTGCCGGGGCCCGAGGCGATTCAGCTTGCGATCTACATCGGCTGGCTGCTCCATCGAGTCCGGGGCGGCGTGGTCGCAGGGGTGCTGTTTCTCCTGCCCTCGGTCTTCATCCTGGTCGCGCTTTCGTGGATCTACATGGCCTACGGAGAGCTGTCTGCGGTCGCGGGGATTTTCTACGGGATCAAGCCGGCGGTGGTCGCGATCGTGATCGCCGCCGCCTGGCGCATCGGCTCGCGTGCGCTCAAGCACCCATCGCTTTGGGCGATCAGCGTCGCGGCGTTCGTCGCCATCTTCGCCTTTGCCGTACCCTTTCCGGCGATCGTGATCGCCGCGGCGGTCGCGGGCGCGTTGGGGGGACGATATGCGCCGCAGGTATTCGCGGGCGGCGGCGGCCACGGCGGCGTCCGGACAAGCTACGGCCCGGCCCTCATCGACGACGACACGCCCACGCCGGAACATGCGCGCTACAGTCTGGCGCGCCTCTCGCGGGTTCTGGGAATCGGGCTGGCGCTCTGGGCGGCGGGGAGCGGCGCGCTGATCGCCGCGTTCTCCTGGGAGCACACCGCGACGCAGATGGGCTGGTTCTTCACCAAGGCGGCGCTGCTCACCTTCGGCGGCGCGTACGCGGTGCTGCCGTACGTCTATCAGGCCGCAGTCGAACAGTACCAATGGCTGACCGCGGTGCAGATGATCGACGGCCTGGCGCTGGGAGAAACCACGCCCGGTCCGCTCATCATGGTGGTCGCGTTCGTCGGCTTCGTCGGCGGCTGGGCGAAGGAACTGTTCGGCCCGGAGCATCGCTTTCTCTCCGGGACGCTGTGCGCGCTCGTGGCGACTTTTTTCACCTTTCTTCCCTCGTTCATCTTCATCCTGATCGGAGGGCCGCTGGTGGAAACGACGCACGGGGAACTCAAGTTCACCGCCCCTCTGACCGGGATCACGGCAGCGGTCGTCGGCGTGATCGTCAGCCTGGCCGTATTTTTCTCCCGGCATGTATTCTTTCCTTCGGCAGCCGCCCCCGACTGGATTTCCGCTGCGGGAGCCGCGATCGCGCTCGTCGCGCTCATGCGGTTCAGGGTGGATTTGATCGCGCTGATTCTCGCGATGGGCGGTGCAGGAATGGTGCTCAGGCTATCGGGACTCGCATAGCGCGAAAGGCGTTCCGGCAACCATCGCGCAGTATGGCGGCCGCGACCACGTGCGCGGCGGTGCGCTGGTTCAGGTTTTGCGAATCACCGCGCAGGCGATGCGCGCCCCAGCGTTGCCGGTCGGCTGAGTTTTGTAGTCATCCGGGTCGGCATGCACGATCAGGCCACGGCCCACAACGCTTACCGGTCCCGGTGCCACTGTGATCACATCGAGCTCGAAGCTCGCTTCGGCGCGCCCGCGTCGGGGGGCACGCTCTGGCAGCCCGCAAGGGCGAGCGCCGCCGCGATCAACGGCCTTCTCGCCCCCACCCGCTCCTACTTCTTGCCGGACTTGGACGCGGGCACCGGTTTTGGCTCCTCGATGCCCTTGTTCTTCTTGTAGTTCGCGACCGCCTTGTCTCGCGCCTTGTCGAGCAGCTCCGCGTCTTTCGCCTTTGCGGCCGTGGCTTTCTGGGCTTCCGCCGCCTTGTCGGCGTCGCTCTTGGCCGGCGGCGGCGGCAGCTTGGCGTGCGATGCGGCAACCGCGCCAATCAGCAGCCCTGCCGCGAGTGCAGCCGGAATACCCGTCTTTTTCATGGTCTCCTCCACCCTCCTCAATGCTGGATCTGCGGCGCTGCGCCGGACTTTGCGGCGATCTTTCCGGACTTGACGTCGTTGTACCAGTACTCGTGGTGCTCCTTCGCCCACGTCTCGTCGGTCACGCCGTCGCGCATGTTGCGGTAGGCACCCTCCACTCCGATCGTGCCCATGTAGATATGTCCCAGGCCCAACCCGATCACGAGGATCCCAGAAATCGCATGGATGATGTTCGCCTGCTGCATCGTGGCGCGCACCTGGTCGAAGTTCGGGAACAGCAGGATCAGGCCCGTGACGCTCAGGATCAGGCACAGGACCACGACGCCGGCCCAGAACCAGACTTTCTCCCCGGCGTTGAACCGGCCCGACGGAAGGTGCGTCCCTCCGAAAATCTTCCACCCGTTCGCGAGCCAGGCGCCGTCGCCCTTCTCCGGCAGGTTGTCCTTCACATAGATGACGATGAACACGAGCAGGCTCGCGATGAACAGCGGCGCGACGAAATTGTGCAGGTTCTTGGAAAGCGCGGACAGCCAGGAAAACAGCGTGTAACCGATGATCGGCAGCACGATGTGCTTGCCGAAAAGAATGATCAGGCCGGTAACGCCGAGCACGCAGAAGCTGATCCCCATCACCCAGTGCGCCCAGCGCTCCGCGACCGAGAAACGCTCGATCATCCGGCCCGAGGGCTTCTCGTGCAGCTTCATGGGACCCATGGCGAAGTAGATCGCGGCGATGATCAGGCACACGATCACGATCAGCCAGCCGCTGTAGAACGTGATCGGGCCGTTGCGGATGCGGCGCCAGGTGTCGCCCGCGGACTGCACGAGCACCCCGGTCTCCCGTCCCTTGACGCTGGTGTAGTGCTCCTGGCCTTCCTTGCGCACCTCGCGCCACACCGGCGCGTTGTTTCCCGGCTGCTCAAGGCGGCGCTGCTGTTGCTGCTGCGCCGGCGACTGCGCCAGCGCGGCGCCGGCGAACATCAGTGCGCAGACGGCGAGCGCCAGGCGGCCCAGCCTGGATAGCGTTTGCATGGTTTCCTCCGGGTACCGCTCTGGCTTATTGGTAGATGCGCCTGTGCTCGTGCTGTCCCAGCTGGCGCTGCTTGATCTGCGTCTCCCAGCTCGTCCGATCGCCTTTATTCCATTTCGGGCCCGCCGCGAGCGGTTCGTTGTCCCACGGGCGCGTGTCCGGCTTGCCCTGGTACTTTCCCTGCTTGTACACGATCACCTGCTCGGACTCGCCGCAACCGGCGAGCCCGACGACGGCCGCTGCCGCCAATATGTAGAGAGCGCGTTTCACGACTTTGCTCCCGCCGGCGGCTGCGCGCCCGGCTTGCCCGGCCCGTAGGCCGTGCCCCAGCCCCAGACCTCGGAGCCCTTGCCGCGCCGCACGACGCGCTCGCGATAGATGTCGGCGATCACGTCGCCGTCGCCGCCGAGCAGCGCCTTCGTGGAGCACATCTCGGCGCACGCCGGGAGCTTGCCCTCGGCCAACCGGTTGCGGCCGTACTTCTTGAACTCGGTTTCCGAGCGATCGGGCTCGGGGCCGCCGGCGCAGAAGGTGCACTTGTCCATCTTGCCGCGCAGGCCGAACGCACCCGCCTGCGGGAACTGCGGCGCGCCGAACGGGCAGGCATAAAAACAGTAACCGCAGCCGATGCAGATGTCCTTGTCGTGCAGCACCACGCCGTCGTCGGTGCGGTAGAAGCAATCGACCGGGCATACCGCCATGCACGGCGCATCCGAGCAGTGCATGCAAGCGACCGAAATCGATTTCTCGGCGCCGACCACGCCGTCGTTGATGGTCACGACGCGGCGGCGGTTCACGCCCCAAGGCACTTCGTTCTCGTTCTTGCAGGCGGTGACGCAGCCGTTGCACTCGATGCAGCGCTCGGCATCAACCAGGAATTTCATTCTCGCCATGGCTGTCTCCTTATGCCTTCGCGACCTGGCAAAGCGTGGTCTTGGTTTCCTGCATCATCGTCACGCGGTCATAGCCGTAGGTGGTCGCCGTGTTGACCGCCTCGCCGCGCACGATGGGCGCCGCCCCCTCGGGGTAGTAGGGCAGCATGTCCTGCCCCTGCCACCAGCCGGAGAAGTGGAAGGGAATGAACACCGTGTCCGGTCCAACGCCCTCGGTAACCTTCGCCTTCACCTTGAGCTTCGCTCCGGTGGGGGAACTCACCCACACGTATTCGCCGTTGCGGATGCCGCGATCGGCGGCAGTCTTCGGGTTGATCTCGACGAAGTTGTCCTGCATCAGCTCGGCGAGCCACGGGTTGGAGCGCGTTTCCTCGCCCCCGCCCTCGTATTCGACCAAGCGCCCGCTGGTGAGGATCAATGGGAACTTCTTGTGCACCTCTTCCTTGACATTCTTCTGCTGCAGCGACTTGAACAGCGTGGGCAGGCGCCACAGGACCTTCACGTCGTCGTGGGTCGGGTACTTCTCGACCAGATCCGGCCGCGGGCTGTAGAGCGGCTCGCGGTGCTGCGGGATGCCGTCGGGGAAGTTCCAAACGATGGCGCGCGCCTTGGCGTTGCCGAACGGGTGGTTGCCGTGCTTCATCGCGACCCGCTGGATGCCGCCGGAGAGGTCGTTCGCCCAGTGCTTGCCATCGGCTTCCTTCTTCTCCTCGTCGGTCAGATCGTCCCACCAGCCGAGCTTCTTCAGCAGCACGTGGTCGAACTGCGGATGCCCCGTGGTGATCTCGGCGCCCTTCGGGTGCGAGCCGTCCTCGGCGAGCAGGTTCACGCCGTCGCGCTCGATCCCGAAAAGTGCGCGGAAATTTCCGCCGCCGTCCATCATGTGCTTGGAGGTGTCGTACAGGTTCGGCGAGCCGGGGTGCTTGATCTTTGCATTGCCATAGCAGGGCCACGGCAGGCCGAAATAATCGCCGGTGAGGTCGTAACCGGTCTTTGCATCCTTGCCGCCCCTGGCGCGCAGCGTCTTCACGTCGAAGACGTGCATGTTCCTCATGTGCGCCTGCAGGCGCTCGGGCGACTGGCCGGTGTAGCCGATGGTCCACACGCCGCGGTTGATCTCGCGCAGCGTGTCCTCCATCGACGGCTCCTCGCCGCCCTTGCCCTTGACCAGCTTGATGTTCTGCTTGCCGTCCTTCTTTCC
>Ga0209640_10005527_pt1 | contig 11032 bp, 6 predicted proteins | sample RifCSP10_1_FD_184018 | JGI IMG/M metagenome (GOLD analysis project Ga0209640, IMG submission 184018) | Soil microbial communities from Rifle, Colorado - Rifle CSP2_sed 10_1 (SPAdes) (version 2) | ecosystem: Environmental > Terrestrial > Deep subsurface > Rock core/Sediment | place: Rifle...
AAGCAGCTTCCCTCCATCCTTGACGCGGCCGGACTCCGCCAGTCGGCGCGCCAAGCCAGCGGCGGCGCGGACTTCAAGAGCAGGGGCGCCCTGCTCGCGCGCGATCCGCAATGCGGTCTGGTATTCTTCCTCAATCCGCTTGGTTTTAGGATCGAGCCGACGCAGCGCCTCGGCACGAAGCCGGTGAAGTTCTGACAAAAACATGTGTTGATGGGTCTCGACCGAGAGCTGCTGCAGTTCGTCAAGGAAGTTGAGCGCATCTTCGATCCGACCCATCTCCAGCTTGGCGCTCGCGATCAGGCTGCCAAGGAACGTCAGATAGGCTAGTTGCTTTGTTTCTTGGAACCTTCGGAAGGTTCTCTCCATCTGGTCTGCGCCGCGCCCGAGTTCGCCGCGCTGGCCTATGACCCATCCGGACATGAAGTTTGCAAGGCCGGTAGGCCAAGCCATGTTGCCTTCAGCCGCCACCGCTGCGGTAGCCTCGGCATAGCCATCCGCCGCATCGGCATCGCCAACCATGATGGCGAAGAAGCCTGCATAAAAATAGCCGATGGCGCGGCTGAACGGGTGCCCCAGCTCGTTTCCCACGCGGATGGCATCCTTGGCGACTTGATTGGCGCGCTCGGCTAGACCCGCCTGCCAGAGCACACACGCGCCCGTGCCCCTGGCGCAGACGCCCGGATCGTGCGCGCCATACATCGACCAGTGATCTCGATGACGCTCAAAATCATATAGCGCCAGCCCCTGCTCGATGTCCTCGCGCGTGGTCGCCACTTGTCCGCGCAGAAAGGCCGTGGTCCAGCGCGCATGATGCGCTTGGAGCATAAGATCATCAGCGCCGATCCGATTTGCCATCTCCACGAGGCCGTTGGCGCGCTCCAAGCCAACCGGCAGGTTGCCCCCGATCGAGTTGAACATCCAGTCGGCCCAGCGCGCGCGGAAGTGCAGCGTGTCATCGCCGAGCGGCGCACTGACCTTGACCGCTTCTGCTGCAACGGCGCCGTGCTCGGAGGAGCCCGGACCTTTCAGTACGCCCATTGCGACACTTCTATCGACCAAGAGCGCGGACTCTTCACGCGTTCGCATCTCTGAGGGTGGCGCCTTGACGACCAACGCCAGTGCCCTCGCCAGATGGCTCGTCGCCTCTGCGTAGGTCGACTTCGTTAGCGCGAGCCGGCCTGCGCGGCTCCAGTACTCCTTTCCGCGCTCCTCCAACCCAGCCGCCTCATAATGATGAGCCAGCACCTCAGGCCGCCGCGCGGTGAGATCCGGATATTTATCCTCGAGAGCCTGCGCGACGCGGGCGTGTAGCTGCTGGCGTCGTGCTCGTAACAGGCTGGCATAAGCCGCGTCCTGCACCAAAGCATGCTTGAACACATAGGTGGCGTCGGGCGGTTCGCCGCGGACGAAAACCAGCTCGGCTTTGGCGAGCTGGGTCAACGCATCCTTCAGTTCCTTTGCGTCGCTCTGTGCTACGGCCGCGAGCAGCTCGTAGGAGAATTCGCGGCCGATCACGGACCCGATTTGCGCCACTTCCTTCACCGGCGACAGCCGCTCCAGCCGCGCCATCAGTGAATCCTGCAAAGTAGCGGGAATCGCCATGGGCAGCAGCGGCCCGTTCAGAACATAACGGCCGTCGCGTTCCATCAAGAGCCCCGACTCGAGGACGGTCTTGGTCAATTCCTCGATGAATAGCGGTATGCCGTCCGTTTTGCCGACAATTTGATCCAGCACTTCCGCGGGCAGCGACTTGCCGCCGCTTAGGCTTTCGATCAACTCCGTGCATTGCCGACGCGCCAAGCGATTGAGCGTAAGCCCGGTCACGTGTGGCATGTGACCCCAAGGCGGCACGAACTCCGGCCGGAACGTGATGAGGATGAACACGCGCAGGTCGCGAATGCGATCCAGGCACAGGCCGATGAATTCGCGCGTCGTGGGATCGATCCAATGCACGTCCTCGATCAGCCAATAAACCGGCTTGATTCGGGCGAGCTCAATCAACTGGCCGGCGAGCGCTTCGAGCGTACGTCGCTTGAGCATGTCGGAGGTGAGCTGAGGCGCTTCATAGCGGCCCGTGATTGGGATGCCAAGCAATCCGGCAATAAGCGGGACTGTCTCAGCCATGTCCGAGGTCGTTGGTCTCAGCAACGCCTCCAGCTTGGTCAACTTGGTCGGTTCGTCGTCTTCCACATTCAGATTCGCCGCGTACTCAAGTTGCGCAATGGCCGGTTGCAATGCGCTGCTGACGTGAAACGGCGAGCACTGGTAGCGAATCCGAACGTGGTCGCTATCTTGCAATCGCAGGCGCAGCTGCTCGGCGATGCGCGACTTGCCGATGCCGCCCTCGCCGCACAGAAGCATCGCCTGTCCTTCGCCGCTCACAGCCTGCTCCCAGCGGCTATGCAACAGCGCGACTTCCTGGTCGCGGCCGACGAAGCGGCTCAGGCCGACAATGTGGGCAGCTTCGAAGCGGCTGGCGGCGCTCTCGCCAACCACCTGCCATACCCGCACTGGATCTGGAATGCCTTTGAGGCGGTGATGCCCGAGTTCGGCATAGCGAAAAGCGCCACGCGTGAGCGCGTGTGTGCTGTCGGCGATGACGATGGCATTGGGCTCGGCCAGCGATTGCAGCCGGGCCGCCAGATTAGGAGTATCGCCGATCGCCGAAAGCTCCGATGCGCCGTCCGGTGCGGCATTCGCCCCGACCACCACCGTGCCCGTTGCGATCCCGATACGGACTGCCAGCCGATGACCACTGCGGGGCGCCAGCCGACCGATCGCATCCACGATTCCGCGGGCCGCACGCACGGCGCGTTCCGCCGCGTCCTCGTGCGCGTGCGGATAGCCGAAATAGGCAAGAACGCCGTCGCCCAGGAATTTGGCGAGATAGCCATCGTAGCGGGCGATCATGCCGGCGCAGATGTCCTGATACGTACGCATGATCTCGCGCACGTCCTCCGGATCGGCGCGAGCAGCCAGCGCGGTCGAGCCGACGAGATCGGCGAACATCAATGTGAGCTGCCGCCGCTCCCCATCGTTCCCCGTCTTGACATCTGGGGTGCGCAATTCGGTTGACGCGACCGGCGCCTTCGTTGCAAGCGTCTCGTTAACATGCGGAGGTCTCAGCGCGTCGCCGCTTGCGGCGCGCAACTCGGCGATCGCCTTTAGAAGCTTTATCCGGTGACCGAGAGACACCCCGAGCTCCTTGAGGTGCGCTTCTTCAAGGTCAAGCAAGGCAACGCCGTCGATGTCGTTTTCGCCGAACGTCTGGCCATATTGCGGCAGACCGAGAGCGATCAAAAACTCGCTAACATCGACCATCGGAGCCGCCCCTCAATGCACTATTACCCAAACGTTGGCTGGAACTCGCCGCTTGGGCGATCATATCACATCGACCTCACGCTCCGTAAAAAATGGCTTACGTGCTCTCCGTCAGTTCGGTCCGCCTGCCGCGGACCAAATCGAAGCGATGCCTTACACCCGGCTCCAGGGCCTTTTGGAACCGGGATTCCCTCCCGGCCTTCAGAACTATTGGAAATCCAACGGCGATCGAGCAGCTTGGCGGCGCTTTAAGCCGAGTAGCCGAAACGGACACCGCGTTCGGTCACCGTAGCGCGCGCTACAATTTCTTGATCGTCAGCAGTTGGCCAAAACCCGACGAAAACGAGAAGCACATCCGGTGGACCCGTTCACTCTGGCAGGCAATGCAACCTTTCTCGACGGGTGGCGTCTACGTCAACTACCTCGGAGAAGAGGCCGACGAGGGAGCCAAACGAATCCACGCCGCGTACGGCGCCGCCAAACACGAACGGCTCGTGAAGCTCAAGAACAAGTACGATCCGGGCAACCTGTTTCGACTGAACCAGAACATAAAACCGGCTCACGCATGAAGCCACTTCACCAACGCCCGGTTTATTCGACCCATCTTAAGACACTTCGCGCGGTAACGTCCGCCGCACCATGACCCACCGTTCCCGCTCGGTAAGAATCGCTGCAAGGATCGGCCAAAACATCGGCCAACTTGCCGCCCGCGACGAAGCGTCGCTTGAACCAAGAACAGCGACGACGGCGACCAATAGGATTCTGTTCCGCCGTTTCATTGAAATCGCGCAGACAAGCTTAACCGTCCTTATCGCGCCGCATCGTCGCTAGGCCGGGTGTGCCGGAGACGCGGAACTGATTGCCGCGCGAGTCGTGTGCGTATTGCCGTGATGTCGGCAAGTGCGCGCACTTACTTTGTAATGCAAAGTACATTGAGATGCAAACTACGTCAAGGCTCGCGATCGCGTCCGGGTGCGCCCACAGTTTCCATGATCGAGGTGTCGTCGCACTGATCCGGGTTGCGAATACGCGTGCATTTCGCTTCACTGGCGGCATGCAGCCGTAGGAGGGTTCGATGGCCGATACCAAGACGATCCCGCGCACCAAGCCCAAGCTGAAAGTCGAGCGCCCGCGCCTCCATAAGGTGATTCTGGTGAACGACGACTACACGCCGCGCGAGTTTGTCGTCAAAGTGCTGCAGAGAATATTTCGCACGACCGAGGAGCAGGGCCATCGGATCATGATGACGGCGCACCAGAAAGGCGTCTGTGTCGTGGCGGTGTACACGTGCGAGATCGCCGAAACCAAGGCGACCGAAGGCACCGATGCCGGCCGCGAGGCCGGTTATCCGCTGATGTTCACGACCGAGCCGGAAGAATAGAGACCAGCTGCCTATCGTTGCGCCCCTCGCGCGCTTGGCATTCAATGTGGCTGTGAAACGTCAACCGGGGCGCCATGCAGCGCAGCACGCACAAGATCCTCACCACGCATGTCGGCAGCCTGCCGGAGCCGGCGCTGGATAAATCCGCGCCGGATTACGAGGCGAAGCTGCGCAGCGCTGTGGCCGACGTGGTGCAGCGGCAGCGCGCCGCCGGGCTCGACGTCATCAACGAGGGCGAATACACCAAGGGCGGCGACTGGCTGTCCTATGTCGAGCACCGCTTCGGCGGCTTCGAGCCGCGCCCGCCAAGTGGGACGCCGCTGATCACGCAGGGTCGCGACCGCGAGGAGTTCGCGGACTTCTACCGATACGCCACCGAGAAGGGCACGCTGTTCTACATGCCGGGCGGCCAAATCCGCACATCCCGGCCGACGTGGGTGTGCACCGGGCCGATTACGTACCAGGGACAAGCGGAGCTCGAACGCGAGATCGCGGTTGCGCGTGCGTTCGTGCCGCAGCGGGACGGTTTCCTCACCTCGACCGCGCCGGCGAGCCTCGAAGCCTACCGCCGCAACGAGTTCTACAAGACCGAGGAAGAGTTCCTGTTCGCCTTCGCCGATGCGCTGAAGACCGAATACGAGACGATCGCGAAATCCGGCTACGTGCTGCAGATCGACGATGCCTGGCTGCCCGCGTTATGGGACCGCATCGGCATGCAGATGGGGCTGGAGGCGTTCCGCAAGCGCTGCATCCTGCGGGTCGAGGCGCTGAACCACGCGCTCGCCAACATTCCGCCTGAGCAGATCCGCTACCATCTGTGCTGGGGCAGCTGGCACGGGCCGCACGTCTACGACCTGGAGATGCGGCATATCGTAGACATCATGCTGATGGTGAAAGCGGACGCGTATCTGTTCGAGGCGGCGAACGCGCGCCACGAGCATGAATACGCGGTGTGGGAGAGCGTGCGGCTGCCGGCCGGCAAGCTCGTGATCCCGGGCGTGGTCACGCATTCGACCGACGTGGTGGAGCACCCCGAGCTGGTGTCGCAGCGGATTCAGCGGTTCGCGAAACTGGTCGGCAAGGAGAACGTGATCGGCGGCGCCGACTGCGGTTTCGGCGGCCGCTCGCACCCGCAGATCGCCTGGGCCAAGCTCAAGGCGCTCGCCGATGGCGCCGCGCTCGCCACCAAGGCGCTGAAATACGCGTAGTTCAACGTCACGAAGTAGATCACCACTGCTCTCGTGGAGGCCTCACCCCTTCGACAAGCTCAGGGTGAGGCCGAATAAAAAAGCCCTCATGCTGAGCTTGTCGAAGCATGAGCTCATGCGAGCCGTATCAAGCTTAGCCGACTTCTGCTCTACGGCTCGCCGCCGCCGGGGATCGGCACCTGGTGCAGCTTCATCGCCATGCCGACCGCGGTGTAGTAGCCGAGCAGTGCGATCAGCTCGGCGACGCCGTTGCGCCCCAGCACCTTCACCGCGCGCTCGAACAGCTCGTCGCTCGCGTTGACCCGCTGGTCGAAGCCGCGGGCGATCTCATAGACCGCCTTGTCGCGCGGATCGGTCAGGGTGGGGGTGGCGTCGTTCTTGATCGCCTCCAGCACCGCATCCGGGATGCCGGCCTCGCGCCCCATCTTGATGTGCGCCGTCAGCACGTAGTTCGCGCGCCAATGCCGCGCCAACACCACCGTCGCCAGCTCGACCTCCTTCGCGCTCAAGGAGGATTGGGTGACCAGGTACGTGCCAAGCGACTCGATACGCGTGGCGAGCGCCGGGCTGTGCAGCCAGATCTTGAACGGCGCCGGCACCCGGCCGCGCCCGCGCTGCACGTCGTCCAATATCTTCTTCTGCTCGGCAGTCAGCTTTTCGGGCGGGATTTCCTGGATTCGGCTCATCGGCGTGGCTCCCCGTGACGGCGCGCGAATCTGCGCGGGTTCGAACCGCTAGTCCAGCCGCGCCGTTGCCTAACCCGGCCGAAAGTGCCAGCATGCCGCCCATCACATGAGGGAGCGGCTTTCAACGCCGTGCACGCCATGCCGATCGACATGCACCACCACTGGATCCCCAAGGGTCTGTCCCAGGCGTTGCGCGCGCGCGCGACCGCGCCTCGCTTGGTGACCGGCGAGGATGGCCGTCAGCGTATCGACTGCAGCTTCAGTTCGCTGGCGCAGCCGGAGGGTTTCGACGATCCGCAGACCCGGCTCGCCGAGATGGACGCGAACGGCATCACCCGGGGCGTCCTGTCGCTCACGCCGGTGTACGGCATCGAGAATCTGCCAGCCCAGGAATCACTGCCGCTGTGTCGGGCATTCAACGATTCGGTGAGCGAGATGTGCGTGACGTGGCCGGATCGCTTCTCGGCCTTCGCGGCGCTGCCGTGTGCCAACATCAACGTCGCGACCGAGGAGTTCGAGCGCGCCATGTCGCTTCCCGGCATGGTCGGCGCATTGGTCCCGGGCGACGGGTTCCTCTCCGCCAAGCGCGCGCAGGCGTTCGCGCCGCTGCTCGAAGCCGCGAACAAGCGTGGCGCTATTTTGATGGCGCACTACGCCAAGCTCGCCGACGACCCGACCGCGCCGAAGCCCGATCTCTCCGACAACCATGGCCTGCGCATCGGCACGCTCGACATGCAGGCGCGCCTGTCGTCCAACATGATCACCTTCTGCCTGACCGACGCGCTGAAGCCCTACCCGAACCTCGTGATGATGAGCCACAATCTCGGCGGCAACATCCCCTACGAGGTCGAGCGGCTCGACCACCGCTCCTACATGGACCGGCCGGACGACGAGCTGCCGTCCAAGCGCATTCGCAACGCCAAGATCATGGTCGACTGCAATTCGCTGGCGGCCCGCGGCATCGAGAACGCGGTCGCGGTGTACGGCGCCGACAAGATCGTGCTCGGCACCGACGGCACCGCGTTCGGCATGAAGTGGTCGCAGGACGCCATAAGGGAAGCCCGTATCTCGGACGCCGAGAAGCACGCGATTCTCGACGGCAACGCGTCCGCGCTGCTCGCTCCGTTCATCGCGAAACTGTCCGCCGCGGCCGAATAAACCGCGTTATCCCGCCGTATTTGCACCGCCTTTCCGCGGCTTGATGCCGCGTTGGTTATCGCTTGCGCGACTCTTAGCGATTCGGAAACAGTGGTGCAGTACAAGGACAGGTTGTGAGCGAGCGGTCGAACATCCATCCGTGGTGGCGTGGCGCGGTTCTCTACGAGATCTACCCGCGCAGCTTCCTCGATAGCGGCGGCGACGGGGTCGGCGATCTGCGCGGCATCATGCGGCGCCTGGATTACGTCGCCGATCTCGGCGTCGACGGCGTGTGGATCTGCCCGTTCTTCCCCTCGCCGATGAAGGATTTCGGCTACGACGTCACCGATTACTGCGGCGTCGATCCGCTGTTCGGCAACATGGCGGATTTCGACGCGCTGCTGGCCGAGGCGCACAAGCTCAGCCTCAAGATCATCATCGATCAGGTGTGGAGCCACACCTCGGACCGTCATCCCTGGTTCTCCGAAAGCCGGATGGCGCGCAGCGGCGATAAATCCGACTGGTACGTGTGGGCCGATCCGAAGCCGGACGGCACGCCGCCGAACAACTGGCTGTCGGTGTTCGGCGGCAGCGCCTGGACATGGGAGCCGCGGCGTCGGCAGTACTACCTGCACCATTTCCTGAGCGCGCAGCCGCAGCTCAACCTGCGCAACGAAAAGGTGGTCGCAGCGCTGTTCGACGTGGGCAAGTTCTGGCTCGACCGCGGCGTCGACGGGTTCCGGCTGGATGCCGTCGATTTCATGTTCCACGACCCGCTGTTGCGCGACAACCCGCCGCGCGCGATCGATCCCGCCATCCCGCCGGCACGGCCGTTCGGCATGCAGCGCCACATCTACGACATGCTGCAACCCGAACTGCTCGATTTCATGCGCCGCATGCGCGGCTTGATGTCGGCCTATCCGGGAACCATGGCGATGGGCGAGATCTCGAGCGAGCCCGGTGCGCTCGGTCGGGTTGCCACTTACACCGATCCGCGCGAGCAGCGGCTCGATCTGGCCTACACGCTGGCGGTGATGAAGATCAAGCTGAACGCCGCTAGCCTGCATCGCGTGCTCGCCGAGGCGACCGCCGCGACCGATCGGGGCGGGCTGTGCTGGGCATTCTCGAACCACGACACGGTGCGGGCGGTCAGCCGGTGGAGCCGCAACGGCGCGAGCCCGCAGTTCGCCAAGATGCTGATGGGGCTGCTGGTGTCGCTGCCCGGCAGCGCCTGCGTTTATCAGGGCGAGGAGTTGGGGCTGCCGGAGGCGGAGCTGCTGCCGTCGGAAATGCGCGACCCTTACGGCATCGCGTTCTACCCGTCGTTCAAGGGCCGCGACGGGGCGCGCACGCCGATGCCGTGGACCACGCAGAAGCCGTGGGCCGGCTTCACCCGCGCCACGCGCCCCTGGCTGCCGGTGCCGCCGAGCCATATCCCCTATGCGGCGGCGGCGCAGGAGAACGACGCCACCTCCGTTCTCAACCACAGCCGACGCCTGTTGCGCTGGCGCAAGCAGCAACCGGCCCTGGTGACCGGCGGCGTCCGCGCCGTACCGCTGAGCGAGCCCCTGTTCGCCATCGAACGCGCGACCGGCGATGATCGCGTTCTTGCGGTGTTCAACCTGGAGGACCGCCCGGTCCGGGTCGCCCGCGAATCGCTGCCAGACTGTGCGCCGCTCGATGGCCATGGCTTCACCGGGGTGCTGACCGGCCGGGACCTCAGCCTGGGCCCACACGACGCGTTTTTCGCCCGGATTCCCCACTGATCGCGCACCGGCGGCCCTCCAGCCGGTTGCCGGGCTCCTGCCGCCTCCCTAGTTCGCAGAAGTAGGGCGCTCTCGCCGCTGGAAACGGCCCCTGAAAGGGAGCATTTTCGGCCCGAACTCGTTGTAACAGAGCGGGTGCGCTGCTGCGTCGGCCGTTTCAAGGCAATAACCCCACGGGTGGCATATGAGCGCGAGCGCAACGCTCAATCCCAGACATCCGCACGACACCGGCATCGTCAGCGCGTCGCCGGTCGAGGCGCCGCCGCTTGCGCCGCATCCGCTGTGGTCGTCCGCCGCCTGCATCGTGATCGAGCATGTCAGTCCGGAGCTCGATGCCGGCCGCTATCCGGTGAAGCGGACCGTGGGCGAAACCCTGGCCGTGACGGCCGATATTTTCCGCGACGGGCATGAGGTGCTGAGCGCCCATGTGCGCTACCAGCCGCATGGCGTGCTCGATTGGCGCACCGCGCCGCTCAGCTACAACTACGACCAGGATCGCTGGAGCGGGCGGGTGCCGCTCGACCAGATCGGCCGGCTCATGTTCACCATCGAGGCGTGGACCGATGTGTTCGCGTCGTGGCGCCGCGATCTTTTGAAGAAGCTCGATGCCGAGCAGGACGTCTCGACCGAGCTGATGGAAGGCAGACAGCTCCTCGAGCAGGCGACTTCCGGCAGCGCGGCATTGGTGGTGCGGCCGGTGATCGCGGCGCTGAATGAGTCCACGCCGCCGGACGAGTTGCGCAGCGCTCTTTTGGAAGAGCGGTTCTCGTCGGTGATGGAGATGGTCGGCCCGCGCACCGACATGACGATGTATCCGCGCCATCTCGAGGTCGTGGTCGATCGTCCGCGCGCCACCTTCGCGGCCTGGTACGAGATGTTCACGCGCTCGCAAGGCACCGATCCGCGCCGCAGCGCCACGTTCGAGGAGGCGATGCGCCGGCTGCCCGAAATCAAGGCGATGGGCTTCGACGTCGTGTACCTGGTGCCGATCCACCCGATCGGCCGCATCAACCGCAAGGGCCCGAACAACACGCTCGACCCCGGGCCGGACGATCCCGGCAGCCCGTACGCAATCGGCAACGAGCACGGCGGCCACGAGGCGGTCGACCCCGATCTCGGCACGGTCGAGGATTTCGAGCGCTTCGTCGCGCGCTGCCACGAGCTCGACATGGAGGTGGCGCTCGATTTCGCCATCCAGTGCGCGCCCGATCACCCGTGGGTGAAGCAGCACCCGGAGTGGTTCACGCTCCGGCCGGACGGCAGCATCAAGTACGCCGAGAACCCGCCCAAGAAATACCAGGACATCGTCAACGTGAACTTCTACGGCCCGCATCGCGAGGAGCTGTGGAACGCGCTGCGCGACGTGGTGCTGGTGTGGGTGGGGCGCGGCGTGAAGACCTTCCGCGTCGACAATCCGCACACCAAGCCGGTGCCGTTCTGGGAATGGCTGATCTGGGACGTGCAGCGGCGCCATCCCGACGCGATCTTCCTGTCAGAGGCGTTCACGCGGCCGAAGATGCTGAAGGGGCTGGC
>Ga0209640_10005528_pt1 | contig 11031 bp, 11 predicted proteins | sample RifCSP10_1_FD_184018 | JGI IMG/M metagenome (GOLD analysis project Ga0209640, IMG submission 184018) | Soil microbial communities from Rifle, Colorado - Rifle CSP2_sed 10_1 (SPAdes) (version 2) | ecosystem: Environmental > Terrestrial > Deep subsurface > Rock core/Sediment | place: Rifle...
CGATTCGGTTTCCGGGCGGAGGTGAAGGAGGATGCGACGTTCGCCCGCCAGGAAGGGCGCGAAGAGGGATTCATGCGGGAGAGGCTTCGGATCCTCGGGTATCTCATCATCCACACCCGGCAGTTGGACATGGTCATGGCCAACAGCGGTTCGTTTCACCAGTACAGGGAGAAAATCCTCCACGATCTGGAACAGGTCGTTCTGTGCCGGAGCCCCTCTCCGGCCTCCCGGAACCTCCTCCATTGACGTCCCTTGGAATGGGCGATTACTTGAAATCGACGATGAGTTCCTTTACCGCTGGGATACCCTTAGCGATTTCCGTGATGTAATCCTTTGTCTTCTGTGTACCAGTGGAAAGGGGGGTCATCGTGGCGAAGAGCTGCCCTTTGACCGACACTTTTCCATCTTCCGACTCTGCATCGAGCTCCAATCCCCTCGTCCGTGGATCGAGGGCTAATTTCGCCTTCACCTGTGAGGAGAGAGCGAGATTTTGAATTGCTTTTATTTTCTCCGGGGTATCTTTGAATTCGGGCTGGTCGATGGCGTACAGGATCATTCCACAGGCGGTATCGAGAGCAATCTGACCGAGGTTGATGACCATGTGATACAGCATGGGATCCGTCCAATCGACATCATAGAGAAATTTCGTCCACTGCTTTCTCTTTTCATCAACATTTTCAATATACTTTACCGCCTCCTCTTCTTGTAACCGTTTCTTTTCCACCACGCTCTTTATTCTCTGGGCTAAAGGGGCAACGAGGCGGATCTTGAGTATATTCGGAACTCCAGGAAAGAGGAAATGCCCCGCAAGCCCGTGATAGATGAAATTTCCCTTAAGTGCTCGTTCCACTAAAGCAGACTGCAAAGCAATGATATAAGTCCGTCGCTTGTCTCCTATCAGGCGTTCGATCACGCTGGGGCCTTGTTTGAGTTGCTGAGAAATTGCGGATTCCGAGATCCCGTAATGAGTCGCGGCATCTTTAATGACTTCTAACCCGACGACGGGAAAACCTGATTTCTGTGAGAGGCGATTGGCGAGAGCTTCTCCACCACTCAACGTTCCGCGGGATATGGTGATGATCGGCATAGGGCATCTCCTTTCACGGTCTTTCGCCGTCAGTATACAGATACTCGCCAGGAGAATCGATAAGCCTTTCGAGTTCTCTCCCGGGTGCCCCTTCTCCGATAAGAGTCTGCCATTCTCTACCCCTCCTGCGGGGGCTTCCGGGATCATGGAAATGGCTATGAAATTGCACTATATTTATTGAAGGAAGAAGGACAATTGAAAAAACCGTGAAATAATCCGTGCAAAAGGTGATACGCTCGATGCTCAGGAACCTGAATGTCCTGAAAATCTGGAAATCGCGCAAACCTCGGCCGACCAGTGAGGATCTGGCTGAGATCTTTCGGCTCAAGTACGGACATTTCAAGGAACTGCTGGCTTCCAATACGGAACTTCTGAACATCATTACCGACATCGAAGAAAAGCTTATGGGCCATCGGGTGTTTGGCATGGCCTATGTGCGCTCCCAATCGGCGCGCACCGTCTTCCACACCATACGCATGATCAGGAGTTTGAATGCTCTCTCCGGCGGAAAATATCCGGAGCTCTATGACATTCTCGAGACGATCAACGGTCGGATCAAGGAGGAACTCAGCGCCAAAAAGGAAACCCGGCCGCCGGCATTCATCCTGGATTATTCCCGGATCACCCGGGAAATGGTGGATTGGGTCGGAGGAAAGAGCGCCAACCTGGGCGAGGTGCATAACCGTGTCCGACTTCCGATTCCCGAGGGGTTTGCCATTACCACCCGTGCCTTCGATGCGCTTCTGGCCGAAAACGACTTGGTGGATGAGATCAATAAGAGGACGATGGAGCTCGATACCGGCGATCCGGAAACGGTAACGAACGTCAGTGAGGAGATTCAATGGGCGATCATTACCGCATGGGTGCCCTCTGAACTGGAAGAGGCCATTCTCTCTGCGTATGCGGAAATGACCGAACGAATCAGGGCCACCGGCTTTTCCGGTGCCGCCCCGAGAGTCTCCATGCGCAGCAGCGCCATCGGAGAGGACGGAGAGCTCTCCTTCGCCGGTCAGTACCTGTCGCTTCTCAATGTCAGCCGGGACAAGCTGGTTCAAACCTATAAGTACATCGTGGCCAGCCTCTACACCCCGCGAGCGATTTCCTATCGACTCAATAAGGGCATACGCGACGAAGACGTGTCCATGAGCGTCGCCTGCATCCGGATGGTGGAATCGGTTGCCAGCGGAGTGATGTATACGCGTCACCCCTATCATCCGGCGGAAGACCATATCCTCCTCAGCGCGGTCTGGGGGCTTGGACCCTATGCCGTGGACGGACGAATCACCCCCGACACGTACACGGTAAGCAAGGATGCGGAGCATACCGTTCTGGAAATCAAAATCCCCCGCAAAACCGTGCAGTTGGTCAGCAACCCCGATGGCGGCCTGATGGAGATCCCGGTGCCAGATGCCCGCCAGGATGCTCCCTGCCTTTCCACTGCGCAAGTAAAAACCCTCGCCGATTATGCGCTGCAACTGGAAAAACATTACCACTACCCCCAGGATATCGAATGGGCGCTCGACACGAGCGGACAGCTTTTGGTGCTTCAGAGCCGCCCCCTGCACCTTCAGGATGGCGACTGGAAACCCGGTGAAGGAACTCTCCCGGCATTGACCTCGTATCCGTTGCTGATCGATGGCGGAGCAGTCGCCTATCCGGGGGTTGGATTCGGACCCGCTTTCCATGTCCGCTCCGAGGAGGACCTCCTCCATTTCCCCGACGGCGCCGTGCTGGTGGCCAAGCACTCCTCCCCCAAGTTCATGGTGGTCATGCAGAAAGCCCAGGCGATCGTCACCGACTCGGGGAGCGTCACCGGGCACATGGCCTCCCTGTGCAGGGAGTTCATGGTGCCGTCGGTTCTCGCCGCCAAAAATGCCACGACACGGATCCCGCCGGGGATGGAAATCACCGTGGACGCCCATGCGGGCCGCGTGTACCAGGGCAAGGTTACGGAATTGCTCGGCATGCGCCAGACCAGAGAACCTTATATGAAGGAAACCCCGGTCTACCAGACCCTGCGGCGAGTTGCCGACGCCATCGTCCCCTTGAACCTCCTGGATCCAAAGGCTCCCAGTTTTACACCGGGGAAATGCCGGACGCTGCACGACATCATGCGCCTCATCCACGAGCTTTCCTATCAGGAGATGTTCCAGATCAGCGAGATCGTTTCCGACCGAGGGGCCGTTTCGCTCAAACTGGACGCTCCCATTCCTCTGGACCTTTTCATTATTGATCTGGGAGGCGGGTTGAGCGGCGTTTCCGCGAATGCAAAAAAGGTCGAGGTGGATCAGATTACGTCGCTCCCCTTCAAAGCTCTCCTCAAGGGTATGCTCCACGAAAAGCTGCGCTTCCAGAAGCCGCGCCCCGTGGAACTCAGCGGTTTTTTCTCGGTCCTGCGCGAACAGATGCTGGTCAATCCCAACGCCAGCGAACGATTCGGTGATCGGAGCTATGCCATCATCGCGGACAAATACCTCAATTTCAGCTCGCGAGTGGGCTATCACTACAGCGTTCTGGATTGCTACTGCGGCCAGACGATCAACAAAAACTACATCACTTTTTCCTACAAGGGGGGCGCTGCCGACGATGTGCGCAGAAACCGGCGTGCCCGGAGCATCGCCATCATTCTCATGGCTCTGGATTTTTCCGTGAATGTCACGGGGGACCGGGTGGACGCCCGCTTTCAGAAATACGAGCAACCCGTGATGGAGGAAAATCTGGATAGTCTCGGACGGCTGCTGCAGTTCACCCGGCAGATGGATATGCTGATGTGCAGCGAAGCCACTGTGGAAACGGTGGCGAAGAACTTCCTGGATGGCAATTACGAATACGACTGAGGTGTGGTCGAGCGATCCGGTATTCGCTCTAAGCTTCTACCGGTTGGAAACAATGTAACCCGGCCTGACTGCATGTTCCAGCGGAGCGACGGCCAGCGCGCCGGTATCGGTAACTTCACGCACTTCCACCGTCCCCACCGGCTGTCCGGCCTCGGTCAGCAGCGTCAGCCGCATACCGGACTGGATGCCCTGCCTGAGTCCCAGACCAAAGGAGATTTCAACTCCTTCCGGGGTTTCCCTAACCCGGTACACCACTGCCTTGCCACTTTGTGCCATGAGTTCTTCGATGCGCCGCGAAAGCACGAAGACACTGGGAAAGGCAAAACCGATCAGCGGCAGGCAAATAGCGACGATCCACCAGGGGTGAGGGCCCAGATGACGCATAATCAGCGATCGGGAACTGCGGCGATAACGGTCCGCATCCGGATAGACACGGATCTCAAACGTGGAAGAGGGCTTCCGGGCTGGTTTTCCCATGGAACTGACCGTCAGACTGTACTCCCCCGGCGCGAGTTCCGCACTCACGGCGAGGATTCCATTCCACCGGAAACCTCCAAACCAGAACCCGGGGTGTGTGGAACGGAAGGTGAGTCGGAGGAGATCGGAACTGGCCGCATAGGTCAGGTCTTCCATGCGCTGCACTTCTTCCTCCAGCGGACCGTCGATTTCCACGGAGGCTCCGGGAAGCACTCGCATCAAATTGGCAGGCTGCCCGAAGCGGGCGCTCACGTCGTCAATCACCGCAACCAGGAAGAGAATCGAAGCGATCGTCCCCAGCTTCGCGAGCCGATTTCTCCACTGGGTAGCCTGAGCCAAATTCATGTTTGTTGCGTCTCAGGTTCCCCGGAGCGGACTCTCCTGATGACCAGTTTGGCAGCAATCAATGTGGGAATGAGCATGCCCAGGAATGCTTTGAGGAAAACGGGAGTGAAATGATCCGCATCCAGGTTGGCGAAATAGATGCTGATACAAAGTTCGACCAGCACCAGGATGTCCACCACAACCACCGCAATCTTCTGGCGCAAATTCAACGGAATCGATCCCCCTTATTCACCCGTGCTCCGGCGATGCTCTACTTCTTGAAAATATCCGTTTTGCTCACATTCATCAATCGTCTCGCCTTGCCCTCCTCCTTATAATAGATGCGGATATCATCGCCGCTATCCCAGGTGTCGGCCGGCATGGCAAAGTACTCGTCGGGCACGGAGAATGTGGTCACAGTTTTTTGACGCTTGGAGTAGATGGTAATCGTCTTGCGGTTCTGATCAACCACAGGAAACGTCTTCGGTTTACGGGTGACGTCGTCAAAAACCAGAGGGTCATCGGGACCCACATTTTCCTTCTGATCCACCAGCGTGTAATGGATCTTTGCAAAATTATTCAGCGCCGGAACGTAGATCACGATTTCCCGATTGTTGGCATCCAGTTTCATGCGTTTCCCGGGCTTGGGGTCCGCCCCCATTTCATCCGGATTTGTCGGCACCTGATAGGTGACCGGCGGCAGGTGGCTGTAATCCGGTTTATCCGGATTGGGGCTCGCATCCCTGATCATCGTCACCGTGCCTTTTTCCTTGTTGAATTCAATCACTCTTCCCTGATCCACCCTGCCCATTTGCTGACAGCCCGCAAGCACGGCAACCACTGCAACCACGGCAATCAGGAGGTAAACGGCCAGCGCACTCATCAACCGGTTAACTTTCTTTGGCATCGCCTGTTTCCCTTTCTATCCATTTCAGGATCGCTCACATCCCCGTTGGTATCCCATTATGCAGCGGACCTTGCCTTCTTAGCGGCAATTTCCTTCTTTGCCCCCTCTACCATTTTCACAATGATATAGAGCGACATGAAGCTCACCAAACCCAGGATCAGGGCCGTTGAGCTGGTGTCGTAGAAAGCGCTCCACCTCGGAAAGGCCTTACCCAGCAGCTTCAGGATGATGGACAGCGCGCAACCGACCACGGCCAGGCCAAAAGCGATTCGAATCCCATATCCCTTGATGTATTTGGTGGCCACAGTCCCGATCTGGGCGCCTATGGACGCACCCACCAGCATGATGATGGCCGCCACCAGCTCGGTACGGCCTTTGTAGGTATAGGTCCCCGCGCCATAGAGACCGGAGATCATGACTTCAAAAAGATCGGTGCCGACCGCCACATGGGTTGGACAGCCGATGAAGTAAATCAGGGCCGGCATGCGGATCAAACCTCCACCGATGCCGAGTATCCCGGCCAGCCAGCCGGTGAGGAAACTGACGAAGATCGGGAGCCAGGCCGAACAATAAACCCCCGCCTCCTTGAAGTGAACCATCGGGGGAATCTTGATGCGGTGGAAGGTTTTGTGCCATTCGATGCCGGTCGCCAGCTTGTCGACCTCTTGTCCCGCTGCCTTGGCTGCTCTTTCCTTGCTTTTACGTTTGGCCACATCGGAGAATACCATCCAGGCGATGAAGGCCAGCAGAAACAGGTAGAGATAGCGGACAAACTTTTCCACACTCCCCAGTCGCTCCAACCACATGATCATCTGGGCGCCCACTTCGAACCCGACAATGGTGCCGACCAGCATGATCAAACCCAATCGATAATCGACATTGCCGAATTTACCGTGGCGCATGGTGGCGATGAGCGACTTTCCCGCCATATGGGCAATGTCGGTGCCGATGGCAAAGGCCATGGGAAAACCCAAAATGTTGAGTCCCGGCGTCACCATCCAGGCGCCTCCCATACCGAAGAAACCGCCAATGACGCCAACCCCAATCCCAAGAATGATCAGACCGGGCCAGAAAATCTTGACTCCGGCAATGGGCATGAGAACGTATAACCAATCCATGGATCGACCTCCATTGGTTTTTTGGGAAAGAGGATTAGTGTTCCGCCAGTTCCCGGGACTTCAAATCGATCCCGATACGGCTCATGATCAGATCGGCCAACGTGCCGAAAATGACTCCGATAAGGGGAATCAGCACCACGGTGAGAATGGCGAAATAAAGATGGCTTTCATTGTAGAGATCCGCCCACCAGCGGAGCAACCCGGTAGCCTTTCTGGTGTCCGCCACGATCACAATGTTGGCGGGGGGCGGACCTGCAGCCTGGGCCAGGGCGGGCAGCAACAGAACCGCCATGCCGATCCATGCGAACAATTTGGACAGCATTTTACGCATTTTCCATTGACCTCCCTCAAGTCTCATATCCTGCTGAAATCTGCCTGTTCCCTTTACCGCACAACGGTCACACTGCAGGGTTCGCTCTCAGCGCGGCTTTCCTTCCTCGTCGGCTTTTGCCTGCTGCGCCGCCGCCTTTTCCTTGCGCTTTTCCCGGGCAAGCTTGCGTTCGTGAGCGCCATCGATCTTATCCATCAGGTATTCAACCGAGCACGGTTTCAAGAGGTAATCGTACCCGCCGAGCTTCATGATATCCGCTGCCGCATCCACCGAGGCGTGCCCGGTGAGAATGATGACCTCCAGGGCCGGGTTGATCTTCTTGATCTCGGCCAGAACTTCAATGCCGTTCATTCCGGGCATTCTGACGTCCAGCAGGATGACGTCGTAAGGCTTGCTCCTCAGTTCCGCCAGCGCCTCCTCTCCGCTGCCCACCGCGGCAACCGGGATTCCTCTCACGCCAAGAAGCTTGCATAAAGTTGTTCTAAATCGTTCTTCGTCATCGACCAGCAATAGCCTTGGTGCGGAAGACATTGTCACACCTCTCCTTTCTGAGGAAGCATGATCGTGAACGTTGTCCCGTGACCCAGTTCACTTGTGACCGAAATATGGCCCCCCAATTTATCTATGATCCGGTGGCAAATAGAAAGCCCCAGGCCGGTCCCCTTCCCCGGAGGTTTGGTCGTGAAAAAGGGATTGAAGATTTTGCTCAGATTTTCCTTGCTGATACCGCTCCCCGTGTCGGTCACGATGATCTCCACCTGACCGTGATCGGCCAGACGCGTGGTCAATGTTATGGCGCCATCTTTTTGAATGGCGTAGGCCGCATTGTTGAGAAGATTCAAGATCACCTGCCGCAACAACGGGGCATCGCTCACGACCGGCGGCAAGTCCTTCTGAAAGCGCCGGACAATATTGATGTTATGTTGTTTTGTCTCCCTTTCCACCAGCTTGGTCATATCCTCGATCAGTCTGTTGACGTCCACACGCTGCAGAAGAGTTTCCATCTTCCTCGCAAAATTGAGCAGGCGATGGGTGATTTCCCTGCAGCGCTCCACCTGCCGGGTGATCTCCCGCAGCGAATCCGTGAGATCCTTGACCTGCTTGAAATCTCTCAGTTCATCGCTTTGCAGAAGGTGGTTCACCCATTCGGATTCCTGGCCGATGATTGCCAAGGGGTTATTGATTTCATGAGCGATTCCCGAAGAGAGCTCGCCAATGGCGGCGAGCTTCTGCGATTGGATCAACTGTTCATCGAGGAAGCATTTCTGCTCGTTGGTTTTTCGCACCTTGCCCAGCAACTCCCTGGTGCCAAGGAAGGAAACCAGTGCCGGAAGCAGGCCGCCGGCAAAGTACCAGGGACCATTGGTAAAGCCCAGGAGCAATGCCGCCAGAACAATCAAAATGGCAGATGTATAGGGTTGCAGCGTGTTGAGCAGCAGTTCGGTTTTAATGGCCATGGGGGCAGGCACCTCAAGTACCTCGGCAGTCTTTCAGAATACCGTAATGAGCAGGCCAGGCATCGCAACAGCAGTCGTTGATGTCATTCACCGGATAAACCATGTTTCTCTTCGTGGATGCGCTTTCTTTCGTAGGCTTGCTGGATTTTTTCCAGCAATTCATCAAGGTCGGCGGGTTTCATAATATAGTCAAATGCGCCGAATTGCATCCCCTGGAGCCCGGACTCAACCGATCCATGGCCCGTGAGTATGATCACCTCGATGAAAGGTTTCCTCTTCTTGAGCAATTTCAGCGTCTCGATCCCATCCATACCAGGCATCAGGACGTCCAGAACCACCACATCAAAGCGTTCGTTTTCGACGATTTCGAGCGCTTTTTTCCCGTCGTCAACACCGGAAGCATCTATTTTGCGTCTCTGCAGACGCATAACGATGGTCTCCAGAAAATCGGCCTCATCATCAACGACCAGAACCCTGAGATTTTCCATTCAACGACTCCTTCCAGGCCAGGGGACCCGGTTCTTCTGCCGCCTCCGGCCTGCTACTCCCCCCTTACGGGAAAGGAAACTGTGAAGGTGGCGCCTTTCCCTACTTCGCTGGCCACCATAATTCTGCCCCCCAGCTTTTCAACAATGCTGTAACTGATCGCGAGACCCAGGCCGGTCCCTCGCCCCACCTCCTTGGTGGTAAAAAACGGATCAAAAATCCTCTGGAGCACCTCATTGGGGATTCCAGGTCCATTGTCCGATATGCAGACCACGATCTCCTTATCTTTCAAAACACAGTTGGTACTGATTTGAATTTCGCCATCCTTGCCGATGGCATCAACGGCATTATTGAGTATATTGAGAAAGACCTGCTGAATCTGGGACGAATCGCTGATCGTTTTAGGCAGCTTCTCCGAAAAGTTGGTTTTGATCTCAATGTTCTTATAGCGGGCATCGTTTTCCAGAAAACCGATGGTTTCGCTCAGTATCTTGTTGATATCGACCTTCTCCTCCACCGGTTCCATGCGCCGTGCAAAGCCCAGCAATCGATGGATCACCTTCTTGGCCCGCTCGACGTGGTTTTCGATTTTCGTCATGGCATCCTGAAATTCCTTAAAGTTTTTACTCTTTGCGATATCCTCCTCAACAAGCAGATCCTTGACCCAGCCGACTTTTTCCTTGATGACCGCCAGCGGATTGTTCACTTCGTGAGCGATGCCCGCAGCCATCTTTCCCAGGGCGGCCATCTTGCTCGATTGCATCAGGCTTGCATCCAGCATGGCCTTTTCCCGATCGGCCTGAATCAACTGCTGCAGCATGGCCCGCGCAATCAGAACGGCTCCCGCGGTGATCAGCAAAATGCCCACGATGACCAACAGGATCACCATATGCCGCGCGTGGAAAAGGGGCAGCAGCACCACCGTTGGGTCCTCCTGAACGACCAGCAGCCATTCCTTGTTCTTGAAGGATGTGGTGGCCAGAAGTCTCTGGCCGCCGTTGGCCTTCAGCTCTTCAACGCGAGTACTGCTGGATGGTGAATATTTAGGATAGGGGGCCTTGCTGAGGAGACTGCCGGAGAAACGTGGAGTGGTCTGCAGGATGTTCTCCTTGTTGATGACGAAAGCATCCGTCTTTTCCCCCACCTGGGCCTCTTTGACCAGAGCATCGAAGATTTTGGTGTCGATCGTCGCGCGGAGGATCCAGTTCCTGTCTCCCTCGCGGCGCATGACCGCCATGATGAAATGAGGAAACTTGCGGAACCCCAGGAACACGTCGCTGATGTAAACTCCCCGGAGCATGACCTCGTGAAACCATTCTTCATTCCTGTAATTCAATCCCTTCAACTGATAGGGACCGGAATAGGCCACATGATTCCCATCCTGATCAATGATGCCCAGGTCGATAAAGGACTTGGAGCGCATTTGCATCAGGGTAAAGACCTTCTCCAGGTACTGCTCGCCCTGCAGTTGGCTGTAACTCTGCGTGTAGGCCAATGTCGTCAACTGCGAGACACGCTCGTCCAGGAACAAATCGATCGCATTTCGCCTGTTTTCCGCCAGGGTCCGCAGGTTCTGCATGATCTTTGCCGTGTACGACTCACGAAACTGGTGATAGAAGGTGAATCCCAGAACAAAAAGCGGAATGAGTGAAAAACAAAACGTGTACGCGATGATCTTCCAGCGTAATTTCCGATAACCTTTTTCCAGCATGAGTCTCACCCTAGCATTTTGTGCGTATTCCCTCCCCAACTCCTCCGCCGTCACCGACGAAGAACCGCCTTAATTCCGGGTCGACCTGCAAAGACGTCAACGACCCCTCGACACCGCCCGCCGCCGCTTCCGACGGCCTTTCGCCGTCAGTATACAGTATACACACCATGACGGGTCAAGAGGTTGTCAAACATGAGTCAAGGGCGGCGCCGCGGATTACCCCCGGCGGGTGGCCCGGGCGGCCTTGGTGGCGGATATCCTAGAGCGATTCGGTTTCCGGGCGGAGGTGAAGGAGG
>Ga0209640_10005529_pt1 | contig 11031 bp, 8 predicted proteins | sample RifCSP10_1_FD_184018 | JGI IMG/M metagenome (GOLD analysis project Ga0209640, IMG submission 184018) | Soil microbial communities from Rifle, Colorado - Rifle CSP2_sed 10_1 (SPAdes) (version 2) | ecosystem: Environmental > Terrestrial > Deep subsurface > Rock core/Sediment | place: Rifle...
AGAGGACGTTTATGAAGCGGACGTATGTGCTCGGTGTGATTGTGCTTGCAGGGGCGGTGGCCGCGGGCGCGGCGAGTCTTCTGGCGCAGCAGCCGCCGGCGGGACAGGGCCGTCAGGGCGGAGGCGGCGGGGGGCCAGCATTCGCACCGGTCGGCGCCATTGAAAAGGTGGCAAACAACCTCTACATGGTGCCTGGCGCCGGAGGAAACACTGGCGTGTATGTCGCCGCCAACGGTGTGGTGCTGGTCGACACCAAGCTGGCCAACAACGGCCAGGCCATCCTCGACCAGGTGAAATCGATCACCGACAAGCCGATCACCCACATCATCAACACCCACACGCACGGCGACCACAACGGCAGCAATCAGTTCTTCCCGGCCAGTGTGGAGATCGTCGTGCAGGAGAACACGGCCGCCAACATGCAAAAGATGCCGGTGTTCCAGGAAGCCGCCAACAAGCACGGGCTGGCCGATCGCAGCTACAAGGATCGCCTCACGCTGCTCACCGGCGGCGATGCCATCGACCTCTACTACTTCGGCGCGGCCCACACGAACGGGGACGCCTTCGTGGTGTTCCGTAACGCGCGCGTGATGCACACTGGCGATGCCTTTGCCAACAAGGGCCAACCGTTCATCGACAGGGCCAATGGCGGGAGCGGCGTGGCCTATTCGGACACGATTGCCAAGGCGGCGAGCACCGTCAAGAACGTGGACACGATCATCAACGGTCACTCTCCGGTCACGATGAAGTTCCAGGACCTGGTTGACTTCGGCGAATTCAACCGGCTGTTCCTGGCCCACGCCCGTGCGTCGCTCAAGGCCGGCAAGACGCCCGAGCAGGCCATGATGGACCTGAAGCTGCCGGAGAAGTTCAAGGACTACAACCTCACCGGCGGCCGCGGCGGCCCGGGTGGCAACTTCGGCGTCCTCTTCGAAGAACTGAAGCAGTAGGTCGAGAACGCCCAAAGGCCCAACTCCCAACTCCCAAAGGCCCTACGCCCAACACCCAACCCGACCGTTCCCAACATTGCGCTTGGAAGTTGGGCGTTGGGGCGGTGGGAGTTGGGAGATGAGACTCTGCCCCACTCCCGATGAACCAACTGGCCGTCGCGGCCCTCCTCGCTGCTGTCATGCTTCTCGACGCGTGGCCTTCCCTTGCGGGTCAAATACCCGCGGTGAAGGCCGAGCCCGCCCCCTCGTCGGCTGGTCCGATTCGAGCCGATGCGCCTCCGGCGCCGGTTGCCCCCGACACGATCTCGCGAGATGACGAGGGGCGGGCGACGGTCCGCGCGGTCCGGATCGTGGAGCCGCTGCGCATCGATGGCCGGATGGACGAAGCCCATTACGCAGTCGTCCCCCCGATGTCTGGCTTCATCCAGATCGAACCCGAGTACGACATGCCCGCCACAGACCGGACCGACGTCTGGGTGTCGTACGACGATGACAAGGTGTACGCGTCGGCCAAGATGTGGGACGACGATCTGGGCAGCCTCGTGGCAACCGAAATGCGGCGCGACAGCACCACGATGTACCAGGGCGACGACATCATTTCGTTCGCGTTCGACACGTTCCACGATCGACGGAATGGCGTGCTGTTCAGCGTCAACCCGATCGGCGGGCGCTCCGATACACAGAGCACCGGAGAACGGCAGTTCAACATGGACTGGAACCCGGTCTGGGAGGTCAAGTCCGGGCGATTCGAAGGGGGTTGGACCGTCGAATTGGCCATTCCGTTCAAGTCGTTGCGGTATCGACCCGGGCGGGCGCAGGTCTGGGGCTTCAACGTCCAGCGCATCAAGCGGTCCACGAACGAGATCTCGCTGCTGACTCGTGTGCCGCTGGGGCGTCAGCAGGCGGCGATGACACAGTTCACGTACGCGGCGACGCTCGTTGGGCTCGAGGCGCCGCCGTCGGGGCGCAACATCGACATCAAGCCGTACGCGACGTCGAGCCTCACGACCAATCGCACCACGACGCCGCCGTTCTCGAACGACCCGGACGCCGAGGTGGGGCTCGACGTGAAGATCGCGGTGACCGAGGGGCTGACCGCGGACGTGACGCTCAACACCGACTTTGCCCAGGTCGAGGCGGATGAACAGCAGGTGAACCTCACTCGCTTCAGCTTGTTCTTCCCGGAGAAGCGCGAGTTCTTCGTGGAGAACCAGGGGACGTTCGCCTTTGGCGGGGTGCAGCTGCAAAGCTTCAACAACCAGAACAACTCAGTCGCACCCATCCTGTTCTACAGCCGGCGCATTGGGCTGAACCTCGGGCGGGAAGTGCCTCTGCAGGCTGGAGGCCGGATCACCGGGCGTGCCGGCCGCTTCACCCTCGGCATCCTGAACGCGCAGACCGCCGACGAGTCGGAGGACCTTCCACTGCCTGCGCGGGCCACGAACTTTTCCGTGGTCCGCGTCAGGCGCGACATCTTGAACCGGAGCGCGATTGGGCTCATCGCCACGGCCCGCTCGGTGGCCCAGAATGGCGCGGGCCGAAACCTGGCCTACGGCGCGGATGGCTCGTTCCTCTTTCTCGAGAACCTGGCCATCAACACCTACTGGGCCAAGACCGAGACCGATGGCCGGAACGGCGACGACACGAGCTACCGCACGGAGTTCAATCAGAACGGGGACCGATACGGGCTGCAGCTCGAGCGCCTCGTAGTGGGAGAGAACTTCAACCCGGAACTCGGCTTCCTGCAGCGGCGGAATTTCAGACGCAATTTCGGCCAGGTCCGGTTCAGCCCTCGCCCGCAGCGGATGCTCGCCGTTCGCCGCTTTCGCTACCAGGTCGGCGTCAACTACATCGAGGACAACGTGGGCACGCTCGAAACGCGCGAGCAGGTGGGGGAGTTTGGCATCGAGTTCGAGAACAGCGACCAGTTCACGGTCAGCTACACCGACTCGTACGAGTTTCTGGCCCGGCCCTTCCCGATTCCGATCTACCCGTCAGTTGTCGTGCCGCCGGGTCGCTACGACTTCCAGACGACGAAGATCGGATTCAACCTGGGCCGCCGGCGGAAGGTGTCGGGCAACATGTCGGTCGAGCACGGTACCTTCTATGACGGCCACCGCACAAGCGTCAACGTGTCCCAGGGACGGGTCAGCCTCACCAACGCGCTCTCGGTGGAGCCCACCTACTCGCTCAACGATGTGGATGTGCCGGAGGGCGCCTTCACGACGCACCTCGTCGGGTCGCGCATCACGTATACAATGACGCCGCTCATGTTCGTGAGCGCGCTGGTGCAGTACAACTCGGGCACGAACTCGGTGTCGACCAATGCCAGGTTGCGATGGGAATACCAACCCGGAAGCGAACTCTTCGTCGTCTACAACGAGGATCGGAACACGCTGGCCAGGAGCTTCCCGGCCACGTCCACGCGCGCGTTCATCGTGAAGGTCAATCGGTTGTTTCGTTTCTAGCAGTGCGTCGTTTGCCACCAACCACCAACCACCAATCACGATCCACCAACCACCAACCAGAGGAGGCAGCCGTGACACAACCCGTCCTTGGACTCCTGTCCAGCGCGATCGTGATGGCGGTCGCGCTTGGCTTCATTTCGCTCTTCGACTTCGGCACGTTCGCGAGTTGGGTGGCCTTCGTGATGCTCGGTCTCATCCCCATGCAGATCGTCGCCGTCGTGCTCTGGGAGGCGAACCCTGGGTTCGCGCGAGGCTTGAGCCAGCCCGTCAAAGGCATCGTGCTGACGCTCGTCACGGTCGTGGCGACCGCCGTGATCAGCCCACTGGCGTTCATGGTTGTCGGCGAGGGCGTGAGCCCTCCAGGGCCGATTCCCTCACACTATGTTATCGCCGTCGTGCCCACGACGTTTTGGCTTGCGATCATGATGGGAGGGTGGCCGTTCACGAGCGTTGTCAAGAATCCGATCGGCTCCGGGCTCGTGCTCCTCGTGGCGTCGTACCTCATCACGTTCGTCGTGTTTCGACTCTTCTTCAACTACGACTTCATGCAAGGCGCACCTGTGTACTTGGCCTCCGCACCCCTGGGGGCCTTCAACGCGGTGTCGGCGCTGGTGTTCTACGTCACGGCGCTTGCCGTGATGTTCCTCGTGCTCTGCTTCGACCTGTGGCCGCTCACGAACTTCCGGGGGATCATGAAACAACCGACGCTCGGTGTGGTGTGGACCGTCGTGGCACTGGCAGGGGCAGCGTTGGCGATGCTCGTGGGCGTCGACGTGATGGACGCGGATCCGATGGCCTTCTTCACGAGCGTGACCGTGCCATTCATCTTTGGCTCGATCATCGTGCTGAACATGCTTCAGAACTCGCTCTTCGCCAAGATGACGCAGCCGCTCAAGGGCGTGATGAACACCGTGGCCGCCGCCGTGATTGGTGTCGTCCTCGCGCGCCTGTACGTGGCGCTGGCGCCGATGGTGACCGGGGTGCTGCCCTCGGGACCGCCCGGATACGAACAGCAGATCTGGTTGGCGAATAGCCTCCTCAGCGTGACGTTCCCGTTCCTGATTTTCCACGCGGCGCTGTTCGGTTATTGGCCGCTCAAGAGCAGTAGGCAGTAGGCAGAAGGCGGGACGGCGGCGCTGGGGAATCCGGACGTGAAGTGGCAGATCTCAAAAGCCGGGGGTGGCAGGCCCCGGTGGCGGCGTGACGAGGAGAGCGGGCGGCCTGACAATCACTGACAATCGCGCCCGTGCCGGGGCGCTATCATACCCGCGTGAGCCGGGCGACCTATGGTCTTTTCGCCGTCCTGATTCTCACCCTCGCGACCTTCGGAAGCGTCGCCGACAGAGCGCTCGTTGGCCAGGCGCGAAGCGCTGCGGAAGCGGCGCGCACGGAAGACGAGCGAAGAGCCCAGCTTACAGGGCAGGCGGTCCGCGCCACGATTGCGCAGATCGAGCAGGCTGTGGTTGGCGACACGCCTTGGCCGGGCGTGAGCGTCGCCCGCGTCGTGGATTCGCAGAACATCTCGGCACCGCGCCCGTCTGAGGTCCCCTACGGCAGGCGCGCTGAACGAGAGCTCCTCGCGCTTCTCACGTCGACGGGGCTGTCGGGCAGCGGCCTTCCCGAGGCGGTCGTGGCGGCTGTCGCACTGGCCCGCCCCGGCCACCGGGCAAAGGTCGGCGAGCGCTTGCTCTCGGGGATCCTCCCCGTGCGACCCGAAGACCTTTCGTATCTCGCCGACGTCCTGGGGTTTGCCGCCGACCCGCGAGTGGAGTCGCTCAGAACAAGGTTGCTGCGGGCACCAGATGACGACAGCCTGCCGGTCACACCGACATTTCAACGGGCTTTGACCGATCGCGGGTCGATCGAAGGATGGTCTCGAAGCGCAGCCATGCTTCAGCACTACGAGATCTCCATCGACGAGCTGCTGAGGGCCGCAGGTGTCGCAGGCCGCGCGTCTCTCTCGAGAGGGCTGTCGCTTTCCAGACCCGATGCGGGGCCGAGGATCGTCGCCGTTCCGGAGGTCAATGGTCTCGCGCTGATGATCGCACCAGCCGCGTCCGGTCAGTTGCGCGTACGGGCGTTGCGAATCGTGCTGTGGGTCGCCGTTCTGACGTCGATACTCGGCCTCGCCGTTATGCTTCGTGGGCTCCGCCGGGAGGCACGGGCCGTCGCACGGGAAAAGGCCTTCCTCAGCAGCGTCACCCACGAGCTGCGGACGCCCCTTGCCGCCATCCGTCTCCTCGGTGAGCGACTCGCCGAGAACCGCGGGGATCCGAAAGAGTACGGCGGCATGGTCGCCGCAGAGAGCGAGCGCCTCGAGACGCTGGTCGAGCGGGTGCTGGCCGCCACACGAGCCGACGAGAGGCTGGCACTGACCCCTCTGGATCCGGCCAATCTGGTGTCGTCGGCCGTCAAGCTGATCACCCCGTGGGCGGAGAAGCGTGAGGTTGTGATCTCGATTGACGGCTCGCTTCGCGAGACGCTGCTCCCCGAGGTCGTGTGGGACCAGGAAGCGGTGCGTCGAGCCCTCCTGAACCTGCTCGACAACGCCATCAAGCACGGCAGACACGGAGGGTTGGTCACGGTGAGCGCGACCGTGGCGAACGGGTACGTAAAGTTGTCGGTGACCGACGATGGTCCAGGTATTGGACGGCGGGATCGCAAGCGCGTTTTTGGGCGCTTCGAGCGGGGGCCCACCGAGGGTCCGGGGACGGGACTCGGCCTCTACGTCGCTGAACGGATCGCCTGCGCTCACGGTGGTCGAGTCGAGCTGCTGACGGAAGAGAGCCGCGGTTCGACCTTCACTCTCGTTCTCCCGGTCGTGCCGCCTGAGGCGCCGATGGCCGAAACGAGGAGCGCAACCGCGTGACGGCTCGCGTGTTGCTGGTCGAAGACGAGTCGTCGCTGGCGCGGGGGCTGGCCGACAGCTTCAGTGACGAAGGTTATGACGTGCGCGTCATCGAACGCGGCGATGAGGCGCTTTCTGCCGTGCAAACCTTTCGTCCCGACGTCTTGGTGTTGGACATCCTGCTGCCGGGCCTGTCCGGGCTCGACGTCTTGCGCGATCTTCGCGCGGGCGACCCTTTCCTACCAGTGCTCGTCCTGACTGCCAAGGGCGATGTCGTCGATCGCGTGGTCGGGTTGGAGCTGGGTGCGGACGATTATCTGGCCAAGCCGTTTGCCGAGCGTGAGCTGCTGGCGCGGGTGCGCGCGCTGCTGCGGCGAAGTCAGCAGCCGCCCTCCACCGTCCCGACCGAGCAGCGTGCCGATCTCCTGCTTGCGGGTCACCATTTCGACTTCCGCAGTCTGACGGCCACGGGACCCGATGGCGCGCTCGATCTCACCACCCACGACATTCTGGTGCTCAAGGTCCTGGCCGGGCGGCGCGGTCACGTCGTGTCCCGAATCGACATCGTCGAGGAGGTGTGCGGTATGGGTTCGGACGCCACACTTCGCACGGTTGACAACCACGTCGTCGCGCTTCGCCGAGCCATCGGCGACGATTCGCGCCGCCCCCGGTGGCTGCAGACGGTCAGGGGTGAAGGATACAGACTGGCATCGGCTGACACACCCTGGTAGACGCCTGACACTCGGCCCTTGCGACTGCGCTACTTTCGTCTCGCCGGATATGGAGTGCCCGGCCGCGAAAGGAGATGGAACCATGAAGATGTTCTGCGGTGCAGGGATGTTGGTGCTCCTTGCAGGTGTCGGCGGGGCCGGAGTCGGCGACGCGCGTGAGGACGCACAGGTCGATCGCAGCGTGGACGCGAGCGCGCTCATGACCAAGGGCAAGCTCGAAGCCGACCTGGGCAACCACACAGCCGCTTCCGAGACATTCAGGGCGATTGCGCAAGATTCTGCCGCGCCTGCCGCGCTGGTATGGGAGGCGCTCGTTCGATTAGGGCTGACACTGAGCGCGTCCGACGATGCGCTAGGAAGCGCCCAGACTTTCCGCCGTGTCCTGCAGACCTATTCCGGCGATCCAGCCGCGATGCGTTTCTTGAAGAAAGCCGTCGCGAGCGCCGTGCCCGGCAAGATCTGGCTCGATTTCAGAGCGGACTTCGAGGAGCTCCTTCGGTCGGCACAGGTCGTCTCGACCGAGAAGCTCGGGATGCTGGCGAGCGGTGTGAGGAAGATACGTCTCGCACAAGGAGAGATCGAGTTTGATGCAGTGTGGAAGGTCCTTCCGCGCGTGGGTGGCGAGAGCCATCTGAAAACAGTCGCCGCGTACGAGCTGGACAAACTCCTGGGACTCGACATGGTCTCTCCCGCGATTGTTCGAGCCTTCGAAGGGCAGTCAGGCTCGCTGCAGCTCTGGGTCTACGGCTGCCGGGCCTATGGAGATGTCCAGAAAGACGCGCCGCAGACGGCAGCATGGGCCCACCGGGTTTCTCGCATGAAGACGTTCGACTACCTCATCGGCAACCTCGATCGCACCGTCGGGAACATTCTGGTGGACCAGAGCTGGGACCTGGTGCTGCTCGACCATTTGCGGAGTTTCACCCTCGGACAGATGGATTCCACAACGCTGCCCGCGCGGTTCGATCGTCACCTGGTCGACAGGATCCGCAGCCTCAACGAGGCGGGTTTGGGTGTTCGCCTCCATGGTCTTCTCGACCGACCGGAAATCGAGGGCATTCTGAAACGCCGGGACGCGATTCTGGACCACGTCGAGAAGCTCGTCGCACGGGAGGGGCAGGGCGTGTTGTTCTAAACGCCCCTGTAACCGATCACGGGCGCACGCGATCAGCTGGCCGATGGCGGGCAGGAAGCAGTAGGCAGCGGGCGGTAGGCAGTGGGCAGTAGTAGGCTGGACACAAACTGGCCAGTACGAAGAAATTCGTTGACACTACGAATAACTTCGTAGATGCTTCGTGGCATGGGACGTCGACCCGCCACCCAGCCAACCCACGCCGAACTGGACATCCTCCGCGTGCTCTGGGCGCGCGGTCCGAGCACGGTCCGGCAGGTCTACGACACCCTGTCAGCCGGCCGCCAGTTCGCCTACACGACAACCCTCAAGCTGCTGCAGTTGATGACGGAGAAGGGCGTCACCCTCCGCGAGGTGCAGGGTCGCGCCCACGTGTACCGCGCGGCGGTCGCCCAGGAGCAAACTCAGCAACACATCCTGTCCGACCTGCTCGAGCGGGCCTTTGGCGGATCAGCTACCCAGCTCGTGATGCAGGCCCTCGCAGCCAAACCAGCGTCCACCGAGGAACTCAGGGAAATTCGCCGCCTCCTGGCCGAACACGAGGAGAAGAATCATGGGTGACGTCTTGTTCGCTTCCCCCTTCGTCGACTCGATCGGCTGGGCCTTGATCCACTTCGTCTGGCAAGGTGGGGTCATCGGCGTGGCTACGGCCATCGCGCTGCGAGCCCTCGCCAGGAGTCGAGCGACAGCGCGCTATGCGGTCGCGTGCGCTGGCCTCGTCGTGATGTGCATCGTGCCGGTGTCCACAGTTCTCTCGCTCCGCCACACCGGCCGGCCCGTGGCGTCCGTTGCAGCCACGCTGCAGCCGGACGGGCTGGCGTCGGTATCCACCCCGTCTACCGACGACCGGTCCGGTGCGTTCACACTCGAAGGACGGTTGGCGCGGACGCTCCAGATCGAGCCCGTTCTCCCTGCGGCGGTGGCAGTGTGGCTGGTGGGAGTGCTGCTGCTGTCGGCGCGGCTCGTCGCGGGTTACGTGGGGATCGAGCGACTGAAACGTCAGGCCACGCGGCAGATCGACCCTCGCTTGTCCGATCGCGTTCTGGCGCTGTCGGGTCGTCTCGGCCTTGGGCGGCCCGTGCGCGTGCTGGAGTCCGCAGCCGTCCAGATCCCTACGGTCGTTGGGTGGCTGCGCCCGGTCATCCTGCTGCCGGCAGCCGTCATTAGCGGCCTGCCAGTGACGCATCTCGATGCAGTCGTCGCCCACGAGCTCGCTCACATCCGGCGGCACGACTACCTCGTCAACGCCGCGCAGGCGGTGATCGAAACCTTGCTCTTCTATCACCCGGCAGTCTGGTGGTGTTCGCAGCAGATCCGCATCGAGCGCGAGCACTGTTGTGACGACGTGGTGGTGCAGATGTGCGGCGACCGGCTCGCGTACGCTACCGCGCTGACGAGTCTCGAGGAGCAACGAAGTGTGCTGCTAGCGTTGTCGGTCAGCGCGAGCGGAGGCCGGTTGATCGATCGCGTTCGTCGCGTGCTGTCGCCGCCGCCCTTCACAGCACACCATTCGCCGGCATGGATGGTGGCGACGGTGCTCGCGCTGGTTCTGGTGGGCGCTGCTTCGGCGCCGGCGTTGTGGGGCGCCCAGGCGTTGGAGGCATCCGCGCAACCCCCAGCCCCGTCTTCGCCGTCCGCCCCGCGTGCCCCACGGGTACCCCGCGCACCAGGACCAGCCGGCGAGACCGATGCGCTTATGCCGCCGACACCCCCTATCGCCCCCAGACGGCCCGTAGACCAGGAACCGCCGATGCCGCCAGTGCCCGCTGCTCCCGCGTCGACGGTGCTCCAGGAACCGGCGGCACCACCACCGCCCGCACCGGCACCACCAGCGGTACCGGCGCCCCCCGGCCCACCCCCACCCCCCGCGCCACCGGTGCCGCCGGCGCCTCCGGGGGGCGGCGATCCCCGTAATCCCGACGCGACGTGGCGACGCGCCTTCACCGCGATGGTTGCGCAACTCGAGCAGGTCGCTCGCGCCGAGCAGGAGCTGGCGAGGCAGGTCACGCAGTTGAGTCGTGTTGCGGAACAGATCGAACGGCAGCGGCTACAGGTGCAGCATGCCGAGGCGCAGCTGGCGCTGGCCCAGGCCCAACTGCAGCGTGGCGGACCGGAGACGGAGCCCGCGCTGGCCGAGACGGCCAAGGCCCTTGAGGACCTCCGAATCAGGATGGACGATCTCCGTGCCAGCCAACCCGACCTGGCCAAGATCCGCGAGCAGCTCGAATCGCTTCGCAAGCAGTTCGAGGCCATGCGAGCACGTTAATCACCAATCAAGAATCAGTAATCTCCAACGAATCGATAATCAAAGATCACTAATCGCGAATGTTCTATTTGGCCTGTATATGAATCCCGCACTCGAGCTTCTGGCCCTGCCAGCGGCCCGAGCGGGGGTTGCCTGGATCGAAAGGCAGCGTCGTGCACGGTTCGCAGCCGATGCTGGTGTAGCCGAGCTCGTAGAGGGGTAGGAGCGGGATGTCGTGATCCTTGGCGTACCGCCAGACGTCGCGGGTCGTCCAGCCGGCGAGCGGCGCGACGCGCGTGATGGTCTTGTCTCCGGGCAGCGTGAAGGGCTCGACCTCGCGCAGGTTGGCGCGCGAGGCGGACTGCTCGCGGCGCAGGGCCGTGAACCAGGTGTCGTAGCCCGCCAGGGCCGAGAAAAGTGGCTCCACCTTGTGCCGCTTGCAGCAGGCTTCTGTGCTTTCCATCTGCCACAGGCCGACACTCGGGACCTTGGCCTGCAGGTTGACGAGGTTGAGCCCCCACCGTTTGGTGAGCTCGTCGCGATAGGCGAGTGTCTGCGGAAAGTGATGAAACGTGTCGAGGAAGAGCACCGGGATGTCCGCACTCACCTCACGAAGCATGTGGGTGAGCACGACGCATTCGGCCTGGAAGCTCGAGG
>Ga0209640_10005530_pt1 | contig 11030 bp, 12 predicted proteins | sample RifCSP10_1_FD_184018 | JGI IMG/M metagenome (GOLD analysis project Ga0209640, IMG submission 184018) | Soil microbial communities from Rifle, Colorado - Rifle CSP2_sed 10_1 (SPAdes) (version 2) | ecosystem: Environmental > Terrestrial > Deep subsurface > Rock core/Sediment | place: Rifle...
ATCCTGAGCGCCTGCCGGACGCGATGCTCGATCCGACGCTGGATCTTGCGCTGCTCGACGGCGGGGATGCCATCGCAGAGGCATTGAGAACCGCCAATGCCGCCCGTGCTCGACGGCCCGATGTGCCCATCGTGATCGCAGCGGATACCGGCGGCAAGAGTCCCAGCGGCGTTCGCGTGTTCGATCGGTGGAACGAGACGGAAGAGCTTCTCCTCGATGTCGAGCGCCTCCTCGCCGAGAGGACTGCTGATGCGACTCCGATCTTCCAGGCGTGACATGCGCGAGCTGCGCCACAGCCCGTCGGCGGGAGGAGGAGCGTCTCCGAGCGTGAACCAAGCGGAGTCCAAGGAAGAGCACCGATGACGTCCGAGGCAGGCTCGCACTTCGAGTCCGGGAGGCCACTCCTGGTTCCGCGATCGCAACAGCAGACGGGGCACACTCCTCACCGCGAACCCGAGGAGCGGCTCGATCGCTTGCACGCGTACTTCCTCGAAGGCTGCGCCGACGAGATCCGACCTGTGCTCGAAGCAGTGCTCGTGGATGCGCGCAGCGTTCGGAACGGATACGGCGACGATGAGGTCGGCGACGGGCTCGCCTCGGTTTGGTATGCCGCGGCCGCCATCGTCGAGCTGGGCGCCGCACTGGAGCTCGACCACGCCGATGTGCGGGGAGCCGCTGCGGCCGTTGCCGAGGCGTGCGCGCTTCCACTTCCCGCCGCGCGTTACGTCCTCTTCAGCGAAGCAGTCGGAAACCCCAGGCTTCTCGAGCTTCCGCCTCTCGTCGCGGTCGAGATCCAGCTTGGCCTGTTGATCGGCTTCGACGTGCTCGCGGACGTTTCGCTCTGGACTCGGGGTCCGGGCGGGATGGAAAGCATCGTCAGCCTCGGAAGCGACGGACGGCCGGGCCGTCGCGTTCGCGCGGAGGCGAAAGCAACTCTTCGACGGCGCTCGCGCCTGTCTCTGCTCGGTGGATCACAGCTTCGATCCATGCCGGTACTTCGATTTGGCGAGGCCTACGCCGCAATCGTGGGACGGCTCGGCGGTGCCGAGCCTCAGGTCGTAGACGCGTACCTGACGGGGGCCGCTGCCGCGCTCAGTCCCGTGATCGAGCGAGAGCGCCTCCTCGAGCACTCCGCGGCGCGTGAGCGGACGCTCGTCGCGTCTGCCGAGCGTCGCCTCATGCGCCTCGGCTTCGACCTGCACGACGGCCCGATTCAGGACGTCCTGGCGCTCGCGGCGGACGTCCGACTCCTGCAGCAGCAGGTGTACCCGTTCGTTCTCGACGAGTATCGCGAGCAGGCCAGCGGTCGGTTCGACGATCTCTCCGCACGACTCGTAGAGCTCGACCGGCAGCTTCGCGAGATCGCCCATTCCCTCGAGACCAAGAGCGTCATCAGCCGCCCGCTCGGCGAAATTCTCCACCGCGAAGTCGATGGCTTCGCAGAGCGCTCCGGAATCCGTGCCGAGCTCGAGATTCGGGGCGATCCGGACTCCCTCTCGTCGGCTCAGCGAATCACCGTCTTCCGGGCGATCCAGGAGGCGCTGGCGAACGTCCGCGAACATGCGGGCGCGACGAACGTGTCCGTGCGCGTTCGCGCGCGACGAAGCGCAATCGAGCTCCACATCGTGGACGACGGAATGGGCTTCGAGGTCGAGCGGGCGCTGGCCAAGGCAGCGCAGCGCGGCAGGCTCGGCCTCGTCGGGATCGGCGAGCGCGTTCGGATGGTCGGCGGTACGTTCGAACTCGAGAGCGTGCCCGGCGGTCCGACTGCACTGAAGCTCACGCTCCCACGCTGGGAGCCTCTGACCCCTCCGTAGTCCACCGGGTCGCTGGACCCCAGGGGGTCTGGCTGAAGCCAGACCCCCATGTTCCAGGGTCTGGCTTCGGCCAGACCCTGGGCGCAGCACCGCTGTTGTTCTGGGGTCTGGCTTCAGCCAGACCCTGGGCGCGTGCGCGCCGCCACCTCGTCGACCATCCACCGGTACAGCTCCCGGGCTCGCCCGGGATCGGGGGACAGAGCATCCGGAAGGATCTCGGTCGCGACGAACCCAGGCACCGGCTCGGCCCCGGCAGCAGCCCGGTAGCTACTCCACCGCCACTCCGCCGGATGAGCTACCAGGCGCGCGCGGACCGGATTCAGGACGACGTAGACGCAAGCCTCGACCAGGTGGGCTTCGCCCGCAAGCTCGGCGGCGTAGTAGGGCCCGGCGAAGAGATGCCCCGAACGCTCGTGGCGGCGATTGAACATGTACGCGTGACCGCCGACGAGCTTCTGCATGCCGGCCCCGAGCGTCGGCTTGGGAGTCTCGATGACAGCGTGCACGTGCGTGTCCATCAGGCAGTACGCGTGCAGTCGCCATTCGAACTCGTCGGACACGCACGCGATACGGTCGATGAACGCAACGCGATCCTTGTCGTTTACGACGATTCTGCATCCTCCGTTGCCGCGGGCGATTACGTGGTGGATCGCTCCCGGAGCTTCCGTTCGCGGCCGGCGTGGCATCCAGCGGAGCGTGCAGGCGGGCCTTCGTCGCCGCAAGTCGTCCGTTGCGGACACCGGCTTGCGCGGCCGCGGCGACGTGGGACGTAGCGACCTTGTTCCGGGGTCTGGCTTCAGCCAGATACCGTTTGCCCGCCCGCTCCAAACGACGAAGGAGGTCTTTCGACCTCCTTCGTCACTTCCCCCTACCGCCGCAACCGGTGCCGCCGACCGCTGCGGATCCTGTTCAGCTCAGGAAGAGGAACCCTGCTGCTTCGCGTACTGCGAGACGCACTTGCCGAACGCGTTCTTCTTCGTCCCGTACGCCGCGTCGAAGGCGGCGCGGTTCGACGAGCGCTCGGCCTTGCACTTCTTCGCGGCGTTCGTGGTTGACGCGTGGCTCGCCGCGACAGCCTCCTGCGCCTTCATCGAGACGCACTTGCCGAAGGCGTTCTTCTTGTTGGCGTTCGTCCCGTACCACTCGGCGAATGACTTGCCGCCGTGGCCAGAGGCAGTCGCGAAGCTGGGGTCAGCCTGCTCGGCCTTGCACTCCTTGGCGGCGTTCTTCGCAGCCGTGGTAGCCACCTGGACCTGCCTTGTAAGGCATGCGTCCATCGCATCCTTCGGGCTGCCCGTCGGCGCATAGAGGGCGCGGAAGGCGGACATGCCGATCGTGCTCCGCTGCTGTCTGCAGAGATCCGCCGCGCTGGACGCGGCAGACTGCCCACTCTGGCCCTGACCCTGACCGGCCGGCGGGACCGCAAAGGCCGCCGGCACGGCGAGGCCGAACAGGGTGGCGATGATCAAGAGCCTCTTCATGACACGCTCCGTCTCTGAGGGGGATGAATTCCGTGCGACACCACAGAAGACGAGATCGCGGGCTCGTTCTTGCGCCGGAGAGTGTTAAGAGTTTGTGTGGTGGGTTGCGGTTCCGGCTCGGGTCGGGGACCGTGCGTGCATGGCCGTCACCGAATCCGGCCACCTCGCGTCGCGCGAGGTCGACGAGCTCTACCGCGCCCACGGGGGCGAGGTCTACCGCTATGCGCTCGCGGTCCTCGGAAACCATGCGGATGCCGAAGACGTGACGCAGACGACATTCCTGAACGCGTACCGCTCGCTCGAGCAGGGAGTCCGCCCCCGCAAGCCGTCGAACTGGCTCTTGACCATCGCGAGCAACACGATCAAGCAGCGCTTCCGCCAGGAGCAGACGCGGCCACGGCAGGTCGAGCTCGATGAAAGGACCACGGAAGCCGGAACCGAGGAGGACGACGGCCCCAGCGTGGGTGAGCTGCTCACTGCGCTGTCGAAGATCCCGCCGCAGCAGCGGCAGGCGATCGTCCTTCGTGAGTTCGAAGGCCGCTCGTACAAGGAGATCGCCGAGATCCTCGGTGTAACCACGAGCGCGCTCGAGACACTGCTCTTCAGGGCCCGGCGGTCATTGGCGGAGGAGCTCGAGCACCAGCTCACGTGTACGGACGCGCAGCTCGCTGTCTCGCGGGCGGCGGACGGTCGCCTCGGCCGCAAGGAGCGGCGACGGCTTCGCGACCATCTCGGCGAGTGCCCGGACTGCTCTCGTTTCGCGAGCCTTCAGCAACGCCACCGGCGCGCGCTCAAGGGCCTCATGCTCATCCCCATACCGCTCTCGCTCTCCTTCTTCAAGGGGATCGAAGGGACCGCGACAGCCGCAACGGTGCCGGCAGGCGCGAGCGCCGCGGCCGTTGGCGCGACCGTGGGTGGCGCTGCCGGCGCCACCGGTGGCGGAATCTTTGCAGGAGGTATCGCCGTGAAGACGGCAGCAGTCGTCACCGCAGCGACCATGGCCAGCGGCGTCGCCGTCGTCGGGGCCTCCGAGATCGACTCGAAGCCGCCGGGCAAGCCCCCGGTGCAGGCGGAGAAGCCTGGAGAGCGCCTCGGTCAGGTGGCTCCGCGAGGTGTGCTTGTTCCCGGCAACGGTGTCGCGCGCGGCAAGGCCGATGCTCCTGGCCAGGCCACGCGACTCGAAGCCCAGGCACGCACTCGCGCAGCCAATGCCCGCAAGCGAGCTTATCTCAGCCGCAGCGCCGAGGCGAAGGCGAAAGCACCCGGCCAGGCGAATCGCTCAGCGGAAAGTCCGAATGCCGCGAACGGCCAGAAGGACAAGGAGCCGACGGCGAAGACCAACGCGAGCCGCAACCGCTCAGACACGGACCGTACGGTCAGACTGAAGGCTCCGTAGCGGCCTCACCTCCTCCCCCGATCGAGGGAGGCCGGTGCTCCGGGAATGGCCGATGCCGTTCCCAGGCATGCGATTCCTCGTTGTCTTCGCGGTCGTGATCGCGGCCATCCATACACCGGCCACGGCCGCGATCCCGCGCGTCCCCACCAAGCTCGAGCGACGCGGGATGCTCGAGGCCGAGGTCGTCCGCGAGATGAATCGGGCTCGCGTGACACGGGGTCTTCGCCCGTTGCGGGGGGCCCCCAGCCTCCGGACAGCCGCACGGGCACATTCGCGGGCGATGCTCGAGCTCGGATTTTTCGGACACGACTCCGCTGACGGGACCGAGTTCAGCGACCGGATCCGCCGCTACTACACGAATCGGGGGTGGGAGAGCTGGTCGGTCGGCGAGGCGCTGCTCGCGGTCTCGGGGAAGGAGATCGACGCGAAAGCGATCGTGGCAGCGTGGCTCGACTCTCCCCCACACCGTGAGATCATCTTCTCCTCGGCATGGCGCGACGCGGGTATCGGAGCTCTCTACACGCCGCTTGCACCGCGGGAGTACGGCGGCGCGGCGGCCGTCGTCGTTACCGCGGATTTCGGGCTAAGGGCGCGGAAGACCACCCGCCCGTGAACGCCCGGGCCGACTACGCCGCCAGCGGGTGGATCGGCGTGCTCTCGGGATCGATCTCAGAGGCGAAGCCGCGATCCCAGCTCACGAACACATGGCCGCGCTCGTCGATCTGGTCGACGACGCCGCGATCGCCTGCACACAGACCCGAGTCGTCGCTTGGATTCCCGACGAGCTCGATCCGCGCCCCGATCGCAACTCCTGCGCGGATCCGCGCGGCGAGAAGTCTGGCACCGTTGGCATCCATGGCAGCCATATCGGTTTCGCGACCCGGAAGCTTTACCCTCCCTCCGAGGGCTGGATGGTTGATGCCACGAACACGCGCGATCTCATGGCATCAACCATCTGGACGGGCAGGAGAGCGTTCCAACCCGGAGAATTCGCGCATGGCCGGCGGACTGCTCCGAACTCGACGGCTTAGGATCGGTCCGCCGGCTTCGACCACAAGGGCGAGGTCAGATGGTTGATCGGCAATTCCTCGCCGCGCGGGAGGTGGCTGAAGACACGGCGCCGGCTGATGCCGCCCGCCCTCGCCCGTATTCCCGATACGCGCTCGAACGGGCGGCATCCCCGGCTTGGTCTCAGCCATCCCCGCATCGACGGCAATCACCGATCAACCATCTAGAGCCTTGACGAGCCCGCACCGCCACGGACACCCCGAGGAAGAGCGATCATCGTCCGCGGAGGAGACGGACGGGCTGGGAGCGCTGGTTCGGAGAGTCCTCTCGTCGGGCCCAACCCCTGAGGAGCGGCTCGAGGAGCTTCTGGCCGAGCGGCGTCGCGAGCTCGACCAGCACGCGGCGCGCTTCGACGCGTCGATCGCCGACCTCGAACGCCGGGAAGAGCTCCTTCGCGACTCGCGCGCGTCGGTCGAGCGAATGCTCAGACTCAGCACCTCGGATCTCGAGGCGAGGGAGTCAGAGCTCACCGCGTTTCTCCGCGACCTGACAGACCGCGAGGCACACCTCGCACAGGCCGAGGGCGACCTTGCCCGCCGCCGCGAAGAGCTCGGCGCGGTGGAGCTGAAGCGTGCGGCGGTCGAACGGCGCGAGCGTGCCGTGTCGGCGCGGGAGGAGCGCGTCACCGAGCTCGAGTCACGCCTTGCCGGCGCGGACGCGACTACGAGATCCGGCGCCGTGAGCGCTGGGATGCCGACACAGCTCGCATTCGTGCCAGGGCCCGACTACCGGCTCGTCGAGATCGACCAGCCTCGACTGAGTGCCGGAACCACGATCATGCTCGACGGCGACGAGTACGTGATCGCGCGCACCGGACCGTCCCCGCTGCCTGGCGATCGGCGGCGCTGCGCCTATCTCGTCCGCGGTGTCCGGGGAGCCTCGCCGTCTGGCGGGAGCTCGTAGGCCCGGGGGCGGCGGAGCGGCTCGTCGGTACCCCCCACGGCCTCGAGCCGACGTTCGGCCTGGGTCGTGAGGAACCGTGCGACCCCCACGTCGTCATCGGTGAACCGTCGAAGCCGCATCTCGTAGAGCTCGACGAGCCCCCGTGGACGACCGTCGACGGCGTCGGCGAGGTAGTCGCCCAGGACCCGAGAAGCGGAGCACGCCTCGAACCCGCTACAACCCGATCTGCTTGTACCAGTCGAGGATCGCGTCGCCCGCAAAGAGGGCGACGACACCGCCGAGCGCGAGGAACGGCCCGAGCGGTATGGCCTTCTTTCGCACGGCCTTGCCATGGCGCACGATGAGCACGGCCGCCGGAATGAAGGCAACGAAGAATCCGACGAACATCGCGACGATCACCGAGATGCCAAGCCCGGCGCCGAGAAAGGCTGACAGCTTGACGTCTCCCATTCCGAGCCCCTGCGGGTGGACGAGGACGATGAGGAAGAGCACGAGCCCTGCTCCCAGGGCGCTGAGAATCCACTCGACGCTCGGATCGTCGGCGGTTCGAGCAGCCAGGATGGCGACGCTTCCGGGAAGGACGACCCGGTCGGGGATCAGGCGGTGCTCGAAGTCGGTTCGCGTCACGATGACGAGGATCCAGCAGAAGACCGCGGCAATCAGAGCCTCGAGCGTGAAGCCGAAGGCGAGCCCGCTCGCACCTGCGAGGAGCGCCGTGCCGGCGGTGACGAGCAGAAGGCGCGGCGACCGCGGCGTGCTGTGGAGGAGCGGCGCCCGAACGGGAGCGTTCGTCGCGATGCGGTCCGCGAGCGGGCCCACGGAGATGCCCACGAGAAGTCCGACGACGCCCGGTGCGAGGTCCACGAGCCTCGATTCACGGACGAACCAAGGCTTCCTGCCCCGGACTCCGCCACCCGTCCCTCTTCCAGGGGATGACCATCCCTCGATCCGGGGGCGACCAACGCCAGGAGGCTGACTACTGTCGGAAGTACTGCGGCGGCTCCATCTCGGAGCAGAACGGCAAAGACGAGTGACGATCCGGTCAAGGCGGCATCTGACAAGCACATTCGCGTGGGCGCTGTCACTCGCGGCGCTGGTGCTCGTCTCGAGCCTTCTTACGGCGGTCCTGCGCGAGACGCCCAACTACGTCCTCGCCATACTCGTCATCTTTGCGTTCGTCGCGGCCGCCAGCGGAGTACTGCTCAACTGGCGGCTGGGCCGAGCCCACTCCGAAGCCCTTCGCGACCCGCTCACCGGGCTCCCGAACCGCGCGCTCCTCGACGATCGCATCGAGCAGGCTCTGCGCCAATCGCGCCGCTCGGGCGAGCCCTTCACCCTCATCGTCGTCGATCTCGACGGATTCAAGGACGTGAACGACGTTCGCGGCCACCGTGCGGGCGACGCCGTGCTCAGGACGCTGGCGCAGCGATTCGAGGCGATCTTGCGTGAAAGCGACACAGTGGCCCGTGTCGGCGGCGACGAGTTCGTCGTCCTGTCGATGGGGACAGGGAGCGACGACACCGCTCAGGCGCTGGTCGGGCGTCTGCGCCATGCTCTTCGCAGGCCGTTCCGAGTCGACGGCGCGACGGTCGAGATCGACGGCAGCATCGGCTGGGCGGTCTTCCCCGAGGACGGCGCGACAGCGGACGAGCTGCTCGCGCGCGCGGACGGCCAGATGTACGCAACGAAGCGCGACACAGCCGACGACTCGGTGTTCATGCGCCGAGGCGTCGACGCGGGTGTCGTCCGTGATGTGGAGACAGCTCTCGAGCGCAACGAGCTCGTCGTCCTGTACCAGCCGATACTCGACCTGGCGACGGGTGCAACTCACGCGGCCGAAGCGCTCGTCCGCCGCGTGCTCGCGGATGGGGGGCTCGTCCCGCCGGCCGAGTTCGTCCCGCACGTCGAGCGAACGCCTCTTGCCCGCGAGCTCACCTTTCTCGTCCTCTCGGATGCGCTGCGATCGGCCCAGCTCTGGTCGGAGGCCGGACACGACCTCGGCGTGTCGGTGAACGTCCCGTACCGGTTGCTGGACGACCCGCAGTTCGTGGACGGCCTGGCGAGCATGCTGCGGTCGTCGAGCATCCGCCCGACGCGGGTCACGCTCGAGGTCGTCCCCTCCGGTCCAGGCGCAGGTGCCGAACTCGACGAGGATGTGCTCGGGCGCCTTGCCAAGCTCGGCGTACGCCTTTCCCTCGACGACGGCGGCCGTGCGGCATCGTTCGCCGCGCTCCGCGTTCTCCCGCTCGACGAGCTGAAGATCGACGGAGGCTTCGTGCACGGGCTCGGAAGGAGTGCGACGGACGCGGCGCTCGTGCACGGGATGGTCGACATCGGTCATGCCCTTGGCCTCAGCGTCGTCGCCGAGGGAGTCGAGACCCGGGCGGCGTGGAACGTCCTCACGGACTGGGGCTGCGACTTCGCGCAGGGCTTCTACGTCGCGGGCCCGCGGCCGGCGAACGAGCTCGTCGACTGGCTGCGCGGACGCTGGCCGGCGGTTGCCTAGCCGACCACGGCCTGGACGGCGAACACGGCTCCGACCACGACGAGGACGACACCGAGCGCGCGCCGGAGCGTGTCCTCGCGGATCAAGCCTGTCGCACGGGCGCCGAGCCAGCCGCCGGGGACGGCGCCCGCGAGCCCGGCCGCGAGGACTTCCCACTCGACTCCTTTACCCAGGGCGTGCGTGGCGAAACCGGCCACTCCGAGCAGGAACCCGACGACGAGGTTCGTACCCGCCGCGCGACGAACGTCGAGCCCGACCGAGCGTAGGAGCGCCGGCATGCGGAGCGTCCCCAGGATCACCCCGACCGCGCCGCCGAGGACGCCGATCAGGAACGCGAGCCCGCCGCCGCGCCCGACGCGCAGGTTCTCACGTGGACGTGGCGAGATCGGGCGCAGCGCGAGGTCGATCCCGCTCCAGACGAGGACGGCCGCGACCAGCCCGTAGAGAAGGGACTCCGGGACGTCGTCGGCGATGAGCGCGCCCGCGATCGCGCCGGCGACGGACGGCGGAGCCGTCCAGGCGACGACGCGCCAGGCGACCCGGCCTTCGCGTGCGTGCTTCAGCCCACCCGCACCCGCCGCCGCCGCGGAGATCGCGATGTTCGTCCCGGCCGCGGTCAGAGGGCTTCCCGTCGCAAGCACGACGAACGGGAGCCGAAGCGTCCCGAGCACGAGGCCGAGCATCGAGCCGACGTAGCCCGCGACGAACGACGCCGCGAAGGCTAGGCCGAGCTCCCAGGCCTCCAGAGAGGCTCCTCGTGACCGCCGGCGGCGTTCGCCGCGCGCGCAAGGATGAACAGGAGGTCGGAGAGCCGGTTCAGGTAGACGAGCGCCAGCGGGCTGATCGCATGAGCGCCGGATGCGGCCAGGGCTTCGCGCTCCGCGCGACGGCAGACCGTGCGCGCAACGTGAAGCCGCGCGGCGCTCTCGCTCCCACCGGGGAGGACGAAGCTCTTGAGCTCGGGCAGCTCGGCGTTGAAGTGGTCGCAGTCGCGCTCGAGAGCGTCGACCTGCTCCTGCGTGACGCGCAGGCGGCCCTCGCGCTCCATCGGAACCGAGAGATCGGCCCCGAGATCGAAGAGCTCGTTCTGGACACGGGCGAGCACCTCGCGGATCGGCTCTGGGCAGTCTCCGGCTTGGACGACTCCGACCGCCGCGTTCAGCTCGTCGACCGTTCCGAACGCGGCGATCCGCGCGTCGAGCTTCGACACCCGGGAACCGTCGCCGAGCGACGTCTCCCCCTCATCGCCGCCGCGCGTGTAGATCTTCGTCAGCCTGACCGGTTCGTCGCGTTCACGGGGCACGCGCGTAGATTAGGCGGCATGCTCGTCAGACCCGCTCGGACCGGCGAGGCTGACACGATCGCCGACGTCTTCGTTCCCTCGTTCCGCGGTCTGACGTTCTTGCCGACCATCCATACGGACGACGAGATCCGGACGTGGATCCGCAACGAGATGTTTCCGCGGCACGAGGTGTGGGTCGCAGAGATCGCGGGAGAGATCGTCGGCTTCGCCGCGCTCTCGGGCGAACTCCTCGGCCACCTCTACGTCCATCCGGACGAGCAGTGTCGCGGCGTCGGAACGGCATTGCTCGACATCGCCAAACGACAGCGTCCCAACGGCTTCCGGTTCTGGGTGTTCCAGCGAAACGAAGGTGCGCGGCGGTTCTACGAGCGTCACGGCTGCCGACTCGTCGAGCTCACGGACGGATCGGGTAACGAGGAGCGCGAGCCGGACGCGCTCTACGAATGGGCTCCCTAGCCCGTATGGAGCGGTGACGGCCGCCCCGTAGTGCGGCCGGCGCCCCGCGCATAGTCATGCGCGGACTGGTTACCGCACCTATGGAAGGAGGCGCCGGCCA
>Ga0209640_10005531_pt1 | contig 11029 bp, 6 predicted proteins | sample RifCSP10_1_FD_184018 | JGI IMG/M metagenome (GOLD analysis project Ga0209640, IMG submission 184018) | Soil microbial communities from Rifle, Colorado - Rifle CSP2_sed 10_1 (SPAdes) (version 2) | ecosystem: Environmental > Terrestrial > Deep subsurface > Rock core/Sediment | place: Rifle...
CACCGCCCTCTCGCGGTTGTTGTTGGCACCCATGCCGGTCGTTGCGCGAGGTCGCGGTGCGCCCTCCTCTCTCCATATGACAGGCGGGGCGGGTCGGTTCGGGCGCTTATACTGGATGGGCGCATGAGTGGGGACTTGGGGCTCGAGTCGCGGCTGCGCGAGACGGCGGCGCTGCTGGCGGTGGCGCGCGTGGCCAGCGCCACCACCGACTTCGTCGAGGCGCTGCGGCTCATCTGCCGGGAGCTGGCGCGTCTGACCGGCGCGGAGACCGTCGCCGCCTACGCGCGCCGGACGGACGGCGGGGAGCTGAGTCCGGTCGCGGCCTACCGGGTGCCCAAGCACGCGCTGGATGCGCTGGCCTCCACGCGGCTCACCGCCCAGGACCAGCGTGGCTTCGACGCGGCCCTCCGCGGGGGCCGCCTTCTCTGGAGCGACGATCTGCCGCGGGATCCCCGCTTCGCCATCGATCTGTTCCGCCGGTTTCCGCACCAGTCGGGCGTGGTGATTCCGCTCTTCATCGACGGCCAGGTGGCGGGCGCCTTCTACCTCGTCTGGTGGACCACCCGGCGCCGCTTCGAGGAGGCCGAGATCGCGACGCTCGAGGCGATCGGCGAGCAGGCGGGCGTACTGCTGCGCAACGCGCGGCTGCACGAGGCGCTCAACGCGCGGGCCGCGCGTCTGCACACCCTGGCCCGGCTCAACCAGCTCGTGTCGTCCTCGCTCGAGCCCGACGAGGTGCTCGCGGGTATCGCGGCGGCGGCGGTCGAGCTGATGCAGGTGCCGGTGGTGTCGGTGTGGGTGGCGGACGCGGTGTCCCGGCGCCTCGACGCGCGGGCGGTATCGGGCGGGCCCGGCCTGTCCGCGTTCGCCCCGCGGGCCTTCGCCTTCGGCGAGAGCGGGGTGGGCTGGGTGGCGCACCACCGGCAGGCGCTCGAGGCGGCGGACGTGGCCCTCGACCCGCGCTTCCGGGGCGACGCCTGGTGGACCGGCCACGGCCTCCCGAGCTTCCTCGGGGTGCCCATCGTGTTCCAGGACCTGCTGCTCGGCGTGCTGGTGCTGAGTGGCCGCGCGCCCTTCGACTTCGGCGCCGACGACCGCGAGCTGCTCGACATCTTCGTCAACCAGTCGGCGGCCGCGATCGCCAAGGCGCGGCTGTTCCAGGATATCCAGGACCGGAGGCGGCTCACCGAGGATCTCTACGCGCTGACCCAGGCCATGAACGGCACCATGGACCGGCAGGAGCGCGTGGAGATCTTCGCGGAGGGGGCGAGGCGGGCGCTGCACTTCGAGCGCATCAACGTGTGGCTGGCCGGCGACGACGGCGCGAGCCTCGAGCTGGTGGCGGGCAGCGACGTGGGCCCGGGAACGCCGCGGCGGATTCCGCTCGCGGGCAGCGGGAGCCTCCACGCGGTGTGGGAATCGCGGCGGACCCTGATGGTGGCGAGCGACGAGGAGCTGGGGCGCGTGCCGCCGCTGCCCCGGGACCTGCGCGACCACCCGGTGCTCCGCACCCGTCGCTTCGCCCTGGTGCCGCTCCTCTCCCAGGGCCGGCCCATCGGGGTGGTCAGCGCGGACAACAAGCCGAGCCGGGGCGCGGTCACGCGGCGCGCGGTGGCCCACCTCGAGCTGTTCTGCCAGCAGCTCGCCACCGCGGTCAACAATGCGCGCCTCTACGGTGAGACGCGCCAGCGCGAGAAGGACGCCACGGTGCTCCTGGAAGTCACCCGCAAGCTGTCCGCGACCCTCGAGCTGGACCAGGTCCTCGACCTCGTCGCGGACGGCACCATCGAGGCTCTCGGTTGCGCGGCGGCGGGCTTCTACCGGTGGGACGCCTCGCGGGGCGGCCTCGTCTTCGTGCGCGGCCGCAACCACCCGATGGAGTTCGCGCGCCATCTCCTGCTGAAGCCGGGGGAGGGCGTGACCGGCCGGGCCTACCTGGAGCGGCGGCCGGTGTGGACCAACGACCGGCAGGCCGACCCGAGCCTGTCCTACTCGCCCGACAACGCGGCGGCCTCGCAGCGGCCCGACGCGCCCCGTGCCGCGCTGGCGGTGCCCATCGTGATCCGGGACGAGGTCTTCGGGGTGCTCGGCGGCTCCTACTTCACGCCCCACGTCTTCACCGAGCGGGAGGCGAACCTGCTCGCGAGCTTGGCCGCCCAGGGGGCGGTGGCCATCGAGAACGCGCGCCTCTACTCGGTGACGCGGCAGAACCTGGCGGGCGCCGCGCTGCTCAACGAGGCCGCGCGCACGCTGCACCGCACGCTGGACGTCAAGCGGCTGCTGCCCGACGCGGCGGGCACGCTCGGGCAGACCTTCGGGGCGAGCCACGTGGGCATCGTGCTCTTCGACGAGCCGGGCGCGGGCGCCTCCGCGGTGATCTCGTGGGGCGCGTGGCCGGAAACGGCGGTGCGGGCCCTGGCCGAGCCGCTGCGCCGCCGGGAGGCGCCGCTGCTCGTCCCGGACACCGCGGCCCGGCCCGACCTGGCCACGATCGAGCTGCTGGGGCCGGAGGCCCAGGGCCTGGCCGCGTTCCCGGTGCGCGGCCGCAGCCGCGTACTGGGCGGCCTCGTGCTCCGCTTCGCGGGGCCCCGCGCGCTCTCCGAGGCGGAGACGCGCCTGCTCGCGGCCTACGCCGACCAGCTCGCGATGGCGCTCGACAACGCGGTGCTGTTCGAGGAGGCGGAGAACCAGAAGACGCGGCTGGAGCAGGTCTTCGGCTCCACCTCCGACGGCTTCCTGGTGCTCGACCTCGCCCGCCGCGTGGTGGCGCTCAATCAGCAGGGCGGCGCGCTCCTCGGGGTGGATCCGCACGAGGTCGTCGGCCGGCCGCTCCCGCGGCTGGTCGAGCTGCTGGATCGCGCGACGGGCTGGGAGGCCGCGGGCGGCCCGGCGCTGGCCGCCGCGATCGCCCGCGGGGGCGACCCGGCGGCGGGCGACCTCGAGATGCGCCGCCCCGAGCGGCGCACGCTCCACTGGCTGACCACCCCCACGCGCGATCTCCTGGGCGCGCCGGTGGGCGTGACCGTCACCCTGCGTGACGTGACGCGCGAGCGTGAGATCGACACCATGAAGACCGAGTTCGTCTCGACGGTCTCCCACGAGCTACGGACGCCGCTCGCCTCCATCAAGGGCTCCCTGCACCTGCTCCTCTCCGACGGGACCCTGGTCCTGGACGAGACCCAGCGGCACCTGGTGGACATCTCGCTGAAGAACACCGACCGCCTCATCCGCCTGATCAACAACATCCTCGACATCTCCAAGATCGAGGCGGGCCATATCCACCTCGATCTGGACCAGCATCGCCCCGACGACTTCGTCGGCATGGCGGTCGAGGGCATCCAGGGTTTCGCGGAGTCGCGCGGGATCACGCTCGCGCAGGAAGTGGACGCGGGGCTGCCCGCGTTGCGGGTGGACTTCGATCGGATGGTCCAGGTGGTGACGAACCTGCTCTCCAACGCGATCAAGTTCTCGCCGGAGCACGGGCTCGTGACGGTGGGGGCCCGGCTCGCGGGCGACGAGGTGGAGATCTGGGTGCGAGATCGGGGCCGGGGCATCCCGGCCGAGGACGCGAGCCGGCTCTTCCAGAAGTTCCAGCAGCTCGAGCGGGGCGGCTCCGGGCGCCTGAGCGGCACCGGCCTGGGCCTGGCCATCTGCCGCGGCATCGTGGAGGAGCACGGGGGCCGCATCGGGGTCGAGAGCCGGCCCGGCGAGGGGGCGACCTTCTCGGTGCGCCTGCCCGTGCCGCGCGCGACGCCCCTGGAGGCGCCGAGCGCGCCCGCCGTCGCGGCGGCCCGGCCGCAGGCGGCGCCGCTCGTGCTGGTGGTGGACGACGAGGCGGACGTACGCGCGCTCCTGCGGGATCAGCTCGAGATGGCTGGCTTCCGGGTGCTGGAGGCCGGCCGCGTGCTGGACGCGGTGGAGCTGGCGCGCCAGCGGCGGCCCGACGCGATCACCATGGACCTCATGCTGCCGGACCTCGACGGCTTCGAGGCGATCCGCCTGCTGCGCGAGCAGCCGGAGACCCGCGAGACCCCGGTGGTGGTGCTGAGCGCCGTCGAGGTCGAGCCCCGCGATCCCCGCGCGCTCGGAGCCACCATCTGCCTGACGAAGCCGTTCTCGGCCGCCGACCTGCTGGCCGCCATCCGCTCCCGCGTGCCCGACCGAAAGGAGCCGTCCCCGTGACCCGCGCGCCGGTCGTCGCCCTGCCGCTGCTGCTCGCGGCCGCCGCGGCCGCGAAGATCCGCTAGGCGGCTAGCGCGCGGGCGCGGCGGCCTTCGCGCGGATGGCGCGCGCCTGGCCTTCCAGCTCGGCGGCCTCCGCCTCCCGGTTGATCTGCTTGAGGAGCGCGGCGTACTCGTCGAGGCTCAGCGCGACCTCCGGGTGATCCGGGCCGAGCGCCTTGCGCTGCAGGGTGAGCGCCCATTGATAGAGCGGCTCGGCCTGCGCGAAGCGGCTCTGCGCCCGGTAGAGCGACGCGAGATCCACGATCGTGGCCGCCACCTGCGGATGCTCGGGCCCCAGCACCTTCTCGCCGATGGCCTGGGCCCGCTGGTAGAGCGGCTCGGCCTGCGCGTACCGGCTCTGCAGCCGGTAGAGCGTGGCCAGGCTGCCGAGGTCCAGCGCGACGCGCGGTGACTCCTGTCCGAACCGCTTCTCGTCGATGGCGAGCGCGCGCTGGTAGGAGGGCTCGGCCTGCGCGTACCGGTTCTGCAGCCGCTGCGCCTCGCCGAGCGCGCGGAGGCTGCGGGCCAGATCCGGATGCTCGGCCCCGAGCGCCTTCTCCTGGATCACCAGCGCGCGGCGGGCCAGCGGCTCGGCCTGCGCCGCGTTCTGCCGCAGCACCGCCAGCTCGGCCAGGCCGGCCAGCGTCGCCGCCACGTCCGGATGCTCGGCTCCGAGGGTCTTCTCGCGCGCCGCGAGCGCGCGCCGGCCCAGCGTCTCGGCCTCCGCGTAGCGCCCGCGGGTGCGGGCCAGGCCGGCCAGCAGATCGAGCGCGGCGGCCGCTTCGGGGTGCTCGGGGCCCAGCGCCTTCTCGGCGACGGCGAGGGCGCGGCGGCCGAGCGGCTCGGCCTGCGCGAAGCGGCCCTGCTCGGCGTGCAGCTCGCCCAGGATCACGAGCGGCGCGATCACTTCGGGGTGCTGGGGTCCCAGGGCCTTCTCACGGATCGCGAGGGCCCGCTGGGCGAGCTGCTCGGCCTCGACGTAGCGGCTCTGGATCCGGTAGAGCGCGGCGAGGCCGGTGAGGCTCGCCGCCACCTCGGCGTGCTCCGGCCCCAGCAACTTCTCGCGGACCGCGAGCGCGCGGCGGCTGCGCAGCTCGGCGTCGCCGTAGCGGCCCTGGAGGCGCTCGAGCGCGGCGAGCGCGTCGAGGGTCCCCGCGACCTCGGGATGCTCCGGCCCCAGCACGCGCTCGTCGATGACGAGCGCGCGCCGGAGCAGCGGCTCCGCCTGGGCGTAGCGGCCCTGGGCGGCGCCGAGGGCGCCGAGCGCGGTGAGGGCGGCGGCCACCTCCGGATGATCGGGGCCGAGCGCGCTTTCCGCGATCGTGAGCGCGCGCCGGAGCAGCGGCTCCGCCTGCGCGTACTGGCCCTCGGCCTGGTAGGCGGCGGCGAGCAGGCCCAGGCTCAGGGCGACCCGCGGGTCCTGCGGCCCGAGTCGCTCGGCGCGCTCGAGCGCGGCCGCGAAGAAGCGCTCGGCCTCGGCGTAGCGGCCCAGCTGGTAGGCCCGGTCGCCCGCCGCCATCGGCGTCTCCCAGCGCTGCCCGTCGGCGGCGGGCTGGGCGGCGACCGGCGCCGCGCCCAGGGCCAGCGCGACCACCTGAAGGGCGGCGGTGAAGGCGGCGGCGAAGCGGCCGAGTCGGCGCCGGCTAATTGCGCTTCCCGCTGCGGGTGAGCGGCAGCACGCCTTCCAGCTCGCCCTTCAGCATGGGGTGCTGGTTGCCGCCCACCTGGCGCGACTTGCGGCTCACTTCCTGGGCGAGGTACTCGTAGAGCTCCTGGAGCGAGACGATCCCGTCGCGGTTATTGTCCGCGTAGCCCTGCAGCCCGCGCACCAGGTAGTAGGTGAAGATGCCGTGGCCGAGCTCGGCCAGCTCGATGGACAGCTCGGACGGCCGCGAGGCGGTCACGATCGCGCGGCCCTTGGCGCGCGTGAGCCGGTCGAGGAAGATGTCGTCCACGTTGACGGTGCGGGTCTTGGTGGACGCGAAGGTACGCCCGCCCGCCGCGCCGCTGTAGCAGGCGTCGAGGAACACGGTGACCCGCTCCGCCTCGATCCGGGCCAGGACGTTCTGCATCTCGTCCATCGGCAGTGCCGTCGAGTAGAGATCGTCGGGGTCGGCGTCCACCGGCACCAGGTACTTGGAGAGCCCGTCTCGCTCGATGCCGCGCTGGTCCACCTCGGAGGCGCCGTGGCCCGCGAAGTAGATCATCACCAGATCGTCCTTGTGGGCCGAGCGGGCGAGGAAGGTGCCGAGCGCCCACTTGATATTGCGCAGGGTGGGCTTGCGCTCGGTCTTGTCGGTCATCAGGAGGATATTCTCCTTCTTGAAGCCGGCGCTGAGCAGGGTCTGGTAGATGGCATCGGCGTCGGCCACCGAGTAGCGCAGGCGGGGCACCGCCGAGCTTTCGTAGCCACCCACGCCGATGATGACCGCCCACTGCGTGGAGGGCGGCGGCGGCGGGGCCGGGGGCGCCGCGGGGGCGGCGGGCTTCGCGCGCTCCAGGATCACCGTCCGTACCTCCTGCCGGGCCGCGCCGTCGGGCTCGCGCGCGGTGATCACGATGGCGTTCGCGCCCTCGCGCAGGGTGAGGGGCGCGCTCACCGCCATCGTCTTCTGCGGGCTCCGCTCCTCCTGCTGGTGCACCTCGGCCCCGTTGAGGGTGACCGTGATCCGGCTGATGCCCTTGCTCGACCGCGCCACCGCCGCCACCACGCTCGCCTCGTCGCTCACGCGCGAGCGGTCCTCCGGGTAGCGCACCTCCACCGCGAGCGGCATCAGCTTCTCGTGGTGGATGGTGCGCATCTCCTGGTGCATGGTGCCGTCGGTCTCGGCGGCGGTGACCACCAGGGTGTTCTGGCCCTCCGCCAGCTTGACCGGCAGGTTCACCGCCATGGACGGCTGCTGCGCCCGATTGTCCTGGCGCCAAAGCTCGACCCCGTTGGCGGTGACGAGGACCTGGCGCACGCCGGTGCCGCCGTACACTACGGCCGCGAACGTGACCGTCTCCTGCTCCACGCGCGCCTGGTTCGTGGGCGTCGAGATCGTGATCCGGAACGCGGCCGCGGGCCTCACCGATGAGTCGGGCGGCACGGCCGCGACGGCCGGCGGTGGCGCGGGCGTGGCCACCGCGGGGGCCGGAGTCGGGGCGCGCGGCGCCTCGGCCGACGGGCGGCTCGGCTGCCGCGGCTCGGGGGCGGCCGCGGCTGCCGCAGGGGGTGCGGCAGGGGGTGCGGGCGCCGGCGCGGGGACGGGTGCGGCCACGACGGCCGGCCGGGCGGGCGCCGGCGCCGGTGTGGCCGCGGCGGTCGCAGGCGGCGGGGTGGGACTCGCGGGCGGCGGCACCGGTCGGGCGGGCGCCGGCGGCGCGACCGGGGCCGCGGCCACCGCGGGCGCGGGCTTGTCGTAGAAGAGCACCCGGCCTTCCTGGCGGCTGACGCCGGCGCCGTCCGTGGCGGTGACGATCAGCGTGTTCCGCCCCGGCACGAGCTTGACGGGCACGCTGAGCGGCACGTCCTTGCCCGGCGCGCCGGGCTCCTGCTGGCGCGCGATCTCGGCGCCGTTGAGCGTCACCGCGATCCGCAGGGGGCCGGTGCCGCCCGTCACCTTGCCGGTCAGCGTGATCCGCTCCGCGGCCACGCGACCCTGGTCCTTCGGGTCGGCGAGCGTCACCGCCAATGCCGCCGCCGCGGGCTTGTCGAGCGCGACCGCCTGGAAGGCGAGCCCGGTCAGATCGTTGCCGTCGGTCCGCACGAGCTGCTGGATGGCCGGCGCGTACCAGAACGCGATCTCGAGCCGCCGCGACTGCGGCGAGGCGGCGAGGAAGCGCGGCTCGAGCACCTGGACGATGCGGAAGGCCTTGAACACGCCGGCGGGCACGCGCACGTCCTGGTAAGCGTCCACCTTCCAGGTCAGGCGGACGACGCTCTGGCCGAACTGCGGATCGAGGCTCTTGAGGGTGAGCCACGACACGCCCGACTGGCCGACCTCGAGCGGCCAGGTGAGAGCGGGCGGCGGCTCGAGCTCGAGCAGCACCTGGCCGGCGCGGACGATCTTGGCCACGGTCAGGTCGCGGCTGAGGTGGACCTCGCGGCCCCCGTCGGCCGCGAAGACGTAGCGGCCGCTCTCGATCCGGATGAGGTCGTAGGCGCCGTCGCTGCGGATCCACTTGTCGCCGACCGCGTAGATGGGCCGGTCGGCCTTCGGGGCCTGGGCCCCCGCGGAAAGCGCCCCCGACAGCACGAGGAGGCCGGCGATCGCGCCCGCAACGGTGCCCTTACTGCGTCCTATCCACGTCATGGGAATAGCGTTTTCTCCGCTCCGCCTGGACTAGAGACTAAGCCCATGTCCGGAGGGCTGTCAACGAACGGCTCTTGACTCGCCGGGGTTCCTGGACCAAGGTAGGGGGCGCTTTCCCAGCCGCAGCCAGGAGGAGCCCATGCGCGGAATCCACATGTCGAAGCTCAAGAGAGCAGGAGTCATCGCGCTCGCGCTCGGCCTCGTCGCCGGCTGCGCCGACCTGCAGACGAAGGAGGCCGACGAAGCGCCGCGGTCGCGGGTCTTCGTCGCCAACGAGAGCTCGAACTCGGTGACGGTGGTGGACGGCGACTCCTTCCAGGTCATCGCCACCGTGGACTCGCGCAACCACGCCACCCACGATCTGGCCGTCTCGCGCGACGGCCGCTGGCTCTTCGCCACCAACCTGGCCTCGGGCCGGCTGTCGGCCATCAATACCCGCGCGCTCGAGACGGTGGCGTCCATCGCCACCGGCGACCGGGCCCACGTCGTCACGCTCACCAACGACAACCGGCAGGCCTGGGTCGCCAATATCGGCGAGAACACGATCTCGATCGTGGACACCGGCACGTTCCGCATCCTCGGCACCATCGCGGTGGGCAAGGGGCCGACCGGGCTCACCTTCTCGCGCGACGGCCGCTTCGCCTACGTGAGTAACCAGGGCGACAAGACGGTGGAGGTCATCGACACCGCCTCGCACCGCGTGCTGAAGGCGATCCCGGTGGGCACCAATCCGCACTTCCTGGTGCTGGGCCCCGACGGGCGCATCTGGGGCACCAACACGGGCGGCACCGACATCTACGTCATCGACCCGGCCGCCCAGGAAAAGGTCGGCGCCATCAACGTGGGCCCGGCGCCGCAACAGATCGCCTTCGGGTTCAAGGGCCTGCAGGGCCCGAACGCCTACGTCACCGTCGCGGGCCTCAACCGCGTGGTGGTGGTGAGCGCGGATCCGAGCAATCTCCGCATCCTGGAGCAGATCGACGTCGGGCAACGGCCGAACGGGATCTCGAACAACCGGGAGGGGACGCGGCTCTTCGTGGTGCACGAGACGTCGAACGACTTGAAGGTCATCGACACCGGCAGCAGCTCGGTCCTGGCCACGGTGCCGGTGGGCCGCAAGCCGATTCGCGTCGTCTATCACGGGAACTGAGCCGGCCATGAGCGTGCGGGCCGGCGGGGGTGGAGGGCTGGTGATCGCGCTGGCGGTCTGGTCGCTGCTCCCGGGCGGCGGCGCGGGCCCGGCGGCCGCTCAGGGCGTGCCGGTCGGCACGGCCCAGAACGCGGTAGGGACGCTGGTGGTCGTGCGGACCGACGGCATCGAGCATCGGCTGCGGGGGCGCGGGTCGCTTCCCCTCTTCGAGGGCGACGTGCTCCGCACCGAGGCGGCCAGCCAGGCGCTCATCCAGCTCCGGCCCGGCATCCCGGTCGCCCTGAACGAGCGCACGACGCTCAAGATCCTCTCGCGCTGGGACAAGGCCGGCGGGACGACGCGCATTCTCAGGGTGAGCCGGGGCGGTGTCTGGGCCAAGGCGGGGGACGGCGCGCGGCAGCTCGAGGTCGAGAGCCCCGCCGCGGTCGCGGCGGCGCGCGATGCGGAGATCGACCTGAAGGTGGCCGAGGACGGCCAGAGCTCGCTCACCGTGCTGCAGGGTACCGCGGAGCTGGGCACTCCCTTCGGTGTCTGCTCGGTGCGAGGCGGGACCGCCAGCGTGGGAGCGCGCGGCGCCGCCTGCACGGCCCCGCAGCCCGTGAACGCGGCGGCCGCGGTGTCCTGGAAGCAGGCCGTGACGCAGTAGCCCTCAGCCGAAGATCAGATATAGCGCGACGCCGAGGCATCCCAGCCAGACCGCGATGCCGATGAGAGCGCCGGTCTGGCCGTTACTGGGCTTGGCGCCGGATCGCCGGCGGGAGACGCGCACGCTGGTGAACAGGATCAGCACGATTCCCGCCACCAGGATGATCGCGTCGATCAGGGTTGCCGAGTCCTCCATCCGGACTAGCCTCGCGGTGGGGCGGGCTCTCGGTTAGCGCTTCGCCGGCACGTCGGGCGGGCGCGCCGGGGGAATCCTGATGTCCCGGATGGCCTCGATGCGCGCGCGCCGCTCCAGCTCGTCGGCGTCAAAGGCGCTCTCCCGCTGATCGGCTGACCGGACCACATAGGCAGGGCCGGTGGAGCCGTCGGGGAACGTGTGCCGCCGCTCGAGTCGCGCGACGACGCCCAGCGGGCTTCCGTCCGTCATGCGGCTCAGGGTATCACCGGGACGGAAGAAGAACGTCCACTCGATCTGGCCCCGCGAGCGGGAGACGACCGTGACCGGCGCCGGCGATTCTGTTGCCGGCGGGGCGACCGGCGCCGGGACCTCGGCGGGCCGTGATTCGGCCACCGGAGACGGTGTTTCCCACCGCCCCGACAGCAGGGTGAGGAGGGTGATCGCCACCAGCAAGCCGAGCAGGGCGCCCCCCATCACCTTGAGTCGGAATACGGCGATGGAAGTCATGACTGCAGCAAGG
>Ga0209640_10005532_pt1 | contig 11028 bp, 10 predicted proteins | sample RifCSP10_1_FD_184018 | JGI IMG/M metagenome (GOLD analysis project Ga0209640, IMG submission 184018) | Soil microbial communities from Rifle, Colorado - Rifle CSP2_sed 10_1 (SPAdes) (version 2) | ecosystem: Environmental > Terrestrial > Deep subsurface > Rock core/Sediment | place: Rifle...
CATCGCCGCCGCGTGCTTCGACGTGTTCGCGATCGAGCCGCCGACCGACGACGAGCTGCTGAACCTGCCGAACCTGCTGGCCACGCCGCATATCGGCGGCAGCGCCGAGGAGGCGCGGCTCGCCATGGGGCGGGCCGCCATCCGCGGTCTTACCGAGAATTTCCTGCCCGAGCCGGGCGTCTACCCGTTCGACTGAATGCTGACGCCGCTGCTGCGCAAGGCGGCGCAAGTTGCGTCGGACCCGGTGCTGCGGCGCTGGCTGCTGGCGCGCGCGACCGGCCGCGAGAAAAGCCCGCCTCCGTTCACCGCCGGCGCGCCGCCGTACCTCGCCGGCCTGGCGCGCTGGACCGGCGCCGCGCCCCTGCCGCAAACGCCGTTGCGCGCGTTGAACGCGGCCAAGCCGACACAGCCCATCGACATCACGCTGCCGGGCGCCACGGTGCGGCTCAATCCCGATGATCCCGATGCGCTGTTCGCGCGCAGCTATGACGATCTGGAAACCCAGCTGGCGGCGTACCGCTTCGCCTGGGTTCCCGTCATGGGGAATTTCGCAGAGCCGGCCTGGGTCGATGCGACGTGGCGCGCGTTCCGCCGCCGGTTCGCCACGCCGGACCCCGGCTGGGCGTGGCACGCCTACACCGCGGCCGAACGCGCGATCAACATCCTCGATTTCGCGCACGCCCACGGCGTGCCGGGCGAGCGCGACGACAGCATCGCGTTCCTGGCGCGGCACGCCGAAATCATCGCCGGGCGGCTGGAGTATTTCGGCGAGCATTACACGTCCAACCACCTGTCGAACGACGCGCGCGGGCTGTTCCTCATCGGGCTCGCGCTCGGGCTCGACCGCTGGGCCGATCTCGGCGGGCGCATCCTGCTGGCCGAGGCGGCGCGGATCTTCCGCCCGTCCGGCATGCTGCGCGAAGGCTCCAGCCACTATCACGCGCTGCTCACCCGCAATTATGCGAGCGCGTGGCGCGCGGGGCGCGCGGCCGGCCGGCCAGAGGCTGATGAACTGGAAGCCATCGTGCGCCGCGCAGCCGCCTGCCTGCCGCTGCTGACGCTGCCGGGCGGGTTTCCGCTGATCGGCGACGTCTCGCCGGATTGCTCCCCGGATTTCGTGTTGAACGATCTCGCGCCCCTGATCGCGTACGCGCAACCCGCGGCGGCCGATGCGCTGGCGGCCGACGGCTGGCTGCGCGCCGATTTCGGACCGTGGTCCGGGTTGTGGCACGCCGAACCGGACGGCTGGTGCCCGATGCCCGGCCACGGCCACCAGGATGTCGGCGGCTTCGAGTTGCATCACCGCGGCACGCCGCTGTTCCGCGACCTGGGCCGCGGCACCTATCGCCACGCCGACGACGCTGCGGGCATCGCGCACAACAGCGTGAGCATCGACGGCCGCGATCCGTATCCGCAGAACCGGCCGTATTACAGCGCTGCATTCCGCCGCGCCGCCGGCGGCGCGGCGCCGGTGCTCACGCGCACGGCGAGCACGGTCGAATTGCGCGGCCCGATGAACCGAATTTGGACGTTCGACGGCGAGTCCCTGACCATCCGCGACCATGTGCCCGGTTCCGGGCGTCACCGCGTCACGCGCCGCCTGCACACCGCGCTGCCCGTGAGCCAGGTCGGCTACACGGTTCGGGTGGCGGATTTCACCATCGAGTCCGACGTCGCGCCGTTGCTGCGGCCGGCGACGCTGTGGGCCGAGTACGGCGTCGGCGTGCCGGCCACTGCGATCGTGTTCGAGACCGTGACGACGCTGCCCTGCCAGGCCGACATCCGGGTGCGGCATGGCTGAGCCGGCCGACGTGACCGTGATCATGCCGGCCTATCGCGCGGCCGGCACCATCGCGCGCGCGCTGCACAGCATCGCGCAGCAGACCGTGAGGCCGCGCGCAGTGGTGGTGGTGGACGACGGGTCGGACGACGGCACGGTTGAAGCCACGAACATCCCGCTGGGCGGCGTCGCGCTCACCGTGATCACGCAGCCGCACGCCGGCGCCGGCGCGGCGCGCAACCGCGCGCTCGCCGCGGCGACCACCGAATATGTCGCGTTCCTGGATGCCGACGACGAGTGGCTGCCGGAGAAGCTTGCGGTGTCGCTGGCGCATCTGTCGCGCGGGCCGTACACCTTCGTCGCCCACGACATGCTGGTGGAGAGCGGCGGGTCGGAGCGCCGCGCCGACTGCGCGCGCCACCACCCGGCGGGGCGCGATGCGTTCAGCGCGCTGTTCCGCCGCGGCTATGTCGCGACCTCGACCGTGGTGGCGCGGCGCGACGCGGTGATGGCCGCCGGCGGGTTCGACGCAACGCTGTTGTCCGGCCAGGATTACGAATTGTGGCTGCGGCTCGCCGCCACGCCGGGCGTGAGCTTTGTTGTGTTTCCCGGCGCCTACACCCGCTATCACGTCACGCGCGGCTCGATCACGCGCAACGCCGAACGCCGCCGCGCCGCCGCGCGCACCATCGTGCGCCGCCATATCGGCGCGCTGCGCGGCCGCACCGGCGGGCTTTCCACCGCGGTGACGCGGAGCGCCATCATCGCGTTCGAGGCGGCATCCGAGCTCGCCGCCGGGGGCCGCTCCTTCGCCGCCGCCGGCGCGTTGCTCGGCTTCGTGCCGGACGCGATCGGCACCGTCGCGGCCTATGCCGGCGGCGGGGCGAGCCGCGGCTTCGCCGGCTCGGGCGGGGCGCGCGAATCGCTGTCGCTGTTGTCGGCGCGTTCGGCGGCCGAGGAGTCCTCGGCCGATGCGCAGGCGCGCAACCGCACCTGGTGGGAGCGGCTGCCGATGACCTATGCCGCGTGGTCGAGCGCGGAGCGGGTGCCGCAGAGGCCTGAGGATTTCCGCGCCATCCGGCAAACCCTGCTGGGCCACAGCCCGTATCTGCGCGAACGCTACGACTTCGCCCGCCAACGCGGCGCGCGCATGCTGGATCTCGGCTGCGGCTCCGGCGTGCTGGCCTGCGTGTTCGCCGAGCACGGCGCCGACGTCACCGCGGTCGACATCACCGAGGCCGGCGTGCAGATGACGCGGCGCTCCGCCGCGGCGCTGGGCTGCGAGGTCGGCGTCGCGCGCATGGACGCCGAGGCGCTGGCCTTGCGCGACGGCGCGTTCGACTACGTGTTCTCGTGGGGCGTGCTGCACCACACGCGCAACACCGAGCAGGGCTTCCGCGAGGCCGCGCGCGTGCTGAAGCCGGGCGGCACCGGCCTCGTCATGGTCTATCACAAGGACAGCGCGATCTATTACCTGCTGGGGCTGTACTGGCTGATCGTGCGCGGCAAGCTGCTGCAGGGCGACACGCTGCGGAGCGTGCAGCGCTTCTTCACCGACGGCTATTACCACCGCCATTTCACGCGGGCGACCTTGCGCGCGGCGCTGACCGACGCCGGCGTGCGCGTGGACCGCGTCACCGTCACGCAGATGCAGAAGAAGATCCTGCCCGGGATTCCCGGCCCGCTCGACCGCTGGCTGAAAGCACGCTTCGGCTGGCTGATCATCGCCGAATTCACCAAACAGCCGTGACCCGGGTGCTGATCAACGCGCTGCACGCCAAGACCGGCGGCGGCATCACCTATCTGCGCCAGATGCTGCCGCTGCTGGCCGCCGACCCGCGGCTCGAGCTGCACCTGATCGCGCACGAGGATCAGCGCGCGAGCCTGCAGCCGCTGGATGCGCGCGTGCGGTTCCATGCGGCGCGGTTCCGGGACGGGTTCGTCCGCACGCTGCTCTGGGAGCAGGTCGTGCTGCCGTGGCGCGCGCGTGCGATGCGCGCCGACGTGACCTTCTCGCCGGCGAATTTCGGGCCGCTGGCCGCGCCGCGGCCGGTGATCATGCTGCGCAATGCGCTGGGCGTCGCGGCGCACGACGACCGGCCGGCCAAGCGGATCTATTGGCGCGTGCTCGGCTGGATGACCGCGCTGTCGCTGCTGACCTGCCGGCGCGCCATCGCGGTGTCGGGCTACGCGCGGCAAACGCTGGCCGGCGGTTTTGCCGGCAAGGTCGAGGTCATCCCGCACGGCGTGGACGACGCGTTTCGGAAAATTGCGCGCGCGCCGGGCGAGTCGCCCTATCTGCTTGCGGTCGGCGACATCTATGTGCAGAAGAACCTGCGCACGCTGCTGGCGGCGTTCATGCGCGTGCGCGCGGCGCGGCCGGAACTGCGGCTGAAGATCGCCGGCCGGGCGGTGGACGCCGATTACGCCGCCCTGGTGCGCGGCGACGCCGCGCGGCTGGGCGTGGCGGATGCGACGGACTTCCTGGGCACCGTGCCGCGCGAGACCCTGATGGAGCTTTACGCGGGTTGTTCGGTGTTCGTGTTCCCGTCCACGGTCGAGACCTTCGGCCAGCCGCTGGTCGAGGCGATGGCCGCCGGCGCGCCGGTCGCGTGCGCCAATACCGCGGCGATGCCGGAGATCGCGGGCGATGCCGCGCAGTATTTCGATCCGCTGGATGCGGCCGCGATGGCAGACCGCGTCCTGGCGCTGTTGAACGATCCCGTGCTCGCCGCACGCTCAAGCGCCGCCGGCCGGCGGCGGGCGCAGGCCTATTCCTGGCCGGAGACCGCGCGCCGCACCGCCGACGTATTGCTTGCCGCCGCGGGCACGAAGGCCGCGGCGGGCGAGGCCGCAATGCTCGCGCCGCGCGAGCGATGATGGCCGCGATGCAAAAGACATCCCGCGGCCTGGCCGCGCGGCTGAGCACGCTGCGCGAGCAGGCGATCGTGCGGAAATTCGCGCGTTATTTCCTGGTCGGCGGCGCCTGCGCGCTGATCGACATCGCGCTGTTCTGGGCAGTCTGGCAGGCGAGCGGGCTGCGCTACGGCGCCTTCGCCTTCGCGTTCGTGTTTTCGACCGGCGCCAACTACTACCTTTCGGTGCGCTACGTGTTCGTGCGCGCCGGGCGCAGCCGCGAGCAGGCGGTGTTCCTGGTCTATGTCGCCAGCGCGATCGGGGTCGCCATCAACCTCGCGGTGTTCAGCACGCTGATGGAGCTGTTCGGCATTCATCCGGTTCTTGCAAAGATCGCCGGCATCGGCGTCGGGTTCGGCTGGAATTTCGCCAGCCGGTATTTCTGGATCTTCCGGCGCTAGCGCGATGATCGGCCCGATTCTCGCCTGGGTTTGGATCGTGGCGGTGCTCGGCGCCTTTGTCTGGCAGTTTCGCGATTTCGCCGCGCTGATCCTGGCGCGGCTGGCCGGCTAAGGGCAGAATGCGGCCATGCAGCAGCAGGTAACCGACGCGCCGATTCCGCTGGTCGATCTGAAGGCGCAGTACCGCACCATCCAGCCGGAAATCGACGCGGCGGTGCAGCGCGTGATCGAGCGCGCGGATTTCGTGCTGGGCGCCGATGTGGCGGCGTTCGAGGCCGAGTTCGCCGACTATTGCGGCACGGCGCACGCGATCGGCTGCGGCAGCGGCACCGAGGCGCTGCATCTGGGGCTGGAGGCGCTGGGCATCGGACCGGGCGACGAGGTGATCATGCCGGCGATGACGTTCGTCGCCACCGCGCTCGCCATCAACCAGTGCGGGGCCAAGCCGGTGCTGGTCGATGTCGACCCGGACACCGCGCTGATCGACCCGCAGGCGATCGAGCGCGCGATCACGCCGAAGACCAAGGCGATCCTGCCGGTGCATCTGTTCGGCCAGTGCGCCGACATGGACGCGATCGGCGCGATTGCCCGCAAACACAAGCTGAAGATCGTCGAGGACGCGGCGCAGGCGCACGGTGCGCATCGCAACGGCATCAAGGCCGGATCGCTGGGCGATGTCGGCTGCTTCAGCTTCTACCCGGGCAAGAACCTGGGCGCGTATGGCGACGGCGGGCTGGTGACGACCAACGATGCCGCGGTTGCCGACAAGCTCAAACTCCTGCGCAACTGGGGCTCGCGCCGCAAATACCATCACGAGGCGATGGGAACCAACAGCCGGCTGGACACCATCCAGGCCGCGGTGCTGCGGGTGAAGCTGCGCCACCTCGACGCGTGGAACGCCGCGCGCCGGCGCCACGCCGCCGCGTACGATGCGGCGCTCGCCCCGCTGAGGAGCATCCAGCGCACGCGCTACGATGCCGGCGCGATCTACCACCTCTACGTGGTCCGCACCGACCATCGCGACGCCGCGCTCGACACCCTCAACAAGGCGGGCATCGGGGCGGCGATCCACTACCCGTTCGCGGTGCACGAGCACGCGGCGTATGCCTGGCTGGGCTACAAGCCTGGCAGCTTTCCGGTCTCGGAATCCTGGGCGCGGCGCTGCCTGAGCCTGCCGATCTATCCCGAGCTGCCCGACGGCGCGCCGACGCGCGCCGCGTCGGCGCTGAAAAGCCGCCGCTGATGGAGCGTATCGGGCTGATCGGCGCCGGCTACTGGGGCGCCAACATCGCGGCCTCGTTCGAGGCGACCGGCAATGCCGAGATCGCCTGGGTGTGCGATCTGGACGAGGCGCGCGCCAAGCGCCTGACGGTGCGCAGGCCGCGCGCGCGGGCCACCCGGTCGCTGGACGACATTTTCGCCGATGCGGCGGTCGGCGCGGTCGCAATCTCCACCCCGACCACGACGCATCATGCGGTGGCCAAGCGCGCGCTGCTGGCCGGCAAGCACGTGTTCGTGGAAAAGCCGATCACCGCGTCGGTGGCGGAGGCCGCCGACCTGGTGCAAATCGCCGCGCACACCCGGCGCACCCTGCTGGTCGGGCACGTGTTCGAATACAACTCCACCCTCGCGGCGGTGAAGGACATCATCGCGCGCGGCGAGCTGGGCGAGGTGCATTACTTCAATTTCGAGCGCACCAACCTGGGCCCGGTGCGCACCGATGTGAACGCGCTGTGGGACCTCGCCTCGCACGACGTGTCGATCATGTGCGATCTGGCCGACGCCGCGCCGATGGACGTGACCGCATCCGGCCAATCGTTCCTCAACCCCGGCATCGAGGACGTGGTGTTCGCCACCTTCAGCTTCGCCAACGGCGCCAAGGCGCACGTGCATGCGAGCTGGCTGAACCCGCGCAAGGTGCGCCAGATCACCGTGGTCGGCAGCCGCAAGATGCTGGTATGGGACGATCTGGATCTGCAGGCGCCGATCCGGGTGTACGACAAGCGCGTCGATACCGCGCAGCCGGATGTCACCAGCGGCGACTTCCTGGAGCACAAGACGCGGCTGGTGGATGGCGGCGTGTTCATCCCCAACGTGCCGATGAACCGCCCGCTGCAGGCCGAGTGCGAGCATTTCCTGGACTGCATCCGCACCGGCAAGCGGCCCAAGAGCGACGGCGAATCCGGGCTGCGCGTGGTGCGCGCGCTGGAAGCCGCGATGCGGAGCCTCAAAAGCGGCAGCGCGACCGTGGCGATCGAGCCGGCCATGGCCGCGGCCAGGCGCGCATGACCACGCGGCGTGCGCGCCCGACAGCGCCCGCGTCCGTCCACCCCAACGCGCTGTGCGAAAGCCGCGATGTCGGACCCGGCACGCGGATCTGGGCATTCGCCCATGTGATGGACGGCGCGCATGTCGGCGCCGCGTGCAACATCGGCGACCATGCGTTCGTCGAGAGCGGCGCCTGGATCGGCGACCGCGTCACGGTCAAGAACGGCGTCATGGTGTGGAACGGCGTGCGCATCGAGGACGATGCGTTCATCGGTCCCGGCGCGGTGTTCACCAACGACCGCGCGCCGCGCAGCCCGCGCATGGCCGATGACGCGGTCGCCAAGCGCTACGGCACGCCGGCCGGCTGGCTGGCCCGCACCACGGTGGGGCCGGGCGCCGCGGTCGGCGCCGGCGCGGTGATCCTGCCCGGCCTTTCCATCGGCGCGCGCGCGCTCATCGCCGCCGGCGCGGTGGTGACCCGCGACGTGCCGGCGCATGCGCTGGTCGCCGGCAACCCGGCGCGGCGCAAAGGCTACGTCTGCACCTGCGGCGTGCCGCTGAAGGGCAGCGGCCGCGCGCTGGCGTGCGGCGATTGCGGCCGCAAATACTGGGCCGCGCGCGGCGTCCTGACCGAGGCCTGATGTACAAGGGGCGCCGCGTCCTGATGATCGCGCCGGCCTACGACGAGGAGGCCAAGATCGGCGAGGTGGTGCGCCGCTGCCCGCGCGACGTGGTCGACGAGATGCTGGTGGTGGACGACGGCTCGACCGATCGTACCGTTGAGATCGCGCGCGCGGCGGGCGCGCGGGTGATCAGCATGGGCTACGTCGCCGGCGTCGGCGCCGCGATCCGCCGCGGGTTCGAGGTGGCGCGCGCCGAAGGCTTCGACATCGTCACCGTGATCGCCGGCAACAACAAGGACGACCCGGGCGAGGTGACGCGGCTGCTGGACCCGATCTGCGATGGCGCGTGCGATTTCGTGATGGGATCGCGGTTCCTGGCCGGCGGCGGCTATGGCGGCGACATGCCGGCGTACCGCAAGGTCGCGACCCGCCTGCACCCGTTCCTGGTCGGCCTGCTCACCGGCCGGCGCATCACCGAAAGCACCAACGGCTATCGCGCCATCAAGACCTCGGTGCTGGCCGACCCGCGCATCAACTTGGGCCAGACTTGGCTCGACCAATACGAGCTTGAGGTGTACCTGCTGATCCGCGTGTTGAAGCTCGGCTACCGGACGTGTGAAGTGCCCGTTTCGAAAATCTATCCGCCGCGCGCGATCGGCAACACCAAGATGCGGCCGGTGATCGACTGGTGGAAAATGCTGCGCCCGGTGTTCGTCGTCGGACTTGGGCTGCGGCAATGACGGCAGGCAACGGAATCGCGCAGCCCGGCATGTCCTCGGCGCTCCGGATCGACAACGGCCACGTGTTGGGCGCCGCGGCGTTCGCCGCGCCGATCGTCGGGGTATTCGCGCCGCTGGGGCTGGCGCCGCTGTTGGCGGTGACCGCGGTCGCGGCGCTGGCGGTGGCGCGGGTGCGGGGCGACGCCTGGCTGACGTTTCCGCGCGGGTTCGCGGCGGTGCTGGCCGCGGCGGTGGTCTGGGGCCTGGTGACGCTGCTGTGGGCGCCGCAGCCGCGGCTTGCCGCGGCCAAGCTCGGCGAGCTCGCGCTGCTGTTCGCTGCGGCCGTTCTGGTGCTGGGCGCCGCCATGAACCTGGGCGGCGTGCGGCAAAAGCGGATGGAGCGCTGGCTGATGATCGGCTTTGCGCTGGCGCTCGCGCTGTTGTTGCTGGAGCTCATCGCCGGCTTTCCGATCCGGCATCTCGAGCGTCAATGGGATGCCGGCCCCGGCATCTGGCTCAGCTTCGATCGCGGCGCCACGGTTCTGGCGATCCTCGTCTGGCCGGCGGCGCGCGCGCTGTGGCGGCGATCGAGCCTTGCTGCCATCGTCCTGTGGCTTGCCACCGTGGCGCTGGTCGCGGTGTTCTCGAGCGCGACCGCGAAGGTGGCGCTGGCGCTGGGCTTGGCCGGATTCCTGGGCGCGCGCATCGCGCCGCGCGCCGCGGCCGGCGTGTTGGCCGCGATCGTCGCCGTGACCATCGTCGCCGCGCCGTTCGCCGCCGCGCGCATTCCGGCGGCCGAAATCCTGCAGCAGCAGTGGCCGTTCAACATCGATGGCGCCACGCCGGGAAAGAACCCGGTGCGGTCGGGGCTGCATCGGCTGCTGATCTGGCAGTTCACCGCCGAGCGCATCGCGGAAAAACCGCTGTTCGGCTGGGGCTTCGACGCATCGCGCCGGCTGCCGGGCGGCGACGTCGCGGTGATGGGGGGGCTTCCCGCCTTGCCGCTGCACCCGCACAACGCGCCGCTGCAATGGTGGGTCGAGCTGGGCGCGATCGGAGCCTTGCTGGGCGCCGCGGCCGCGCTGCTGGCGGCCGGCGCGCTGCGCCGCATTCCCGATCCGCGCAGCGCGGCAACCGGCGTGGCGCTGCTCGCGTCCGCCGCGACCGTCGGATGTATGAGCTTCGGCGTATGGCAGAGCTGGTGGATTGCCGCGCTCGCGCTCGCCGCCGCGTTCCACGTGGCGGCGACTCGCGGCGACACTGCGCATAAATGAGGATCCTGTTCCTCACCGAAAACTTCCCGCCCGAGACCAACGCCGCCGCCAGCCGTGTGTATGAGCGAGCCTGTTACTGGGCGGCCGGCGGCCACGACGTGACCATCGTCACGTCGGCGCCCAACTTCCCCGAAGGCAAGCTGTTCGCCGGTTATCACAACCGCTGGCGGGCGGTGGAGCGCATGTCCGGCATTCGCGTGGTGCGGGTGAAGACGTTCATCGCCAGGAACGAGGGCGTGGCGCGCCGCACGCTCGATTTCATGAGCTTCATGGTCAGCGCGTTCGGCGCCGGGCTGTTCGAGCGGCGGCCCGACGTGATCGCCGCGACCTCGCCGCAGTTCTTCGCGGCGGTGGCGGGGTGGGCGCTGGCCGCGGCGCGGCGGATCCCGTTCGTGTTCGAGCTGGGCGATCTGTGGCCCGCCTCGATCGCCGCCGTCGGCGCGATGCGCAATAGATCGATATTGCGCGCGCTGGAGCGGCTGGAGCTGTTCCTGTATCGCCGCGCCGCATCCGTGGTCGCGCTGTCGCCCGCGTTCCGCGACGATCTGATCCGCCGCGGCATTGCGCACGACAAGATCGCGGTGGTGATCAACGGCGTGGATCTGGCGCGCTACGGCGCGCGGCCGCGCGATGCCGCGCTCGCCGCCGAATGGGGGCTCAGCGGCCGCTTCGTGATCGGCTATGTCGGCACGCACGGGATGGCGCACGCGCTGGGCAACGTGCTGGACGCGGCGGAGCGGCTGCGCGGCAACGATCGGGTCCGCTTCCTGCTGGTCGGCGCCGGCGCCGAGCGCGCGCAGCTGGTCGCAGACGCGCAGCGCCGCACGCTCACCAACGTCGTGTTCGCGCCGATGCAGCCCAAGAGCCGCATGCCGGCGGTGTGGAGCCTGTGCGACGTGGCGCTGGTGCATCTGAAGAACGCGCCGGCGTTCGCCGAGGTGATCCCGTCGAAGATCTTCGAGGCGATGGCGATGGGGCTGCCGCTGTTGGTCGCGGCGCCCGCAGGCATCGCCTCGCGCCTGGTCGCGGACGACGGCGCGGGGCTGA
>Ga0209640_10005533_pt1 | contig 11026 bp, 14 predicted proteins | sample RifCSP10_1_FD_184018 | JGI IMG/M metagenome (GOLD analysis project Ga0209640, IMG submission 184018) | Soil microbial communities from Rifle, Colorado - Rifle CSP2_sed 10_1 (SPAdes) (version 2) | ecosystem: Environmental > Terrestrial > Deep subsurface > Rock core/Sediment | place: Rifle...
CTTGAGCGGCGGGAAGCGGCTCTCCCCGAGCTGGAAGATGGCGACCGCTCCCTCGACGTCCTTCAGCCGGTGCTCGCCGAGGTCGGACAGCGAGGCGTCGACAAGCCGGGCGGTCGGGGACGACACGACGACCTGCCCGCCGTGGGCGCAGGCGCCGATCCGGGCCGCCAGGTGGACGTCTTCGCCCACGTAGCCCTCCTCGGCGAGGAGCGGGACGCCGGTATGCAGCCCCACCCGCACCGAGATCGGCCCGGAGGCGAGCGCCTCGGTGAAGGCCGAGGCCGCCGCGAGCGCCCCCGGAGCGGTCGGGAAGGCGAAGAAGAAGGCGTCCCCCTGCGTGTCCACCTCGACACCGCCCTCGGAGGCGCAGGCTTCCCGGATCAGTCGCCGGTGCTCGGCGAGCGCCTCCGCGTAGGCCTCCGCCGCCAGCTCGTGCAGCAACCGGGTCGACCCCTCGACGTCCGTGAAGAGGAAGGTGACGGTGCCGGAGGGGAGGTCGTTTCGCATGCCGCATCATCCGTCCGGACGAGCCTGGGCTCAAACAGACCTTGCTAGTCAGATCAATCTGACTAGAATGGTCACATGCCGACGGCGTCCATCTCCGAGGCGAAGGCCAAGCTGAGCGCGCTCCTCGAACGCGTCAGGGCCGGCGAGGAAGTGACGATCACCGACCGGGGCGTCCCCATCGCGCGCATCGTTCCGATACGAGCCGGCGAGGCCGACTGGGACGAGAGGCTCGAACGGCTTGCACGGGCGGGGTTGGTTCGTCTCCCGAAGGAGAAGCTGGACGTCGAAGCCTTCCTCGCTCGGCCGCTCGTGAAGTCGCGCGCGAGCGTCCTCGAGGCGCTTCTCGAGGAGCGCCGCGAGGACACGCGGTGAGGTTCTGGGACACATCGGCGATCGTTCCCAGCTTTCTCGAGGAGAGCACATCGCCGGAGATACGCCTCCTCCTCGCCGGCGACCCCGAGATGGCGGTCTGGTGGGCGACGCGTGTCGAATGCCTGTCGGCGATCGCGAGACGGGAACGAACGGGCGAGCTCGGGCCGGACGAGTCGTCCAGGGCGCTCGCAGCCCTCGCGGAGCTGGTCTCCGTGTGGGTCGAGGTCCCGCCTACGGAGCCGGTACGTGACCGAGCCCGCACGATCGTGCGGATCCACGACGTCCGCACGGGAGACGCTTTCCAACTGGCTGCCGCGCTCGTCGCAGCGGACGAGGATCCGGAGACGCTCCCACTCGTGACGCTCGACGACCGACTCGCGCTCGCGGCGCGGCGCGCGGGCTTCCCGGTTCTTCCCTAACCGCCGCGGCGGCGGCCGCGCCAGTCGTTCAGCTCGCCGAGCGCGACGACGCCGAGGATGACGAGCCCCACGACGAGCATGGAGAGGATGATGTCGCGCCCCTCTTCGGCGGCGGTCTTCGCGAGCAGGAAGGCGAACGCGCTCATCGACGGGCGACTCTACTCGACCAGGCGGGCGTGTGCGGCGAGCGCGGCCTCGACCGGCCCGTCTCCGACGGCTGCGCGGGCGACGCGCTCGAGCGGGGCGCCCTCTCCTTCGAGCCTGAGCACGTCGCGAGCAGCTTCCAGACCTCCCGCTCCGAGCCGGGCCGCCGTGGCCGCCCACGCGGCGCCGTCGCCGTCGCAGCCCTCGGCGCGCCGCTGAGCGCAGAGCGAGATCAGCTCCGCGAGGTCGGCGACCGCGGACACGTCTCCCGTCTCGGCGATCCGGACGAGGCCGTGCGCGTAGAGGTAGTCGCCGAGCAGGAGGGCCGTGTCCGGGTCCGGTGGCGCGAACAGCCGGGGGCGGCCGTAGTGCGCCAGGTAACCCTCGTAGATCGTCTCGAGCCCGAGCCGGTGCCTCTCCGGAGCAAGCGGCGAGAAGACGGCGACGCGCTGTCGCTCGGCGTCAGGCCGCAGACAGGATCCCCAGAGCGGGCTCTCCGCTGCGGCGTCCTCTGCGATCGCATCCCACACGCGCGCACCCTAGCCCGATCCGCTGGCCGCTCTGGGCGGCTCCGGCGCGGCCTCGAGCTCGACGTCGACCGGGATCTCCGCCGCCCCCTCGTCCCAGCGCTGCAGGCGGATCCGCTCCTGGAAGAACCCCCAGATCGCGCGCAGCCCGGCCATCGAAGGTAGCGCCACGAAGGCCCCGGCGATCCCGTACAGCTCGAAGCCGGCGAGCAAGCCGAAGATGACGAGCAGCGGGTGGAGTCGCAGCGCCGCAGCCATCACGTTCGGGACGACGATGTGGCCCTCGACCTGGTAGATGAAGAGGAAGAGGAGGACCACCCAGATCACGCTGATCGGGTCGACGAAGAGCGCGTAGAGGACTGGCGGCACGGCCGACAGCCACGGGCCGATGTACGGGATCACCTCGATGAACGCCGTCCAGAGCCCGAACAGGAGCGCGTACTCCGCCGCCCCCTCGACGAGCCCGGTCTCCCCGAGGACCCACATGCCGATGCCGGCGCTCGCGCCGATGACGGTGGAGAGGATCGCCTGGCCCTTCACGTACCCCCACAGCGCGCTCTCGATCTGCTGCGTCAGCGGCGCGCCGCCGTGGGGCGGGAACCTCGTGTCGATCGAGCGTTCGAGCCTCGGCATGTCGAGGAGCATGTAGATCGAGATGACGACGACGAGGATGGCCGAGAAGAGGAGGAGCACGACCGAGTATGCGGCGCCCTGCGCGAACGCGATCGCGTCCTGCACGTAGCCGGAGACGTCGCCGCCGCTGAGCGACTCGACCCATTCGTTCACGCGCTTCTTGGTCTGGATCCGCTCCAAGCCGTGGTCGTCGAGCCATGCCTGAAGGGCGTCGATGTCCTCTTCGGCCGCGGTTTGACCGGTCACGGGATCCTCGGTCGTGACGTACTCGTCGATCCGCTCGCCCGCGTTCCTCGCCTGGTTGAAGGCGACGACACCGATCGCGACGATGAGCGCGACGATCGCCGCGACGAAGATCGTGTAGACGACCCCGACGGAGAGCCCGCGCGGGACCTTGATCCGTGTCAGGTCGCGCACCAGCGGGTTGAGCGTGAACGCGATCACCGAGGCGGTCACGAACAGGAAGACCACGTGGCCGAGCGTGCTCGCGAGCAAGAACGCGAGGACGAGCAGCACGGGGACGACGACGAGCTGGATCCACCTCGGGATCGTGATCGTCGGGCCGGGATCGGCCATCGGCGGGATCGTACCGCGGGCCTCCCGCGAGACCACTTGCTACGGTCCGCTCGTGGCGACTCCACGCTCGCGTCACGCCGCCCGGCTCCGGGCGTCCCGCCGACGCGCACAGACGAGAGCCCGCTGGCTCGCGCTCGCGGTCCTCGTCTCGATCCTGGGAGCCGTCACCTTGCTCCTGACGGCGTTCGGCGACGAAGGCGGTGGCGGCGGTGGCGGCGCCACGACGAGCTCGCGGCTCCCGGTCACCGCCGCACCTCCGGAGCCGCAGGTGCTTGCGACGGTCGGAAACCTTCGGGTGCAGTCGCCGGTCGCGCAGGGAGGCGTGACCGCCCTCGGCTTCCACGACTCCTCCGAGGGCGCGCTGGGGCTCCAGCCGGTCGGCCCACAGGCGAACGAGGGGCTGCTCGCACGCCTGTGGCGCCGGATGACCGGCAGCTCTCGCACCGGGCTTCCGTGGAGGCAGCTCGAGGGCGGCGCGCTGCGAACGCTCGACGTCGGCGCAGTCGCCGGCACCGACGTCTACTCACCGGTGGACGGGACGGTCCTCGCGATCCGCGACCGGATCGTGTCCGGCCGAAAGGTGGGCGCGGAGATCGAGCTCCGGCCGACGACGGCTCCGTCGCTCGTCGTGATGGTGCGGAACGTCAGCCCCGACGCCAGCCTCACCGTCGGCGCGAGCGTCGTGGCCGGTTCCTCGAAGCTGGGCAGGGTCGTGGACGTGGCCAGGTTCGAGCAGCAGGCGCTCGCCGACTACGCGATCGACCGCGGCAACAACGTCGAGATACAGGTTCACGTCTCGGCGAGCCTCGGCGTTCCCTAACCTCCCCCTCCTTGCGCATCCTCTTCATCGCGGACGTCGTCGGCGCTCCCGGGCGGAAGGCGCTCGACAGCCGGCTCCCGGGCCTTCTCGCCGAGCGCGGGATCGACGCGTGCGTGGCGAACGGCGAGAACGCCGCGGACGGCATCGGCATCACGCCGCGCCTCGCCGACCGGCTGCTCGCCGCAGGAGTCGACGCGATCACGCTGGGCAACCACGCCTTCCGGCGCTCCGAGATCGCCGAGTACCTCGACGGCTCGGACCGGATAGTCCGCCCGGCGAACACGTCCAGGAGCACGCCCGGTCGCGGCCTGACCGTCGTCCCGGCGACGAACGGGGCGCGGCTCGCGGTGATCAACGTGCTCGGCTCGCTGTTCCTCCACCCGGCCACTTCCATGTTCGAGGTGATCGACGACCTCGTGAGCGAGGCGCGGGCCGAGACCCCGGTCGTCCTCGTGGACGTGCACGCGGAGGCGACGAGCGAGAAGGTTGCGCTCGCCCACTGGCTCGACGGGCGCGTGACGGCGGTCGTCGGGACCCACACGCACGTCCAGACGTCCGACGCACGCGTCTTCCCGAAGGGCACCGCCTACATGACCGACGCCGGGATGACCGGGCCGCACGACTCCGTCATCGGGGTCGAGGCGGAGCTCGCGGTCCGGCGCCTGCGGACCGGCATGCCGGTGCGCTTCGAGACAGCTCAGGGAGACGTCCGGATCGAGGGCGCCGTGATCGAGTGCGACTCGGAAACGGGCAAGGCATCCTCGATCGAGCCGGTGCGCGTCCTCGTGCCCTGAGCTGGGAGAACGAGCCAGAGGACCACGAACGGGAACACCCACGGGAGGTAGAGGTAGAACCAGTGGGTGAGCGCGAGCTGGACGGCGATCAGGATCGCCGCGGTCAGCGCCGCGAGCTCCACCGGCCCCTTCTGCCTCGGCCGGAACACCACGAAGACCGAGAGCGCGACAGCGACCACCACGAGCAGCGGCGGGGCGAAGCCGAAATCCGGGATTCCCTCCGCGTGGTACTGCCCCCAGCCCCAGAGCGAGAACGGCGAGTCGCGGCCCACCTGGAAGCCGAACGTCCGGTCCCAGAACGTGGTGGCCGCTTCCCGCAGCGAGGGCTCGAGGAGCAGGATCGAGAAGACCGCGATCGTCACGACGAGGAACGCGAAAGCGAAGCGCAGGAAGCGCCGGAGCTCGAAGGTCGGATACGAGGCCCACAGAGGCGCGAGCAGGAGCGCCGCGAACTTCGCCCAGCCGGCCAGGGCGACTGCCGCGCCGCGCACCGGCGCAGACGACGCGAGCCAGAAGCCGAGCACGAGGAAGGCGGGCATGATCGCGTCGTTCGTGTTCGCGTTCAGCGTGTAGGCGGTGAACGGGTAGGCGGCCCACGCGAACGCGAGCACGGCGGCGAGCCGCGCGCCTCCGAAGCGGCGCCCGACGAGCACGAGCGCGAGAACCGCCAGCAGGTCGACCGCGATCGAGGTCGCGTGCGCGGCCGGGAGCGAGTCCCACTTTCCGCTCCAGCCGAAGACGAGCGTGGCCGGGACGTACGTGAGGTACGTGGCGGGGCCGTACGTGTCGCCGCGCTCGACCGCTGACTCGCAGCGCCCGTTCGTCTGGATCCGGTCCCGGACCTGCCCGTCGGCGTCCGCCGGCCCGCAGGGCTCGAGGTTGCCGCGCCGGGGCATGTGGCCGTACGGCATCTCGCCGTCGAGGATCCGGCTCGCCCCGGCGACGCTGGCCAGGCCCACGTCGATCACGCCCCGTGGCGCCTCCACGTTCAGCCCGACCCGGAAGCCGAGCAGGAAGACGGCCGCCGCCGCGAACGCCCACGTCGGCCACCTGGGGCGAAGCGCGTCGCCCCTTCTCCCGAAGCCGGCGCGAAGCCCCCGAACCAGGAGGTAGACCAGGGGCGGATAGACGAGCGGGACGCTCGCGAAGATCATCCCCCGGCCGAAGAAGGCGAGCGACGCGGAGAACGAGAGCAGGGCGAGCACGTCGAGGTTGCGGAGAGAGAGCGGTTTTCGAAAGTCGGCGAGCCCGAGCAGGAAGACCGCGCAGAGCGTGAGCCAGACGTACGGCTCGAGCAGGATCTTGCCGCCGAACGCGCCCTCGGCCCCGCGCGCCATCTTCCATGCCACCTGCGGACCGGTCCAGGCCTCGTCGATCCGTCCGGTCGTGTCCTCGACGACGACCAGGGCGATCTGCCCTGCTTCGCCGGACCAGACCTTTACCACCCAGGTCCGGGTGGTTTCGCGGAAGGTCGCCCGCATGGTCGGGCTCGGTGGGTACCGGTCGAGCCAGGCTCGGACCTTCGGATGCTCGAGCGCTTTCCCGATCGCCTCGTCCTCGTCGAGCCGCATCGGCTCGGACGGGGCGGTGCCGGACGGCTCCGCCGGCACCTGCTGCGCGCCCGCCGGCAGCACGAGCACGAGCGCCGCGGCGCCGGCCGCGAGGAGGACTTTCAGACTCGGCGAATGGTGGTCGGCCCGAACGACCAGAGCTTATTGCCGACGAAGTTGACGGGCGTGACGAGGACGATCGCGATCGCCTGCGCGGGCACCTCCGGGAGCCCGACGAGCACGAGGGCGTGGAGGATGAGCAGGTTCGCGCCGAGCGCGAGCATGGAGACGACGAGGAAGCGCATGCCCTGGTACGCGATGTGGCCCCTTTGCGCCCGGAACGTCCAGAGCCGGTTCCAGGTGTAGTTGTTGGTCACGGCGACGAGGAAGGAGCACACCGCGGCCGGGATGTAGTGGAGGTCGAGCCCGAGCACGAGGAGCGAGAAGACTCCGAGGTTGACGGCGTACCCGCTCGCCCCGACGACGCAGAACTTCAGGAGCTGCTCCCAGTTCCGCCGGCGCCGCAGGGCGGCGCTCCACCAGGCACGCGAGAATCCGGCCCGGGCCTCTACGGACGACGACTCCACCGTCGTCGCAGGGTAGCCGAGGTCGCGGTCGCCGCACCCCTCGGACGGGTCACTCACGCTGGAAGCCCTCGGCGCCGACGAGCGGAACGAATCTGCACGGGACGGATGCGCGCTCGACCGGGCCCGTCTCGGTCCGGACGACCTGGACGAGATCCTGTCCCCACCGGGAACCGCGGGGAACCACGAGGCGTCCTCCGATCCTGAGCTGCTCGTAGAGCGCCGGGGGAACGGACGGTGCGGCCGCGGCGACCGCGACCGCGTCGAAGGGCGCGTGCTCGGGCGCGCCGAGCGAGCCGTCGCCCACGAGCACGACGACGCGCTCGTAGCCGGCCTCGGCCAGTGACGCCCGCGCGACCCGGGCGAGCTCCGGGAAGCGCTCGATGGTCACGACCTCGTGGGCGAGCTCGGCGAGCACCGCTGCCTGATAGCCGGAGCCCGTGCCGACGTCGAGCACGCGCTCGCTGCCGGAGAGCTCCAGCAGCTGGCAGATCGTGGCGACGATGTACGGCTGCGACATCGTCTGGCCGTAGCCGATCGGCAACGCGCCGTCCGCGTACGCATATCCCCGAAGCTCCTCGGGCAGGAAGAGCTCCCGGGGCACGCGGCCCATGGCCTCGAGCACCCGCTCGTCGGCGATCCCTCTTCGGCGGAGCTGGAGCTCGACCATCTCCGCACGCTCCCGAGCGGCGTCGGACGCCGCGGACGGCGTCGACCCCTCCCGACGGCTCACTTGGCCAGCGTTCGCAGCCCGGCGTAGCGCGCGGCCTCGCGACCGCGCAGGCGGACCGCGAGCAGCGGAAGCGCGACGGCGACGACGTACCCCGCGAACGGCACGAACCCGAGCAGCACGACGACGAGCCCGACGACGCCCACGTACGCGGCCACGCCCAGCCGGGTCGCGCCGCGCCTCATCGCGCCGCGAACGACCACGGCGGCGGTGAGCGCGCCGAGGAGCCCGCCGAGCCCGCCTGCAACGAGCTCCGCCGTGTCCTCGACGACGAGCCCGACTGCGACTCCGATCGCCGTTCCCAGGACGACCGCGACGCCCAGCCCGACCGTGTTGACGGCCAGGAGTCCCGCGAGGATCGTTCCGAGCCCGAGCGCCACGCCCAGCGCGACGCCGATCGTGTACCAGTCCCCCACGCGGCAAGTGTAGTAAGGGAATCCGATCCGGAGCCTCGTGCGTAGTTGCTGAAAACTCCAGAGAGGAGGGGGTAGCACATGCGCAGGCACCACGTCGTCCTCGGCGCGGCAGTTCTTCTCGGCGGGATCTTCCTGATCGCGTCGATCGCGGTGGCGGACAGCGGCAAGCGAAGCCTCCAGGCGGACTCGCTCACGGGGTACCAGGAGAACCCGGACATCTCCACCGCGGCAGGGGGGTCGTTCCAGCTGTGGCTCGACGACGCCGCGGAGACGCTGACCTACGAGCTCAGCTACTCGGGGCTCGAAGGGGACATGCTGCAGTCGCACATCCACTTCGGGAAGCGAGCGGTCAACGGCGGCATCACGGTCTTCCTCTGCACGAACCTCGGGAACGGGCCGGCGGGGACTCCAGCCTGCCCGCAGGAGGGCACGGTCAGCCGCACCGTCCCCGCCTCCGAGATCCTCGCCCCGGGAACGCAGGGGATCGAGCCCGGGAACTTCGCCGAGCTCGCAGCCGCGCTCCGCTCGGGGCACACGTACGCCAACGTCCACTCGACGAAGTGGCCCGGCGGCGAGATCCGCGCGCAGATCAACGACCAGAACCAGCGGGAGAACTGAGCCAGCGAGCGCGGCCCCGCCGGGTCAGCCGGCTGGGCCGCGCTCGATCCTCCCGATCACGGCCAGCCCGAAGGCTCCCGCGCGGGCACCGTCGATCACCCGGTGGTCGAACGTAACCGCGATCGTCCCCATCCGGCGGACGACCATCTCGCCGTCCCGGACGACGGGTCGTGGCGCGATGCGGCCGACGCTGAGGATCGCCACCTCCGGATGGTTGACGATCGGCGTCTGGAAGAGGCCGGCGAGCTTCCCGGCGCTCGTGACCGTGAACGTCGAGCCGCGCACCTCGTCCGGACGCAGCACCCCCTCGCGCGCGCCCTCCGCAAGGCGCCTCACCTCGGCGTCGATCTCCTGGATCGACAGCGCCTCCGCGCCTCTGACGACGGGGACGACGAGGCCCGCCTCGGTCTGCGCTGCGACCCCGATGTCGTAGCGGTCGAGGTAGACGACCGCGTCCCCGTCGAAGCGGGCGTTCAGCTCCGGGAACGCGCGCAGCTCTTCCGCGCACGCCTTGACGACCGCCGCGACCAGCAGCTCGAGGTCGACCTCCTCGAAGTCGCACTCCTCGACCCAGGTCACCGGCGGGACCTCGCGGTGAGCGCGGGCCATGTGCTCCGCGGTCAGGCGGCGGATGCCGCGGAGCGGCTCCCGCGTCCCCTCCTCGGGCGCCACGGAAGACGCCGCCGCACGGACGTCCTGCTCCGTGATCCGTCCGTGCGGCCCGGTTCCGGAGACCGCCGTCAGGTCGACGCCCAGCTCCTGCGCGATGCGGCGCACCACCGGAGTCGCAGCCACCCTCGCTGCGCGAGGGCGGCTGACGGGAGACGCCGACTCCGCCGGGATTGGTGAAGCCGCGGCAGCAGGAGCTGACGCGGATTCGCCCGGCGTGCCGATGACGACGAGCTCGGTCCCGACCGGTGCGATCTCGCCCTCGGCGACGAGGATGCGGAGGACCGTGCCCGCGTAGGGCGAGGGGATCTCGACCGTCGCCTTGTCGGTCTGGATCTCGACGAGCGGATCGTCCTCCGAGATCTCCTGTCCTTCTGAGACGAGCCAGCGCGCGACCTCGCCTTCGGTGAGGCCCTCGCCGAGGTCCGGGAGCTTGAACGAGACGGCCATCAGCCCGAGACCGCCTCGAGGCGGTCGAACACTGCCCGCGCGCGCTCAGCGTGGGCCTCGACCTCGTCTCCGGGCGGGAGCTCGCCGGCTTCGAACATCGCCACCTGGAGCTGAGGCCCCGGGCCGTGGCGGTCGCGCTGCTCGGCGGTGACCGGCTGGACGACGAAATGCACGTGCACGGGGACGCCACCGTGGTGCGACCACAGGCAGACGTAGACCTGGTCCGGCGACGTCAGCTCGGCCACGACGGCTGTCGTGTCGCGGAGCAGCGGCCCGAGCTCGGCCGCCTCGTCGCCATCGAGCTCCCACACGTGCAGCACGTGGCGCTTCGGCTTTACGATCAGGGTTCCGAGGCCGAGGGAGCCGATGGTGTGCTCGACGAGCCAGTGGCCTGTCTCGTGGATCACACCGCCCGGGAGCGGTATGCGGCCGTCCGCGAGGTCGCACGCGAGACAGCCCTCGGCCTCCATCAGGCGGCGAGCACGCGGCGGACGGCGTCGGCGACCCGCTCCACGGACGGCATGTATGCGTCCTCGAGCTGCCAGTACGGATAGGGGACGTCGTAGCCCGTGACGCGGAGCACCGGGCCCTGCAGGTCGAAGATCGCCTTCTCGGCGAGCAGGGCGCAGACCTCGGCCGCGAAGCCGCTCACGCGCGGCGCCTCCTGGACGACGACGGCCCGCCCGGTCTTCGCGACCGAGGCGAGCAGCGCGGTCTCGTCGAGCGGCTTCAGCGAGCGCAGATCGAGCACCTCGCACGACGCCTCGCCCTCGAGCTCGTCCGCAGCCTTCTCGCAGAGGTGGACCATCGCCCCGTAGGCCACGAGGGTCACGTCGGAGCCCTCGCGGGCCAGCCGCGCCTCGCCGAGCGGCACGACGTGCTCGCCGTCGGGCACGTCCTGCTTCGTCGAGCGGTAGTGCAGCTTGGGCTCGAACACGACGACCGGGTCCGGATCGCGGATCGCGGCCGAGAGGAGCCCCTTCGCGTCGGCCGGGGTGGCGGGGATCGCGACCTTCACCCCGGGGGTGTGCACGTAGTAGGTCTCGGGCGAGTCGTCGTGGAGCTCCGGCGCTCGAACGCCTCCCCCGTACGGCATGCGGATCGTGAGCGGGACCGACGCCTTCCCCCGTGTCCGCCAGCGGTAGCGGCCCACGTGGTTGATGAGCTGGTCGAGCGCCGGGTAGCTGAAGGCGTCGTACTGCATCTCGCAGACCGGC
>Ga0209640_10005534_pt1 | contig 11025 bp, 11 predicted proteins | sample RifCSP10_1_FD_184018 | JGI IMG/M metagenome (GOLD analysis project Ga0209640, IMG submission 184018) | Soil microbial communities from Rifle, Colorado - Rifle CSP2_sed 10_1 (SPAdes) (version 2) | ecosystem: Environmental > Terrestrial > Deep subsurface > Rock core/Sediment | place: Rifle...
CTGCGGCCAGGGATGGCCGCAGTCGAGCCTACAGGGACGTACTTGCGGCGTCCCCCGGCAGGAGATACCGGCGCCGCCCACGGGTGAGTAGTTACGAAACTTTAACGTTGAAACTTTAGTTATGAAACCCTGTTGCAAAAGTAAACGTGAATTTAAATTCAAATTTAAAGTGCGGGCGCCGGTAAGCTGGGCATGTTGTTGGCGGTGATTGAAAGGTTTTCCAGCGCTTTTTTACCTTCTTGTTCCAGTTTGTAACGATCGATTTTAGTATCGCCTTTAAGGTCAGTGAACCAATTGCGGCTCTTGGCTTTTTTCAGGAACTGGATCGCCTGTTTGTCGCCGTTGTCCGCAGCGCGTTTTAACCATTTAATACCGACACGTACATCATATAGGTTTACGCCGGTAGTGACATAATGCAGGCCAAGAAGAAATTGGCCGGAAGGATTATTACTTTCCGCCGCGCGCATATACCAATTGGAGGCTTCTTCGAGATTTTTCTTTACACCCCATCCGTTGGCATAGGCCAGCCCGACAAACACCTGGGCCTCGGGTTGGCCATCGTTGGCCAGTTGTTGCCATAGCTGCAGCGCTTTGGTGTAATCACCACGATTAAAAGCGTCCTGACCTTCGGATAAGGATTCGATTTTTTCTGCATAGGCCATTGGCACAACAAGCAGTAACATCGCGGTAGCGATTGTTACTTTGGCTAACTTCAACAACTTATGCATACTTAACGACTCCGGAACTGCAGCGACTATAGCAACAGTTTTATACACGTTGAAAAGATATACAGTGAATTAAATCACAGTACTTAAGTCGGCTACAAGCCCCGCTGCATTGAATTCTTTTCTGTGACGTAATTCATTTGTTATCAAAAACTTAAAGGGCATAATTTGAGCAAAATAGACGAATTACTCAGTATAATGAAAGACTTACGTCACCCGGAACATGGCTGTCCTTGGGACCTCGAACAGACGTTTTCCAGTATCGCCCCGTATACCATAGAAGAAGCTTATGAAGTGGCTGAGGCCATACAGCGCCGTGACATGGAGGAGTTACAGGAAGAGTTAGGCGATCTTTTATTCCAGGTGGTTTTTCATGCTGAACTGGCCGCCGAGCAGGGGTGTTTCGATTTTAGCGGCGTGGTGGATGGCATTGTGGAAAAAATGCTGCGGCGTCATCCGCATGTATTTGGCAATGCCAGCATCGATGATGCCAAGGCGCAAACGCATGCCTGGGAACAGCACAAACAGGCGGAGCGTCTGCAAAAGCGGCAAAAGCAGAGTGGTACTCTGGAACCGGGCCTGCTGGATGGCGTCCCGCTCGCGTTACCTGCGCTTACGCGCGCGGTTAAATTGCAGCGGCGTGCGGCGCGGGTAGGATTTGACTGGACATCGCTGCCGCCCATATTCGAAAAAATTGCCGAAGAGCTCGAGGAAGTCAAACAGGAAATTGCGCAGCCCGCAAATCGTCAGCATCTTGAAGCAGAGATCGGTGATCTGTTTTTTGCCGTTTCCAATTTGGCGCGGCATCTGGAGATAGACCCAGAAACTGCGTTACGCTCTTCCAATGCAAAATTCGAACGGCGTTTTCGAACCATCGAAAGGCTTGCCAAAGACCGGAACCGGTCAGTGGACACAATGACGCTTGATGAATTGGAAGCACTTTATCAGCAAGTCAAGCAGACAGAAAAAGCCGTCCGCAATGAGGAGACCGGATAATGTCCCGCTTGCCAGTGAAACATCTGTATTTTGCCGGTTGGCTGATAATTTTAGTTGGTTGCATACCGTCGCCCGTTGAGAAACCGCTGGCGATAGAGCCACAGGCCGCTTTTGATGTGCAAGAAACCACGATTGCCAAAGTGCATGCGGCGTTTCGCGCCGGCACGCTTACTTGCGATCGGCTGGTCAAAACCTATGTGGATCGAATCAAACAGTATGACCAGCCATCCGGGTTAAATGCGATTGTGATGCTCAACCCCAATGCCGAAAAACGCGCCGCGCTGCTGGATCAGGAATTGGCAAACACCGGACAATTACGCGAACTGCATTGCGTGCCGGTCATCTTAAAAGATAACTTTGATACTGCGGATATGCCGACTTCCGGTGGTTCCATGGTCTTGAAAGATTCACGCCCGCCGGATGATGCGTTTATGGTACAGAAGCTGCGCGCAGCAGGCGCGATTATTATCGCGAAGTCCAATATGGCCGAATGGGCGTTCAGTCCTTATTTCACTATTAGTTCAACGCGCGGTGAAACACGTAACGCCTATGATCTGGAAAGAGTGCCGGCCGGCTCCAGTGGCGGCACTGCATCGGCGGTGGCCGCCAATTTTGGCCTGGTGGGAATGGGAACCGATACCGGTAATTCCATCCGAGGACCGGCTTCACATTTAGCGTTGGTAGGGATTCGTTCCACGATCGGCGCCACCAGCCGTGACGGCGTAATACCGTTATTGGCAAACCGGGACATCGCGGGACCGATGACCCGCACGGTAGAGGATGCGGCCCGGGTATTTAATGTCATTGACGGATTCGATCCCGCCGATCCGGAGACGCAACAGAGTAAGGGAAAATTACCGGACGATTACCTCGTATATCTAAAAAAGGACGGCTTGCACGGTGCACGCATTGGTGTGCTAAGGTCTATCAGTGATATGCCGGATGCCGATCCCGAGGTAATAGAGTTGTTCGATCGCGCGCTAAAAGACCTGCGGGCAGCGGGAGCGGAGACTATCGATTCATTTGATATAGCGGATTTGGAGCGGCTGACCAGCGCGACAGGATTTTGCAGCCGGTTTCGCTACGACATTAATAACTATTTTGCTTCGCTGGGTCCGGCCGCGCCGGTCAAAAACCTAAAGGAGATTGTGGACGCCAAGCGGTTTCATGAGTCAAGCCAAGGTGCAATGCAATGGGCAATGTCCCAGAACGTAGCCCCTGATCAACAGGAAATACCCTGCGTGGATGTTGACGGTGACCCGAGGCGTAAGGCGTTGCGCGATGCAGTGGTGAATGCCATGGAGGAACAGCACATTGACGCGCTTGTTTATCCCACCTGGAATAATCCACCGCGTTTGCTAGGCGACCTCCAATCGCCGCACGGAAATAACAGTCCTATTATCGCACCCCACAGCGGGCAACCGGCGATCACGGTGCCCATGGGATTTACCGGGCAAGGATTGCCGGCGGGCCTGCAATTTTTGGGCAGGCCATTTAGCGAGGCGGATTTATTTAAATTCGCTTACGCTTATGAACAGGCAACCTATCATCGCAAACCACCACCACGCTTTCCTTGAGGGGCGAGAATTATGAGTCGCACGTTTAAATTGTGTTATTGCTTTGGCAAAGCGTGCATTGGAACCGGGCAGAAGCAAAAAATCAGGAACATTGAACTATGGAAATAAACGAAAAGTTGGTTGCGGCCAAAAAGGTGGTGGGCTTAAAAATTTCCACCTCCAACACGCTGGAATCAGATCCCGAAACCGCGCGCATTCCGGCGTTGTGGCAGCGGTTTTTTTCTGAGAGTGTTGAAGAGCAGATTCCCCACATCATTGAAGAAGGTGTATTGCTAGGCGTATACACAGACTACGATAATGAGCAGCGCGGGCATTTTGCATTGATTGCCGGCCGGCAGGTATCAGCCCTCGGCGCCTTGCCTGAAGACTTCACGGCAATTGAAATCCCGGAAGGTTTATATCTCGTGTTTTCCGATGAGGGCGACATGCCAACGATAATTTATACAACCTGGCATACAATCCGGGAATATTTTTCCAACACCACCGATTATGTCCGGACCTACACGGCGGATTTTGAATTCTACGACGACGACAATCCGGCCAGGATTGAAATCTACATTGCCGTAAAAAAGTAAAGCCGACGGGCAAGAGAAAAGACGCGAACACCTTCCTGATCGACGGTGATCTTCGGTAAGCGGAGTCTTGATCATCGCGTTTGAATTTTTATCATATATTTGACTCAGCTCAGAATATTTGATTTATCTCCATGGAATATACGTTAGAATGACCATTATTAATAAAAAGTGAGGGTGCTGCATGATGCGGATTCCAGGCAGGCAAAATTCAAGCAAGTATAATGCGGATATGATTGTTGATGAGCGCGCATCACCAATCAGATTGTTGATATGCTTGCTGGCAACGGCGGGATTGTTATGGTCGGTAGTTGCAGTGGCCGAGAAGAAAATCGTCGAAAAAAAATATACGGCTGTGGCGCGCAAGTCGATTGAAATCCCCGGCGACGGCATGCCTGGAAAATTGGAGTTTCGGTTTGATGGCGCCTCTGTCTGGTTAAAGGAGAATGGGGAATTTGGCCTGGAAGCGGAAATCAAACATAGTGGCTTATTGTGCGGTGACTATGAGGTTGGTATTCGCTTTGGTATCGGCATTCCCGCGTGCGCCAATGTATCGTGGATAACGGAACCCTATTATGTTTCGAAAAAGAAACAGTGTAATAACGCCTGGATGGTGCATGGCGGTACAGGCGAGATTTCGATTGTGCCCGAGGATTTTGCCCAGCTTAGCTGTGCTCAGCTTATTATAAAATGTACTGGCAAATGTGAATAACCAATGTTGGTATGAGCTGGCTTAATCGGCGCCAAAACTACTCCATATTCACAGGTGCGGAGAATACGAAAGTTCGATAGCCATTTTTTCCGGTACCGGCTGCAAAAATACAACCGGCATTTGGTCCAGTGAACGGTAATTCGCGCTGAGAACTTTCTAGTGCGGCACAAGGTATTCCATTGGTCGTTTGTAAAATGAAAGGGTATTTTGCCGTCAATCGGGGGGAATCAGTAAATGCGCGGGTGCTGATATGGATCAAGCGGCGCACCTTGTGTTAACCTTTCCAAGCTAGCGGGACATTAAATCGAAGCCATAGCTAGTAAATATTACACAAAAGAAAGGAATTAATCGTGTCAACCAATCAGCCTGCGCCTCGCTGTGTACATTTTTCGTTTTTGCCCTTGGGTCAACGGACCTTGTTTAGCTCCGCCATCATCGTGTTAAGTATGGGCTACCTGTTCGCGATGATCTATATTTTTGAGTCGCACGCCGGCCGGGATGGCAATCCCATGTTATCAGTGAATGACCTGATGATTGCGTACAGCGGCAGTAAAAGTGACACCCGTCTCGAAGCGGCGTTAAAGGGGCCCATGTCCAATATGCTGCCGACGAACGAAAAGGATGAAATTATTGCCTGGGTGCGGCGCGGCGCCAAGCAGGCAGACTTTGCTACCGTGGAAAGCATCATCAGCCAACGCTGTAACATTTGTCACGATGGCAAAAATCCGCATATTCCAAACTTGACAGGCCACGCCAACGTGGCGAGTACCGCCCAGATGGATACCGGCATGGATATTTTTACCCTGGTCCGGGTGTCGCACATTCACCTGTTTGGATTGACCTTTATTTTTTTCATAATGGGTACGATTTTTTGCCATGCCTACCTGAAACATAAATGGTTAAAATGCCTGATTATCGCTTTGCCATTTTTATCAATTCTGTTTGATATCGCGTCCTGGTATCTCACCAAGGTGTTCCCGCCGTTTGCCTATGTGGTGCTGATCAGCGGGGGCGTTATGGGCGTTTGCTTTGCAGCGCAGATGGTAATTTCGTTATACCAGATGTGGTTTTTCAAACCGGATGAAAACGTGATGTACGATGTGTAGTAACAGCGCTTTGACAATTGTTTAACGTGATAACCTGCAGTAATCCGCAATGCCGTTGACGCAAACCCGCAACGGTATTTTTTTTGGACTGGATTGGACTGGAATGGGCGAATTACCACCATTCGCGGGGGCCAGGAAGAGTGTATGACATCTGTCACCAGCCATGCTAGTATCGGCGCGGACTCTTTGCAAATTAAACCTCAATCGCCAACGTTACTAAAAAAATAGCGGTATTTAACGGCATGTTTAGACCCCTGGAACTGTTTATTGGCTTGCGTTATATCCGCGCCAAGCGCCGCAATCAATTTATTTCATTTATTTCTTTTTCCTCCATGGCAGGTATTGCGCTCGGTGTAACGGCGTTGATTACCGTGCTGTCCGTAATGAACGGATTTATCACCGAATTGAGAGAGCGCATATTGGGCATGGCGTCGCATGTTACGGTGAGCGGTTATGACAGCGAACTTAAAGATTGGCGTAATGTCGCTGACCAGATAGTGAAATCGCAACCTCGCATTGTGGGTTTGGCGCCATACATCAGTGCGGAAGGTATGTTGACCTCGGGTCAGGAAGTCAGCGGCACGCTTATTCGTGGCGTGTTGCCCAGTGATGAGCCTCAGGTTTCCAATGTTTGGGAAAAGATGCTGCAGGGGCAATTGTCGGACCTGGAGTCCGGCGCATACAACATTATTTTGGGCAAGGGTCTGGCTAGATCGCTGGCCGTTGGCTTGGGGGATAAAGTTACCCTGGTGACGCCACAGGCGATGACCACGCCTGCGGGTATATTACCCCGGCTGAAACGCTTCACGGTGGTTGGCGTGTTTGAAGTAGGCCATAACGACTATGATACGTCGATGTCGTTTATTCATATTGACGACGCCGCCAAACTTTTTCGCATGCAGGATAACGTCACCGGAATACGCTTAAAGCTGGATGACCTGTTCCAGGCGCCCTGGGTGCGGCAGGATCTTTCCAAAACCTTGCCCGGTTTATACTGGCTTAGCGACTGGACTTTGCAACATGCAAACTTTTTCCGGGCGGTGAATATTGAAAAGCGCATGATGTTTTTTATTTTGATGCTGATTGTTGCCGTCGCTGCTTTTAATATCATGGCGTCACTGGTGATGGTGGTCACGGATAAGCAGGCGGATATCGCCATTCTGAGAACCTTGGGCGCCAGGCCCCGCAGCATTATGGCGATCTTCCTTATTCAAGGAGCGGTCATAGGGGTGATCGGCAATTTACTGGGCGCAATAGGGGGAGTGTCTTTGGCATTAAATGTCGACACCGTGGTGCCGTTTATTGAAAATCTTTTTGGGGTGGATTTTATGCCGGCGGATGTGTATTACATCAGCGATTTCCCCTCGGAACTGCACTTGGATGATGTTATACAAATCACCTCAGTGGCATTTTTGTTGAGCCTCGTGTTTACCATATACCCGGCATGGCGCGGCGCGCGCACCCAACCGGCGGAGGCCTTGCGCTATGAGTAATGCCGTCATTGAGTGCCGGGATGTGCGTAAAATATTTGCCGAGAGTAACCTCTCGGTCGAAGTGTTAAAAGGCGTCAATCTTACAGTGAATCCGGGTGAACAAATTGCCATTATGGGCAGTTCCGGTTCGGGCAAGAGTACCTTGTTGCATCTCATGGGCGGCCTGGACGATTGCACCAGCGGCACCATCTGTATCAATGGCCAGGCGATTACCAAGCTGGATGAAACCACCCGCGGTCAACTACGCAACCGTTATCTGGGCTTTGTTTATCAATTTCATCATTTGCTGCCGGAATTCACCGCACTGGAAAATGTGGGCATGCCGTTGTTGATTCGCGGCGAGCCGGCAAAAGTGGTGAAGGAAAAAGCCAGTGACATTCTGGCCAAGGTTGGATTGGGCGGGCGCTTGCAACATAAACCGGGTGAACTGTCCGGCGGGGAACGCCAGCGTACTGCAATCGCGCGGGCCTTAATTACCAATCCACTGTGTGTGCTGGCGGACGAACCCACCGGTAACCTGGATAACAGAACGGCCCATATCGTGTATGAATTGATGTTGTCACTCAATAGAGAACTTAACACCAGCCTTGTCATGGTGACTCACGACAGTGACCTGGCAAAGCATATGGAGCGTATTCTGGTACTGGAGGATGGAGTGTTGAATCCGGGGTGATTCAATCTAATTATTTAAGTTTTGGGACCGGTGTGATTGGACAAAGCTTGTAAACGTTTCGCCAGCCGTTTTTCCTTCCGGTCATTCCAGTTCTGCACCACTTTCAATCGCCAGAGAGCCCGGACCGCAAGCGTTCCCAAAACGGAACTCACAACGCCAAAAATCAGGCTACCCAGTAAAAACGGTTGCCATACCGTATGCAGGCTTTGGTTTAACCATTCCATGCTCATTTCAAACTGGATGTTTTTCGGTTCTTCACCCAGTACCCAGGAGCCAACCGAGTAAGCGAGATAAAACAAGGGCGGCATGGTGAGAGGATTGGTAAGCCATACCAATGCCACGGAAATGGGTAAATTGACCCGGACAAATATCGCAATAATTGCGCTAAGCAACATTTGAAATGGAACCGGGATCCATGCAATGAATAATCCAACCGCGAATGCGCCGGAGACGGAGCGGCGGTTCAGGTGTAGCAGATTGGGATCATGTAACAAGGTGCCGAGTATTTTAAGATTCTTGTGTTCACGGATTTTATCGTGGTGCGGTAAAAAGCGCTTAATAATTCGTTTTGGCATAGGATGTTACTTTATATACTACTTTTATAATAAATATTAAAAACTGCTTCGGTCATCGTATCGTATCTTACAACGGATTGTTACTTATGATGCAGTTAACAAGTATAGGATTTCTCGTTGGAGTCCTGGTTTGTCACACACTCGCGGATTTACCCTCGAAGGAATGGGCTTGGCTACTGATAATCATTATCCCATTGGCTTTTTGTTGCAAAATACCGCGGCCATTTTTCTTTATTATTATCGGCTTTTTATACTCTGTTTTAATAGCCAATGACAAGATGACCGAGCAAATATTCCCAGACATGGAAGGCAGGGATGTTCTGGTTACGGGAACTATCGCCACATTGCCAAACAAAACGCCGGAGCGTACGCGCTTTGTGTTACAACTAACGAAATTAAGCGAATTACCAGACATAGAATCCAGTCAACCTCCCGCAATAAGTAACCGGCCGCCACGGCGAATCCAGTTAAGCTGGTATGCCAGTCCGCCGGATATTGCGATAGGACAACAATGGCAGTTGGTGGTTCGTTTAAAACGTCCGCATGGGTTCAGCAATCCCGGCGGTTTTGAATACGAAGCGTGGCTGTACCAGCAGGATATCCATGCCACCGGCTATGTCCGGGACCATGCCAAGACGCAGTCCCTTAATGTCTTGCGGGGCGTTGATGACAGTTTCTATATCAAGCTTAACCAGTTACGTAGCCGGTTAAGCGAAGCCATTGCCACCCAATTGCCGGCAAATCCCGCGGCGGGAATGGTTGCGGCGTTGGTGGTAGGGGACCGGCAAGGCATCGATAGCGAGCAGTGGCGGATATTGACCGGTACCGGCACCAACCATTTAATGGCGATCTCCGGTTTACACATTGGCCTGGTTGCCGGGTTGGCTTTCCTGCTGATAAGCCAGCTGTGGCGCCGCCTGCCCAACGCCGCCCTTTACCTTGCGACCCCCAAGGCCGCGGCGTCCGGCGCGATCCTGGCTGCACTGGCATATTCAGCGTTAGCGGGATTTGCGTTACCCACGCAACGCGCACTCATCATGGTAAGCGTCGCCATGCTGGCGATTTGGTCGCAGCGGCCTATTGTGCCTAGCAAGATACTGGCAATCGCCTTGTTTGCGGTATTACTCTATGATCCCGTGGCGGTGATTAGTGGCAGTTTCTGGTTGTCATTCGGCGCGGTGGCGATAATTTTCTATACCATGGTTGGCCGTTTATCCCCGTCCGGCTGGTGGTGGAAGTGGGGCCGCATCCAATGGATGATTGGCATCGGCCTGGCGCCGATATTGCTGTTCTGGTTCCAGCAGGTGCCCCTGGTTTCGCCTGTCGCGAATTTGATTGCAGTTCCTTGGGTGAGCTTTATAACAATACCGCTTAGCCTTCTGGGTGGTGGGTTATTACTGTTGTGGCCGGGGCTGGCACAATGGATCCTGGTTCTGGCGGCATGGAGCCTGGAATTACTTTGGCCGTTGCTGGACGGATTAAGCCGGCTGGATCAACTATTATGGATAGGGCCGCAACCACCCACCTGGACCTTGCTTCCCGCCGGTATCGGCCTGTTGTGGTTGATGGCGCCGAGGGGCGTGCCGGCTCGTTGGGCCGGCGTATTGTGGATGCTGCCCATGGTGTTTTTCCCTGTACAGCTAATTGAATACGGTATGGCCCGGTTTACGTTGCTGGACGTGGGACAAGGATTGGCGGCCATCGTGCAGACCGCCCATCATGTCATGCTCTACGATAGCGGACCCCGCTATAGTGAACAATTTGAGGCGGGCAGCGCGGTCGTGGTCCCCTATCTACGGAACCAGGGAATTGCGGTGGTCGATCGGGTCATATTGAGTCACAACGATGTTGACCATATCGGCGGTTATGAGGCAATAAGCCGACAGGTGCCGGTGCGCAATGTGATGCAATCTTCGAACGTTCCGCTGGTTAGACCCGATGCCGAATTTTGTACAGCCGGTGCGCAATGGCAATGGGATGGCGTCGTTTTCAAGGTATTGCATCCGGCAGCGGATTACCGGGATGAGCGGGACAACAATATGTCGTGTGTTGTTCAAATATCAACCCAAACCGATAAATTGTTGCTCACGGGTGATATGGAACGTCCGGTTGAGACAGAATTAGTTAAATATTTTTCCCCCGATGACGACAATCTGAGAGCGGATATTTTGGTTGTGCCCCATCACGGCAGCCGAAGCTCCTCCAGCGAACAGTTTGTGCGGACGGTCACACCGAGATATGCTTTGTTTCCGGTAGGCTACAGAAACCGTTTTGGTTTGCCCAAGGGAGACGTGGTGGAGCGATACCAGCGGGTGGGCGCGACAGCGTTGAACACGGATGCGGCCGGCGCGATCACTTTTTTGCTGGGGACTGGAGAGCTAATGCCCCCAGATTTATACAGAGCGGAGCGCCAGCGCTTCTGGTCGAAAATAAACCATTAACGATTAATTATTGAGTTTGGCTAATTGCTAACACACTATCAGCGTGTTCAGTACTTTGATACAGTTATCGTAACTACTCACCCGTGGGCGGCGCCGGTGTCTCCTGCCGGGGGACGCCACAAGTACGTCCCTGTAGGCTCGACTGCGGCCATCCT
>Ga0209640_10005535_pt1 | contig 11025 bp, 11 predicted proteins | sample RifCSP10_1_FD_184018 | JGI IMG/M metagenome (GOLD analysis project Ga0209640, IMG submission 184018) | Soil microbial communities from Rifle, Colorado - Rifle CSP2_sed 10_1 (SPAdes) (version 2) | ecosystem: Environmental > Terrestrial > Deep subsurface > Rock core/Sediment | place: Rifle...
CGACCTGCGAGGAAGTCGATCCGCTCCCTACTTTGAAGAAGACCCTCCGAGAACACTATGAACACAAGCGCAGGCACTATGGAGTCGAACGGCCGTCGTTGTATGACCCTGATCTAAAGCGCCTGTTCTCGAACATGCCGAGCCATGCGAACAAGCCGAGTGCAGCGACCTTTCTCAACCGCTTTCGGCGAGAAGTGCGACGGAAGGTCGCCAGTTGGACCGGCGAATATCAATACACCATTGATCAGGTATTAGAGGACATGATCCGCCGATCCCGCGAATTGAACCTCCGGGTCCCGGTGGCAGAGGAGCAAGCCAAACTCGACTTCACCATCCTGCTCACCGTCCACACAATGAACTTCTTGAGGAGCGGGCGGCATCGGGTGGCCCTATGAAGCGACTGCGCGTACTCGTCCTCATGCATGAAGACCTTGTTCCGCCGGACCATGTGAATGGCCACGACCTGAAGACCGTGGAGTGGCGGACGGAGTACGACGTTGTCTCGACGCTCAGGAAGCTGGGCCACGAGGTGCAGCCGCTCGGGGTGAAGAGCGATTTGGGGGTGATCCGGTCGGCCATCGACGATTGGAAACCGCACATCGCCTTTAACTTGCTGGAAGAGTTCGACGGCGTGGCCGTCTATGATCAACACGTGGTGTCCTATCTCGAACTCCTGCATATGCCCTATACCGGCTGCAATCCGCGCGGGCTGATGTTGGCGCGTGACAAAGCCCTGACCAAGAAGGTGCTCTCCTTTCACCGGATACCTTATCCGGAGTTCATTGAGGTGCCACAAGGGCGCGCGGTGAAGCGGCCGAAATGGCTGACCTTCCCGTTGATCGTCAAGTCGGTGAGTGAAGAGGCGTCCCTGGGAATCTCACAAGCATCGATTGTGGAGGATGACGACAAGCTGAGTGAGCGGGTGGCGTTTATTCATAAGAGTGTCGGGAGCGGAGCGCTGATCGAACGCTTTATCGAGGGCCGTGAGTTCTATGTCGGGGTGATTGGGAACGGGTATCTGCAAGTGCTCCCCGTGTGGGAACTCATCATGGACAAGCTCCCGGACGACGCCAAGCGGATTGCGACCGAACGAGTGAAATGGAGTCGAAAGTATCAGGCGAAGTATGGGATCACCTCAAGGGAAGCCAAGAATCTCCCGGAGGGCAAGACCGAAGATATTCAACACTTAGCGAAGCGTGTTTATCGAGCGCTCGGACTCAGCGGCTATGCGCGGATCGATATGCGGATGGATGCAGAGGGGGAGCTCTATGTACTTGAGGCAAACCCGAATCCGCAGATCGCGCACGACGAAGACTTCGCCGACTCGGCGGAGAAAGCCGACTACCACTACAAAGAACTGTTGCAAGAGCTGTTGAACGTCGGTCTTCGCTGGCGGCCCGCCAAAGCGGCGTGACACGCAAGCCGGTAGAGAAAAGTCCACGAGCAGACTACGGCTGAAGGACGTCACAGTCCTTCAGCCGTTTGTGTCGACGTCTACATCCTCCTCTGGCGAAATGGTCTCTGCATTTCCACTACGGATTAGCTGTGGAAGCGGATGCAAGAAGACCCCAACTCCTGACAAATTAAGCGAGCAAGGGGTAATAGGCTAGGGACCCCAGCGGAAACCGAACAGCAGCGCCACGCTGGTTGTGTCTTCCTCGGGATGGGAAGGCGTCAGATCGATGTCGTGCAGGTTCACAATAACGGTCGAGGAGAGTGCGATATTGTGGACGACTTGATGTTCCAGCGAGACTCCAATGGGAATGTACCAGCTCGTGTCGTTTTCATCGATCCGCCCCGGCCCCGTGCCACGGTCGAGACTGGCGTGCATCAACCCGATGCCGGTAAAGGGTACGAGGTTGATGCCGTTATTGAAGCGCAGGTGATACTTCCCGACTCCTGCAAAGGAGATTTGAAAGAGATCTCCTGTCGGGGTGATTTGCATCATCGGACCAAACGAAAAATTCCGATCAACGTAGTAGTCGATGTTGAATCCGAGATTAAAGACTGTGCCGTCGACCGTACCAGCGGTGAAGCCCAAATCGGAACCGAAGCCCCAATGATTGTCTTCCGCCCGCGCCGGACCCATGAACAAGCAGGCCTCCAGCAGACCGGCGCACATCACTGCAAAAATAAGTCGATTGAAAACCATTCGCTTTTTCGCATCTCCTTTCGAAACGGCGAGCGGACTCTAGCACAGAGGTTCTGATCGAACAAGCCGATTGAGGGCTGAACAGGCAGTGCGGTATGCTGTGCCGGCAGCGATACGCAAAAGGACGAAATTCCATGACTCCTCTACAAACCGCTGCCGCACTGCTCAAGACGATGCCACAACCGGTGTCCACCGCGCAGCTCGAAGAATATGGAATCGAAGTATCTGAATCCAGCGCCAGACAGGTCGCGCGCGAGATCTTGTCGCTGAATCTGTATTGGATCCAGGCCGCGATCGATGCGCACATCCCGCTCAAGTATCGGACTGCGATCCTTGAGACGCTGTTCGAGTCGATCAGGACGTTCTGGTGGGAGTCAGGACAACTCGGGGCCGGTACGTGGGAAGAGTATCAGAAAGAATTGGATGAACGGCGCGCCAAGTACGGACTCCTGGTTGACCAGGAAGGGATGAGTCACATGGCAGTCAGCGCCGAGGCGGCGTCCCTGATCGAGGATCGGGGCAGCGTGCCATCCGAGGACCGGCAGAAGCTGCTGGTGCTTTTGATTGATTATGCTCCGGCCGTGCAATACGGCAAGCTGCTCGACGAAATAGGGTAAGGAGTCCGTCGTTCGTCCCTCGATTGGACTCGGGACGGTGAGCCTGCCCCTCGACTCGGCTCGGGGCCCTGAGCATGTCGAAGGGTCGAACCGTGAAGCGTCGCTCGTTGTTCGCAATACGGCATTATCCGGACTGCGCTTCACGAGATACGTTTCACGAATCACGCTATAGATACCGGTGCGACAGCACCTTCCCGCTGCTATCGAGTTCGTAGAGAAGGGGTACGCCGGTCGGAATATTCAGCTCCAACACCTGTTCCTTCGACAATTGCTCCAGCTGCATCACCAGCGCGCGGAGGCTGTTCCCGTGCGCCGCAATCAGAATCGTCTCGCCCTTGAGCAAATAGGGCTTGATCTTGGTTTCATAGTACGGCAGCACCCGGTCGGCGGTGTCTTTGAGGCTTTCGCCGCCCGGTGGCCGGACATCAAAGCTTCGCCGCCAAATCTTGACCTGGTCCTCGCCGTACTTTTTCGCGGTTTCGGCCTTGTTCAATCCCTGCAACTCCCCATACAGCCGTTCGTTCAGCGCCTTGTCTTTTTCAATGGGGATTTTCGTTTGACCGATGGCCTCCAACACCAGCCGCAAGGTGTCGTTCGCACGAATAAGCACGGACGTGAACGCCCGATCGAAGGTAAAGCCCCTGAGCTTGTCTCCGGAGTTCTTGGCTTCTTGAACGCCGCGCAGCGAGAGCGGCACATCGACCCATCCGGTGAAACGGTTCTCCAGGTTCCATTGCGATTCGCCGTGACGGAGTAGAACCAACCGCGCCATCGCGCACTCCCCCCGATCAGATGAAATATCTGAGCCAGGCCCAAGAATACTGGATTGCCGCTTCAAGTCAAGCCGTTCATTTCATCTTCGACTGGCCGCACCATGCCGCCCAATTCCCTCCGCGCAGTGCGTTGCCGTATGGCAACCCCGCCGCATCCCGACATGAACTGGCTTGCGCCCGAGTAGTGTTGGCGCGGCATGAGCGAGCGCGTCCGTATCGCCGACCAGGCCTAGGCCTTCTTCAAGACTGTCCGTGCTGAGAACCTCTTTGATCGAATTACCCAATTGTGGGTAGTGTTTCTCTTACGCGAACGTTTCCGCAGCCGCAGCCTCGGCCTCGGGAAAGACCGTTACTGACTGCTGGTCGCGCCGTTCTATACGGCTGTGTGAATTTTGAATCGGAGCGGGCAGGCCTACAGTCCGGATGAACTCAAACCCTGGTGGCAAAAGAACCGGCCACGCACGTTTACTCACCTCGAGCAGATACAGGAATCGGCGGAACCAGTCGGCGCGGCGTACAAGCAGGACTTCGAGTGGTTTTACGGGTGGATTGGCTTGCAGCGGAGTCGATCATTTCCTGAGTAAGTGTCAACGAGGTTAGACTTCAGAAAGTCCTCCAGTACCAAGCTTTGAGATGTACCGTGAAGAAAGTGAAAATCATCGGGAAGAAGAATCGTTCTCCGGAATCTCAGTCGTTGATTCTGCGCGCTTCCGAGTAAGAGCGACGCGGAGCGTTTGATGCCGCATTCCGTCACTATAAAGCTGCGGTAGGAGCTGGTGATATGGGCGCTCTGCTCAATGCCGGGTACTGCTACGACGTTGGGTTAGGGGTTCGGCGCAATCAGGCTGCAGCACTAAGCTGGTACTTACGGGCTTACCATAGGGGTGAGGTGTGCGGGACCAATAATATCGGAACGATCTGGCGGGACAGAGGCAATCTAAAACAAGCACTTACCTGGTCTCTACGGGCAGCAACCTTGGGCGATCACAGCGCAATCTCCAAAATGCCAAGCATTTCATAGCGAATGAACGCGATCCGGGTATGGTCATGAAGTATCTTCAGAAACTGTGTCAGACAGAGTGGGTCACTGAGGCAGATGTTGAGGAGGCGAGGCGGCTGACAAGAGCGTGCAGACGATCTAGGTAGTTGTCATTGCCGCTGATTTCGCTTGCCTCGTCGGCAGCTTGTCCGAATCCGACGGACCTTCTTGGATCATTTTGAACAGCGTGGCGAGGAAGATGAGATAGAGCACGACGCCGACCCAGATGACATAGGGTTGCACACCGCCTGCTTCCTTGAGTGCCGCTTCCTGCACAGGTTGATCCCTCCAGCCGGTTTTTTTGATCTCTGCGATGTGTTCCTTGCAATGCCAAAAGTATAGGTAGTTTGCCGTGGCCCCCGCCATGATACTCCAGACGATGCCGGCGGTGAGGTCCCCTGTCAGATAGGTCGAAATCATGGGGCCAACTGCGTACACGAAGGCATGAAGGTACATCTTCCGGTAGAGAAACCAGAGAAAGGAGATGAAGAGAAACGCCGGCCAGTTCCAAGACAGCGCAAACTTTGATTGGCCGTTCGATGAAAACTTCTTGAACTGGGCCAAATACCGATCGGCATTGGGGCCGATGAATTGACGCCAGAGAGTCTCATTGTTCTGCATCGGTGGGGGAGTGGAGATGTCGGTGGCAGTTTCCGTTGCGACAGTGGTTGGGGTGAGAGCGGCTCCGCACTGATGACAAAAGTTGGCGTCGTCAGGATTCTGTTGGTTACACTGTCTACAAGACGTCATCGCGGCGCAGCTTATCACACTCGGGATCGGAGCAATTGGCTAATAACGTATGGCTGACAGCCGGAGTCGGAGGAGTACGCCCGTGACGCAGACCCATTGACCATTGTCCATATTGCTTTCACACCGACCATGTGCTAACTTCCCTTACTTTCTGAGGGGATACGATTACCATGCCCACTGAAGAAGTGAAAGATGGCGCAGCCAGATGCTTGATGCAGACCTATGCTCGCCAGCCGATCTCGATCGTGCGGGGTCTGGGCTCGAAGGTCTATGACATGGAAGGCCGGGAATATGTCGACTTTGTCGGCGGGATTGCGGTCAATATTCTGGGCCACGGTCACCCGGATCTCGTTCAAGCTATTCAACGGCAAGCAGCTCAGCTGATCCATGTCTCGAACCTCTATTACACCGAACCGCAAGTGAAACTGGCGCAAACTCTTGTGGATCATTCGTTTGCCGACAAAGTGTTCTTCTGCAACAGCGGGGCAGAGGCCAACGAAGCGGCGATCAAGCTGGCGCGGCGCTACAACCACGAGAAGCATGGGGCAGGCCGGTACGAAATCATCACGATGAAGAATTCCTTCCATGGCCGGACGCTGGCGACGATCGCGGCCACGGGACAGGAGAAGGTTCAGAAAGGCTTCGAGCCATTGATGCCGGGGTTTGCCTATGTGCCCTTTAACGATTTCGGAGCAATTGAAAGCATGGTCAGCGAGAAGACTGCCGCGATCATGCTGGAGCCGATTCAGGGTGAAGGCGGCGTGCACGTTGCCGACCGGGAATATCTCAAGAACCTGCGCGAGCTCTGTACGCAAAAAGATATCCTTCTGATTTTCGACGAAGTCCAGACCGGCATGGGCAGGACCGGGACGCTCTTCGCCTATGAACAGTTGGGCGTGGAACCCGACATCATGACCTTAGCCAAAGGTCTTGGTGGAGGGATGCCGATTGGGGCCTGCCTGGCGAAGGAGTCAGTTGCGGTAGTCTTTACGCCCGGGACGCATGCCTCCACATTTGGCGGGAACCCGCTGGCCTGTGCCGCAGCCTTAGCGGTATGCCGGGTGCTCCTTGAAGGGCGTGTGTTGGATCACGCAAAGCGAATGGGTGAGTACCTGGCGAAGGGGTTGGCGGATTGCAAAGACCGCCATCGAGTCGTGCGAGAGGTACGAGGTCTTGGTCTCTTACAAGGTATGGAGTTGGACATCGACGCCAAAGCTGTGGTTGCCGACTGTTTAATTCGTGGCGTGCTCATCAATGCCACAGGCGAGCGGGTGCTGCGCTTCGTCCCGCCGCTCGTGATCACACAGCATGAAATCGACAGACTCATCGAGACCCTGACCGCGATTTTCAATCACCGGGTTATGGCGGAGAAAGACGCCCATCACTGATGGCAGGAAAGGCCCAACGCATCAACCGCGCTCTCGGCTATGCCAAGGATCTCCTGGACGTAGCCGCGATGCCACGGAAACAGATCGATGAGTTGCTGCGCCTGGCTGCCGCTCTGAAGGCGAAACAGCGACGGGCAACGCCCCATTGGCTGTTACCCGGAAAAACACTGGGGCTGCTCTTCCAAAAACCTTCGACCCGCACCCGCGTGTCATTCGAAGCGGGCATGAACCAGTTGGGCGGCCATGCGCTGGTCCTTCCCATGGGAGATATTCAGCTTTCACGTGGAGAGACCGTGTCGGACACAGCACATGTGTTGTCGCGTTACCTGGATGGCATCGTAATTCGGACGTACGACCATGCCATTGTCGAGGAATGGGCAGCTGAGGCCAACATGCCGGTCATCAACGGACTGACGGACCATAGCCATCCGTGCCAGGCTCTGTCCGACCTGCTGACGATCCATGAGATCAAAGGTCGGCTCAGAGGGCTCAGCATCGCGTACATCGGAGATGGGAACAACGTCGCCAACTCCCTCATCGAAGCTGGAGCCAAGATGGGGATGCGAGTTGTAGTGGGGTGTCCGGTCGGCTATCAGCCGGATCAGCACGTGATCGATCAGGCACGAGTGGAGGCAGAAACCACCGGCGCCGCTATCGAGATTCTGGAGAATCCCCAGGTGGCGGTGAAGGAAGCGGACGTGGTGTACACCGACGTGTGGATCAGCATGGGGCGCGAACGGGAGCAAGCGAGGCGAATAAAGACGCTGTCCCCCTACCAGCTTAACGGGCGGCTGCTTCAACGGGCGAAACCGGATGCCATCGTCATGCATTGTTTGCCGGCCCATCGCGGGGAAGAGATTACGGCGGAAGTCCTCGACGGACCGCGGTCGGTTGTGATCGATCAAGCGGAGAATCGGCTGCATATGCAGAAGGCGATTTTGGTTCAACTTCTCACCAGGAAGAAAGGCGCCAAGTAAGACGCTCACCATGAAACAGAAACCGATCAAGAAAATTGTCCTGGCCTACTCGGGTGGACTCGACACCTCCGTCATTCTCAAGTGGTTGCAGGAGACCTATCAGGCCGAGATCATTGCCTTTTGCGCCGATCTTGGGCAGGGCGAAGATCTTAAGGTCATCAAGGCAAAGGCCCAGGCCCTCGGGGTGAAGAAGATCTACGTCGAAGATCTGCGAGAGACCTTCGTCAAGGACTACGTGTTTCCGATGTTGCGCGGTAATGCCATGTATGAGGGCTGTTATCTGCTGGGCACCTCGATCGCGCGCCCGCTCATCGCTCGCCGGCAGGCTGAGATCGCGCTGAGAGAAAGCGCCGAGGCCGTGTCACATGGCGCGACGGGCAAGGGGAACGATCAAGTACGGTTCGAGATGACCTACACGGCGCTGGCGCCGAATCTGAAGATCATTGCCCCCTGGCGCGAGTGGACAATGCGGTCGCGGCGTGAGCTGATCGAATATGCCGATCGCCACGGGATTCCCGTGACGGCAACCAAGACGAAGCCCTACAGCATGGATTTGAATCTCTTCCACGTGAGCTACGAGGGAGGCATTCTTGAAGATCCCTGGGAGTCGCCGCCGGATGAAATTTTCCAGATGACCGTGTCACCGGAGAAGGCGCCGAACAAGCCGCTCGAAGTCGAAATCGACTACGAAGCCGGCAACCCGGTGGCCGTTGACGGCAAGAAGATGAGCCCCGCGACGCTACTGGCACATCTCAATAAGCTGGGCGGCGCGCACGGGATTGGACGCGTTGATCTGGTCGAGAATCGCTATGTCGGGATGAAATCGCGCGGGGTTTATGAGACGCCGGGCGGGACGATCCTCCATGTCGCCCACCGGGGACTTGAATCATTGACGATGGATCGCGAAGTGCTCCACCTGAGGGACAGCTTGATCCCGCGGTTCTCGGATCTGATCTACAACGGCTATTGGTTCAGTCCCGAGATGGAAATGTTGCAGGCGGCCATCGATGAGGCGCAGAAAGATGTGAGCGGCACGGCGCGCGTCAAGCTCTACAAAGGGAGTTGCACCTTGGCCGGACGGAAGTCTAAAAACTCGCTCTATCGTTTGGACATTGCCACATTTGAAGAGGATGAGGTCTACAACCAGAAAGACGCCGAGGGCTTCATCCGCTTGAACGCGTTGCGGTTGAAGATCAGAGCGCAGCGGCGGAAGGCCTCCTCCTGATGGCTACAGCGAAACGGCGCAACCGGGCGGCATTCGCCTCCGGCAAGCCCTGGGATGGAAGATTTCGAGAGAAGACGAACCGGCTTGTCGAAGGCTTCACCGTGTCGGTGGCCGTGGATCGGCGGCTCTACGCGCATGACATTCAGGGAAGTATCGCGCATTGCAAGACGCTTGGGAAGGCGCGTGTGTTATCACCCGGTGAAACCAGGACCATCGTGCGCGGGCTTGAATCGGTCAAGACAGAACTGGATCGAGAGCGGTTTAGGTTCGCGCCCCACGATGAAGATATTCACATGGCAATTGAACGGCGACTGACCGAACTGATTGGGCCTCTGGGCGGCAAGTTGCACACGGGGCGCAGCAGAAATGATCAGGTGGCGTTGGATCTCCGGCTCTATCTCCGCGACCAGCTGAATCGTCTGGTTGAGCAATTAACAGAGTTTCAACGCGTGTTGGTGGCGAAGGCGAAGGCGAATCGCACGATCGCGATGCCCGGCTACACCCACCTGCAGCGGGCCCAGCCCGTCCTGTTTGCACACCACCTGCTGGCGTACGTGGAGATGCTCGAACGGGACAAGGGGCGAGTGCGCGATGCCAGGACCCGGCTCAATGTCATGCCGCTGGGTTCCGGGGCCTTGGCCGGCACAAATTATCCGGTGGATCGACGATACACGGCTGGGTTGTTAGATTTTCCGGCCGTCACGGCCAACAGCGTCGATGCAGTGTCCGATCGCGATTTCACGATCGAAGTAGCATCGGCCTTATCGATCGCTATGATGCATTTGTCCAGGCTCAGTGAAGAGTTGATCGTCTGGTCATCGCAGGAATTTCAGTTTGTCGATTTACCGGACGCCTTTTGCACCGGCAGCAGCATGATGCCGCAGAAGAAGAACCCCGATGTGCCTGAGCTGGTCCGCGGAAAAACAGGGCGCGTGTATGGTCACTTGGTGAACCTGCTTACCACGCTAAAGGCGCTCCCGTTGAGTTATAATCGAGATTTACAAGAGGACAAGCCGGCGCTCTTCGATGCGCTTGATACGCTGGCGGCTTCCCTTCAAGTCATGACGGAATTGATGCGTCGGCTCAAAGTGAACCGAGAAGCCCTCAAGCGGGCCTTGCAGGGCGGCTGTCTTCTCGCAACCGAATTGGCCGACTACCTGGTGGCAAGAGGAGTGCCCTTTCGCGAATCCCATGGAATCACCGGGCGGATCGTACGGGCGGCGCTGGATAGGGGGCATGACTTGACGGATTTTTCGCTGAAGGAGTTGCGCACCTTTTCCGAGCGGATTGAAAAGGGGGTCTTCGCTCGATTGACCGTCTCAGCGGCGATCGACCGCAAAAGACAGATCGGCGGCACGGCTCGTGGACGGGTGGAACAGCGGATCAAAGAACTCGAGCGGTTGCTATCATGAGAAGCCTGGTGGTCATGTTGGTGGTAGGACTGTTGGTCTCCTGTGGAGTGGCGGGGCCGCCGATTCCTCCTGAGAACGTCGGAGTTGCGGCCACGATCGAGCGACAGCAGAAGCGGGACGCCCTCAACGCGCAACAACGCGAGGCGGCCGCAACGGCGGAAGCAGCAGAATCGGACCCGGCACTGCAGGGGCAAGATGTGAATCTGCCGCCGTTACGGCCGGTGGGAACAAGATGAGGTCTGACGACATCCTGATGATGGCTACTATGCTGAACTGGAGGAGGGACTGATGCAGTTGATGCAACCGATGCGACAAGCCCATCCGCCCCGGCAGCCCGTGAGCAAGCGGCTGCTGTTGGTGGATCCCTATCCGCGAAACAGCCGTTACCATCTGACCGCGTCTGAGCGGCGGGCGGTCTGGTTTCCCAAGCTGAGCTTGCCGACGATTGCCGCCTATACGCCGGACCATTGGGAAGTCGATTTGGTCGACGAGGCGATTGAGGATATCGATTTCGATTACGCCTGTGACATAGTCGGCCTGTCGATCATGACCTGCTACGCCCCTCGCGCCTATGAAATCGCGAAGGAATTTCGCAAACGCGGGAAGACCGTGGTGATGGGAGGGGTCCATCCCACGTACTGCCCGGATGAAGCCCTGCAGTATGCGGATGCGATCGTCTGCGGAGAAGCCGA
>Ga0209640_10005536_pt1 | contig 11025 bp, 8 predicted proteins | sample RifCSP10_1_FD_184018 | JGI IMG/M metagenome (GOLD analysis project Ga0209640, IMG submission 184018) | Soil microbial communities from Rifle, Colorado - Rifle CSP2_sed 10_1 (SPAdes) (version 2) | ecosystem: Environmental > Terrestrial > Deep subsurface > Rock core/Sediment | place: Rifle...
GCGTCAACGCTGCCACCGCAGTGAATCCCGGCGCGCGCGGGAGCTGCCGCAACGCGAAACGCACGTCACCCCGCAGCTCGCCAAGCCATTGCATCAGTCGCATCTGTCTGTCCCTCTGCCGTGCAATCGCGAGACACGCACGGCGCACCTGTTCCATCTCACCGGGATTGAGCGGCCGCCCCTCACGCCGCCGCATCTCCACGTGTAGCGCGAGCTCCTCCTCGACCTCTTGCTCGATCGGTACGCGCCACAGCCACGAGCGGAGCGAACGCGTCATTGCGCCAGCAGAATCTTGGAAACGCCGGCCACAAACTGCAGCCAGGCGGCGGTTTCGGAGACCAACTGCACGCGCCCCTGGCGCGTCAACCGATAGAGTTTGGCGCGGCGGCCAAGCTCCGATTCACCCCACTCGGCCTCGAGCCAGCCGCGCCGCTCCATGCGATAGAGGGCCGGGTACAACGAGCCTTCTTCAACGGTCACGGTATCGCCAGAGGCGTCCTCGATGTACTTGGCGATGGCGTAGCCATGGCGCGGCCCGCCAGCAAGCGTCTTCAGGATGAGGGCGTCGAGCGACCCGTGAAGCAGCGCGTTCGGCGTTTTCGGCATGTCCCTCGGGCGCGATTACAATGACAGTCTGGGCAACAACGGCTTTGACGGCATCCGCCACCGAATAGTTGGCCGCTCGAAGACCGGTCAATTACAGAGACTTTCTATGTCTCACGTTTTTGGCGGGTTCTAGCCGGCCGCCAAGCGCCGAGTCGAGGTTGCGATACCAGGCGACGAAGGTCGGCGCCTTACTCTGTCGCCCGAAACGGGTCCAACGGCGACGCTCCCGAGCCAGGCCATAAGGAAACAGCCGCGTTGACAGAAACAGCCGCGTACGTTGAAAGAGCCCCGCGTTTCGCCTATCCTCTCCGGCATCTGCCACCCCACGAACCATCCGGGTCGCGTAACGCTCCGGGCGCCTGATCGAACGGCCGGCCCGGAGGAGAACGTCATGGGCTTTCTGATCGCAGAGCTGAAACAGGATGTCCGCTTCGGGCTGCGACTGCTGATCAGGAATCCCACCTTCACGATCGTGTCGGTGCTGACGCTGGCGCTCGGCATCGGCGCCACGAGCGCCATCTTCAGCGTCCTCGACGCCGTGGTCCTGCGCCCGCTGCCGTTTCGCGATCCCGGTCGGCTGGTGTGGGTTCAGGAAGTCAACACGCGAGGGGCGACACGACCGCCCGGCGGCGACGTCCTGGCGGCGTGGCTATCGGCTGGCCAGACCGTCGAGGCCGTCGATCGTGTCGGCGGCGTCACCCAGTATTCCCTCTCGGGTCCGTCAGGAGCCCGGCGCGTGCGCTTCGGCAACGTCGGCCTGACCACCCTGTCGCTGCTGGGGACCGAGCCGATGCTGGGGCGTTCCTTCCAACCCGACGACCCCATCGTCGAGGGAGACACCGCTCAGGGCATCGTCATCAGCCATGGGCTGTGGCAGTCGCACTTCGGGAGCGATCCGGATGTCATCGGCAAGCCGATGCCAGGATGGAATGCCGGGTGGGGCCGAATCGTGATCGGTGTCATGCCCGCGGGCTTCTGGATTCATCCGTCGATGTCCCAGGCCGAGGCCTGGTTTGCGTTCGACTACCAGCGGATGGGTGCCCGCTCGTCCACCGTGGCACGCCTGAAACCGGGTGTGAGCGTCGATCAGGCGCAGGCAGAGCTCGCGGCGATTGCGCAACGCCTCAACGGTGACAATACGGGACCTGGCGCTGCCGAATCCTGGCGCGCCCAAGTCGTCCCGCTGCAAGACGTTTTCACGGCCGGGTACGCCAACACGCTGTACCTCCTCCTGGGCGCCGTGAGCTTCGTCCTGCTGATCGCCGCCGTCAACGTGGCCAACCTGCAGCTGAGCCGCGGCATCACGCGCGAGACGGAGATGTCGACCCGCGCAGCGCTGGGGGCAGGGCGCTCACGTCTGCTCCGGCAGCTGGTGGTCGAGAACGCCATCCTGGGCCTCGCGGGCGGCGTCCTCGGGCTGCTGGTGGCCTCTGCGGGCATCCGTATCTTCGTGACGCTGGTCCCGCAGTTCTATCCGCCGTCGGACGAGATCCGCCTGAGCGTGACCGTGCTGCTCTTCGCGCTCGTGATCGCGCTGCTGGCCGGCGTGCTCTCGGGCCTGGTTCCAGCCCTTCGCGCCTCGAGGCCGGATCTCCAGGAGTCCCTGAGGCAGGGTGCGCGCGGATCGGTGGGCGGCGCACGCCAGCAGATTCGCCGGGCACTGGTCGTCGTCGAGATGGCGCTGGCGCTCGTCCTCCTGGCCGGCGCGGGTCTCATGATCAACAGCTACGTGCGCCTCATGAGCGTCGACATGGGGCTGACCGCCGACAACGTGCTGACGATGGAAGTGAGCTTCGTGGGGCAGGACCGGTACCGGGTGCGGCACGACCAGGGGTACTTTTCGGCCACACCGCTCATCTCGACCTTCTACACCGACGTCCTCGCGCGGGTCGCGAGCCTGCCCGGCGTCCGGTCGGTGGGCCTGACGAGCCATCTTCCACCGGCCAGCGGGCCGTCCTTTCCCATCCGCGTGGTGGCCGGCTCTGGGACCGGACCCGTGAACAGTCCCACCCAGTACTACGAAACCAGCCCGATGTTCTTCGAGACGATGGAGATCCCGTTGCTGAGGGGCCGCGCATTCACGGATCTCGACGGCGAGAACGCGCCGGGTGTCGCCATTCTCAACGAAACGCTGGCGAGGCAGCTTTTCGGAGGCGAGGACCCGATCGGCCAGTACGTGCAGGTGAATCTGACCGGTGACAACTCGGACCTGGAGCAGGACCGTGTGCGCGAGGTCGTGGGGCTCGTCCGCGACACACGGACGCGCGCGCGGAGCGAACCGATCCCGGTGACCTACGTGCCGTACCGGCAACATCTCACCGATTACGCCGGTAACGTCCCGTTTTTCGTCCATGGCCACAAGGACTTCGTGGTGCAGACGGCGGGCGAGCCGATGGCCGTGGCGCTTGCCGTGCAGCGGGCGTTTGCGGAGGTCGATTCACAGATCGCCGTCGATGGGGTGATGCCCGTGCAGCAGCGCCTCTCGAGTGCGGCCGGCAACGAGCGGTTCTGGCTGCGCCTCCTGGGCCTGCTGGCCGGGCTGGCAGTGTTCCTGGCGGCCATCGGCATCTACGGCGTCATCTCCTACGCCGTCGAGCAGCGGACGCGCGAGTTCGGCGTGCGCGTCGTGTTCGGGGCGCGACACGCCGATATCCTGAAGCTGGTGGCGCGGGAAGGCCTCCTGCTGACGATGGCCGGACTGGTCATCGGCGTCGGGGCGGCGTTCGGCCTGACGCGCTTCATCGCCAACCAGCTCTATGGCGTCACGGCGATGGACCCGGTGACGATCGCGGCGGTGGCCATGGTCCTGGTGGCGGTCGCGTTCCTGGCCAGCTATCTCCCAAGTCGGCGTGCCGTCAGAGTCGATCCACTCGCAGCGCTGCGCGTCGAATAGCGGCAGCTTCGAATCACTCTCCGCCCTCTGGCGGCCGGCCTTCTGACCGCGCAGCACGCGGTCGCCGCCGGCACCTGGCGACTGTCTATCACCGCACGCGAGACGCCCGCGTGGCCGGTCGCAGGGCTCGCGATCGACCTGTCAGGTGCGATCAACGCCCAAGGGGTGCGCCGAGGGCCGGGCAAACACGATGGCGGCATTCACGACCATCGTCAGCACGAACGCACGCCACGCCCAGTGGCGCCAGGACCACGCCGCCAGCAGCCAGAGCGCGTCATGGCTTGACATGTGATTCACATGTGCGCATGCTTAGAACATGTCGAAGATGGTCCAGGTTCGAAACGTGCCAGATGCCTTGCACCGAAAGCTGAAGGCCCGAGCCGCGGTCGCGGGGCAATCGCTGTCGGACTACCTACTGGCAGAGTTCGGGCGCATCGCTGCGCGGCCGACTCGTGAGGAGATGCTGGCCCGACTCCATGGGCGAACGCCCGTCAAGTTGAAGACTCCTGCCGCCGTCGTCATCCGCGAGGAGCGTGAGTCGGCGTGATCGTAATCGACGCCTCGGCGCTCACAGAGTTTCTACTCCAGACCTCCCTTGGCGTGCGCGTCGAGGCACGCCTGTTCCGAGACGATGACGAGTTCCATGCGCCGCATCTGATCGACGTCGAGGTCGCGCAGGCGCTCCGACGCCTCGTCCGCACGAGCGAAGTGCCCGCCGAGAGAGCCGAGGAGGCCATCGCCGACCTCACCGACTTCGATCTCCGGCGGCACACGCACGTCGATCTGCTCCGTCGCACGTGGGAGCTACGGGACAATGTCACGTCGTACGACGCGATGTACGTGGCGCTCGCCGAGGCGATTGACAGCCCGCTGGTCACCTGCGACGGCCCGCTTGGCTCCGCTCCTGGACACACCGTGCGAGTCGAAGTCATCCGCTGAGGCGTTCCCGGCCGTCGTGATCGATTGCTTGGAGCGACTCAGCTCAAGATAGCCAGATGGCGACTGATCGTTCTAACCGATAGGCCGCGAGTAAACGCCGCACTGTTTGCCAACAGTTCGGGGGGGGCGGGTCTCGGCGACCGGCGGACGTAAGCTTGGAGTGTGTTGCCGAGCCGAACGATCGCGATCGGTGTCGCGGTGGTGGGACTGATCTCCCCCGCGCGCTCAGGAGCCGGCACGGCTCTGTTCATCGATCCCTCGTCGCCCGCCGCGGCGGCGTCGAGGATACGAGCCATCGACCTCACGCGTCTGGCCGCGGATCTGGGCCGCGTCAGTCTGGAGCTGCCGCCGCGTCTCGAGGTGGCGCTGATTCCTGAACGCGACGCGCGAGCCAGCGGCGTGCCGCCCTGGATCGTCGGCCTCGCACTCGAGCCCGACGGCATCGTCGTCTTCCACGAACGAGTGCTGCCGTACCCGTACGACTCGCTCGAGTCGGTCTTTCGGCACGAGGTGGCGCACCTCGCGCTTTCGGCGCGTGCCGGTGGCCAGCCCCTCCCTCGATGGCTGCACGAGGGTGTCGCCATGTCGGTGGATCGCGGCTGGGGCGCCGCAGGGCAACTGCGCCTGCTGATCGAGATGACGGGCAGCCCCGCGACAGCCGATCTGACACGGCTCTTCGGGTCGGGCGCGCAGTCGGACACGGCGCGGGCCTACGGTCTGTCGGCCGCGCTGGTCGCCGATCTGCAGCGGCGTTACGGCCCCCATGCGCCGGCTCGAATCGCCGGCCGAGTCGCGTCGGGGATCCCGTTTCCACGGGCGTTCGAGCTGGAGACAGGCGACACGCCGGACGAAGCGGCTGATCGCGCCTGGCGTGGCTATCGTCGGTGGACGATGTGGGTGTCGGCGGTCACGGGCGAGACGGCGATCTGGGGCTTCATCGTGACTCTGGCGATCGTCGCTGCCGTCGTGCAGACGCGCCGGCGTGCGCGCCGGAGGCGGCAGTGGGACCAGGCGGACTCGGTGGACCTGTAGGCCCGCTCCAGGAGTCAAGACTCCTAGTCGAATTTCAACGCGCGCATCGGGTCCACGCACGCCGCGCGATGCGCGGGAACGACCCCCGCCACGAGTGCCACTCCGGCGAGCACCGTGAGCGACGAGAAGATGACGATTGCGTCATGGAACTGGAGGCCAAAAAGGATCCGCTGGGCGAGACGACCCACCAGAAGCGCGACCGTAAGTCCGATCGCTCCGCCGGCAACCGTGATCGCCGCCACCTGCCGGAAGACCATCCAGCGCACCTCACGTCGCGTTGCGCCGAGCGTCATACGCACGCCAATCTCTGGCGTGCGCTGCGCCACCATGTAGGCGAGCATCCCGTAGAGGCCGATCGCCGCGACGACGAGCGCCAGTAGCGCGAACGCGGTCGTCATCACGCTCATCACGCGCTCGCCCGTCGTCATTCCACGGATCGTTTCGTCGACGGTCCGAAGCTCCTCGATCGGCAGATTCGGGTCGATGCCACGCACCACCTGTCGAATGCCCGCGACCGTTGAGCCGAGGGCATCTGGGGAACTCCGCACGTAGAACACCATCTGACCGGGCCGCCTGGTGCCTTGCCGGTGGGGAACGAAGTACATCGGTGGCGCCACGGCGTCCCTGACGTTGGTCTGCTTGAAATCCTTCACGACCCCCACTATCTCGACATCGAGCGCGGGCGTCCTCGGTGACATCCGCTTGCCGATCGCGTCGCGGCCAAGCCCGAACTTCCTCGCGAAGCGTTCGTTGACGATGGCGACCTTGGGGGCGCCCTCGGAATCCGCGGCGGTGAACTCGCGTCCGGCGATCACCTGAATCCCGAGCGTACGGAAGTATCCGCTCCCAATCTCGTCGTACTGTGTGTCCCGGTCCGCGTCGAGTCCGGCATCGAACCCCTCCACGAATCCCTGGGTGACGCGCTGCTGTCGCCAGAGAATCGGCGTGGTCGAGGACGAGACCCCTGACACGCCTGGCAGCGCGGCGACTTCCGTCTCGACGCGGTCGAACAACGCTGCCGAGCGCGGGTCCGTGTAGCCGTTGCGCGTGGGAACGAGACCAAACATCACCACGCCGTCCGTTTTCAGACCTAGATCGCCACCCATCACATTCGCAAGGCTCTTGCTGAACAGTCCCGCCAGGACGACGAGCACCATCGACAGCGCGACCTGCGCCGTCGCGAGCGTACGGCGGGGGCGCGACAACCGGGGACTGCCGGGCGCCACAGGGTGACCCCTCAGCGCCGACAGCACGTCTGCACGTGTCGCCTGCAACGCCGGAAACAACCCGACGGCGAGGCCCGCGGCAACAGCAAGCGCTCCGGCCACAAACGGGATTGGAGCCTCCACATTCGGCAGCAATGCAGGGTCCGGCAGCAGACCACGAAAGAGGTCCAGCGTCCATTGCGCGACCAGCAGGCTGACAACGGCGGTGATCAGGGCGAGGACCGACGATTCGGTCATGAGCTGCGCAATGAGACGGCCACGTGTGGCGCCGATCGAGAGGCGCGTCGTCAGTTCCTTCGAGCGCGACGCGGCGCGAGCGAGCCCGAGGTTGGCCACGTTCATACAGGCGACGACCAGCACGAGCGCTGTGAACGCCGCGAGCAGCATCAGGGGCATGCGGGCTTCGACGGCGAACGTGCTCTGCCCGCGCGAGCCTGCGTCGAGTCGGATGGCTTTGGCCGTGAACTGCGCCAGCATCTGATCGCTCATGCCTTGCTGAAGCGGCGCCTCGATCTCGTTGATGATCGCGCGATAGGGTGTGTCGATCGCCGTGCGTGCCTGCTCGATCGATACACCGGGCTTCAGCCGTGCGAACAGGAAGAGCCAGTACGCGCGACGCTGGTCGGGCGGCGGCATGGCCGAATCGTTCGCCAGACGCCATCTCATCGTGATGGGAATGAACACGTCCGGTTTCAGACCAAGCGTCGTTCCCTCGAACTCCTCCTGCACGACGCCGACGACAGTCATGGGCCGGCCATTGACAGTGACCGTGTCACCTACGACGTCGTTGCCACCGAAGCGGCGCTTCCAGAACGCGTGACCGAGCACGACCACCTGGGAGGCGCCCACTGCCTTATCGTCCTCTGGTTCGAGCAGACGACCGAGCGCCGGCCTCTGGCCGAGCACCGGAAAATAACTGCCCGACACCAGCAGCCCTCGATTCCTGGTCGCCTCGCCGCGATACGTCAGGTTCACGTCGAAGACGCTGTGCGCGGCGATGCCGGTGAACGCCGTCTGCACGCGCTCCAGATCCCGGAACATCGGGTAGCTGAAGACCGCCTCGCATCTGCCGATGGTGCCGCAGTCCACCGAGCCGGACCTCGGGCCGGGCGACACGATATTGACCAGATGGTGCGGCTCGGGAACGGGGAGCGGTTTCAGGAGTATCCCGTAGACGATCGAAACAACCGCCGCGTTTGCGCCGACACCGAGCGCCAGCGTCAGGACTGCAACAGCGGCAAATCCGGGGTTGCGTCGAAGTGTTCGCAACGCGTAGCGCACATCGGTTCGAAAGTCGTCGAGACGACGTCCGCGGACATCGCGAACGGCCTCCTCAATCGCGCCAGCGTTGCCGAATTCGAGGAATGCCCGGCGTTCGGCCTCGTCGCGGTCCATTCCCCTGGCGACGTATTCCTCAACGAGCCGGTCTCGATGAAACCTGATCTCGTCGCCGATCCGCGGGTCACGCCGGCGCCGGATTGGCCACCACATGACTACTCCGCTGTCCTCAGAATGCCGGAGATCGCCGCGGACAGACGCTCCCAGGACTCGCGCTGTTCCTCGAGCTGCTGCCGGCCCAGTCTGGTGAGCGTGTAGAACCTGGCCTCGCGACCGGTGTCGGTCGCCGCCCACTCCGCCTTGAGCCAGCGCCGCTTCTCCAAGCGGTGCAGCGCGGGATACAGCGAGCCCTGCTGCACCTGGAGGACCGAGCTGGACATCTGCTGAAGCCGCTGCGCGATCGCATAGCCGTGAATCGGACCAAGCGCGACGACTTTCAGAACCAGCATGTCCAGCGTGCCTTGGAGGAGGTCGGATTTCGGCGAGGATTCAGCCATGCCAAGCCATTCTACACATATACGTGTAGAACGTCCAGGCGTGCAGGACGGCCACTCGACTCCGAAACATTCCGAGGAACGCTGCACACGCTCGTGTGGCCCAACGGGGCTGACTTCGACCCCGGCGCTGTCCACGAACCACGTGTCGAGCCATAAGTTAGTGTTACCGGGGGGCGGAGGATTGTCTTCTGCGCCCGACTCCGCGTATTCTCAGGCCCCACGAATAGACTGAAGAGTGCCCTCATGCGGTTTGTTCCTGCGTCCGCCGTCACGTGCCTGTTCGCCGGGGCCCTGGACTGCTATGCGGCTCGTTGCGAGAATTTCGTACTCGTTGTGCCCCGCATAGCGGTCCTAGGCGCGCGGAGCGCGCCAACAGATACTGGCAACCAGCCGAGGGCTCTGCCGAGATATCAAGGGCAGAGCCCTTGGCTGGTCATTGCCCAGGCGCCGGTGCCAAATCCCACGAACAAGACCGGCGTCATCGGCCTGATGCACGCCATCCACTCGACGAACGATATCGACAAGACGCTCGCGTTCTATCAGGCCGTGTTCGGCCTGGGCGGTCAGGTCCGCCCGTTCCAGAGCACGGGACCGCAGTTGCTCACGGACTCGCCCGGCGCGACGCTGCGTGTCGCGATGACGCAGCTCAGGGGCGCCTTCAACTTCGAGCTGACGCAGTTCGAGAACGTCGAGCGTCAGTTGAACACACAGCCGGAGATTGCGGACCCTGGTGCGCCGATGATGAAGATCATCGTCCGCGACCTCGACGCGGTCGTCGCGGCGGCGACGAAGGTCAACACGCCGATCGTGACCACGGGCGGTGCACCGGTCATGGTGCCGACCTCGCTCGGCAACGCGAGGGCGATCGTGATGCGCGATCCGGACGGCTACTTCGTCCAGGTGATTCAAGGTACGCCGGCCGCCAACTCACCGGAAGGTCCGGTCATCGGCGCGATCATGGGACTGACCGTCCGTGACATGGACGAGACGCTGAAGTACTGGAATGGCCTGCTCGGTCTCGAGCTCGTTGCGGACAAAACCTTCTCGACCGATGCCGCGATGCTCGGTGTGATGGGCCTGCCGAAAGGCGCGTCGTACCGCATGGCCGGCGGCCTCATCTCCGGCAGCAACGCACGGATCGAGATGATCGAGATCAAAGGGGTGCCGCGAAAGCCGTTCGACCTGCGCGTCACCGACGCCAACGCGTGCGGCATGGCGGTTCGCGTGGGGCACATCCGCGAGCTCCTTGCGAAGATCAAGGCGGCGGGCGGACGTGTCCTCTCACGCAATGGCGAGCTCGTCGAGTGGAGCGAGACGATCAGCAATGTGTTCGTAAAGGATCCCAACGGCCTGAATCTCGAGCTCGTCGGGAGCGCCGATCCAAGACTGTAGCTGATTGCCGAGGAGACATCACATGAGGACTGGATTCGGCACGACGATGATCTGCCTGGGGTGCGCGTTGTTCCTGGCTGGCACTGCCACAGCGCAGGCGCCAGCACCGGCCGGTGCACCTGCCCAGACGAGCACCGCGGTGGCCGCGCCGACCTACGTCTCGATTCCGATGGAGATCACCGTGAATCGTCCCGCCTCGGAGGTGTGGCAGCGTATCGGCAAGTTCTGCGACATCGGCGAGTGGTTCCAGATCCCCTGCACGATCACGGCAGGAAAGGACGGTGAGTTCGGCGCCGTGCGGTCGGTGGCCAACGAGGTGCTCGTTGGGAGGACGGAGCTGTCGTACACGTACACGCAGCCGGTCCGGGAAGGCCGGCCGTACAACCTCTATCACGGCACCCTCGAGGCGCGTCCGCTGACGGCCACGACGTCGAAGCTGGTCTACACGCTGGTCTTCGACAACTCGATGCTGGTGGACGAGGCGGCGCGCGAGCGGGACAAGGCGCAGCGAACGACGCAGTTCACGCGCGCGCTCCAGAACATGAAGACCCTCGCCGAAGGCGGCACACTGCCGCCGCCCCCGCCACGCCGCGGCGGCCCTGCCGCTCCGGGCGGACGCGGAAACTGACGCCATCGCTTCGCGGACACGGAGGTCCCACTGCGAGCACCGGCGTATAATCGGCCGGCGAGGGTGCTCATGATCCGCCCGATCCGCTTCCTTCTGATCGGCCTCCTGCTCTGTTGGTGTGCCCTGACGGTCGGCGCGAGCGCTCGTATCGGCGAGGGGCCGGAGGCCTGGTCTGGCGATCTGACGCCGATTGCGGCCTCCGACTGGAACGCCGACCGCGCCGCGCACCTCATCGAACGCGCCGGCTTTGGGGCGACCCCGGAAGAGATCGGGCGCCTCGCGGCCATGACGCCTGAGAGGGCCGTCGGCAGTTTGGTCGACTACGAGGCGGTGAGCACCGGCGCGCTGAAGCCATTCGACGAGTCGGGCATCTGGGATCCCGGCATGGATCCGTTTCCACCGAGTCGTGCCGAGGCTGTGCGACTGGCCCGTGAGCGCGGCGAGGGGCTCGGAGAGAAGGTGCTGCCCGCCGGC